>Ga0070735_10000173_pt1 | contig 77516 bp, 70 predicted proteins | sample Coa_R1_FD_66443 | JGI IMG/M metagenome (GOLD analysis project Ga0070735, IMG submission 66443) | Surface soil microbial communities from Centralia Pennsylvania, which are recovering from an underground coalmine fire - Coalmine... | ecosystem: Environmental > Terrestrial > Soil > Unclassified ...
ACCGACAGCGCGAAGAATGCCATGCCGAACGACATGGCAAAGCGCGGCTGGCGGACCATCGCCCACAGAGGCTCGAGGAACGAGGCCTGTACGTGCTCCAGCCACGAGACCCGCGGCTGACGTACTGGCGTATGAGCCCAAAGGCGCTGGGTGTCAACGCCCGTTGTGGATGCCAGGATATTCGTAACCAGACTGGCCGGAGGCTCCACCTCCGTGAGACCCTTCAGCCAGCCGCGGCCCGCTTCAGCTTCCGCGAGCAGCTCGCCGCACGCCTTGCAACTCTGGGCGTGGGTCTGGAACCGGTCGAGCCGAGCCCCGCTCAGGACGCCGTCAAGCGCGTCCGCAAGCAGGTGATCGAACTCGCTGCACTCGATTCCGTTATGGGTGTGATCGTTTTTGGTTCGATCTGGCATCACATCACCTGCCTATAGGTACGTTGTAGGAGCCTTGCAAGTTCCGCCCGACCCCGGTTTATTCTCGATTTCACTGTGCCCTCCGGAACCCTCAAAACGGTGGCGATTTCCTTGTAGTCCATATCCTGTAAGTCCCTTAGAATCACTGCTTCCCGAAGTTCTGGAGACAATTTGCCCAAGGCCTGGTGCACTGTCTCGGAGACCTCCCTTTGGCGCACGCGGGCGTCCGGCGGAGCCGATTGGTCCGGGATTTGCTCGCTGAGCGGCTGGGCGTCCTCATGGTCACTGGCGGCCGAATCCATGGAGTCGGTGATACGGTCCTGCTTGGTCTTGCGGAAATGGTCCACCAGCAGGTTGCGGGTGATAGTGGTCACCCACGTGACGAACGCCCCTTTGGATGGGTCATAGCTCGTAAGCGTGCGGTACATCTTGATGAAGACCTCTTGGGTGAGGTCCTGGGCGTCGTCGGAGGATCCGGCGAAGCGGTAGCAGATGTTGTAGATTCTCCGGTTGTAGGTCTGCACGATTTCCTCCCAGGCAGCGGCATCCCCGGCGATACAACGCCGGACCAGCATCGCAACGACCTGGACGTCTTCCACTTGTGCTCCCCGGAAAAACTACAGCTGAACCGAGACTTGGGCTTGCAAAAAACGAGACCGACTCAACGCCCAATGGTGAATACGCGTTTGCAGGCCATCAAGTTCGCAGCAGACCCGAGCAAGGACGTGAAACAGGGCATTGTAGCAGTGGAGAGAAGGAATCCTCAGTGTCCGCAGAGGCGCGACGGGCGTGCGAGGGTCACTTTGGGGAGCAGCCTTTAGGAACTGATTTTGGGGAACAAAAAAGTGGCGCACCGAGGTGCGCCACTCCGTTTCAAATCCGACCCGAACTTACTGCGCGAGATACGCGAGTGTCAGCTGGTTCGGATCGGCTTCGATCGCGATCACCCTTGTCGAATCCACTACGTAGTAGACGAAGGTATCGGAGTTGGTTGGTGTGGTGACGTCCAAACCTGTGAGCGTCCCGGGAGTGAACACGCCATCCGAAGCAGCGGTGAAGGTTCCCGAGACGGTTACGTTTGAGGTTGGCGCGCCAACGCTTAAGGAGTTGAGGTCGAACGCTGTAGAAGCAGGAGGCGCGAGCTTCGACGTTCCGTCCGCGCTGATGGGACCGACGGCATCGAGTTCAAGGAAGTTTACGGAGTCGGTGCCGGTGGCATCCATGATATATGTGCCACTGAACGAGGCTGCCGAGAACGGGCCGGCTGATTGTTGATAGCCAGCGCCTTCGAGAACGTCGCCGGCATCCAGACCAACCGTTAGGGCGTTTCCGTTTCCGTCAACGTAAACTTCGACGTTAGTGTTGATGGTTCCGTCGGTCAGCCCCGTAATCGTCACGCGCCCCGGTATGTTCGGATCGGCGACGTAGGTGCCGCCAGTAATATTCGAGGCTACGGCGCCACCAGCAAGGTCGCTGTAGCTGATGTTGCCAGACACGCCGGTTGCTCCAGATGCGAAGGTGAAGACGCCCGCTGCCTGAAGCGCTCCATTTCCGTCTTGACCTGTCAACCCCAGCACATAACTGTTGCCGGCAACAGCGAGGTTGGCGGAGTTTTGGCCGAGAGCGGTGCCGCCAGTGGCCCCACCCAGCGGATCGACGACTTCGACGAGCCGCATGTGGGTCGCGTCGATGATATAGGCGGCGAAGCCGATTCCCGCGGGGATCGAAGTATTCGACGGTACCAGCGAGAGGACGACACGTCCGGAAGCGTCAGGAGTACCGACGGTTCCAGAGCTGAACGTCTGGTCGGTGAATATGTTGCCGTTGTTATTCAGGTCGAAAGCACTGGTTGTCGTCGAGATCGAGGATCCCGAGATGTTGATTACGCCGCCGATCACCAGGGGAGCTGGGGGACTCGCCGAATTAACTCCCTGAACGGCGAAAGCGTAGCTTCCAGCGGGCGCGGCGGTGCTGGTTTGGAGATCGATGGTGCCGCTGGAGCTCGCCGAAGCGTCAAACTCGATGATGCGTCCAGAGGTGCCCGACGCCATCATGGCTCCCGCAAAAGTTTCAACGCCGGAAACTCCAACCGTTGTGTCTGTCTTCGTGCAGTCCGTCCCACTGCACAACGTCAACGTGATCTGAAGATTGCCGCTGGCAGTCGTCGAAAGCGAGCTGCCCGTAGGATTGATCAGGTCGGTAGCATTCTGACAGCAGGCCACGAAATCCTGTTCGCCACCCGTGATCGCACCGCTCTTCACCGTAAACACTCCGGCCACCGAGTAGGGTTCGGGGACGGCATTCATTCCGGAGATAGAGAAGACATAGCTGCCATCGGAGAGAGTCGGGCCAGACGGCGCTGTGATGGTGATCGTTGCCGACGCCGATTTGGTCGTGTCGGTGACTGATGTCGCGGTCACTGTTACTGATCCGGCGGCTGCGGGTGCGGTGTAGGTAGTGGCCGCGGCGCTAGCGGTGCTGGTGGGATTGAACGATCCGCAAGCCCCGCTTGGTGTGCAGCTCCAAGTCACGCCCTTCGCTGCCGAATCATTTGTGACGGTTGCGGTTAAGGAGGCGGTCGCATTTTCTGCCAGCGACGTTGGCACGGTTCCGCTCAGCGCGACAGAGATTGGATTGCCACCACCGTTGCTGTGCGAACCGCCGCTGCATGCGACCAGCATTGCGGCCACGAAGAAGGCAAGGACACTGGAAAGCACTCGGCAGAATTTCATTGCGCACCTCCGTTGGCCTTCGGCGTTCTTATTCCCCGCACCAGGAATCCGTTTTGGCTACGCACGGTGACCAGGCGGCCGCCGAAAATGAGCTGGCGCGCCAGCAGGAACTGCTTGCCATGGACGGTTTCCGTGGCTCCGACAATCTGAATCGGGAGCCCCGTATGCAGCGCCTCTTGGACATCCTTCGAGAGAAACGGGCCGACGTGAGCGTCGACGATGCCCTCAGATCCGTTGACCAGCAGGTGCATGCCAGCGGGGCTGCCGGCCGCATGCTTCCTCACGACTTCCTGAATGGTGCCGGTTATGGTGAGTTCGTGGGCGGCATCGTACGGCTGCATAAATCCGTGGGCTGGATTGGATTCCGCCGCGCTCTGCGCACTGGCCGGAATTGCCAAACACGCCACCAGCACTCCGGGCAATAACCCTGCGAGCACAAGATTTCTCTTGCTTCTACTTCTCATGGAGTCACTCCTTGGAAGGACGGAGATTTAGTAAGTTTCACGTTTCGTCAGGGGAAGAGGTGCTACGTGAGGCGGCCCCACAAAGCCGGCGGAATCTCACGGCCGATACAACATGAACCCCATGCGATTATGAGCGGTGCAACCGCACAGTCAATAGGAAAAAGGGGTTATCGCATAGTTCATTTGTTGATTCTTGTCACGCTCACATTCGGAAAACGACAATAACAACTTTGTTCAGAGGAGATTAGCAACGATTCCGGCAGAATCCGGTTACCAAAGAAATACAGAGGAAAGGCTCTAGTGGGGAGTTTTAGCACCGCACTCCAAACGCGATTTTGGACGGATCTGGGCAACTACTCGCTCGTGAAATAGTCCACCGTCACCGGATTCTCGAACAGCGAATAATCGCGCGTCACGACCGTGATGCCGCTTTCGGTGACGAAGTATCTTTGCCGGTCCGCTTCGGCATCGTAGCCGATCGTCGTTCCTTCCGGGATGTGTACGTCTCGATCGAGAATCGCGCGCCGTATGCGGCAGCGGCGTCCTACGCTGACATGCGAGAACAGAATGCAGTTCTCGACCTCTGAATAAGAATTGACGCGCACGTCGGGCGAGAGCACGGAATTTTTCACTACGCCGCCGGAAACGATGCATCCGTTGGAAACGATCGAATCGAGCGCGGTCCCGGTGCGCCCCGATTCTGCGAACACGAACTTCGCCGGAGGATACTGCCGCTGGTGCGTGCGGATCGGCCAGTGTTCGTCGTAAAGATTGAAGATCGGCGAGACCGAGACGATATCCATGTTCGCTTCGTAATACGCCTCGAGAGTGCCCACGTCGCGCCAGTAAAGCGCTTCTTTCTTGTTCTCGTCGACGAAGTCGTAGGCGAAGACGCGGTAGTCATCGACCATCTTCGGCAGAATGTCTTTTCCGAAGTCGTGGGTCGATTGCGGGTTCTCCGCGTCCTTGAGCAATACGGGAATGAGTACGTCGGCATTGAACAGGTAGACGCCCATCGATCCGGCGACTTTTTCCGGATTCAGCGGCGAGCGCAGCGTCGTGACCTTCGGCTTTTCCTCGAAGCCGTGAATTCTTCCTTCGCGGTCCACGTCGACCACGCCGAATTGATACGTTTCCTTGGGATCGATCTGGATCGTGGCCAGCGTGATGTCGGCAGCCGAGTCCTCGTGCTGCTTGAGCATCTTGCCGTAATCCATTTTGTAGATGTGATCGCCGCCGAGAATCAGAACCCGCTTCGGTTCCTCGGATCCGATGGAATAGATGTTCTGGTAGACGGCATCGGCCGTCCCCTGATACCACTGGTCGCTCACGCGCTTCATGGGCGGCAGCACTTCGATGAACTCGCCGACCTCGCGGCCCAGAATGTTCCATCCCTCGCGGATATGGCGGTTGAGGGATAGCGCCTTGTATTGCGTCAGGATGTAGGTTTTTCGAAGGCCGGAGTTCAGGCAATTGGAGAGTGTGACGTCGATGATGCGGTAGATGCCGCCGAAGGTCACGGCGGGCTTGGCGCGGTCTCGAGTGAGAGGATAGAGTCGTTCACCGGCGCCTCCAGCCAACAGAACTCCGAGAGTATCTTTCATGCCGATCCTCAGATCCCGCATGTCATTCACCAACGGAATCTCTCTGAGATTCGCCAAGTGGCAAAGAAAACAGTAGATGTTAGCACAGCCGGGCGGGGTTGCCGGAAGCGCGCCCCGCCATTGATGTGGAGAATATAATTCTGCCCATCGCTGGCCAGTTTTTCCAGCGCTGGAGGACAGTTGGGGAAAAAAGGGTTCGGTCACTCACAATTGCGTTGCAAGGAGGATTCAACCTCAAACCGAGGCGCCGCGGGCTCAACTGTCGGCACGTCGGCCGATAAAGCTCTCGGCCTCGATCACGACATCACCCGCCGCGATTTTCTGAATTCCACCCTGCTCGCTTCCGGTGGATTACTTCTCTCGCCAGTGTCGCCATCGCAGTTGCTGGCGCAATCGAAATCAGACTCAGCTGATTCAGACGACAACTTTACCGGCTACGGCGGCGTCGGCGACTACGCGCATTCGAACGGTAATACCTTCGCGGTGATGAACGCCGGTCATGAAATCCGCAACGGCGATTTCGAAAGCCTTCCCGCCAGCGTCATAGATACCGGAGAAACCTACGATTGCGTGGTTGTCGGCGGCGGAATCAGCGGACTCGCGGCAGGGCTGATCTTTCGACGTAAAGCTGGACCAGGGAAAACATGCCTCATTCTCGATAATCATCCGATCTTCGGTGGCGAAGCCAAGCGCAATGAGTTCCTGATCGACGGACACCGACTCTTTGCCCATCAGGGCTCGGCGTTGTTCCAGGTCAACTATTCGCACAGTTTTATTGAGCGCTTCTACGACTCGATCGGTTTGAAGACGCCGCGGCTTGAATACCAGAAGTGGGCCGGCCCCGATCCTGAGATTCCGTTGACGACCACGCCCTATCTCGGCGGCGCACCGGCTGGAATGTACTTCGGGGCGAAGTTCGGTCATCCGAAGGGTCTGTGGCTCACCGACCCGTGGGGCAAGAAGTTAGAGGGCGCGCCGATTTCCGCCCACACTCGTGAAGAATTGTTGAAGGCGCAAGGTCCTGGAACCGCGCAAGAGCCTGAGTATCGCGGCGACGCCATCTCACGCCGCCTCGACACGATCACTCTCGAAGACCACATCATGGAAAAGTACGGCGTCAGCCGCGAAACGGTCCGCAACTTTATAGGGCTGGATGAAGGCAGCGGCTTCGGGCTGGGCGCCGATGCGCTCTCAGGCTACACGGCCTATGCATTCGACGGTTTTGGTGGACTAGCCGACGACGAGGCGCAGATGTTCCCCGACGGCAACAGCGGCATTGCGCGCCTGATCGTCAAGACGATGATTCCGGATGCGATCGCCGGAGAACGAACTCTGGAAGATATCTGCCGCAAGAACGTGAATTTCGCAGCCCTCGACCGACCGGGATCTCCCAGCCGAATTCGCCTCGCCTCGACCGCTGTCTGGGTCAGGCATGATGGCGATCCGGCGAAATCGGAATCGGTAACCGTCCTCTACACGCAAGCAGGAAAAACATACCGCGTGAAAGCGCGCTCGGTGATCATGGCCGGTGGCAGCTGGACGACGAAGCACATCGTGCGCGATCTTCCCAGCGACCGCAAAGAGGCCTACGCGCAGTTCCATCGTTCGGCCTGTCTGCTCGCCAACGTTGCGGTGAGAAACTGGCGCTTCCTTTACAAAATGGGAATTTCGGGATGCCAATGGTTCGAAGGCATCGGCAGCTATATTCAGATTCGCAAGCTGGCGCTTTGTGGCGCGTACTCGCCCACCATCGGCCCCGACTCGCCGGTCGTGCTCACGATCAAAGTTCTCTACTCCTATCCGGGAAAGACAACCGAACAGCAGGGCAACATGGGACGCGCGGAGATGATCTCCACGCCCTTCGCCGAATACGAGCGGCAGATTCGTCAGCAACTCACGGATATGTTCGCCCGAACCGGATTCGACGCCCGCAGCGACATTGCCGGAATCATTCTGAACCGCTGGGGACACGCCTATGCGAGCCCGGCTCCGGGATTTTATTTCGGCAAAGACGGCAAGCCAGCACCTGGAGAGCTGCTGAGATCAGCGCCGTTCGGAAGGATTGCTTTCGCCAATGTGGATCTATCGGGGATGCCCGATCACAAATCTTCCATCATCGAGGCAAATCGAGCCGTGGAGCAGTTGCTAGCGCAGGTATTAACGTAGGGATCGCAGCAATCGGGGCGAGGCACCAAGAGAAAACTGGAAGAATCCCATCCAGCTCAGGCTCAGGGGTGGAATGAGCTACTTGTCCTTCTTCTCTTCGTCAATCTTGATGCGCAGAGACTTGAGGAACTTGAGGTCCTGATCGCTGATCTTGAACTCCGGATTGGTCGTCAGCGTGGAAACGAGAGAAGTCTTATCCGGCGTCTTTTCGCCCTGCTTGCTCACGCCGATGGTGGCTTCGAGGACCAGGAAAATATCGTATCCTCCCTCTTTGATTCGAGACACAACCTCAGAGATCTGCTCGGAATCGGAAAGCGATTCGTTGATAGCATCGCCGAGCTCTTTCATCAGTTGTTTGAGTTGTGGATCCACCTGAGCCCCCTCGTATAAGACCAAATTATCACTTTCCCAGACTATGCGCGAACCGCGCGCACGTCCAGATATTCGCCTTTAACAGCAGTTGTTCCGTCTTCAGCGGTATTATGCTCCGCCCAAAGGCGTTCCAGTTGTGCTGCTAACGCGTCCTGCCCGGCTTCGTCGAGCCGCGCAAATGCCATCTGGGTCGGACCGAAATACTGCCGGAAGAACGCGACCGTTTCGCGCGGAGGAAATGGATACGAAAACTGCAGCTGCTGGCGCGTGCAACTCACGTGCTTTGCGCCATGCCCAAGCCGCTGCTTCACCGTCTCTTCATGCCCCCACAATACCGGCGGAGGCACCGGCGGAGGCGGTACGTGTTTCGCCGTTACCTCAAACGATTTGCCGACGAATCCTTCAGGAGTCCAGTTCGCCATCGCGATCACGCCGCCCGGCTTGCATACTCGCAGCAACTCGGCCGCGACTTTTTCCGGGCGCGGAGCAAACATCGCTCCGAACATTGTCAGCACGACGTCGAAACTCGAATCGGCAAACGGCAAATCTTCCACGTCGCCTTCTTTGAAATCGATCTTCAGCTTTTCCGCGTCGGCACGCTTGCGCGCCTGTTCCAGCAAGTTACTCGCGATATCCACGCCTGTGACTGCCCCGGACTTCTTCGCAGCGGGAATTGTCGTATTGCCCGTTCCGCACGCCACGTCGAGCACTTTCGCGCCCGGCGGAATCGCGATGCGGTCTACAAAATTCGATGCTTCTCCGGCGGTGAAATGCGCAATTTTGCCGAAATCGCCGGCCATCCAGGTCGCTTTCATGCGGGATTTGAGCTGAGTAAGATCGGGCGCGGAAGTTTGCATGGACGCTTCTCCTGATTAGATGCCCCAGAATTCGGATCGGTTCGCTACTGCGCGGAGTGCCGCTATTCTAGCCCTGCAGGCTGATAAAATCGAGGCGTGAGCAAAGTTTCCGCATGGCGAAAGGCCGGGATCGTCGCCCGCGTCGCCGGTCAGCAGGCCGGACGCAGCCGCACCTTGAACGCCTTGATGGGTGCGGTGCGGGCAACGGCGAAATCCTTCGGCCACGTTATGCACATGCTGTGGCTTGAAATCACGGGAGTGATCTTCCTTGTCATGGCGTTGAGCTTCGCCGGCGCCGGTTTCAAAGAGTACGGAAAATATCACGCCGGACAAATCGGTCCTGGCCGTATGGAAATCGCGATTACCTGCGCCGTGCTGTTTGCCTGGTTTGGACTGAGTTCGTTCTGGAGAGTGCACAGAAAGAGCGATCGCTCGTAGGCGGGGCGCGCCGGCATTCCCGGGTAATTCGATATGCAAAAGTTGAAGACTGATCCGAGCGCTCACGCCGAAGTGGAAACTTCTTCGCACATTCCGGTCAAGCCTCTCTACACTCCCGCCGACCTGAAAGGCACCGATTACGAATTGGAAGTCGGATATCCTGGGGAATATCCCTTCACGCGCGGCGTGCAGGCCACGATGTATCGCGGCCGCCTATGGACTATGCGCCAGTACGCCGGCATGGGTGACGCCGAAGAATCCAACAAGCGCTACAAATATCTGCTCGCGAACGGCACGACCGGCCTGTCCGTAGCCTTCGATCTTCCCACGCAGATCGGCATGGACTCCGATCATCCGCTCGCCATGGGAGAAGTCGGCAAAGTCGGCGTTGCCATCGATTCGATCGAAGACATGCAGCGGCTGTTTGACGGCATCGATCTGACGAAGATCTCTACCTCGATGACGATCAACGCGACCGCGTCTATTCTGCTTGCCTTGTACGTCGCGGTTGCGAGGCGGCAGGGCGCGGATATGCGCAAGCTCTCCGGCACGGTGCAGAACGATGTGCTGAAGGAATACATTGCGCGGGGCACGTACATCTATCCGCCGCAGCAGGCGATGCGCGTCGTCACCGATATGTTTGCGTGGGCCAACGATAATGTGCCCGACTGGAACACGATTTCGATCTCCGGCTATCACATGCGCGAGGCGGGATCGACCGCCGTGCAGGAAGTCGCGTTCACGCTCGGAAATGGCATGGCGTATGTCGAGGCGGCGATCAAGGCCGGACTCGATGTCGACAAGTTCGCGCCGCGCCTTTCCTTCTTCTTCAACGCGCACAACAATTTTCTCGAAGAGGTTGCCAAGTTTCGCGCTGCGCGCCGCATGTGGGCGCGCATCATGCGCGAGCATTTCAGGGCCAAAAACCCGCGCTCCTGGATGCTGCGCTTCCACACCCAGACCGCTGGGTCCACGCTCACCGCGCAGCAACCGGAAAACAACATCGTCCGTACTGCGATTCAGGCGTTGTCAGCCGTGCTAGGCGGCACGCAGTCGCTACATACGAATTCCTACGACGAAGCTCTGGCGTTGCCCACGGAACAAGCCGCGCGAATCGCCCTTCGCACGCAGCAGATCATTGCGTACGAATCGGGCGCTCCGCAGAGCATCGATCCGCTGGCGGGTTCGTACTATGTGGAGACGCTCACGAATGAAATCGAAACCCGGGCTGCCGAATATCTCGGAAAGGTCGAAGTGCTCGGCGGGATGCTGCGGGCGATCGAGCGCGGATTCGTCCAGCAGGAAATTCAAAACGCCGCCTACGAATACCAGCAGAAGGTCGACAATCAGGAACAGATTGTTGTCGGAGTGAATCGCTTTGAACTGGAGCAGGAACGCCCAATCCCGATCCAGCGCATTGACCCCGCGCTGGAGCCGAGACAGGTCGAACGTGTGCGGGCTCTACGCGGCAGACGGAATTCAGGTCCATGGAAAGCAGCGCTCGCCGCAGTCGAAGAAGCCGCACGCTCGGGCGCAAATCTGATGCCGAGCATTGTCGCTGCAGTTGAAGCCTATGCCACGGTCGGAGAAATCTCCGACGCCATGCGTCGCGTTTTCGGGGAGTACAAAGAAGCGGTGGTGATCTAAAAGAATTGTCGATTGGTGAATAAAAGCCAAAGGCTCGCAGCAGAGTCTTTCATCCAAAAATCCAAATTCAACAATCCTAAGCCGGTTGCGCGGCTTCCATCTCAGCGATTGCCGCATCCAGATGTTTCAGCGTCTCTTCGACAGTCAGCGAGTACATCTCGCGGCCGAGTCCTTCGCCCGCTTCCAGCGCCGACTTCAGATAGTGTCCGGCAATTTCGACGCCGAGAGAATCGGTGATCATCTTTCCGGTGCGCTTGTGATATTCCACCCAAGCCGGATGCGGAAGCGCCACCCAGACCCTGCGCCCGTCGACGAGAAATTTGTAATCGACCGCGTCGGCATGGCGCGTGGCAATCGCCACAATTTGCGCCTGATACACGCAGTGCACCTGCTTTTTCGTCCAGCGGTCCGTCGCCTTGAAGTTCTCAAACATGCATAAAACTATAGCGGACGCGAACCTTCGCGGGCAAACCTTGGGGGCGCCCCATGTCTCGCAGGTTTTGCGAGACTCCAAACCCTATTCGCCCGCCAATGCCGCTTCCCTTGACTCGCTTTCTACCCCGCTGCTATACATGCCTCCTTCCCGGAGGATCGCCTTGATGCCGAATCGAGCGCTGCTCTGTTGCGCTGCCATTCTTCTGCTAGTGTCCGCCGCTACAGCGGCAAAAAAGAAATCCGCCGCCAAGCCTGCCGTCGAACGCTTCGAGATTTCTTTTCCAAAAGAGATGAGCGCCACCCCGCTCGATGGCCACATGCTGTTGCTCATCGCGAATAATGATGAGAAAGAGCCGCGTCTCCAGGTCAGCTTCATGACTCCGCACTCGCAACAGGTCTTCGGAGTCGATGTCGATGCGTTGGCGCCCGGCATACCGGCGGTGATCGATCCCTCCACGCTTGGATATCCAGCCGAGAGCCTGAATGACATTCCTGCCGGTGATTACTGGGTCCAGGCGGTGCTCAATATCTACGATACTTTTCATCTCGGCGACGGCCGCACGCTCAAGCTGCCTCCGGACAAAGGTGAAGGCCAACACTGGCAAGTGAAGCCTGGAAATCTCTACAGCAAGCCGGTCAAGATGCATCTCGACCCCAAGGCCGGAGAGATCATCCGGATCTCACTTGCAGGAAAAATTCCGCCCGTCGACGATGAACCGAAGGTAGTCGACTCCATCGACGGGTGGAGCGGAGCCAACGACGAACACAAGATTGAAGACAATAAGTGGGTCAAGCACATCCGCATTCAGAGCGATCGGCTTACGAAATTCTGGGGACGGCCGACGTATCTCGGAGCGGTCGTTTTGTTGCCCGATGGCTGGGCCGAACATCCCGACGCGCACTATCCCGTTATCGTCGAGCAGGATCATTTTCATCGCGATCTGCCGGGCGTTATTTCGTTCCGCACGACCCCGCCCAGCCCCGATCTGAAAGGCGGCGATCTGCGCGCCGCGAAAAATGGTTACAAGCTGTTTCAGGACTGGACCGCTGGACGCCTGCCGCGCATCATCGTCATCACCATCCAGCACGCTACGCCCTACTTCGATGACTCGTATGCCGTGAATTCCGCGAACGTCGGTCCGTATGGTGACGCCATCACGCAGGAGCTGATTCCTTACATCGAGAAGCAGTATCGCGGAATCGGGCAGGGATGGGCGCGTTCCGTCTACGGAGGCTCAACTGGCGGCTGGGAGAGCCTTGCCTCGCAGGTCTTTTATCCGGATTTCTACAACGGCGCGTGGGTGTTCTGCCCCGATGTGGTCGATTTCCGCGCCTACATGACCATGAATCTGTATGAAGATCCCAGTGCCTTCTGGATCGAGAGCCCCTACGCGCGCGTGCCGCGTCCCTCAGTCCGCCAGCCCGACGGTCTTGTTCTCTCGACCATGGAACAGATGAACCGCTACGAATTCGTGCAGGGAACGCACAGCCGCTCCGGCGAGCAACTCGACACCTGGCAGGCCGTCTTCAGCTCCGTCGACGATGACGGATATCCCAAGCCCGTCTTCAACAAGCGCACCGGCGAGATCGACCATGACGTCGCCAAATATTGGAAAGAGCATTACGATCTCAGCGCCATCATGCAGCGGGATTGGAAGACGCTTGGTCCGAAGCTGGCCGGCAAGCTGCATTTCTGGGTAGGCGAGGCTGACACGTTTTATCTCGACCGCGCCGTGCACTTGCTGAAGGATTACATGGACACGACAACCGATCCCTACTATCGCGGCAGCTTCGATTTCGGCGTGCGCAAGCCGCACTGCTATGCCGGAGATTACGATCAGGCGCTTGGATTGAATCAATACTACTGGCCGCAAATGGTGAAGCACATGGAAGAAACAGCCCCTTCAGGAGCAGACCTGAAAAGCTGGAAATACTGAGGTGCTGCCTCAATCCGCCCTTCCTGTAACATAAGACGGTGGTGACCGGGGCTCTTCCAAAAAAAACCAGCAAGCAGTCCAAACTCCAGATTCTGCGCGCCAGGCACATGAGTGCGCTGCCGTGGCTCGTTCACGGGTTTTCTACCCGCGTCGGCGGATTCTCCCGCGCCTACGGCAAAGGCGATCTGAATCTCGGATTCACGAAAGATGACACGCGCACAACGGTTGAGCGCAATCGCGCGGCATTCCTGAAGGAAGTCGGTGCGCGGAATGGAATGCGAAAGCACGACTCCTGGCCCCTCGTCACTCTGCGCCAGATTCATTCCGACCGCATCTACTATGTCGATAGCGTGCCGGAAGAATCGCTGGCGGGGGATGGGTTGATTACATCCACTCCCGGACTCCTCCTCGCCATCCAGACTGCCGACTGTCTCCCCGTGATCCTGGTCGATCCGAAGCAGCGCGCGGTTGGCGTTTTTCACGCCGGATGGCGCGGCACCTTGGCGCGCATCGTCGAAAAAGGTGTGGGAGAAATGTACCGTCACTTTGGGACCAACCCGCGTGATCTCAAAGCGGCGATCGGCCCCGGCATTCAAGGATGCTGCTACGCGGTCGGCGAAGAGGTCCGCCTGAAGTTTGAATCGCAATTCGCCTATGCCGCGAGCCTGTTTCGCGAGGTGAAAGATTCCGACCCAGTGCGCGAGAAATATCCGCTACTGTTTCTAACAGCGCGCGCTCCCGGCCACAGCGATTTGCCGAAGACAATTTTTCTCGATCTGGTCGAAGCCAATCGCCAGCAGTTGCTCGCGGCAGGAGTGGCGAAGAAGAACATCGAATCCTCGCCGTTCTGTACGAATTGCCATCCGGAGCTGTTGTTTTCTTACCGTGCCGAGAAAGGAAAAACGGGGCGGCTGATGGGAGTGGCGGGGATTCGCGCGTGATAATTTGTGCTGAGGCATAGATTGAGAACAAAATTTCCCCTCGCAGTTCTTATAGCGTTCCTATGTCCGCTTGTCTCTCTTTCCGCTCAGGTCTCCTCCGCCCAGATCGATTCCATCTTCGCGCCGTTAAAATCCAGCAACGCTCCCGGGGCGGCCGTTCTGGTCGTATATGACGGCAAGATCGTTTTCCATCGCGGCTACGGCGTCACCGATCTCCGCACGCTGCATCCGATCACCCCCGAAACTGACTTCCGCCTCGCGTCATTCACGAAGCAGTTCACCGCCGCGTGCATCATGCTGCTCGTCCGCGACGGCAAACTCCGCTACGACGAGCCCCTGACCGACATCTTCCCTGAATTCCCTGCCTACGGCCGCCCGATCACTGTTCGTAACCTGCTCAACCACACGTCTGGCCTGCCAGATTACGAAGACATTCTGACGAAGCAGTATCCGAACGTGCCCGACGACAAGATTCCGCAGATCCACGATGCAGGCGTGCTGAAGCTGCTGGAACAGCAGTCGTCAGGAAAGTTTCCGCCCGGCTCGAAGTGGGAGTACAGCAACTCCGGCTATGCCACGCTCGCGATGATCGTCGAGAAAGTTTCCGGCAAACCCTTCGGCCAGTTTCTCCACGATCGTATCTTCGTGCCGCTCAAAATGGACCACACGCTCGCCTACGAAAAAGGCAAGAACGAAGTCCCGCACCGCGCCTATGGGCACACGAAGGAAAAAGCCGGCTGGCAAGAGACCGATCAGAGTTCGACGTCGGCGGTACTAGGCGATGGCGGCATTTATACTTCGATCGACGATCTGGCGAAGTGGGACCGCGCCCTCCGCGAGCACACTCTCTTAACCGCTGCCGAAATGCAGCCCGCCCTCACTCCCGTCCAGCCGACAGCAGCCAACGCAACACTGCCTCAGGGCAAGCCCGTGCGCTATGGCTTCGGATGGTTTCTCGATCCCTACATGGGCCACCGCCGCATGTATCACGACGGCGAAACCATTGGATTCCTCACAACAATCCAGCGCTTCCCTGACGACAAGCTCACGGTGATCGTCCTGGCCAACCGGACGGACATTAGCCCCGAAGCTCTGGCGCTGAAAGTTGCGGATCTCTACCTCAAGAAGTAGCTAAAGTCTGCGTGGGGTCAGCCGCCACCTGTCATCCTTCGCGCCCAAAAAAGGCGCTCAGGAAGACAATGGTCCAAGATGGGCGCCAGTAAAGTTGACTCAAAAAGAAAGAGACGTTGCAAGCAACGTCTCCGCGGTTAGACCTCAAATTCCGATCGACCTCAAATTCCGGCCTAGGCGCTCGGCGGAGCCGCCGGAGGCGCCGCCGCAGCCGGGGCTGCCGTCGGAGTTGTCTCGTTCACCAGATCCTTCAACTCCTTGCTGGGCTTGAAGAAAGGAATCTTCTTCGCCGGCACTTCGACGCGCTCGCCGGTCTTCGGGTTCCGTCCCACGCGCGGCTTGCGCTGTCTTGTCCGGAAGCTGCCAAAGCCGCGGATCTCGATTTTGTCGCCCGCCCGCAGAGAGCGCACCACGCTGTCGAAAATGGTCTCCACGATGACTTCGCTATCTTTGCGCGTAAGTTCCGCCAAACGCGAGACTTCATCAATCAAATCGGCCTTGGTCATAACGCCCCTCTCAGCCCAAGCTTTTTAGAATTCGAATCCTAAACTTTCCGGCACAGAACTCCCGCCTAGCCATGGCAATCCATTGCAGTACTCATAACCTTCTCAAATTTCAGGGGTTGGATGCAAGTTAACGATCTAGGAACCCGGCTCGGATTCCCCACCGCCGCTCGCCGGCGGCCAGAATCCGCCTATTTCCACAGATAATAAAACCCAACTTGCTGTTCCATCAGCTTTTCCCGGCTCGGCAGGTATTGCGACACATCGCCCAGCAGCAAGTCCAGCAGCGTCCTGCGCTCCGTCTCTGGATGCACCAGCGTTGGCTCGCCGCTGATTCCAACCGACTTCGCCGTATCTGCGACCGCTGTCTGAAAATCTCCGATCTTGTCGATGAGCTTCATCGACACTGCCTCTTCGCCCGTCCAGACCTTGCCGTTGGCGATTGCCTTCACGTCGTCGTATTTCATCCCGCGCCCATCGGCTACGGCCTTGATGAACTGCCCGAACATGTTATCGATCAGCGACTGCATGTAGGCCTGCTCGGCCGGAGTCAAGTCCCGCGCCGGATTCCCCGTGTCCTTGAATTCGCCGGTCTTGATCACAACATCTTTCAGCTTGGCCCACTTCAGCAGATCGCCGTAATTCACCCACTGCGCGATCACGCCAATCGATCCGACGATGCTGCCGTTGTCTGCATAAATCTTGTCGGCTCCCGCCGAAACATAAAACGCGCCACTCGCGCCTACGGTCTCGATGGAAACCACGATCTTCTTTTTCTTCTGCTCGCGGATTCGCTTCACCTCGCGATAAATCTCTTCCGATGCCGCCACGCCTCCGCCCGGAGAATTCACGTGCAGAATGATCGCCTTGATCGACGAGTCATCGCCGAATTTCTTCAGCTCGTCGACGACAGGCTGCGGCGAGAGAATGACTCCGTCGAGATCGACGACCCCGATGCGGTCACCGCCGAACACGGACGAACCCGCTTCCGTGCCAGTCGCATGCAGCGTCAGATACACCAGCGTGAAAACAGCGAGGACGAAGAGGAAAAACGCTCCTCCGCCAACCAGAATCCAGAGCAAAGTACGCGAGCGTCCTTCAGACATGAAGAAAGTGTAGCACCGGGCGACGGGGAGGCACCGGGCTACGGCGCAATCACTTTCAAAGCCGCGCCCTGCACCGAGATGTCAACCGGAGTGCGGCACACGAATTCTCCATCAGCATAAACATCCAGAGGATGTTCCGTTTCAACCCGCACCGCCGTGGACTGAAAGTACTGCACTTCGCGGATCTTCAGATGCCGTCCGCTGTAGACGGTCGGGAACAGGCAGAACAGCTTGAAAGGATCGAGCCCTTGAACGATGCAAACGTCGAGCAGGCCGTCATCCATTTTCGCGCGGGGAGCAATCTTCATTCCTCCGCCATAAAGAGGGCCGTTGGCGAACGAGGCCAGCATGGTCGTCTGATCGCTTCGGAGGCTCCAATCGCCGGCGCCGTTGTCGGCGGCCGCCAGCACCTTCATCGGAAACGGCGCGAAGCTGAAGATCTTCGGAACCAGGATCAGGGCGTATCCGCCGCGTCCACGCAACCATCGCGGAAGTTTATTGGCTTGCCGCGCCACCTCGGCATCAAGCCCGACCCCCGCCACGCAGCAGAAGTAATGCTTCTGTGTCGTGCCAGCATCGGAGATGGTTCCGAGATCAACCGCGCGAGCCGCACCTGCGCCGCTGCAGAACTTTTTCCAGGCCGCCAAAGAATCCCGCACGGAGCCCAAATCCAGCGAGCGCGCAAAATCATTTCCGCTGCCCGCCGGCACGATGAGCACGGGCAGTCCCAGCTTGACCAACTGACCAAGATGCCGGTGAACGGTTCCATCGCCACCGAACAGAATGATGGCGTCAACCTCGTTGCTGGACGAAGGCATCCCCATCTGCCAATCGATCTTCGCATCCGACTGGAATGGTTTCAGGTCTTTCGAGGAACATCCCAACCCGAGAATAGCCGCCGCCCGCATGCGCGGGGATGAGGTTAGCAGAAATCGGAATCTGGATCGAAATTGTCCGAGCGGAGAGGAACTCCGCTGATTATCGTAGAAGTATGACTTTCTTGATCTTCTTACCAACCCGAACAATGAGCGGCTCGGCGGGGCTAACTAAGATCGCAAGACCAGCGATTGGGTGTCCGTTGATCTGCACTGCTTTTTCTTTAATCTTCCGACCCGCCTCGGTCGTAGAAGCGACAAGTCCGGCTTCCCGTAGGAGCTTATCAACGCGAAGAATCTCTGGATCCGAAAGGTCGGAGGTTACTTTTTGGGCCGCGCCACCTTGCCCGGATTCAGGAACGGCCTCGCTGATTCGAACGGCAGCAACGTCGATACGCACTTCGTCCAAACGTTCCGGCACCTCGTCCTTCTGAAACTGCTTCGCCCAGTCCTCACCCGCCTTCGTCGCCGCGTCCGCCGAATGGAAATCCGCCACGATCCGCCGTGCCAGATCCTTCTTCGCCTGCATCGGATGCGCTTCCCGCTTCATCTTCTCAATCTCGGACACCTGCACGTCCGTCAGCAGTTCGTAGTAGCGCCACATCATCTCGTCGGAGATGCTCATTACTTTCCCGTACATCTCGAGCGGTGCCTCATGAATTCCGATCGCGTTCCCCAGGGACTTCGACATCTTCTGCACGCCGTCGAGCCCTTCGAGAATCGGCGTCGTTAGCACGACTTGCGACTCCTGCCCGTACGCCCGCTGCAGTTCGCGTCCAACCAGCAAGTTAAACTTTTGATCCGTGCCGCCCAGCTCGACGTCAGCTTCTAAAGCCACCGAGTCATATCCCTGCACCAGCGGATACAGCAGTTCATGCACCGAGATCGGCTTCTCGTCAGTGAAGCGCTTGTGAAAGTCCTCGCGTTCGAGCAACTGCGAAACCGTGTACTTCGCCGTCAGCTTCACGAAGTCGTCCGAATTCATCGCGCCGAACCACCGCCGGTTGAAGTCGATCACCGTTTTCTGAGGATCAAGAATCTTGAACACCTGCGCCTTGTACGTCTCAGCATTCTGCTCGACTTGTTCGCGGCTCAACGGAGGCCGCGTCGCGGAGCGTCCGCTCGGATCGCCGATCATCCCCGTGAAATCGCCGATCAGAAAGATCGCTGTGTGCCCGAGGTCCTGAAAATGTTTCAGCTTGCGCAGCACGACCGTATGGCCCAGATGCAGGTCGGGAGCGGTCGGGTCCATGCCCAGCTTCACGCGCAGCGGCTTGCCGGTGGCGCGCGACTTTTCGAGCTTGGCGCGCAGATCGCTTTCGCGGATGATCTCCGCCGCGCCCTTTTTCAGATAGGTGAGCTGTTCCTCTACCGGAGCGAAGTTTGCCATGGGAAAAGACATTATAAGGAACACGGCGCCAAAGCATCGAGCGGCTCGTAAAATAACAACGCCGCTGATTCATGAAGATACATATCAGGAAAGCGATGCCCGCCGACCTTTCTCGGCTGCGCGAAGTCATTGAAGCTTCCGTGCGCGGCCTGCAGGCGCAGCATTACTCTCCGACGCAGATTGAAGGCGCGCTGACGAGCATCTATGGAGTTGATAGCCAGCTTATTGCCGACGGGACCTACTTTGCTGTCGAGGCTGCGCGGGAAGATGGTGCCGAGACAGAAATCGTCGCTTGCGGCGGATGGAGCCGCCGCAAAACGCTCTACGGCGGAGATCAATTCTCAGGCCGTGAAGATTCCTTACTCGATCCCGCGTACGATGCCGCCAAGATTCGCGCCTTCTTCGTGCATCCGCGCTGGGCCCGGCAGGGAATCGGCAGCCTGATCCTCGAAACCTGCGAAAAAGCCGCTCTGGACGCGGGATTCACCCGGCTGGAAATGGGAGCGACTCTCAGCGGCGTAGCCTTCTACCGCGCCAAAGGATATGAGGCCGTCGAGAATCAATCGGTTCCGCTGAGCAATGGAGAGGTTTTGCCGATTGTGAAGATGGCAAAGAAGATCACCGGCGAGCTCTGAAAACGAGTTGGATCGCACCAGTTTGTGTTCTTTCAACGCCTTTGCCGTATTATTCTCGGTTGAAACCATCGGAGGCTGAAGATGACGAAACATATTTTCCAGGCGATCTGCATCATCCCGCTTGCTGTCATACTTTTCGCCGCCGCCGACACTCCACCTGCGCCGCCAGTGGCCAAGAAAATTCCGCACGTTACAGAGATCAACGGACACAAGATGGTCGATAACTACGCATGGCTCCGAGAGAAGACGAATCCCGAGGTGCGCGCTTATCTCGAACAGGAAAACGCATACACCGACTCGATCATGAATCCGACTGAGCCGCTGCAGAAAAAGCTCTACGACGAGATGGTCGGCCGAATCAAAGAAACCGATGTCGAAGTGCCGTACCGCGAGGGCGACTACTTCTATTACACGCGGACGGAGGCGGGGAAGCAGTATCCGATCCGGTGCCGCAAGAAGGCGAGCGACGACGCGCCGGAAGAAGTTCTGCTCGACGTTAACCAGCTCGCGCAAGGCCACGCTTTCATGACGATTGCGGCGTTCGCAGTCAGCCCTGATGGCAACCTGCTCGCTTACAGCTACGACGACACCGGATATCGTCAGTTCACGCTGGCCGTGAAGGATCTGCGAACCGGGAAGACTTTAACCGATCACGCCGACCGAGTCGGTTCCGTGGTTTGGGCGAACGATAACCAGACGATTTTCTATACGCAGGAAGATCCTGTCGCGAAGCGGCAATACCGGCTGTACCGGCACGCGGTGGGGTCAACGGATCCGGACGCTTTAGTTTATGAAGAACCCGACGAGCGATTTGTGGTGGAGGCGTTCAAGACGCGCAGCCAGGCATTTATTTTCATGATTTCGCGAAGCCACACGACAAGTGAGGCGCGCTACATTCCGGCGACACAGCCGGACGCGGAGTGGAAGATCGTCGAGCCGCGCAAACAGGGAGTGGAATATTATCCCGACCACAACGGCGATTCTTTTTATATTCGCGTGAACGACACGGGCCGCAACTTTCGGCTGGTGAGCGCGCCCATTACCGATCCTGGCAGCAAGAACTGGCATGAAGTGATGGCGCAGAATCCGGGCATCATGATCGACGATACGGATTTCTTCAAGAACTTCTGCGTGTTGTATGAGCGCGAGAACGGGCTGCCGCAGATTCGCGTCATCGATTTGCGGAGTGGGCAATCGAAGCGCATTGCCTTTCCTGAGGCGGCATACGCAGCCTATTCCTACGTCAACCGCGTTTACGACACAACGGAGTTTCGCTATGGATATCAGTCGCCGATCACTCCGCCCTCGGTTTTTTCGTATGACATGGAGACCGGGGCGTCGACGCTGTTGAAGCAGAAAGAAGTTCCCGGAGGATATGACCCGAAGAAATATGAAGTGGAGCAGATCTATGCGGTTGCGTCGGATGGTGTGAAGATTCCGATTTCCGTGCTGCGGCTGAAAGACGCGAATCTGGATGGCAAGGAGCCGCTCTATTTGTACGGGTACGGTTCTTACGGCATCTCGATCGATTCGTTTTTCAATTCGAATATCTTCAGCCTGGTCGATCGCGGAGCCGTAACGGCCGTTGCTCATATTCGCGGCGGGGGCGAGATGGGTAAGACGTGGCACGACGCCGGCCGGATGATGAACAAGAAAACGACCTTTACGGACTTTATCGCGTGTGCGGAGGATCTGGTAAGGCGCGGCTACGGATCGAAAGATCGGCTGGTGATCGAAGGACGAAGCGCCGGAGGGCTGCTGATGGGTGCGGTTTTAAATATGCGTCCCGATCTCTTTCATGCGGCGCTGGTGGGCATGCCGTTTGTCGATGTGATCAACACGATGCTCGATGAATCGCTGCCGCTGACGGTTGGCGAGTTCGAAGAATGGGGAAACCCGAAGGAGAAGGCGGCGTTCGAATATATGGTCACCTACTCGCCGTATGACAATATCGCGGCGAAGGCTTATCCCAATATGCTGGTGAAGACTTCATTCAATGACAGCCAGGTCATGTATTGGGAGCCGGCGAAGTATGTGGCGAAAATGCGTGCCACGCGGACCGATCACAACATCCTGTTGCTGAAGACGAATCTTAGCCCGGCTGGGCATGGAGGCGCGTCGGGGCGCTACGACCGCCTGAAGGACACGGCGTTTGATTATGCGTTCATCCTGACGCAGATGGGGATTCAGAATTAGAGTTGGGTCCGGTTCAGATCAGACCGGCGCGGACCCGACGCAGAAAATCCTCACCCTCGGTTTTCGCTTGCGCGAGCGTCGAGGGATCATTTCTGCATTCGAGCCCCACTTCCTGCAGCATCAGTTCGACGGCATCTTTCGGTTTGAATCCTTGAGAGATTAACTTTCGGATGCGCGCGGTGTAGCTCGTGGAATCGGGAACTCCAGCTCGCATGAGGTGATCGCCGCACTTGTGATCTCGAAACTTTGAAGCGGCCAGGCGGTCGTAGGCAGTCTTCGCTTCAGGGTCCTTCAGCAGGGTAGGAAGGGCGTAGTTCCACTCGCACTGTGAGCACGTCCAGCCCTGAAAAGTGCGGTTGGACGTCCAGATCAATTCGCGGGTAGTTCTTGTATCAAAATTACTGCGATCGTTCTTGTGTTCCACGCGCAACGCCACTCCGCACCAGCAAAACCTGTGTGGCCCCAGGATTTTGTGTCAGGAATAGTATTCCTGGCGGGCTGGTTTTGAAATATCGAGATCGGTTCGGAGCACCCGATCAGGCGGAGAGGAGGGAGGGAAACCGGCTCACCGCAAAAGCTTGGAAATCACTTCGCAAAAAAGTAGTCGAACGACTTTATGGCATTAAATTCATCCTCACGAATGTCGAAGACGGTGTAAAGCTTCGTGACATTGAGAATGTCATGGACTTTCTGGCTGAGGTTGAGCAACTTCAACTCGCCCCCGGCATTGCGAACGGTGGTGAAGCAACCGACTAATTCTCCGACTCCGGAGCTATCGATGTAGTCGACCTCGGCGAGATTGAGGATAATCTTCTTTTTTCCGTCCGCGACCAGTTTGCGGACACAGTCGCGAAGATCGCCAATCTCGTCTCCAAGGACGATTCGGCCCTTTACGTCCAGGATGGTCACATGAGCGACTTCGCGAGTCTCGATGTTCAGGGACATGGGAGCGAGATTCTTCCGATGGCGGGAATGGTATTGCCAGAGTCAGAGCAAGTCAATGACAGAAAGGGTCCGGGCGAAAACGAAGCGGAGTCCTGCGGCATCGGAAAACACAAGGTCCCTCCACTGGGTACGCTATTCCCTTCGGGAACGGCACACCCCGGCCGGGATGACAGCTCAATGTTTAGGAGTGCGCGCCGTGCGGTTGGGAATCCAGCTGCAATCGCGGCAGCTGAACGTTGTCGCGGATTTCCTGGATCGGTGAGGTAATTATCGGCGTCGGGTATTGGGGATGGCGAAATTCGAGGTGCATTCCGCGGCCGACATATTGAAGCTTCAGCATCGAGCCGCCCCAGGTTGAACCCGAGATCGCGACCTGCACCGGCTCAGGGCAGAACTCTGGATGCCCCGAAAGCAGGGCCTCGCTGCCACCGAGCAGAACGGCCGTATAGCAATGATGCATGGTCTGAATCTGAAGCACGGTCGAGGGCGGGAGATCGCCGAGAAAAACGCCGCCTTCGATTTCTGACCGAATGATGCTGCGGTTGACTTCGTCGGCCAGGTTGGGGTGAGGGTTAAACATTCGGTGACCGGCAATAGGGTACCGGGTTTCATGGGCCCGAACAAGAGTCCTTTGGGCCGAGCCCAGAGACATGGGTACGGCCTTTAGACGGAGCCGGTAGGGTCTTGGTTGCAGACATTTCCATCCCGACGAATCCCCTACAGCGTACCCCAATGCCAATTCAGGTGCCCGGGTGACCGCCAAGGGCCGAAACCTTGGTAGAATAGATGGATAACAAAGGGGTTAATCGCTTTTCATGCCAGTGCCTGTATCCCAGATGTGGACCGTCAGCAGCTATGTCCTGCGGCAAAAGCTCGCAGGACGCAAGCAGTATCCGCTTGTGCTCATGCTGGAGCCGCTGTTCCGCTGCAATCTGGCGTGTGCGGGATGCGGCAAGATCCAGTACCCGGCCCACATTCTCAAGAAAGAGCTGAGCCCTGAGGAATGTTTCCGGGCGGTTGACGAGTGCGGCGCGCCGATGGTTTCGATTCCCGGTGGCGAACCGCTGATGCATCCGCAGATCGGCGAGATGATCGAGGGCCTGGTCGCCCGGAAGAAGTATATCTACCTGTGCACCAATGCCTTGCTGCTGAAGGAGAAGATCGATCTCTTCAAGCCGAGCAAGTACCTGACATTCAGCGTGCACCTTGATGGCCAGCGCGAAGAGCATGACTTAGCGGTTTGCCGCGAAGGCGGATACGACATCGCAGTCGAGGGCGTGAAAGAGGCTTTGCGGCGCGGTTTCCGCGTTACGACGAATACGACGCTATTTGACGGCGCGAACCCGAAGTCTGTGCGGGCGTTCTTCGACGAGATGATGGAACTGGGTGTCGAGGGAATGATGCTCTCGCCCGGATACTCGTACGATAAGGCGCCGGATCAGAAGCACTTCCTCGGTCGCGCCCGCACACGGCGAATGTTTCGGGCAATTCTCTCGAACCGCAAGAAGAACTGGCAGTTTAATCTTTCGCCGCTGTTTCTAGAGTTCCTGATGGGGAAGCGGACTTATCCCTGCACACCGTGGGGCATGCCGACGTACAACGTGTTCGGTTGGCAGAAGCCGTGTTACCTGCTGCAGGACGGTTACGCGGAGACTTTTGCGGAGTTGCTTGCGACTACCGATTGGTCGAATTATGGGACGGAATCGGGCAATCCGGCGTGCGCGAATTGCATGGTGCACAGCGGATACGAGGCGTCGGCGGTGAACGCGACCTTCAGCTCTCTGGGCGGATTTTTGGCGACGGTGAAGGCGACGCTGTTTACCGGCTATAAAGATGACGAGGCTCTGAAGATGCTCGATGAGCCGCAGGCTCCGGTGCATCCGTTGATTCAGATCGCGCCGACGTCGAGTTCATCGACGCTGCAGGAGACGCGAGCGTAAAGCGGATCAGGGATTTTTTGAGCCTTCCAAGCACCGGGCCCCAGGGGCTGAAGCCCGCATCTTTTTCAGGCTCGGCGGCACGGCTAAAGCCATGCCCTTCCCGGAATATTCTTCGCGATAACTTGGAGTTTAAATGACAGGCAAAGAAGCTGGCCATATCGAAGAGCATCCTTCGCACGCTGCGGAGTTGAGTCCCGACGCGCTTGAAGTCGTTGCCGGCTCCGAGCATGAGCAGCTCGAAGGCTGGATCCCGCAAGTCGCCAGCGAAGAAGAGCTTCGCCAAGCGCTCGAAAAGGCTTTCGATTATCGCGGCGATGTTACGATCACGCGCAAAGATGGCTCGAAGATTGAAGGCTATATTTTCGACCGGCGCTCTGGGGCGACGTTGAACGATTCGCTGGTTCGGCTTTTTCCCAAGAACGCCAGGGAAAAGGTGTCCGTTCCTTACGCCGACATCGCTGCGCTGGCCTTCACCGGGCGCGACACGGCTGCCGGCAAGAGCTGGGAAGCGTGGATGAAGAAATACGCTGAGAAAAAAGCTGCCGGCGAGAAGGGCCTGAGCCTCCACCCCGAGCCGCTAGACTGATCCCGGTTCGCACGGGGGGGCGCACGCTACTTTCCCGTGAATGTGAGTCCATCAATCAAATCTTCCACATCGTCATCGGTGCCGCCGATGATCGTGATCGAGATGGCGTACCCGCGTGCCAGCATGGCCAGAGTTGACTGATGCATCACCCGTGTTCCAACATCCTTGTGAAAATCTGAACGGACGAGCATCTTCGTTCCGAGCGCGATTTCGTAGGGCTCTTCGTCCACGGTGAAGCCTTGGGCTTTCGCGACCTCGGTGAGTGGTCCAAAATACTGGACGGCTTCTTTCAGTCCGGGATAGGAAGACGTGCTTTCGGCTGCAATGAGAATTGACGAATTCACATCTTCAGCGCGCGCCTCGGGCGGCCGGGAGAATGCGGCCAGCAGTACTCTTGCCTCCGCGCTGGACGCAGTCTCGGCCGTTTCAGACGATGGTGAAACGGCATCTTTCGACTGGTCGCGCTGATTCATCTCGTCGGTCCGCAGAACCCATCCATCGGGGATTTTGCAAGAAAGTCCAAGAGTATTGTTTTTGTAATTGCCATTGGCGACCCAGCCGTCATCCAGAGCGGCTGCCGAGTGCCCGGAGGAAGGTCTGCCGTGTTTCCCGGAAGATGACGAGGAGCTCGAGGTCTGAGCGGAGGCCGATGGAAACAGAAGGATGAGGAACAGAAATGCCGGTATGACTCGACAGAAATGCATATATGAGCAATCTTACCGTGGATGCAGGGTTGTACGAGTTGTCGTCATTCGTTCCGCGCTCTGGTCTTGATCCAGATTGGTGTGCCAAGAAAACCAAAGGCCTGACGAATCTGATTTTCGAGAAACCTCTCGAATGCGAAATGCAGCTTTACGGCGCGGTTTGTGAACAGAACGAACGTTGGGGGGGCGATAGAAGCCTGAGTCATGTAGAGAATCTTCACGCGTTGACGCATGGGAACGGAGGCGCGATCGAAATCGACGCGCTCGAGGAATCGGTTCATCTCGGAGGTCGAAACCCGCTTTCGACGCTCGGTTGCGACTTCTTCCAGCAACGGGAAGATTTTCTCCGTGCCATTGCCGGTTTGCGCCGAGACGAACACGACCGGCACGTAGCTCAGGAATTTCAATTCGTAGCGCAGACGAGTTTCGTATGCCTCGCGGTCACCCGGGCGACCGGTTTCGCGCATACGCTCAGACTTTGTGGGGCGGCCGGACTTCTTGTTGCCGGCAATCATCAGGTCCCACTTGTTGACGACGATGATAATCGAACGGCCGGTCTCGTGCGCATAGCCAGCGATGGAAGCATCCAGTTGGCTCACCCCTTCGGTGGCATCAATGACGAGCAACGCGATGTCGGCCGCTTCCAGATGCTTCCGCGCCATTACGACTGAAAGCTTTTCGGCCATGAGATGAGTCCTGCCTTTGCGTCGAATTCCGGCGGTGTCGATGAAACGGAACGTTCTCCCGTTGCGTTCCACGATCTCGTCCACCGCATCGCGCGTCGTACCGGGGATCGGGGAGACGATCGCCCGGTCGGACGAAGTCAAGCAATTCAGCAGAGTTGATTTGCCAACGTTTGGATGTCCGATGATCGCGACGCTGATTTCATGGCTGGCGGGTTCGACAGCGCTTGAGGATGATTCGTCTACCGCCATCGGCTCCGATCCAACATCTTCGGTGGCAGGATTCTCAGGCAGAACGGCAATCACGGCATCGAGCAGATCGTCGATTCCGCGCCCATGTTCGGCGGAGACCGGAAACATTTCCCTGATTCCGAGGCGATGGAAATTGTCGATGAGCAATGATTGCTTTTCGGAGTCGATCTTATTGACTGCGAGAAACATCGGCCGATCGGTTTTACGCAACAGGCGAACAAGCTCCAGATCGGGTCCGGCAAGCTCGGAGCGGCCATCCACAACCATGATGATGGCGGAGGCTTCGTTGAGGGCCACACGGGCCTGGCGAAAAATCTCGGACGGGATGAAGTCCTTTTCTTCAGGAAGGATTCCGCCGGTGTCAACGATTCGCAACATCCGGCCACTCCATTCCGCATCGCCATAAAGCCGGTCGCGCGTGATGCCGGGCTCATCCCCAACGATGGCGCGGCGGGATCCAACAATGCGATTGAACAGTGTGGACTTGCCAACATTCGGACGGCCGACGATCGCAATGACGGGAGCCGTGGCCGCGGCAGTAGGTGCGAGATTGGAGGCGAGATGCGTCAAGAAAGGATCCCTTGTGGACGAAGAGGCTTCGGTGCCGCGTTGGCCAGATCGGCCACGAGTCAAACGATGCCGGAAGTCCAAACTCGTTATTATAGAGACTTCGTGGCTCTCGGTCCCCAGTCCGCCGTTCCTGCGCAGGGTAATCGTCCTAACCCGAGCGGCAAAGACGCTTCCCTGTACCAATTCTTTTCTCCTGGGGGAGTGCTGTCGCGCACGCATCCGGCATACGAATTCCGCAAAGGGCAATTGCAGATGGCGCAGGCGGTTGAGCAGGCGCTTGAGGAAAAGCGGCATCTGATCGTCGAGGCCGGCACCGGAACGGGCAAGACGCTCGCGTACCTCGTTCCGGTCATTCGTTCGGGAAAACGAGTCATCATTTCGACAGGAACCAAGAACCTGCAGGAGCAGCTCTTCTACAAAGACGTGCCCTTTCTCGAGCAGGCGCTCTTCGGCAAGGCGGAATCGCGGCTGTCAGTCTGCTACATGAAAGGCCGCAACAATTACCTTTGCCGCAAGAAGCTCTACGACTTGACCGATCAGCCGGTGCTTAGCGGGCTTGACGAGATCGAACAATATCGTGCCATTGCGGCGTGGGAGAAGAACACTGCGACGGGAGATCGCGCGGAACTTGCAGAATTGCCCGAGGCCAGTCTCTTGTGGCACAAGCTGGATGCCCGTGCCGACGCGTGTACGGGCCAGAAGTGCAGCCAGTGGGAGCGGTGCTTTATTACGGAGATGAGGCGGCGGGCGATGGAAAGCGACATCATCATCGTCAATCATCACCTGTTCTTTGCCGACCTTGCCATCAAGCTGCAGGCCGAAGGCGCGCCGGACGCGGGAATCCTGCCGGAAGCGGCAGCGGTCATTTTTGACGAGGCTCACGAATTGGAGGATGTGGCGGGAAATTACTTCGGCATCTCGGTCAGCAATCTGCGGATCGAGGAATTGGCCCGGGATGTCGAGCGCGCGATGCAGCAGAATCATGCGATGTCCGCGTCACTGTCGGGAGCACTTGGCAACCTGCGCGACCGCTCGCAACTGTTCTTTTCGGTGTTGCCGTCGGGGAACGGACGGTTTGCCTTCGACACTCGGCGCGAATTCCTCGAAGAAAATGGAGATGAATTTACCGCTCTGAATCAGGCTCTGACGCGCTTGAGCGGAGAACTCGACGCGTTGCCGCAGAAACCCGAGGAAGTATTCAATTTCGTCCGGCGCGCGCAAGAAATCCAGGTACAGATCGGCTTCGCATTGGAGTCGGAAGATCCAAACACTGTGTTCTGGATCGAGCGCCGCGGCGGGCGAACCGGTGGACGAGGGAGTGGGGGTGCTGAATCACAGGCCAAGAATTCGGCTGGCCAGGCAGGGTTTCGCTCCCGCGAGAATGTTTTCCTGCAGGCGACTCCAATCGACGTTGGCCCGATCCTGCGCGAATGCTTGTGGTCGAAACTGGAGTGCGCGGTGCTGACTTCGGCGACGCTGGCGGTGGGCGGAGGTTTCGAATACATCCGGCAGCGGCTTGGCTTCGCACATGCACGCGAGTCGGTGCTGCCGTCGCACTTCGATTATCAGAGCCAGGCGGTGTTGTACGTGCCTCCTGATTTGCCCGATCCGCGGACGCCGCAGTTCACTGCGAAGGCGGCGGACCGCATTCGAAAGCTACTGGGGATTACGCGCGGCCGGGCGTTTGTTCTCTTCACGAGCTATGCGCAAATGAACGAGATCTATCAGCGACTGCTCGGCGAAATTGAATTCCCGATATTCCGCCAGGGCGATACGCCCAAGAGCGCGCTGCTGGAAGAATTTCGCCTCACGCCGAATGCTGTGTTGTTTGCGACCTCTTCGTTCTGGCAAGGCGTCGATGTGCAAGGCGAGCAACTCAGCTGCGTGATCATCGATCGGCTGCCATTTGCGGTGCCGAGCGATCCAGTAGTCGCGGCGCGGGTGAAAGCCATTGATGCGGAAGGCGGCAACGCGTTCTTTCAGTATCAGATTCCTGCAGCGGTCATCACGCTCAAACAGGGATTCGGACGCCTAATCCGGTCGCTGCATGACCGGGGCGCGCTTGTCCTGCTCGATAACCGCATTCTGAAGAAGCAGTATGGGCGCGTTTTTGTGGAAAGCCTGCCGAATTACAGGAGAACGACCGACATCGGAGTGGTGGAAGAATTCTTCGGATTACAGTAAGAGATTCCTGAAGCGCCTTCAACGAAAAGTCCACTGTGCGTCACTTGATGTAGTTGAAAAGATCTGTCTGCTGCGTTTGTGCGATGGCTTCGAGCGTAGCCTGGCGGGAAGTCTGCGCGTTGACGAGGCCGCTCAGGACTTTCGAAAGATCTGCGCCCCCGATTTGATTTTGCTGCTGCGCCAGTTGCGTCGTCTGGCTGTTTAAGGCCGTCTGCTGGGAGTTTAGCTGGTTCAGCGCATTGCCGTAGAACACGCGCTGCGTATTAATGTGGCCATAAGCGCTGCTGATCTCATTGACGGCTGTGCTGATGTTGTTTCCGCTTTGCAAGCTGGTGATCAGGTCCTGGATAGATTGGAACATATCGTTTCCCGGGGCCGAGAACAGCTGCGAGCCGGGAAGATTTGTTTGGACGGTAAGATCGTTTCCAACAGTGACGTTGTTCACGCCGGAGTTTCCAACATATTGCACACCCGAAGTGCTGGTTGAGTCGGCGACATACGGCGCGGTTTGGGTCGAGGTGCCAGCAAAAACGAAATTGCCCTGGTAGGACAGATTCGCCAGACCGATTAGCTGCGACTGAATGCCCTGCACTTCGTTGGCGAGCGCAGTCCGATCCGAACTGTTCAGCGTGCCGTTGGCTCCCTCGGTGCCAAGGGTTATCGCGCGTTGTAACGCGGTTACGACGGAGTTGAGGGCAGAGTCCGCACTCTGCATTTCGCCGGTAATGCTGCCGACGCTTCGCAGAAACTGATCAGTTTCGGCGGTCTGGCCCGCATTGCGGACAAGCATCGCGGCTCCAGCGGGATCGTCGCCGGGGACATTGATGCTCTGTCCTGACGCGGTCTGCTGAAGATCGGAATTGATTTGCTGCTCAGTCTGTTCGAGGGCGGCCAGGAGATCGGGAAGCGGATTGGGATTGACGCGCATACGGGTTAAGAACTTTTCATGTTGATGATGTCTTCCATCATGGTGTTGATGGTGCTGACCACCTGGGCCGAGGCGGCATAAGCCTGCTGGTAGCGCATCATGTTGGCGGCTTCCTCATCCAGCGAAACTCCGGAAACGGATGAGCGCTGATCGTTCAACTGCTGCAGAACGAGGTTTGACGCGCTCTGGGAGGCATTCGCATTGGAAACGGCGCTGCCGACATTAAACACGATCCCGGAATAGTAATCGGTGGGGCTTTGACCGGATATGATTCCCTGATTTCTCAGAGCGTACATTGCTTCGGCGTTGCCGTTGCTGCCAGAGCTTCCGTCGGAGCTGGCGGCGATGAGTGCGGGATCGCTAATGGCGAGGGAAAGGCTGGCGGCGGCACCGCTTATTGAAGGGGGCGGATTGAATAGATTATTTCCGGTACTCGGATTGCCGTTCAGGTCGTATCCACCGGTCTGGATTTGATTCACGGCGTTGGCAAGCCCCGAAGCGAGTGTGTCGAGCTGGTTTTGAAATGCGGGAATCTGCTGGTCGCGGGCTTGGAGAATTCCTCCAAGCTGGCCGGACACGATGGTCGCAGTGACGTCGGTGCCGAGGGAGAAAACGTGTTGGGTACCGGAGGAATCGAGCTGCGTCGTGAGCTGAAAGGCCGTTGGTCCGACCACCAACGGCGTTCCGCTCGCGGTCGTTAATGTGAGGGTGTTATCCGTAGGAATGGTGGATACATCAACCAGGGACGAAAGTTGGTCAATCAATTGTGTGCGCTGATCAATGAAAGTGCCGGCGCTTTCCCCGGCATTCTGCACATTGCTGATCTGGGCGTTCAGATACGAAATCTGCGCAGTGAGTTAATTGATATATACGTCGACCACATTTGTTGTCGTATCAAATGTCAGATTCCAGACGTGCTCGATAATCATGGACCGGGTGACTTTTCTTCCTGCGTTGCGCATCAGGAATTCGAGAAGCGCAAACTCCCGTGTCGTGAGATCAATTTTCCGGCCGGCGCGCTCGACCAGCCTTTGCACGCGATCCAGCTTCAGGTCGCCAACTGTCAATACCGATTCGGAAGGGATGCGGCTTCGCCGCACGAGGGCGCGAATTCGGGCGGAGAGCTCACTATATGAAAATGGCTTTCCCAGGTAATCGTCCGCGCCTGTATCGAGGCACTGAACCCGGTCCTCCACCTTTGTACGTTGCGTCAGGATCAGGACTGGAACTGTTGGCCTCGCCAGCCGGATATGACGCAGGACGCTCACTCCATCAAGCTTGGGCAGGTTGAGGTCGAGTATGACCACGTCATATTCGGATTGGGTCGCGGCCGCCCGCGCCTGCTCGCCATCGCAGAAAAGATCTACCGTGTAGTTTTCGCCCTCGAGTCCAAGGCGGACAAATTTTGCCAGTGCTTCATCGTCTTCAGCTATAAGAATGCGCATAGGTGAACGATCCTTAATCGAACACCCTCAGTTTAGTTAGAGACGCCTCAATTGCAGTCAAACTCCGCTCGCACGAAGGTATCGAACTCCCGAAAAGGTTAGGCGTTTCAAATTGGGAGAAGTTCGAGGGGGGATCGAACCGTTCTCCGAACCTCGCCGGATAATTCCGGAAAGTCTTTGCGCCAGAGATAATTGCGGGAGAAGGTCTCTATCTGGAGTTGTCTCTTGCCGACCTGGAGCAGAAAGACACTCAAAGCGTTTCTAATGCCAGGCGGCATCCTGCTGCTCTGCGTCACGATCTTCGATTTTCTTGGATGGCTCACGCTCCCGCTGCCGGCGCTTAACTTTCTTTTCTATTGCGGCGTAATCGGCGGGATTCTGCTGGCTTGGCGATTTCACTCCAGCCGCGTCTTCTTCTGTCTAATAGTTCTGTTTCTGGCGGTAGAAGCCATTTCGGTTTTTGCTGGAAGCCAGCATTCGCTTGGGCCGGCGGGAATCGTCGCTCTCCGGGCTGTTGCGGTTCTTGTGCCAGCAGACTTCGCCTTGATTTCACTGATGCAGGAACGTGGCTTCACACTTGGTTCGATCGCGCCTGTTGCCATTCTCTTCTTTATCGAGTCGGTGGCGGTGATGGTGCTCGGGGAAAATGCCGAGCAGTTTGTTTCGACGAGTCATGCACGGCACACCGCAGGCTCGATGGCCTTGCCGGAGTATGCGGCATACGTCTTCGCCGGAGCGGCCATATCACTGATCGTCCGATTCCTTTTTACTCGAAAGCCTGTGGACGGCGCCTTGTTTTGGTCGCTGCTTGCATTTGTGCAGTTTCTTCGCCTTGCAGGCTCTGCTCTTTCCACGTCGTATTCCGCTACAGCAGTTGGCATCCTCGCGACCTCAATCATCGAGAATTCTTACCTGCTGGCCTACCATGACGAATTGACCGCCTTACCCTCCCGGCGCGCATTCAACGACGCGCTGCTTCGTTTGCAACATCCATTTTCAATCGCCGTTGTCGACATCGATCATTTCAAGAAGTTCAACGATACGTATGGCCACGACACAGGGGACCAGGTGTTGAGGCTGGTCGCTTCAAAGCTGGGGCAGGTGACCGGTGGCGGGAAGGCGTATCGATGCGGTGGGGAAGAGTTCACCATTCTCTTTCCGAACAAAGCTTCGGACGAGGTGTTCGATCATCTCGAGCGGTTGCGGCTATCGATCGAATCTTCAGAATTTTATGGGCGAGGTATGGACCGGCGCAGCGTGCCACGCGGACCAGATCGGCGGAGGGAAGGTGCGGCGAGTCGCCCTCGAAGAAAGGCGGATGCAATCCGAGAGCTTTCGAAAAGGACTTCGCACCGTCCTCTTTCTGTGACTGTGAGCATCGGCGTTGCGGGTTCCGTGGGAGATGAGCCCGATTCGGACGTCATCATGGAGTCTGCAGACAAGGCACTCTACCGCGCGAAAGCGAATGGAAGGAACCGCGTAGAAGCCGCCTTGCCCCGGCGCCGCTCCAAGTCCAAAACTGCCGGAATCGCCTGAACATCTCAGAAAATTCAAGGGTGGCTGCCACGGAGAGTCGTCCGGCCCGGACCGTCTTCCTTAGGACGGGAAGTATGACGGCCCGGTTCCGTACGTTTCGCAAGCACCACAGGCCGTGCGGTCAGCCCGCGGTTGTAGGTGAGAGAGAGCGCTTCCGGCCAGTGCCGCCGCAAACGGGGCACTTCAGGCGGATGAAGGCGACGCCCTCGGACTTACCGTTCAAGTCCACAGGCTTCGCCACGTATCCAGAACCCCCGCAAGTCGGGCAGTCCTCCGGATCCACTCCTTCTCCCCCTCAGTGTTGCCCATATTGTGCATGAGTTCGGAAAAGGTCCTGCGGGAGTTTACTTTCCGTTACGAAAACCGAACAAAACCGCAGTCCAGGAGCCTTCGATCGATTTTTTCCTGTCTTTGCCGCCGAGCTTGTTGATAGGAGGTTCAACTACTTGGCCGGAAACGGCTTAGAGCAGATCTAGTGCGGAGCGATTCTCCAGTTTCACCTGTTTCATAGTGCAGTCTTCCGGGGCTTTGTCGGGACGCCATCGCAGGAGCCTTGTTCCGTGGCGGAACCGACCACCGGTGAAGTGGTCAAATTGCACTTCTGCGACCAGTTTGGGAGCGAGCGGCTCCCATTCCATGGAGCGTTTCGTACTCCAGCGGCTCGGAGCGCCGGGAGCCTTTCCTGTGAATCCAGGGGGCTTGATCAGTTTCTTTAGCTTCGCCGTGAGTGCGGCCCGGTCGCTGTCATGAATCGATGACGTGAATCCGACATGATCCAGTTTGCCGCCGCCATCGTATAAGCCAAGGAGCAGCGATCCGACCAGCGGTTTCTTGGCCAAATAGCGGAATCCACCTACTACACAATCGGCAGTCCGCTCTTTTTTGATCTTCTGCATCCCCGTACGTTCTCCGGATTCGTAAGGCAAATTCCGGCGCTTGGCGACCACCCCATCGAGCGCCACTCCCATGTGAAACCATTTGCGGGCAGTCTGCATATCCTCGGTTGCGGGGGAAAGGCGGACTGAGTTATTCCCCTTGAGATATTTCTGCGCGAATTGCTCTAGTTTCTCGCGGCGTGCTTTGAGCGGCTTTTCCACGAGAAGATTGTTTCGATCGTCCACCAGCAGATCGAAAACAATGAAGGTTGCCGGAGTCTCCTTGCTCAATTTCCGCACCCTGCTGGCGGCTGGGTGGATACGCATTAGCAGAGAGTCGAACGAAAGCTGCCCATCAACGGGAATAACGAGCTCGCCGTCCAGCACAAAGTGCTGAGGCTTGAGATCGGCGATGGCGGACACCAGTTCCGGGAAGTAACGGGTCAAGGGTTTGGAAGCCTTCGACATCAAGTCGACATGCGCGCCGTCCCGAAATGCCAGACACCGAAATCCGTCCCATTTGGGTTCATATTGCCACTCGGGGCCAACCGGCAACTCTCTTGCCGGGAAGGCCTCCATGGGTTCGCAGCCGATCTTTAGTGGAAGCGACATGTTTTCGTGAACGTGATGTAGATGTGAGCAGCACGGCGCAGCCGGAAGTGACTGCGCCGGCCATCGATGTCCAGGCTCCGATTCACGCCGCAATAGCCCGAGCGATTTTCCGCGCTTTCTCCGCGAGGGTTGGTTGAACAACAGGAACCCGGGCTTCCCACGGCTCTTCGACTCCCATTAGCGCCAGCGCGGCTCCGGCAAGAGCGAGGTTCTTCATGAATGAAGCCATATTGTTGTTGCGTTCGTTCGGGTCTTCGTTCCGCCAGAAGTCGTGCATGATGGGCGAAACACCCGCCAGGAATCCCAGCAACGCCACTGCTCCAATTTTCGGTTTTACACCCAGCATGAGGCTGGTGCCTCCTACGATTAGAGGAATGGCCGAAAGGGTCACCGCTGCCGCCGCCGCGGGTACCCCCTTCGAAGCCGTGTAGGACGCCATTGCTTTGCGTTGCATCAGATGATGGATTCCGTTGTAGAGGAAGAATCCGCCGAAAAGCATTCGGCCAATCAGGAAAGGAGCTTTCATTCTAAGAACCTCCTTGCTCTTTAGTCGCTCATGAAAAATGCATTTTCTCGAAAATGCTTGCTGTAATTTCAGTGTGCATAGCCGCGGGACGAGCCTGACGTGGAGCCAAGGTGAGTCGCCCACGAAGCCGCCCCTCCGACCTTATTCTTTACGTCCACTGCCGTGTCTCGAATTGCGCCTCTCGCGCGCCGTCCTGAAACCGGCGCTAGCAGCATTCCAATACCTACACCGATTCCGATCCCTGAGAGAAGAGTGCCAAAAGAAAATCCGTGGCGGTGAATTCGAACCTCTTTGCCAAGCCGGTCCGTTTTTCGGAACGCGCTCTGCACGTCTTCGGTTCGTTCGTTCAGAAAATCTCTGACAGCCATCCAGACACTCGGATCGGTGGCGAGAAGACCGCATTTCATCCCAAACCTGATCCACTTCGTTGCTTTCTTTCGCTTGTTCATAACCATCCCCTTCTGCGGACTATTTTTTCGGCGGATAGCAGTGCCGCGGCGACTGTTTCCAGTCCGCAATTCTTCGCGTATGTATTCGACTTCAGCACGGTGAGTAGGGTTGCTGATGAGAAACTCTTGCGGCGAAAAAGGCGTGGGTGGGCTGGGTCTCGCGCAAGAGCCCCGATTTACCCGAAACAAGGTATGGACTCTTCACATCGCGGAACGACAGAATCGGATTGATCACTCTTTTAGCTTGGTCCTGCCCCGAGCTCCCCGCAAGGCCGATTTCATCATACAGGCTGGTGAAACCGTCCCTTCAAAGAATAGCCTGCTATCATTCACGAGATTCAGGAGATGACACTTGCTGAAAGATCTTCTCTCGCGTTGGCCTCTGATTCAACAGTTTCGTACTGGTGCGGATGGAACTGGTTCAGAGGCGATGAGCCAGCAGACTCGTGAGCTGCGTCCCAAAACAGAGGGAGCGCAAGTCACGCCCTCAATTTGTCCGTACTGTGGCGTTGGTTGCGGACAGTTGGTTTATCACAAGAACGGCAAGCTGATCTCGATTGAAGGCGATCCTCAGTCACCGATTTCCCGCGGACATCTGTGTCCCAAGGGAGCCGACACTTACGAATTGCATACTCATCCGGGGCGGCTGAAGAAAGTGAAGTACCGCGCGCCATACTCACGCGAATGGCGAGAAATCGAACTCGAGAAGGCTATGGACATGGTCGCGGACCGCATGTGGGACACGCGCGACCGCACCTTCCAGGAGACTCGCGAGGGCAATGCGCTGATGCAGACCGTAGCGATGGCGCACCTCGGCGGAGCCACGCTCGACAACGAAGAGAACTATCTCATCAAAAAGCTGTTCACCGCCGGTCTGGGGATGGTTTGCATCAGCAACCAGGCGCGCATATGACATAGCTCGACTGTGCCCGGTCTGGGCACATCGTTCGGGCGCGGGGGCGCGACCACGGCTCAACAGGACCTGAGCAACGCCGATGCCATCCTGATCATGGGATCGTCGATGGCGGAGAACCACCCGGTGGGATTCCAGTGGGTGGTGGAAGCGCGGGAAAAAGGCGCCACGATTATTCACGTCGATCCACGCTACACGCGCACTTCCGCGATGGCGGACATTTGGGTTCCCTTGCGCGCAGGGAGCGACATCATTTTCCTCGGTGCCCTGGTTCGGTACGTGCTCGAGAACAACCGCGAATTCCGCGAGTATGTCACGCATTACACTAACGCTGCGACCATCCTGCGCGAGGACTTTCGCGATACCGAGGATCTGGACGGCTTCTTCTCGGGATGGAACTCGGAGAAACAAAAATACGATCCTGAAACCTGGCTGTATCAAGGCTCGCCCGAAAAGAAAGCTGCGGTAAAGCCGGGGCACTCAAAAGCAGGAGGCGGTCATGGAAAGGACCGCGGCGGGGAAGCGGAAGAGGCCGGGAAATTTGATTCCGATCCGACGCTGCAGCATCCGCGTTGCGTTTTTCAGGTTTTGAAGCGTCATTTCGAGCGCTACACGCCGGAAATGGTCGAGCGCTATTGCGGAGTATCGCAGGATGTATTTCTGAAGATAGCCAATACATTTACCTCCGCGTCGGGACCGGACAAGACAGCGGCGATCTGCTATGCGGTCGGCTGGGCGCAGCATTCAAAGGGAGTGCAAATAATCCGGACGGCAGCGATTCTGCAACTTTTGCTGGGTAATATTGGGCGTCCTGGCGGAGGGATTCTAGCTTTACGCGGACACGCGTCCATCCAAGGCTCGACCGACATCCCTACTCTTTATGACATCCTGCCTGGCTACTTGCCAATGCCGTTTTTCGAAGCCGACTCACGCAAGCTGAAGAGCTACATAAAAAAACACAGTGCACGAACCGGCTTGTGGTCAGGATTCGACAAGTACTTTATCAGCCTGATGAAGGCGTATTACGGCGACAACGCGACCAAAGAGAATGATTGGGGCTTTGACTGGTTGCCGCGGGTTACAGGCGACCACTCGCATTTCGGATATTGGCTCGATATGGCCGATGGCAAACTCGATGGATTGCTCGTGATGGGACAGAACCCGGCAGTCGGTGCCTCGAACGGACGACTCGAACGGAAAGCCATGGCAAAACTGAAATGGCTGGTTGTGCGCGATATGGTGGAGACGGAAACTGCTTCATTCTGGTACGCATCTCCAGAAGTGGAGCTGGGGGAACTCTCTCCAGACAAAATCGGCACTGAAGTCTTTCTGTTTCCTGCCGCCGGAACGGCCGAGAAGGAAGGCACATTCACCAACACGCAGCGGCTTCTGCAGTACCGCGAAAAAGCCGTCGATCCTCCCGGAGACGCACGCAGCGAAACGTGGTTCATCTATCACCTTGGGCGCCGCATGAAGTCGAAAGCAGAGAAAGATCCCCGGGCGCGAAATGATGGGCTACGAGCGCTGACTTGGAATTATCCGACAGAGGGAAAAAACGCCGAGCCGAAGGTTACTGAGGTGTTGAAGGAAATCAACGGCTACTCGCTGCCGGAGCGCACACAATTGCAGCACATCAAAGATCTGAAGAACGACGGCTCGACGGCCTGCGGCGCATGGATCTACTGCGGAGTATTTCCGAAGGAGGACTGCAATCGCGCGAACGAGCGTCAACCGAAAGATCTTCTTGGGCATGGATGGGGCTTCGCATGGCCGAATGACTGCCGCATCATTTACAACCGTGCCTCTGCGCGCCCGGACGGCCAGCCGTGGAGCGAACGGAAGAAACTTGTCTGGTGGGATGAGAACAAGAAGGAGTGGACCGGCCTTGATCATCCCGATTACGACAAGAAGATGGCTCCGGATATGCCCGCGGATCTGCAACACGGTCATGGAACCGATGCTCTCGGCGGCGCGAAACCGTTTACGCTGCATCCGGACGGAGTTGGCTGGCTGTACGTGCCGAGCGGACTGAAGGATGGTCCTTTGCCGACGCATTACGAACCGCTAGAGTCGATCCTGGAGAATCCGCTTTACGATCAGCAAACGAATCCCGCAGCCGATAGGAAGAAGCGTCCCGATAATCCGTATGCGGCGCCGCACGACGCACGCTTTCCTTACATACTCACTACCTATCGCCTGACAGAGCATCACACGGCCGGAGGCATGTCGCGTTATCTTTCTCACCTGAGCGAGCTTCAGCCGGAACTTTTCACCGAAGTCTCTCCTGAGTTGGCTGGCGAGATCGGGCTGGAACATGGCGACTGGGCGACGATCATGACACCTCGGGCAATCATTGAAGCGCGGGTGATGGTCACGTCGCGCATGAGGCCCCTTCATGTCGATGGGAGAACGGTCCACCAGGTCGGGCTTCCGTATCATTGGGGCTACCGCGGCAACGTTACTGGGGACGTCGTCAACGATTTGCTCGTGATCAGCGAAGAACCGAACGTTCGCATCATGGAAACCAAGGCGCTCGTCTGCAGCATTATTCCCGGACGGCGCGAACGCGGTCGAGCAGCGCTACAGGAACTGAATTCGTATACAGGGAAGCACGCATGAGCGTAACAGCATTTCTGACAGACTCCACCTTGTGCATCGGCTGCAAAGCGTGCGAAGTCGCCTGCAAGGAGTGGAACGGTGTGTCCGAGGATGGACTCGACTGGAGCGGCTTCTCGTACGACAACACTGGCGCAGTCGGAGCCTCCACATGGCGCCACGTGAAATTTGTCGAGCAACCGCCCGTACCGGGTCTGGGCGGTAATGCGGGAGAGCAGGCTTCGTGGACATTCTCTTCCGATGTGTGCAAGCACTGCGAAGAGGCAGGCTGCCTGGAAGCGTGTCCGACCGGGTCAATCGTCCGGACCGAATTCGGCGGAGTATTCATCCAGCCTGATATTTGCAACGGGTGCGGTTACTGCGTTACTTCATGCCCGTTTGGAGTTGTTGAGCGCAGTGAGAAGGACGGCCGCGCTTTCAAATGCACATTCTGCTACGACCGGCAGAAGGTAGGTTTGCAGCCGGCCTGCGCGAAGGCGTGTCCCACACAGTCGATCCAGTTTGGCGAGATTGAAGACCTGCGACAGAAGGCGCAAGAACGAGTCGAAGAATTGCACCGGCGGGGGATGGATGACGCTCAGATTTATGACCCGACCGATACGAGCGTTCGCGGCACGCACGCCATGTTTATTGTCCGAGGTGATAGCAGGACATACAATCTGCCTCCCGCACCCGAGGTACCGACTGCTTATTTGAAAAAAAGTTGGCGTTCTTCGGCATTGGCGGCTGGGCTGCTTCTCGGCGGCACACTGCTGGCGTTCTTGGCCGACGGAAATCATGAAAACGGGAGAAGGCGATGAGCGATCCGATCCCTCTGGAGGAACTCAACGAGCGCGATCTCCAGCGCGAACGCCGCCTCGATCAAATTCGCCATGATGCGGAAACTCGAGGACAGTTGCAAGTTGTCGCTCCGCGCCCTGCTGGCGCTCCTTTTCCGCATGCTGATCCGGAGAACGGCTACTATCGCATTCCCCTGCTGAAGGAACCGCCTTGGACGTGGGAGATTCCACTCTATTTTTTTGTTGGCGGCGCGGCCGGAGCCGCCGCGGTGATTGGCGCAATCGCCGATTACACTGGAGCCGATCGCGAACTGGTGAAACACGCTCGCTGGATCGCGGCTGCGGGTTCAGTGATCTCTCCTGCCTTGCTCATTGCCGATCTCGGGCGCCCCGAGAGATTCCTCGCGATGCTGCGAGTTTTCAAACCGCAGAGTCCTATGTCCGTCGGCGTATGGACTCTGCTTGGTTTTTCGACCAGCGCGGCGGCTACTGCCTTTGCTGGATTCCTGCGAGATCGTTACGGATCCTCCCTGCCCTTGCGCGTGATGGAGAATGCCGGTCAGGCTGCATCGCTTGCTTTTGGCCTTCCGTTCTCGAATTACACAGGCGTATTGATCGGGGCAACAGCGATTCCGGTGTGGAATCAAAATGCCGCCGATCTGCCCTTGCACTTTGGAGCTTCGGGCTTAGGGGCTGCTGTCGGAATTCTCGAACTGATGGGACATCGGAAGAGCCGTGCCCTGCAGGCCTTGGGATTAGGTGCCGCGATCTTCGAAACGTGGGAAGGACTGCGCATTGAAGGCCGCTCGCATTCTCACCTCGATCCGTTGAAACATGGCGCGAGTGGCTGGATTACCCGCACTGGTGGCGCCCTGTCTGGTCCGATTCCCACGTTGCTTCGTGCCGCCAGCCTCTTTGGTTCAAAAGAAAGAGCATCATCGTTTCGTCGATGGGCAGCCTTGTCTTCGGTTGCAGGATCGCTGATTACGCGCGTCGCTTGGATTCACGCCGGACACGCATCCGCCAAAAATTGGAGGTTGCCTCTGGAAGACCGGCGAAGTGCAGGATCTCAGCTTCGCCCTCCGCGAAATCCCCCGGTTTCAGCAATTGAAAGCCGGAGTTAGGTGAAGCGGCAACAGCAGGTCGCGCCGTTTTCGATGTCCTTAGGCTGCTTTGCGCCCTCGCTCCTTGGCCTCAACGTGTCCATGTTCAGCCGCGGCTTGTTCTATTGTAGCGTTAACCTGCCCTCCGATGAGCACCGCGAGGCCTGCAACATAGAACCACATCATAAGGATAATCACGGCGCCCAATGATCCATAGCTTCTCGTGAAGGTATTAAAGAAGTGGAGATAGATACGTAGACCGGCTGATGCCGCTGCCCACAGGATCATCCCTATGACCGAGCCCGGCGTGATCCAATACCAATGCTGTTCCTCGACATTAGGTGCGAAGTAATAGACGATGGCAAAGGCAAGAACGATGAAGGCCAATGCAGCTGCCCATTCCAACACTTTCGCAGCGACTAATGCAGCTTCGTTCATGCCGATGAAGTTCCCCGCATAGGCGATCACGTGTCCACCCAGAAGAATGAGAACAAGAGCGGCCACGACCAGAATAGCCATTGCCAGAGTCATACCCACTGATATGAGGTGCACTTTCACCCATGAGCGTTCCTCGCGCACGCCGTATGCTGAATTGAGCGTTGACATGAGTTGAGTCATCCCGGAGGATCCGGCATACAGCGCAAAAAGCAGGCCAAACGTCATTTTCCCCGCAACCGCATTTCCGGTAATTTTATGAACCGTTTGGACGACGACCTGGTAGGCAGACGGGGGTAATGCAAGATGCAGGTACGATAAAAAATTGCTGCGCAGCACTCCTCGTTCGGATACGAACAGTCCAAGCAGCGCAAACAAAAAGAAGAACATTGGAAATATTGCGAGCAGGAAATTGAATGCGAGCTCGTATGCCCGGTTGATCAAGTCATTGCGGCCGATTTCCCTCCAGACCCGTTTAGCAACCTGGCGCCACGTCAATCCGCCCAGGCCCCAAAGCGAAGCAAACTGTTCACGGACGCGCAGCCTGGAAAGAGTCATGCAGAAACCCGGAGATCGACAGTGCGATGCGGTTGTCTGGACTGCGGTTGACTCAACTCTTGGTTTTCGGAAAAGAACTGGGGAAAGCCGGTCAGAGGAACTTGCCTACCAGGTTGCACGTCGCCGCAGCGGTTACCCCATAAACGACATGCGACGAGAATCCATAGAATTGCGTACCAAGCGGCGATCGGGAACCCTTATTTGGAAAACCCAGAAGAGGCAGTACTGCCAGGTCGGCGGTTAGAAAGAAGGCTGCTCCGAATACGGCCCCCGTTAGCAGTGGATGTTCTTTGTGAAATCGTGGGAGAGCCACGTTGCGAAAAAGAAAGTACGCGTAAGCTCCGGCGGCGCCGATTCCATAGTGCAACGCCAGCGCGGTTTCCGCCAATGCTGCGTCAGAAAACTCAAAGCCTCCGAGAACGGCGACTCTATCCACCAGCATTCTTGTGGTCTCCACATCGTTGGGCTGAGGACTTGGGCATCGGGCCAAGGCATCGGAATTGTTCTTGCTAGGAAATCTTCGCTGCGTCGTCGCATTCCAGGCGCTCTGAAACATGCTCATCGCGATCGTCGCCGCGACTCCGCTGATCAAGCCAGCGAGCAGTCCTCTCCAAGGCTCCTCTCGTCTTCCGCTGCAGATGTGCATTGAACTGCTCCGCAAACTTCGATGCCCGGGAGCGGTGAATGGAAGCTATCGCTAGCAGCGACCGCAGGCCTGGTGTTAATATCGCAATTGCACAATAGCTGCCGTTTCTCGCCGCAGAGACGAAGCAGTACCCAAGGCCGGAGAGGTGGCAGAGTGGCCGAATGCGGCGGTTTGCTAAACCGTTGTACGGGCTAACACCTGTACCGAGGGTTCGAATCCCTCCCTCTCCGCCAGATTTTCTTCCGCCAGGCTACTGAAACTCTCAGACATCGTTAACCAGGAATCGCGCAGCTATGGCAATGAGTCATAGCACGCCATCGAGGTCACGCTTGGCGGATTCTGTGGAGGCGTAGTCCATGAGGGATTCTGATAATCGAAGAAGTCGCTCATGTCGCTGGTATTCGCCCATCCGTCTCGCGCAGTGAGCGGAGACAGATTGAAACGCTCTTCCACAAACTTCAGCCAGGCCGTGGTGTCGGTGGTTACATGCGAAACGTAGCCCGACTTTGCATACGGCGAAATCACAACTAGAGGCACACGAAATCCATAGCGCGTGAAGTCGCCCGGAGGATCATAGGGCGGGGTGGAGTGTGTGAGCGATGCGAACGTGCAGCGGGAGTCGGTGGCACTGGTGCAGATATCGACAGGCTGAATCCCGTCCGGACTCGGCACATTCGTCGGAGGAGCGACATGGTCGTACATTCCTCCACCCTCGTCGAAGGTGAAGATGATCACCGAATCCTTCCATGACGGCCCATACATCACGGCGTTGATGAGTTGCTGCGTCTCGCTCACGCCGTCCTCAATGTTGTTCAACGTGCCGTCCGGTTTTTCATCGGCATCTGGCTTCTCGAGGAAGGAAACCGCGGGGAGATTGCCTGCCTGCGCGTCGGAAATGAACTGCTGGAACGTGGGATCGACCACGATATTGCCGGAACTCCCGTAGCGGCTTGTGAAACCGGAAAAGGCGGCGGCATACGTGTATCCGGCGGCCATTTGCGTATAGATCTTCCACGAGACGCCGGCGGACTGGAGTTCATCAAAAATTGTTTTGGATTGTATGAGGGGCTCGTTGCCCATGAGTGGATAGGCATAGCCGCCGGAGGTCGCCCCCATCATGTAATAGCGATTGGGTTGTGTGCGCGTTGGCGCGGGGCTGAACCACGCATCGGAGGTCGCGAATTCCGTAGCCAGCCAATAGTGATAGGGAATGTCAGTTCCCGTGTAGAAACCCATGGCGCGAATGCCCGCGGTGTCAGGTTCGCTGTTGGCGCTGGCGGCGCTGGCGGCGCTTATCACGAAGCCGTCCATGGTAGCGGTATTGGAAGAGGGATCTCCAGCATTGAAATCCCAGTGCGACGTTATCCAGTCAGGACTCAAACCATCAATACATGCAGTCTTCAAATGGAACGCGTAAATGGGAGTTGTGGGAACTCCGCTTGCATTCGGGGACTTGTTCATGGCGCCGCACGACACCGTCCAGTCGGAATTTGTGGCGCTGCAATCGTCAGGAAGTCCGTTGACTTCTCGGGAAAGATTGAATGGAGCGGCGCTGCGGTAATCGTTCAGCTTGCCAAAGTAAGAATCGAAACTGCGGTTTTCCTCCGCCAGAAAGATGATGTGCTGAATTGGGCTGGCCGATGGCGTTGGCGTCGGAGTGGGCGATGGGTTGGGAGATGGACTTGGAGGCGGAGTACTGGTCATCATCCCCCCCGTACAGCCCATAAGACTAGCCAGAATTGCTATGGTGGTGCATGCGCAAGCAAGACGAAGACGCGTGAGCGGATTCATACGGACCTCCAGGGACTCCGGATTTTTTTATTCACAATGCTTTCAATAGACGTTCGCTACTTGGGGTCTGATCATCTGCTGCCTGCATTGGCTACTTGCGTCTCGCGAAAACGAGCCAGATGCGGAATCATGGGCGTCACTTCGAACGCCATCTTGTCGCGCGCCGATTGCAGCACTACCTGCTTGCTCTTGTTCAATTCGAGGTGATCGTCCCACGGATCCAGCTTGATGCGGCTGCCGAGAGGCAAGGCCGCGACTTGATTCACGTTGGCGACCTGCAAAGCGGGAGCAGTTTGCAGCAACGCGCTCATTCGTAAAACGCCATCCCGCTTGGCCATGCGGCTTCCGAATTGGGGGGTAATAAGACAAGGCAACTCTTTCGAGCGCAGCTCAAGTTCGCGCAGGAATAGGCCCGCGCTCGCAAGCTTGTCTTTGTAGGGGGAGTGTTGCAGGAACTCGAGCGCCTTGTGGTCGGCAGCTTCTTCTTCCTGCCGAGTGTCCGCGAGTCGGACGCGGGTAAAGCTGTCTTCATCCGGAAAGACCATGCGGTCTCCGAATGCATACTTAGTGTCGAGGCGATGGCCGAGCGCAATATGGCCGAGTTCATGCGCCAGAATCATGGCGAGCGAGGCTTCGTCAGGAAGAACATCCAGCAGGCCGCGGCTGACGACGATCGTGTGTCCGATGGTGAATGATTCCAGCGGTGTCGTGAGCAGCACTCGGGCGCGAACTTCCGGCTGGATATTGAGTTTGTTTGTAATCTCAAGATTGTTGATGACGGTTTCAAGGACTTTCGAAACGTCGCCCTCGGGAGCCAAAAGCCCGGCACGCTGCAAGCGATCCAGGACGTTGTCTTCTGCTTCGCGCTCCCACGCGTGTTCGCTGGCAATCGGACCGATTTCGTTGTCCGTGTCGGTCTGATCCGAAACGTTCGCATTCGGATCGACGCGTACATCGGTGAACTGATCGACATCGGAGGGAGCTTTCAGGTCGTATCCCCAGAGCCGCGTCTGGCTGCGCATCGAGAGCCTGCGAAAGAGCGCGTATTTGGCGTCGGATTCCTCGGTGTAGATAAACGCGGGAAGCCACATGCCGGCGCGCAGATTGATGCGCCAGGTATCGAAGTGAAAGTAGAAGTTCATTCGGCGTTGCGGTACGTAAGTCCCGTTGAAGCGGACGATCGTGTAGTCCTGATCCTCAACCCAGATGCGTCCAAGAAAGTGCGGGCCCCTGACTTTCGCCTTGGGCGATACGTCGAAAACCAGCGTGTGTACGTCGCCCAAGAATTCCGGGTAAAGGAACTTGAGGTCGTAGTTGTTCTTGTCAAACCCCGTGATGTAGACCATCTGCATGAAGCCCGAGGCGATGTAGTTCATTTTGTAAAAGCCGTCCAGCTTCTCGAGGATCGAGCTCGGTGTCGGCATCGCGTGGTTCTGGAACGAGACATCCTGAATGCCGTTCTTCATCACCAGTCGGCCGAGGAAATATTTGTCGCTGCTGGGGACCTGGCCGAGTTCGGCATCCGGCTTGTAATTCTGGATGTAGGTTTCCACCATCGGTGTATACGGTTTCAGATCCTGCACAAACTTGGCTTCGCGGTAGAAGATGCGGTCCGCGATCTGACTCGTTTTCGCGTCCTGCGGCGATTTGCCATTCGCGTATAGCGCTGCCGCGGAACAGAAGACAAGGATCACTGTGATCGCTTGCATGCGGTATCGGCTCACGGGAGTAGTCCTCCTGTCAGATATTTGGTCCGTCGAAATCAAACAAGTGTGCGAAGGCGCAGCCTGAAAAAGACAACCCATACCGGCCCCACTTTTTGGACTGGCACTCTCTTAATGGAGGGGGAGGGAACTCGCGATTGAAACTACCCGGGGTCACTGCTGAAATCTCCGCACGCACTACGCTGCACTCGCAGGATGCGCCACGTCTTTCAACGGAACTGTGATGCGCATCAGCTGAATTCGCGCGATCCCGGTGAAATCGCACTCACATTGAGTGACAACAAAACACTGGAGAAGACGACTCCGATGCCATTGAGCTCCGGCTGCAAAAGAATTTCCGGGTTGTGACGAAGTACTCACGGCGCCGTTATGGATGAGCAAAGAAAGCCGGTGGGTTGCCGCCGGCAGCATGGTTTTTGCCGGCGCAATTGCTAGTAGGAATAACCTACAGATCCATCGCGGGGAATCTACACCTAATTACTGATAAGCCAACCTACTAAGGCCGCTCCGATTCTAAGTTTTGCCTGCAGGAGCGCCGAATGAAAAAACGGGTAGGGATTGTTTTTGGGACACGACCAGATGCGATCAAGATGGCTCCCGTAATTTTTGAACTTCGTAAGCGCTCCAGCGAATTTGAATCCGTTGCCATCTCCACGGGACAACACCGACAAATGTTGGACCAGGTGTTGCAGGTGTTTGATGTGAACGCCGATATCGAACTCGATCTGATGCGCCACAATCAGACCTTGAGCGAGTTGAGCTGCCGAATTTTGACAGCTATGGACACATTACTCACTGAGAATCCGCTCGACTGCCTTCTTGTGCAAGGCGACACAACAACAGCATTCGCCGCTGCGCTGGCTGCGTTTTACCGAAAAGTGCCGGTGGCGCACGTCGAAGCCGGCTTACGGACGCGAAACATTTCTCAGCCTTGGCCCGAAGAGGCAAACCGTCGCCTGGCCGCCGTGGTGACTCAGTTGCATTTTGCTCCGACTCCTTTATCCCGCGACAACCTGATCACAGAAGCGGTTCCGGAACATGAGGTGGTTGTTACCGGAAACACGATCGTCGATTCAGTGGAGCGGCTCGAGGCCATGCGAATGATCGACCAACCGCTCCCCGCTAGTGTTACCAACGATGGTTCGCCGATCATCTTGATGACTTCGCATCGCCGCGAATCGTGGGGAGTTGAACTGAAAAATGTTTGCAATGCGATTCTAGACCTCGTGGACCTTTTCCCCCGCGTCCGCGTAATCTATCCAGTTCACCTCAACCCGAACGTTTCGACGACTGTACAAGCGATGCTCGGAAATCGAGACCGCGTGCATCTGATTCCCCCCGTTGATTATTTCCAGTTCCTTTCACTTCTGCGCCGATGCTATCTCGTGCTCACCGACTCAGGCGGTGTGCAGGAGGAAGCGCCGATCTTTCACAAGCCTGTATTAGTCCTTCGCAAAGTAACGGAGCGGCCCGAAGCCTCGATGATGGGCATGGCAAAAATCGTCGGCACATCACGCGAAGCAATTGTGCAAGAAGCATCGCGGCTGCTGAGCAACAACTTCGCATACCAGGCCATGGCCGCTGGGCAATGCCCGTACGGTGACGGGCGCGCCGCGGCAAGAATCGCCAGCGCTCTTTCGCGTTGGCTCGAAGGTGAAATACCCGTTCTGCACGATTCTGATCAGTTCCAGGGGGCGGGCAGCAAGGAACAGGTCGCGGCTTGATGCAACCAGTCGGTTGACCGAGCGCTCGAGCATCGTGGTGACGGCATGTTATTGGCTCTGTTTCGTCTGACTCTGCTGCTGATCTGCATCTACACGCTCCGTCACTATTGGTTCACGCTCAATCGTCTCTTTGGTCGTCAACGCCACCCATATATAGATATCGAAACTGCTGACTGGCCGGCCGTAACTGTGCTCGTCGCGGCTCACAACGAAGAAGCTGTCGTTGCAGACATTCTGAAAGCGCTCATGGAAGTGGATTATCCGGAGGATCGGATGGTGATCATCCCGGTAAATGACCGGTCGACCGATCGAACGCGGGAGATCATTGACGAATACGCGGAAGGAAATCCGCGCATTCAACCGTTTCATCGGACGGGCGGCAAGCCCGGAAAGGCTGCCGCACTCAAAGATGCGATGGAACTCGTCAACAGCGAAATAGTCCTCATCTTTGACGCTGACTACGTTCCTGGAAAAGCTCTTATTCGGCAACTCGTGAGTCCGTTTTTCGATCCGGAAGTTGGTGCCGTCATGGGGCGAGTCGTTCCGCTCAATGTTGGAAAGAAGTTGCTGACGCGCCTGCTCGATCTGGAACGCTCAGGCGGATACCAGGTCGATCAGCAAGCCCGTATGAATCTCCATCTGGTGCCCCAGTACGGCGGCACGGTCGCGGGAATTAGAAAGAGCGCATTGGAAGAAATCGGAGGATGGAATCAGAATGCCCTCGCCGAAGACACCGACCTGACTTACCGGCTGCTCCTCTCGGGATGGAAAACGGTGTATGCGAACCGCGCGGAATGTTACGAAGAAGTTCCGGAACGCTGGCCGGTGCGAGTCCGGCAGATCATGCGATGGGCCAAAGGGCACAACCAGGCGATGACGAACTATCTGTTCCAGACGACAAGATCTCGAAAACTTGGCGCGCTTGAGCGCATCGATGGAACGCTTCTGCTGGGCGTTTATCTGATGGGCCCCGTGCTTCTGTTGGGATGGATCCTCGCCGTGGTGCTGTTCTATCGCGGCGTGCAGATCGGGGGCGGCCTGACGGTGCTTGCGTTGGGCGCATTCACAACTCTGGGAAATTTTGCCGCCTTCTTCGAAATCGCGGCCGCAGCGCGGTTGGATGGCTCCCGCGAAAGAATCCGTCTGCTTCCCTTGACTCTATTTGGGTTCACCGTGAGCCTGATCAGCGTCTCGCGGGCTGCATGGCAACAGGTGCAGGAAGCCATTTGCGGAGAAAAAGAACTCGTCTGGCATAAGACCGAACGATCTCGAACGGCGCCAGTACTCGAAAACGCCGGCTTGCCTCTGCTCGGAGAATCTCGGTGATCGACTTCTGGGCGCCTTTAGCACTGACAACGAGCACGGTCGCGCTATCGGCATTACCTGTGACGCCCGCTCTGTACGAATTATGGAAGCGGAAGGACGCAGGCCCACTACCCACGTCGCGTCACGATGGAGCTGTCGACAATTTCGCGAAGATCTTAGCCGATCAACTTGAAATCGTCCGTCCGGAAATGGAAGCGTGCCGCAACAAGCGGGAGTGGTCTCATGTCCGGCTCGAAGGAATGAATGCATTGATCGTTGGGGATGAAAAGTTCGGCTTCGATTCGGTCCAAATGCAAGGTGTGGCTCTCGTAGCTTGCGCATGCGATGCAACAGTTCCGTCGGGTTCCGTGATCACAGCCGATATCTACTCTGACGCCAATCTTAAGTTGGAACGCGGAGCGGTGGCGCGAGCCGTCATGGCGGTCGGAGATGTGACGCTCAGGGAAGAAAGCACAGTGTTGCGCTGGCTCAGTGCCAATGGAGATGCGATCTTGCTTACGAACAGCGCGGCGTACGGAAGGCTCTCCGGCAACTCGATTTGCCTGTCTCCCGGTTCCAGGTTTCAACGCCTGTTTGCGAAAAGCATCCTGACGCTTGATCCGACCGATGCAGAGTCTGTTCCACTCTCGAATCCGAAACCGGATCCAACCGAGTTAAAAATTGCGCCGATGGAAACTCGCCCCTCTCGAAGGCAACGGGCGCGCGTGGACGGAGATTTTACTCTTCCAGCCAAAGCCGCTTTGGACACCAACCTCATCGTCACCGGCAAATCGCGTTTCAAGCGCGGATCGTTTTTATCCGGCAGCACGAAACTCTACAAGGACTCTGTCTTCGAAGAAGGCGCAACGGTTCGGGGAAGCATCGTTTGCGGCGGATCGCTGCACATTGGCCGCAAGTGCTTCGTGGCTGGCCCCATCATGGCCGAGGACTCCGTCACCATAGATCGCGATTGCCGCATCGGCACTCCCGATTCCCCAACGACGGTTTCAGCGAGGAGGATTCGAATCGCTCCCGGATGTCAACTCCACGGAACAGTGTGGGCCCGGGTGCAAGGGAGCGTCGAAAGTTAATGCGCAAAATCTCCGCAGCGCCCCTGCTTGTGGCGGTGTTCCTGCTTCTTGCAGGGACCTCAGCAGTGTGCGCGGCGAAGTTTGATCCTCAAACGTTTCAGTCTCCCGACGGTGCGATTGTGCTGAATCCTGGCGGAGATTACGTCGAGCCGTACTTTGCGACGAAGGCGCTCATCGTCGCGCAGGATGGCGGCCTCGATGTGCGAGATTCTGCGTTGGCATGGATTCGCTGGGCGCTGCCGCGCCAGAGACAGAACGGATTGTTCCGTCGATTCTGCCGAAGGAACGGCGAATGGAAAGACTGCGCCCCCGCGGATGCGGACGACTCGATGCTCGCTCTGTGGATGGAACTGCTATGTCGCATGGCTCCCACCGACGGGATGCCGGCCGAATGGCAACGCAGCACAGATTTGGCGTGGCGACAATTGGAGAAGTTGAGGAATCGCCGTCTCGGTGTGTATCACATCTCCCGGCGGAATCACGTGGCATTATTCATGGACAACGTCGAGGTTTATGCCGCCCTGAAAGACATTGCGAGGGCACAGACGCGATGGCATCAGCCCGACGCCGCAACCACTGATGCTCGCGCCCAGGAACTGAGGCACGCGATCGACCGAATCTTCTGGGATCATCGCGCCCACCGATTTCGGCCCTCCATGCAGAAGACCGTTCCTGCGTTCTATCCAGATGTCGTCGCTCAAGTCTATCCCTGGCTCGCTGACATCGATGCGCCAGGCGAAAATCCTCGCGAAGCGTGGGAGCGATGGAGAAGTTCCTATGCCACGGTTTGGATCGAGCGCCGCTACGATCCCCACCCCTGGGGCCTGGTGGCGCTGGCGGCGGAAAAGCTCGGTGATAACGACTCTGCAGAGTGCTGGGAATCTAAGTCCGATCCGCTTCGCGGCGGCGCCTCGTGGAATGTGCTGGAAGAGGCGGTGTGGCAATCCCTGCGCGCCCATTATTCGCAATCAGAATTGCTCGATCCAAATGCTTGTGAGGCCGTCCTGGCACAACGATGAAGAAGCTGGCGAGATATCTAAGCATTGCTGCCGTAGTGCCACTGTTGGTCTTTGGCGCACTCGACTTCCTGCATCACAGCGAAGCCAGAGCGGAAGGCGTCGAAGCCGACACGTTGCTGCTTCTCGTCCCCGATAACGTCGAACTGAATGCGCCGGACATTCAGGAATGGATCGACGCCGCGAAAGAAGAGGGATTGCACCTCGAAGCAATGCATGACTCGACCTTTGTCGATCCGCTGGCCAGCATTCATGCAGCCGGAGTGATTCTGCCCGATCAGATTCATCGCATGGCGAATGATGTCCTCATCGGAGAACTTTACCGATACGTGCAGAGCGGTGGCAATCTGATGGTCGTTTACGACGCCTGCACCTGGGACTTGAACGGCCGATTCCCACCTGGGGACTCACGGCTGTCCGATCTGGTCGGCGTGCGATATGCAGAATACTACCTCTATCGCACTACGACCATGGAACCGGCACAGATCACTGGGACGATGGCGGCGATGAACGCGCTGGAAATTCCTCCTGGCAGTTTTGTGCCCCTCGCACCCGACGGCAAACTCGGCCTCTGGCGCCAGGTTTCAGAGCGCGATCCGCAGAATATTCACTACGCCTTTGCGAGTTATCAGTACGGCGCGGTGGATTATCCGATGTTCCGTACCACGGGAGATTTCGATGGAACCGTGCTCCTCCGATCCCGACGCGGCCTCGCTGCGGGATATCGGCAGGATGATTTGGGCCACGTCCTGTTCGTCAATCTTCCCCTGGGATATCTCGCATCACGAACCGACGGTCTGCTGCTGCATTCCTTTCTGCATTTCTTTGGCGTGCAGATGTTGGCGCTGCCTCACCTGGCATCCGTTCCCGACGGCGTCGGCGGACTCGTATTTAACTGGCACGTTGATGCGCGGTCGTCGATGCGCCCTCTGAAGATCCTGATTGACGAGGGAGTCTTCGAACGCGGCAAGTTCTCCGTTCACTTTACCGCCGGGCCCGACGTGGACCAGTTCGGCGATCACAAAGGACTCGACGTCGTGCACAACCCGCAGTTGCAGAAGTGGATCCATTACCTCCTGGCTCACGGGCAGACCATCGGCAGCCACGGCGGCTGGATTCACAACTATTTCGGATATCACCTCAGCGATAACAACCAGGCTGAGTTTCAAAAATACCTGGAGTGGAACAAGGACGCGCTGGAACGCGTTACAGGAACTCATATCGTGGAGTACTCAGCGCCGGTCGGAAACCATCCGGCATGGGTAACAAAGTGGCTCGAGCAGCACGGATTCATCGCCTATTACTTCGCGGGTGACGGCGGCATGGCGCCGACGCGCGTCTACCGTGACGGTCACCGCGACGCTCCTGGCATATGGGCATTCCCGATTCTCCACATGGGCAAGGAAGCCAGTATGGAAGAGATGGGATTCGACGATGTGCCGATCCCGGCCGTAAGGGATTGGCTGCTGGCAATTACCAACTTCACCGCGCAGCAGCACACCGCGAGGCTCGTTTATACCCATCCGTTCGGGGCCGAACGTTTTTTCGGAATCATAAAAACCTGGCTAAATACCGCGGATTCATTTCAACAACAAGGACGCTTCCGCTGGTACACGATGACTGATTTGGCAACGTTTCTGACGCAGCGCGAATCCGTCCAATGGACCTTCACTCGCACGCGAGCCGATCAATTCCTGCTGCGTGGGTCCAACAAAAAGACACTGGCACACGAGACTTGGATATTTCCCCAGAGCTCTTATCAGGCGGCACGCGTTGTTGACGGCCATGCCGAGATTCGGTTTCAGGACGGAATGATGTTCATCACCGCGAATGGAGGTCGGGAACTCAGCGTCGAACTGACGAAGCAAGGTCTTCATCCTGTACCGATGGGAGTTTCCGAGGCCCAGCGATGAAAAACTGGCTCGCGGTGCTCGTCGCGCTGTCGATGACGTGTGTCCCGGTCATGGCGCAGAGCTCTGGCGCTCCGACAGTCGCACCGGGATCCAGCCTGCCTGGGCTCGGCGGACTTTCCCTCAACTTGAACGGCCCCGGGTACATCGAGATGGGCGGCTCTCACAGCGCTTTGAGTGGAAACAATCCCGACTGGAATGATTTTTATATTCGCGGGTCGATTTCCGGTGGCCGCAATGTCTTCAACGGCGATTTCACGCGCGAAGGCCGCTACGGCGGTAGTGGCTGGTTCGGCACCGTCGGACTGACTCGAACTCTTTCCGAAAACTGGTATGCGCAAATCTCCGCCGGCGGCAGCGTCGGCGGGTTCTTCCTGAACCGATACAGCTTCGACGGCTTAATCAATCGAAAGCTTCTCAGCAGAAGACAATTGGTCGCGACCGTTGGGATGGGTTACGACAAGAGCAAGATTGTCAACAGCGACATTCGCGCGCAGGCCGGCGCCGCATATTACTTTCAATTTCCTGTCGTTCTGCAAGGCGGTTTCTTGTGGACGCACGCCAGTCCGGGCAACATCCTCGCCAGAACGCAATACATCGCGGCCACCGAGGGTTACAACAAAGAACATTTCTTCTCACTCCGATATGAGTGGGGACGTGAAGGGTATGAAGTGATTGGCGCTCCGACATCTTCGATTCCAGCATTTAACGTCCTCGTCAATTTCCCGGAGCGCAGCTTCACCGGCACATGGCGTCAGTGGATCGGACCGAACTGGGGGATCAACCTCGACATCGAACAGCAACAAGAACCACCCTTCCACAGGTGGGGAGGCACTGCGGGTGTATTCCTCGACTTCTAAGCTACGAACAAAAGAGCTCACGCCGGAACTGGAGAGGATCCGGCACACCGGCTGGCGTGGAAGTTTAATCGGGCCTCACCGGGCATTTGTTCGTCTGCGCCTCACACCTTGGCGGATTGCAGAAAGCGCGACCCTCGCAGCGCTGGGAACATTCAGCTGGATTGTCTTCTTACCGGTGGTAGGACGATTCTGGAGTCACATCTTTTCATTTTGGGGCAAATGGTTGGGATTCAAGAGCGACGTGATTCTTGTTCCCCAGGGATGGGGCATGCACATTCACTTCGCGCTGCCGTGTTTCGGACTGGCTGCTGGCCCCGCAAGCGGCCCGGAATGGTCGATCACGACCGGCGTAACGGTCCTGGCCTTCGCGGCCAGTTTCCTGCTGGGAGAGGAAGCCCTGCCCTGGGCCTATCTCATCCGCGGATTCTGCCTTCTGCAAGCAACCTCTCTCATTTACTTCGCCTTCGCCGGAGCTCATTTCCCCCATGATTTGCCCGGCTACACCGTCAGCATGCTGGTCTTCAGCTGCATCTTGATCGGCCTTGTCCCCGTGCTCTACGCATTCACTTTTTATCTGCTGAATTTCACTCTCAGGCAGAAGATCTTTCTGACCCTCATCACCATGGCGCACCTTGTCCTGCTGGCCCCGCAGCAGTACATCCTGCACGTTTATCTTCTGCGGGGATCGATTCTATTCATGCCGATGCTCTACTTTGTATTTGGACCGTTTCTCGACATCCTGGCTTTTATCGGCTTCTACTCCTGGGGAATGAGCTGGAACACGCCCCAGCCAATGGACATTTGATCCTCTAAGTCCGCTTTCCAATTCCCTCTGAAATTTCCTTCTCGGTTGTAGTCCTTCTGGTCGACCACTTGGACGGCCCAAATGGGCTAGAACCTACTATTTTGCGTCCATACAGTCCTTCCTGTATTTTTAGCGCCTAATCCCAGTAGGAATTCTGGCTGATCCGAGCGCCCGCTCACGCTGTTTCTCCGGAATTTTTGCCATCCCGCCGGAGGCCTGTCTTGCCGAATGCACCAATCTGCTTCATTGGCAGTGCGTTGCGCAGCCGCCCATTCTCATCCGTCGCTACCCGCTCACTAGCCCATTTTCTCTGCATCGCCGTTGTCACAATGATGGCGAGCGTCGGCCTGGCCCAGAGCGTTACCATGACCGCTCCCCTGAACGGCCAGACCGTCACATCACCCGTCACAATAAACGCAACCGCAGACGGTGGTGCGTACCCTGTCAGTGCCGTATGGGTTTACGTGGATAACCAGCCTCTTTACAAAACGACCTCATCTTCCGTAAGCACCTCGCTCTCGCTCGCGCCCGGACCACATCTCATCGTGCCCGTGGCATGGAACAACATCGGTCAGGTCGCGACCCAGTCCCTGAACGTGACCGTGAACGGCAGCTGGGGTGTGGCAATCGCCGCTCCTGCCGCCAATGCTACTGTTTCCTCCCCGGTGCAATTCGTCGCCTCCGCCACTGCTCCAAGCGGACGCGTAATCAATGCCATGCGCATCTACGTGGACAGCAGCAACGCCTACACGGTTGGTGCGGCCAACATCAATACTTCGCTTGCTCTGTCGAACGGCACCCACGCCATCAACATTCAGGCTTGGGACAATACCGGCGCCGTCTACATTCAGGCGATGAACATTACCGTGGGATCGTCCTCTTCCAATTCGCAATACCAGAGCAATTTCAATTCGACTTCGCAGTGGGTCTCCGGATCGGTCCAGTCCGATGGCGCGATTCTCTACACTCCGCAACAAATCGATCCCTACTTTGCGAATATCGCCGCAATCGGCATGACGAAAGACCCGAATCGCATGCCACAGGTCGTCTCCTGGATGAAGTGGTATATCAACCACCTGAATTGGCCAGATAAATGGGGACTGTACGGAACGACCTACAACTACACCGTCTCAAATGGAATTGAAACGTCCTCGCAGGATGCTGACTCGACCGATTCGTATGCCGCGACTTTTTTGAGTCTCGTGTGGAATGCATGGGAGAGCGGTGACGCCAGCGCCCGCTCTTATATCTCGGGACTGTCCTATCAACTCGATGTGATTGGCGGCGTGCTAATCCAGACCCAGCAAAGCGACGGACTCACATGGGCCAAGCCCGACTATCAGATCAAGTATCTGATGGACAATTCTGAGGCCTATCGCGGCCTGCGCGACCTCGCCTCCATTTATCAGAATGCCTTTGGGGACACCACCAAGGCGGCCTACTACAACGCGGCCGCCGACGCCATGCAGAATGGCATTCTCACGATGTGGTTGAATGGGACGTGGGCCGTCTATAAAGATGGAATCGGGCGCTTCATCGCGCCGAACATGGGCACCTGGTATGCCGACGCAACCGCTCAGGTATTTCCGGTTCTCATGGGAGTCGTGACTTCCTCAGACACCCGGGCACAGCAATCCTACTCGGCGTTCAACGCGGCGTGGCCCAACTGGCCGACGCTGTCGTTCAATGCACAAGATGCTTTTCCGTGGTGTCTGGTCGGAACGGCCGCCGCCGCCATGGGCGACAACAGCCGCTTGTCCACGTATATCGCCACCGTCCAGAGTAAATACGTCAACTCCAATTTCCCATGGCCGTTCTACATCGCCGAGGCAGGATGGTTCATGCGCGCCAACAACTACATGCTTGGCAAGGGATGGTAACGCTGCTGTTCTGCCAAAACGAGAGGCCCAACCCTGCAAGGTTCGGCCTCTCGATCTTTTAGATGATCATTCGTTGTTGTCCTGAGTCCGGTGTTAAACGAATTGTCATCCTGAGCGTCTTTTTCTTGGCGCGAAGGACCTCTGTATTTTGCTTGCACTATCAACGCCGCGCGCGAATCCACAAATCCTTCGCCGCTAAAACCTGCCGCTCAAAGATGACAAGTCGTTACCGCCGACCCGCTCACTTCAAATCCGCCAGATCGCCCTGCAGTTGCGCCAGGCTGAATCCCTGCGGTGTAGTCTTCTTCCCCGTCAGATAATCCGTGCTCAGAATCGTGTACGCCTCATCGCAGTACGCCTCCCAGAATGACCACGTCATCATCTGCAATGCGCCCCACGTCACGACCGTGACGCCTCGCACGTCGTATGCGACCACCGGGATCGCGTGCCCTCCCCAGGAACCTGGCTTGCCGTCACCGGTCAGACCTCCCGGCGGCACGGACCACGGCTGATGATTCTGCACCTGCGCCTGCGCGCTGATCGGCAACTGCACTCCGATATAGCAGCCCTCGAACATGTACACCGAATCCATGATGTGATTGTGATTCGCCGGCTCAAGCGCCACATACGCGCCAATCTTGTGTCCGGCAATGCCGCTCTGCCGCCAGTAATTCAACACATCGATCTCAACCGCTCCGTTGTCGTTCGCGCCGGTCGTCGGGTTGTATCCGGTGATCGCCGAATATGCAGCCACAATCTGCTTGTCAGTCGGCGTGAACATCTTCGTTTTCGCGTTCGCGGTCCATTCCATGAGCAGATGTCCGGCCGCCGCGCACGTGCAGTCGCCAATCTGATCGTTCTCCATCATTCCCCACGACGATACTTTCGTCGTCAGATCGAAACTCGCCGGCGGCGTTGGCAACGTCGGCGTCACATACGAGGCCAGCAGCAGTGTTCGCGGATCGTGCCTCGCCACCTGCTTTCCCAGTTTCAATTTTTTTGGATCGACCCGCGTCGGATCATTCCGCAACGCCACACTTTTGCGCGAATCGGGCAGCGACAAATCCAGTTTCCTCACCACCATGTGAGAATCTCCTTCAGCGATGAATTTTCAGGGGACCATTCCAGAAGAAACGTGCGCCGGATTCTTCGATGATCCGGCGCTCGTTTGTTCCACGCGAATGAGGGAAGGAAGCTGCGCAGCGGATGTTAGTCCGCAAATTCCTACGCGCAGCAATTTCCAGGAAAATGTTACGAAAAACGAACAGCCGCATACCGGATCCGCACGAACCTACAGACAGAAGTTAGAAGTCCATCCGTCAAAATCCGTGAGATCCGCGGCGACGTGTTTCCTTCGTGCGACTTCGTCGCCTTCGTGTTTCGTCCTTTACTGCACGTAAGTCAGTACGCTCGCGCCGGGAAACATGATCGTCGTACCGAGTTGTGTGAGCGCACCGCTCGAGCTATTGATGGAGAAGGTCATCATGCCACCCGCGCCGGAACTGTAAAGAAAACTTCCAAAGCCGGTTGTGAACGTCCCTGCCTGAATCGCAAACGGAGAACCCGCACATGGCGTCAGCGCTCCGGTCGTGGGGTCGATCCTATAGCAGGAACGGTTCCGTCTCCCGCATTGGAAACGTAGACGAAATTCTGCAACGCGATCACGGCAAGCGGCGTGCTGCCCGTGGAAAAAGGCGATCCCGGTACCGCGGTCAGCGCACCGTTGGGCCCAATCGAAAATCCTGCCATTTGGTTGCCGCCCTGGCTCAGCAAGTAGACGAATCGGCTCAGCGAATCGACCGCAATTCCCGTTACAAGAGAATTGTTGAAGTCGGTGGGAAATGGCGATCCTGGCACCGGAGTCAGTCCTCCGCTGCTCGGATCCATCGTGTACGCGAGCACATACCCAGCAGATGAGGCGCCAGTCGCGAACAGAAACTGATCCAGCGGATCGATCGCCAGAAATAGCCCCACGCCCTCCGCCGCGAACGGTGATCCGGCAATCGCAGTAAGCGCGCCTGTTATGTTGTCTGCCTTGAGTACATCGATACGCCCGACATCTGCGACGTACAGTGTTCCAGTCGTGTCGTCGGCAGCCAGGCCGGCGGCGACGCTGAGGGAGCCCAGCGAGAACGGTGATCCCGGCACGGTCGTGAGCGCGCCCGTAGTCTGATTGATCGACCATGCATCGATGGAGGCTGTACCTCCCCCGGGAGTCGACGCGTATAGAAATTGATTATTAATCGCAGCCATCCCCAATGACTCGGATGGCCCCGCTACTGATGTGGGCGTCTCCAGTTGGTTCGTCGTGAGGTCTACCGGAAACGTGAATACTTGCTGGTTCAGGCCGTCAGCGTACACAAATGCCGGCGCGGGGCACGCGGTACTGGTCGGATTTGCACCGCAACCACATTTAGATGAGTTGCTGATTAGCGGGCAAACAACCGTATTATTGCTGCTGCCGCAGCCGGTAAGACCGATAGCGCATGCGATCACACAAACGGCCTGCAGAATATGAAGCGCGCGGTAGAGCATGGCGCCCTCCTTAGAGTGGAACGTGCGTATGACTCCGCCACCGCTTACAACCCAGAAACATAGCATTTGTCGTGCAGGAATGAACGCTGGAATTGTTTAACTGCGACGACGATCACAGGCAGGTCGTTCGCCTGGAGACTCCTCTCCCGGCACCACGCGCGTTCTCAGAAATGGAAACGCGGAATAAACTCATATCCAGAAGTCGCGCGACTGAGTCCCCGGACTGGCGGGGCTCGCGCTCGCAGCTCGACTGATGCTGGGGTCCACGCGATTTCGCCCGGCATTCTTCGCCTGATACAGCGCTGCGTCGGCGGCCTGCAGCAATTTTTCAATATCCTGAGCCCCCTCGCCGGTAGCGATTCCGAGGCTCAAAGTGACCTGCACGCTCGCTCCTCCGACCATGATGTTACAGTCGGCCACGTGCACTCGCACCCTCTCCGCGAGTTCCCATGTTTCCGTCATGCCGCAACCCGGAGCCACGATCAGGAACTCTTCTCCACCGTAGCGTCCCACTGAGTCATAAGGACGCACCACCGCCGCGATCCCGCTTGCGATGATCCGCAGCACTGTATCCCCGGCGGCGTGGCCCCGGCTGTCATTCACCGACTTGAAATGATCCACATCGATCATGATCAATCCGACAGGCTGACGGTCGCGCTCCGCGCGGAGCAACTCCCGCTCCAGAATGCTCAGGATCGCCTTGCGGTTCCACAAACTCGTCAGGCCGTCGCGGGATGCCTCCCGGCGCAAAGCCTCTTTCGCGAGAATCAGCCTGTGCTGCGTAACCAGCAGCCGCGCGCTCGAGAAGGCGAACGAAAGCAACACCACTACTGAGGCCAATCCCAGCCGCTCGCGCGCAATTCGAAACGACATAATCAACGCCAGCAGTGGATAAATAAGATAAGACACTTCTGAATAGATCTTCTTTTCGCGGACGGTTGGCTCAGGTATGATCTCCGGCGCCTCGGCCTGTTTCCACGTCAGCGCAATCACCATTGGCGCGATCAGCAGTGCGCTCCACAGAAGATCAAACCACTGCCCCGTCTTCATGTTTCGTCCCGGACCGTAATAGTAGAGCGCATCCACGCATCCCGAAAGCGCGAGGAAAATTCCCATCCGGCCGAACAGCGAGCGCACATCGCGCGATCGCGTGAACAGTCCGCGCAGAACGAACGCGGTCGCAACCAACCCGTATCCGCCGAAATACGCGAACCAGACCGAATGCGACAGCTCCATCGGAGAATCCGACTTCGGCAAATAGAAGAAATACAAATAGGCCGCAATGCAGACCAGCACACCCTGCGCGAAATCCAGCGCCATCACCGCATCCAGTCGGCCTGTTTCGTGATCCGGATCGAGGAACAGGGCCATCGCGAGCGGCGCAAACCAGAATGAGAACAACAGGTTCGTGAAGGGTAAAATCAGCGGCACCGCCGCAAGATCGTTGTAGACGCTCAGCCCTTGCGCGATGAGCAAGAAGATGTACGCCACCGCAGCGAGCGTCCAGAAAGCGCGCGCCATGCCCTCTGATCGGCGGCCGGTTTCGACAAGGCTGAAGATCAGTAATCCACCGAGAACAAGCTGAATCACATCCGACAAAACGGGACCGTTTCCTTGCGCGCCCCACACGGCTGCGACACAAATGTGCAACAGCCAGAGCAATCCGGCTGCAGCAACAATCATTCGCGGTCGCGACATTGCGATCCCTTTCGTCATGAGATGTCTAGCTGTTCTTAGCGGGGAGGACGGAGCACAACTTTGCCCCGAACCGAAATACCCTCTAGTATGTGCGATCGCCCCCGTACTTACGAGTGCCCATGGTACCGCGACATCTGATTACCCGCCGTCCGGAATTAGCACCATTCCTGGAGCAGTCGCCCGAGAATTTCCACAGCTTTTCCAAGATCGTTCAGTTCGTCGGATGATAAACAAATCAGCCGCGACGCGAGCGCTTCGACCCGCATCCGGCGACCTTTCTGAAGTAGCCGGATGCCCCTGGCCGTAGCTCGTATCTGCATCCTTCGCGCATCCCCCGGATCGTTCGAAATGTGCACGAATCGGCTGCGTGCAAGACCCGCGACAATGCGGCTCATGGTCGGCGGCTTCACCTGCTCGGCCGCCGCCAGTTCTTTTAATGTTTTCGGCCCTCCGAAAACCAGCACGGATAGCGCCGAGAGCCGCGCCGGCCCTTCCCCGGTCGCAACGTCCTGCTTGCGAACACGCCGCAGCAAATGGATCGCGGCCGAGTGCAGTTTGTCGGCGAGCGCAAAGCCATCCGCATTCCCCGCCTGACTTACAAAACATTCCTGAGACATACGCTTGACTTCTCTCTCCAAATATAGTTAGCTATGCTAACTAATTTGAGATCGGAGATCAAGATCATGCCACCGGGGATTACCAGATTGGGACAAATCCAGATTCGCGCGCACAACGTCGACCGAGCGGCCGAATTCTACGAAAAAGTCCTTGGACTGAAGCTGCTGTTCAAAGCGCCTCCGGACCTCGCGTTCTTCGATTGCGGCGGAGTACGGCTGATGATCGATCATCCTGAGAAGCCAGAATTCGGTCACGCCAGCTCGATCCTCTATTTCGCCGTCCCCGATATCCAGTCGGCGCACGCAGGACTAAAAGAGAAAAGTGTTCGTTTCGAAGACGAGCCGCACATGATCGCCCGCATGCCCGACCACGACCTCTGGATGACCTTCTTCCGCGACTCCGAAGACAATCTGTTGGCCCTGATGAGCGAAGTGAAAAGGTAATGTCGGCAACCGGAATAGATAAAGCTGCGTGGGTTTTTCGAACGGCCAAAAGTTACGCGGCTCACTCGTACCGCACCGACCGGCGCTTCGCGGCTGTCGCGGGGGCGTCTCGCCCGCGCAGCGCAAGCCCCCCGCGCCTTAGCCCCCGCTCCATCGACCCGCTATAATATTCGTTTTGCGCCCGACCCTCATTTCGGGACCGTGCGCCTCAGGGAAGGGAATCATGCCAACTGACATCATCATGCCCCAGATGGGCGAATCCATCGTCGAAGGCACCATCACCAAATGGCTCAAGAAGCCCGGCGACAAGGTTCAGCGCGACGAGCCTCTCTTCGAAATCTCCACCGATAAGGTCGACGCCGAGATCCCTGCGCCCGCATCCGGCGTTCTCCAGGAAATCAAGGTCGCCGAAGGCACAACCGTCGGAGTCAACACCATTGTCGGCACCATCGCCGTCGACGGCGAATCCGCCGCGGCGAAACCAGCTGCGAAAGCCGCGCCACCAGCCGAAGCTAGCGCGCCCGCCGCTTCTACAGTCCCATCTCGGCCCCGCGCCGAGGCGCCAGCCCCGCCGCCAATGCCAGCGCCCGCTGCGTCTGCCCAGGAAGAAGAAGGGGAAGAAGCCCGCTCCTCCCCGTTAGTCCGCAAAATTGCCCGTGAACACGGCGTCAGTCTCTCGCAAATCACCGGCACCGGGCTCGGCGGCCGCATCACCAAGCATGACATCATGCAGTTCATCGAACACCAGGGATCTTCGCAACCGGTTTCGACTCCCGCTCCTGCTCCCGCTCAGCCCGCAGCCGCCGCGCCCGCGCCTTCGCGCCCGGCAACTCCCGCTCCCTATCCGGGCGATCTCGTTCCCATGTCCAACATGCGGAAGATCATCGCCAAGCACATGATCGAGTCTCGCCGCACCAACGCGCACGTCCACTGCATGTACGAGGTGGATTTCACCCGTATCGTCAACCTGCGCAACAAGCTCAAGTCGGGATTCGAGCAGCGCCATGGCGCGCGTCTTACCTTCATGCCATTCTTCGTCCGCGCCGCCGTCATGGCTCTTCAGCAGTGGCCGATCATCAACGCCAACATCGACGGGGACAACATCCGCTATCACCGTTACATCAACATGGGCATCGCCGTTGCTCTCGATTGGGGACTCATCGTTCCGGTCCTCAAGAATGCCGGCGATCTGAATTTTCTCGGCCTGCAGCGCGGCATCACCGATCTCGGCGAGCGCGCCCGCACGAAGAAACTGAAGCCCGAAGATGTCGAAGGATCCACCTTCACCATCACCAATCCCGGCCAGTTCGGAGCTGTCTTCGGACTTCCCATCATCAACCAGCCGAACTCCGCGATCATGGGCGTCGGCGGAATCACCAAGCAGCCGATGGTCATCACCGACAAAGATGGCAACGACTCCATCGCCATCCGCTCCGTCGTCCACTTGACCCTGGGCTATGATCATCGCCTCATCGACGGCGCAGTAGCCGACCAGTTCATGGCTCAGGTGAAAAAGAACCTCGAAACCTGGACCGAAGAAGTCGGCTAGCGGCAAACGATTCTGGAATGGGTGCCCCACTTCTGGCCCGCCTTTGGCAGAAGTGGGGATTTTGACCTTTAGAGCTATTGAACTACAGTCGGCGCTGTCTCACCCTTAGCCCAGGCCGAAGCATTCAGGCATTCCACTACGCCATCGACGTACTGCTTTGGAGTCGCCTGCAGAGGAGCCGCCGGATTCCCCGGCAGCGTAATCGGCCCCGTCATCGTCCCGCCCGCCGTCGACAGATAACTTCCCGCTCCCACATTTGCCAGGCTCGTATCCACATATCCCTTCGTCGCCAGATCGCCCGCATTCGTCGGTGCAGGAACACTCGGAGAGCTCGCAAACACCTTCGTCCCGCTGATCGTCTCCGACCCGTTCAAATGCACCACTGCGCTGTCGTCCGCCTTCGTCGCCAGCTCCGAATTCACGTACTGCACCGACGCCGGCTGCGCCGCCAGTCCCGATCCCGGCGTCGTCCGCACCGTCGCCAGATTCGCCGGAGAATTCGACGGCACCACCCAATACTCCGTCTTCACCTGCCCCGGCCCCAGCTGATACACGACCGTGTAATACACTCCCGCTGGAGTCGCTCCCGCATTCGGGACGAGCGCCACGCTGAGCGCGCCATTCGCTCCAAGCGCGGCGCTCGTATTCCCCGCCGCCACCGCCAACCCGTCCGCCGTCACAAACGCCGGCCATGTGATGATCAGATTCCCCTGCGCCGCGCTTCCATCCGCCATGTACACGGTATCCGCAACAGTCGTCATCGACGGACCGGCATCCGCCCCGGAAGCCCGCAGCCAAATTCCCGATGCCGCGATCATCACCACGGCCACCGCCCAATAACAAAGCCGCCCCACAGGGCGGCATCCCGCATAACTCATGATCTCCTCCAAACCCTTCTTATCCGAGCGTGCCCACTTCCAACTGAGGGTGCCCCGCGTCTGGCCGCTTTTGCCAGAAGTGGAGATTTTCCCATGAACCGTGACGCCGGAGCCGTCGATACGCACCACAACGACCAACGACTAACAACCAACGACCAACGACTAACCACCAGCCCCATCCAAAAACTTCTCCACGCTCTCCACATACACATCCGCAAAATCTGCCACCGGACGCCTCCTCTCGATCAAATCCATCGCGTCCTTCAATTCCCATCCCATCGCTCCCAGCAACGCCAGCGCCATCATCGGCGCTCGATGCACTCCAGCCGCGCAATGGATAAACAACTTCGCATCCGCTCCATCCAGCGCCGTCTTCGCGAAATCTACTCCGCGCCGGAACAGCCGCGCCGGCTTTAATTCAAAATCGTCATCCGTCGGATTCCATAACACCTCAATCCGATGCGGCTCCGCCAGTTCGGTGTCATCGAACTCAATCTGCATATCGATGATGTGCGTGATCCCCTCACGCGCCACCGCCTCCATATTCTCCGCGGTCCATATCCCGCCGCCCACCGCGATCTTCTCCGTCAGCCACGTAATATCCATCCCGCTCCGGTAACTCTTTCTCCGTCCATTGCGGACGCGCCTCGCGCCCCGCTCATCCTGCGACAGCTCCGGGTCCCTCGCCTTTCTCGGCCCCACCCAGATCGCAACCCGCTCATCTCCACCCGTCCGCCTCATTCTACAGAACCACCCTCTGGAAAAATCTCTTCAGGCGAAAGACTGCCAAAAAGCACACACTGAGAAGTTGCAGGTGCAAGAAAGGGCGCCCCACTTCTGGCCGGCTTTGCCAGATGTGGGGCGGTTCCTTCAACTGGGTACTGAGTATTGCGTACTGAGTACTTCTTCGCACTCCGCGTCCTTCTCCGTCTCCTCCTGCTTCGCCGGAAGCATCACGATCTCGTCGTCCTTGTCATACTCGTCAGCAACGACTGGAGTCTTTGGAATTCCGAGTCGATCCAGCAGAGTCTCCGCCAGGGACTCTTCATCTTTGCTCAGCTCCTTCTCTTCCGCTTCCGGCTTGGGGAAAATACCTGCCATCTCCAGCAGATACTTAAATGGCGGTACTTGCCCTTTCTTTCCCTCGCCCACGATGGCCACCCCCATCAGGTGCGCTTCGTCCTTCACCAGCCGCACCAGATCTTTCCGCACCTCCTCGAGGTCTTTTTCTTTTTTCTGCCGCGGGGCGCGCTTCTTCGTCACCGCTTTCTTCACCACTGCTTTTTTCTTCTTCCCCTTCTTCTTCATCATTGCCAAACACATCCCCTTAGGAATTCGTACCAAAACACAAAAGGCGCGCTTGGGAGCGCGCCTTCTGCGAGAGCGTTTTTCTTTTTTCTCACTCTCTAAATCCAGAATATCAAATCGAAAGGAGTCAACCGGAAAATTTTCAAAATTTATTTTTCCCTTGTTCACAATTACTTACAAAGTTTTGTGATTTAAAACCCCCTTGACAGGATTTTTCCCATTTCGAGTTCCCGGTTCGAGCAGTCCCACTTCCACCAAAATCTCCGCCAGCAAATCCAGCGCCAGCGGTACCCACGTCCTCACCGTTCTCTCCGTACAGTTCAAAAGCCGGCCCGTCGCAGCCTGATCGTGCTCCTGCAAAATATGCCGCGCAATCAACTGCCGCGAAAACTCGTCCAGCCGGTCCAGGCATCGTTCCATGTCATGCACAAAGATCACCCGATCTTCAAACGTGACCACCGTGTACGACGTCACTTTCGCTCGGAAGAACTCCCGTCCCAAGATCGACGGCAGCCTTCCCGTCTCGATCGAATACCGCATGTATCTCCGCAGCATCGCCACCGTTCGCCCGCGATAAATCCTCCGCTGCCGCGCTTCCTCATCGACCTTGGCCAGCCGCTCGCCCTGCTCATGCTCCGGACACCACTCCTCTCCCGCATCCTCCTCGCCGTCGTCGCGCAAAATCCTCCGCGCCTCGGCCAGCAACGACTCCCACTCGCAATCCGCCAACTCAAAGTCTTCAAACTGCGGTTGCCCCATCCTTGTCGCGTCTTCTGCGACAGGATGGGGATTTTGGCTTCCCTTGTCTTTCTCTGTCCCCCCTCTAGTGAATCCGGAGAACTCTCTGACCTCGCTCATGCCACACCTCCGGCCACCGCGTCCCGATCCGCGATTTCAAATCCCGCATCCTTCAGCCCCGGACGCCTCCCCTTCGGCAGCACGATCTTCGCAATTCTCTTTCCCGTGGTCCTCCTCTTCCTCGGCGCGACTCTCTCCTTCGGCGCCGGCAAGTCTTCCACCTTCGGCAGACACTTCGGGCAATACACGCCCGCTCCGCCCTCTCGCACCCACAACCCTCCGCAGTGCTCGCAATACTTCAACTCCACTTGTACTTCGTTTTTCCTATGATTGCTGTTCATCACTACTCTCCTGAGAATTCAAAATTGAATGAAAAAACGTGTCGCTCGATAACTCTCGAGTCGCTGCTCACTGCTCACCGCTCACAGTCCACTGCTCGAAAACAAAAAGCCCTGCGTCCGATCCCCAGCCGCAAAGCCGGAAACCAAACGCAGGGCTCGTTTCTCTTACGATGACCTGCGGAGCGCTATTTACTTGTTATGAATTCAAACTGTGTACCGAATACTGGTCTAGTAAATCCCCCAACCGGATACCGAGTACCGGATACTGAGTACTGAGTACTGTTTTTGTCCTCCTTCGCTTCTTCAAGTCGCGCGATCGATGTCATTCCACGCCCGCACCATCCCGTTGCCTGAAATAACCTTCCTCGTAGCCTGACTTCAATACGCGCCCATTTTGCATCACCACGCTCACCTTCCCTGTGAAGCGAAGCGACAGCAACAGCCGCTCTATTGACGCCGACAGCACCTCGGCCGCCTTTACCTTCCGTCGGAATTCCCCGAAGGTCCTTTCCTCGTTGAAGTCCTCTGCGTGACTTGATATGTCGTATGCCATAGAGCGTTTTGGCCCCTAGGATGCCGCGATCTTAAAGCGGTCATTTTTTATGGTCAAGGTTGGATGAACATCGATCGCCTGTGGAAAACTTTTGCCCCTCCACCGCGTCGAAACTCGCACCTCTCCGGACTTTCCCCGCACCCTCATCCAGCTCCCAATCTCCCGCCCCCTTCCCCTCTCCCCACAACGATAACTCCTCTGCCTTTAGTCATTTACCTACTCCTCCTCCGCGTCCCCACTGGCTGCTATACTCCAACTAATGAAGTTCAAAATCCTGCAAGAGAATCTCCGAAAAATCCTGTGGGAGCGCATCGAATCCGGCGAATTAACCGGTCTCCGGCTGGCCCAGCTGACAGGTTTTAAACAGGCTCACATTTCGAATTTCCTCAATCGCAAGCGCGGACTCAGCATTGAGGGCATGGACAAGGTCCTCTCCGTCCAGCACCTCTCCGTCCTCGACCTCCTCGACCCTGCCGAGGTCAACAAACGCGCCTCCATCCTGCCCCCCAGCTCCGACGACTTCGAAAACGTCCTTCTCACCGATCCCTCCACCGCCGCCACCCAGCCGCTCATTACCGCCGACCGGGTGCTCGAGATCCTCAAGTTCCGTAAGTCCTTCCTTCGCAAGCTCAAGCCAGAAATCGAAGGGGACCGCTCTTCCTGGCGCCGCTTCGTCCTTATCAAGCTCGACCCCAAGGACGCCGCCATGCTCCCCCGCCTTACCCCCGGCGCCACGGTTCTGCTCGACCGCCATTACAACTCACTTAGGCCGTATCGCAAGGGAGAATTAAATCTGTACGCTGTTCTGAAAAACGATAATTGTCTGGTCCGATATGTCGAACTGGCCGAAAATAACTTAATCTTGCGTCCCCACAGCCAGACCGCCCCGGTAGACGTCCTCCCAATTGCCGACCGCAAGTCCCCCTCCCACTACCTGGTAGGCCGCATAGCCCAAATTTCCACCGAAGCCTAGCCGGCCAGAGCATCCGCACATGAAATGAAACCAGAGTCGGGTGCCCCATCCTAGACTCGCGCCTTTTGCGAGTTCAGGGTGGGGATTTTGGCTTTGATACCAGAGACTCGCTTTCAAACGTACGGTGCGCCCTTTTTCGCCGGTTTTGCCAGAAGTGGGGATTTTTCGACGCGGAGTCGGGGAGTGGGATTCTTCTGGAACAGTGCTGAAGCGCGGCGCAGCGCCACGTAGAAGAACGACGCTAAAGAGCCACGTGGAGAGCGGGCACTTTAGCGCCGCGATTAATCGCAAATGAACAAGGGGGCCTTTACGCTCGGAGAAAAACTAACGTCCCCGCAGGATCTCCCGCATCCGGGCGGCATCCTGAGGAAACAGATCCGCAGGCACCGCCACACCCACCACTCCTAGCTGATACCTGGCGCACAATGTCTTGTCGCCGAGACAATAAGTTCTCTTCATCACTTCGCTGACGTTCGGCATGTTCTCCATGCGGTCAGTAAAAAAGGGACACGTCCTAAGCCTCTCACATTCCGCCATGCAAGGACCTCCATGCCCAAACAATGCCCTTCGAAAGATCCTCTGGTCAGTGATCCTGCGCGTCCGAAATAACCTTAGTAACCGCTCCGCGCACTTCCTCCAACGTCTTCCCCAAATCCTGATGGTCCACCTGAAACACGATCTCGAGCGACCCCCCTACAGCCGACAGAACATAAGTCGCTCCCGTCCTGGTGAGAACCTCGCCTCCAGCATTCGCCCGAACGCGCATCTTCCAAACCGTCTTCGCCAACGTGTACCTTGAATCGAGCCTGGTCGCTTCCACCGACTCAATCTGCGAAGACAGCAACCCCGCCGCCCTCATGAATTCCTTTCGCCGCGGCAGGACCTTCACAAAATCTTCTTTCTTCACCGCCTGCGCACCCTGCGGGCCTGCAAACAGGAACGTGTCTGCGTAAAGCTTCGACACTAACTCGACATCGGAATCTCGAATGGATTGTTCGTACAAACAGAAGAACTCCTCGACGGTAATCTCGCTCATCCCCCAATAAAACCACGGGACTCTACAGAAAGCGAGTTGACAATTCAAATCAACTCATGAAACCGGCAGCGTGAGGCAGAGATCTCAACGAACCAGTGAAGCAGCGACTCGGTGAAAGCCGCGAAGCGGCGCAAGCCGTGGGTGGAATGTGGAATCAATCAAAGCGCCGGAGGAGCGGAAAGAAGTGGTTTCCTGACAGACTCTTTGGACCATGCTTTGAGATTCTGCCCCGCACCGCACAATGCTAGCTGCCGCCCCCAACCTGCTGCTCTCTTCTGGCCCGCGCATGGGCCAACTGTTCCACTGCCGCTGCGATGTTGTTGCGGGCATTTCTCGCATAATCTTTCAGCTGGTCATCCGTCTCGAGCGGCAGCACTTCGCCCAGGCACTCTTCCAGTCGCGCCACCAGCAAGTCAATCAGTTGTATGGTTCGGTCGCCGTGCTCCACCGTGGGATCATCGTTAGGAAACGCCATTCGCTCTCTTCTCCTTGCCCGCTGACTTCAGCTTCCTCAGTGGTGCCCGTGCTTCTCTTCCTTCTTCTCTTCTGTCTTGGGCTCTTCGGTCGTTGCCGCGGTGTCGAAGTTCGCCTTCCAGAAGTCCTGCACCCCCGGCGGCAGCTTGTCCATGTGCGAGAGGAACATCGTGATCTTCCACATGTCCTGATCGGTAAGCGTTTTGTCCCACGACGGCATCCCGGTGTATCGCACGCCGGTGCGAATCGTGTAATAGATATGCCACTCCGGATCGTCCGGCGGATCCGAAATCAGATTCGGTGGCCGCGGATAAAACGAAGTCGAGAGCGTCGCAGGCTTCCGGTCCAGTCCTCCGTGGCACAGCGCACAGTTCATCGTATACAGCTTCATGCCGTCTTCCAGATTCTGGTCCGTCGGCGTCAGCGGATTGCTCACGCGCGGCGCATGACGATCCATCGAAGCATCAATCGCCGACATCGCAAAATGCCGCTCCAAGTGCGATGGCTCCACATTAGCCGGGGTAGGGAACAGACCAAGCATGGCATAACCGATTCCCGCGAGAATCAACACCAGAAGCGTGATGATGACACCGAGAAAGAACTTGCCCATGAATCCTCCGGACGTATTGTTGCAGATGCAGAGCTCACGACGCTAGGAAGAAACAGGTAGCGACAGCCGCCTCGGCTGTCAAGATTTTAGGACTCCACTCATTGTCATCTCGGTCGGAGCGTTCTCTTCCGCCAAACGGAAGGCTACGCGGAGTGGAGCAACTCGTACAAACGAACCTCTAACTCGCTCCCTGCTTCAACAAGCTCACAATCCACGCCAGCACTCCGGTTCCCGCCAGCGTGATCCCAGCCGATGCGACCAGCCGCAGCCCGTTCCCCACCACACCCCCGGAACGCGATCGAAGCAGAATGAAGACAATGGCGACGCTAGCCACTTCCAGAATCAGCAGGCTCCATCCATAGAACGAAGCGCGCGTGCCCGCCGCTTGCCATTGCGCCGCAAGTCTCGGAATCCCGCGCCACGCGCTATAGCAAGCCGTCCACCAGACATACTTGAGAAAGCAATTCGCCGCAGCCGTCATCGCGACCGCAGCCACCACGATTCCGGTGACACGCGAGGTGATCCTGCCCGAACGTCCGCCAGTCAGATTCCGTGCTGGCTCAGCCGCGACATCCATAGGTTCGTGTACACATCGTCATCTCAACACCCTGTCATCTCGACCGGAGCATTGCGTTCCGCGAAGCGAACGCAATGCGGAGTGGAGAGACCCTTTGTTCAGGCGGTGAAGAGGCTAATACGCCTTCAACCGCCGCGACTCCCGCACCACGTCTTCCACCTTCGGCAGATAATGATGCTCCTGCGGAGGCGAGAATGGAATCGCGGAATCAAGTCCGGCAATACGCACGATCGGCCCATCCAGATCATCAAACGCTTCTTCATTGATGATCGCCGCAATCTCCCCCGCAATGCCCCCCGTACGCGAGTGCTCGTGCAGAATTATGACCTTGTTCGTCTTCTTCACTGTCTGCGTAATCGCTTCGCGATCGATCGGCACCAGCGACCGCAAATCAAGGATCTCGATGTCGATTCCATCTTTTGCCAGAATCTCCGCGGCCTCGAGCGCCGTGTGTACCATCGCCGCATACGTGATAATGCTCAGGTCTCTGCCTTCCCGTGCCACGCGCGCCTTTCCAATCGGTACAACATAATCCTCGGCCGGAACTTCTTCCTTAATCCGGCGATACAAATACTTGTGCTCGAAGAACACGCAAGGATTGTTGTCGCGGATCGCCGCCTTGATCAGCCCCTTCGCATCGGACGGAGTCGCCGGGCAAATCACCTTCAGTCCGGGATTGTGCACGAACCACATCTCCGGATTCTGCGAGTGAAACGGACCGCCGTGCACATATCCTCCGCTCGGCCCGCGCAGCACCAGCGGAGCGGGCGCGCCCCACAGATAATGCGTCTTCGCCACCATGTTCGAAATCTGGTTCATCGCGCAAGCGATGAAGTCCATGAACTGAAACTCCGCTACCGGACGCATGCCAGTAAGCGACGCCCCAAAGGCCGCGCCAACAATGGCCGACTCAGCGATGGGAGTATCGATCACGCGCTCCGGCCCGAACCGGTCGATAAATCCGTCCGTAACTTTAAACGCGCCGCCATAAATCCCAATGTCTTCGCCTAAACAGAACACGGTCGGATCGCGTTCCATCTCTTCCCAAATTCCTTGCCGGATCGCTTCTAGATAAGTGAGTTGCATAGGGTCAGATTTTTACGATTTCACAATTTTGCAGTTCAAGATGCCATGTCATCCCGACCGAAATCTAAAGCATTGTCATCCCGAGCGAGGATGCTCGTTCACGATAAGTGAACGAGCACCGCAGTCGAGGGACCTTTTGTTTCCGCCGGGTACCAATCCGCCGCCAAATCCTTCCAATGCGGATTCTTCCTCGTAATCAGCCACTCTTTCTCTCGCGCCGCCACCGCTTCAATTGCTTTTCTCGATCAATTGCATTCGCAACGTCGTCGAAACTCCCAATGCACAAGCCGCGTACAGTTGTAATCGTCGCTGAAACCTCTACGAATGTGGTTCTTGTGCTCCCAAACTCTTTTGCGGAGATTGCTCGTCATCCCAATATACAGCGCATGCCTCGATACGCTTTGCATCATGTAAACGTAATAAATGTATTCGTCGCGCATGTTCGCATTCCCGGCGGGACAAAGGGTCCCTCGACTTCAGAGAACGGTTCTTCGGACCGTTCTCTTCCGCTCGGGATGACAGTTTCACAACAGCCACATGCGCGTCTGTGACGACCGAACATTTCCACAAGTAGCTCTGAATGCGAGAGGAATCCTATTTGAAGTGCGCCGCCGCTTCCGTCTCTTTGTAGCTCGCCGTGCCCTTCTTCACCTGTGGCACGCCGTACTTCGGCTTGATGGCGTGACAGCCTTCTTCGCAGAACACCCCGCCCTCGGCCGATTCTGGCGTCGGCATCGGAGAGTTCACCGCAATCTCCCGCTCTTCTTCGATAATCCGCTCGACCTCCGCAACCAGGTCAGCGTTTTCTTTGCCCGACAGCCATTTCTTCTCGCGAACTAAATAATTTTCAAACCTCGCCAGCGGATCGCGCTTCTTCCAGAATTCGAACATGCTCTTCGGAACGTATCCCGCGGCGTCGTGAATGGCGTGGCCTTTCATGCGCATCATCTTTGCTTCGATCAGCGTCGGACCTTCGCCTCGATGCGCGCGCTCGACCGCCTCGTGCGCCGCGTCGTACACCTGGCACGCATCGGTCCCATCGACGATCACGCCCGGAATACCGTATCCAATGGCCCGTTCCGCGAGATCCTGGCAGCGGTACTGCATGTTCGACGGCGTCGAGTACGCCCACAGATTCGATTCCACAATCAGCACCAGCCCAAGATTCTGCACAGCAGCAAAGTTGATACCCTCATAGGTCACGCCGGTGGACTGGCCTCCATCGCCGATGTAAGTCATCACGGCGATGTTGCGTCCCTGCAAGCGCGCGCCGAGAGCGACGCCCGACATCACCGGAATCAGATCGCCGAGCATCGAAATCGGCGAAACCATGTTGCGCTTCTCGATGTCGCCGAAATGCGAAGTCCCGTCGCGCCCTTTCGTCGGCGAGTCGGCTTTCGCCATGTACTGCATCATCGTGTCCGCCGCGCGAAAGCCGCGCACGAGCAACGATCCCTGGTTGCGGATCATCGGCGCAAACCAATCATCACTATCGAGCGCGTAGGCCGAAGCGCACGAGCACGCTTCCTGGCCGAGTCCGAAATAAACACCGCCGACGACCTTGCCCTGCTTGTACAGATTCTCGAGTGCGATCTCCATCTTGCGATTGAGCAGCATGTAGCGATAAATCTCGATCGCCTGCTGCTTGTCGAGATAGCGCGACTCGCGAATCGGCGGCACCGGCGCATCCGCATCTCCCGACACTTCGTACCGCACATGCTCGTTGCCCTGCTTATCCTTCTCCGGAACTTGCAGGACGGTGAACGCCGGATGCTCAAGCCGGTAGTCGGGAATCTCGTATGTGCGAAGGCCCGTGCCGTTGGGAGTTGCCCCATTTCCGCTGGAGGGTGTCACATTCTTGGAGGTGGGTGCCCCATTTCTGGCCGGTTTTGCCAGAAGTGGGGCTTTTGACTTCGACGTCCCGTTGCGCGGACGATTCCCGTTAGAGCTAGCTTTGGACTTCTTCTTATTGTTCCCCATGTAAGGCGGCGCAGAAAGCGCGATGTACTGATGGTATCGCGAGCGAGGGAAAAAGAGCTAGTGCGGGGTGTTCAGCTTTTCGTCAGATGAATCTGCCTGAGCGCCTGAACAGTTGGCTTCATCGCTTCTTTTGAGCAGCCCAAACCCATATGTTCGTTTGCCTGCTTCCAAAGATATTCGGCAAGTTGATCGTCACTACCATTTTGGGTAAGGAGTTGATAGACGCCACCCAAGCAACAGTCGTATTCATCGGCACACTCCGGCACGTCAGCAACGCCGATCGGATCCCAAACGGTTAGAAGCACGTGCCGAATTTCGTTGCGAATCCGGCGAGATTCATACTTGTCGATCATGTGGCTTTCCGCGCTTCCGGCATTCTATGCCCAGGCTGTTCCGTCTTCTTCGTGAATCTTGCGGAGTTCGTCGGGCGGCTTCATCGGAACCCCGACCGTCCGTCCCAGCAGGGCATCCAGCGTATCCACCCACAGCATTTGCGATTCGAAGACGACGCCGAAGTTGCGCGAGATCGATTCTGCGATCGTATTGAGATCAAGTGCGCGGCCCAGTTCCTTCTGCATCGAGGTGACCGGCTTCGACGTGATCCCGCACGGCACGATCAAATTGAAGTAGCTGAGATCGGTGTTTACGTTGAGCGCGAACCCATGCGACGTGACCGAGCGGGAGATGTGCACTCCGATGGCCGCGACCTTCGCTTCAGGCTCTTGATCGGTCCACACGCCGGTCAGACCGGGGACGCGTTTGGTCGGAATCCCGAAGTCCGCGCACGTTCGCATCAGGACATCTTCCATGCGGCGAACGAATTCAATCACGCCGAGCGTCTTGCGCTTGCCATCAGGAGTGGGGAATCCTCTCAGATCAAAGATCGGATAGCCCACGATCTGCCCGGGGCCATGAAAGGTGACGTCTCCGCCGCGGTCGCATTCGAAGAGTTCCACGCCGCGTTGTTTGAGAAATTCCGGCGAAGCGACAACGTTCTTCGCCTTCGCATTGCGCCCCAGCGTGATGACAGGCTTGTGCTCCAGCAACAGCAGCACATCCCCAATCTTTTCTTCTTTACGCAAAGCGACCAGTTGCTGCTGCAACCGCAGCCCCAGCGCGTAATCAACCGTTCCGAGTTGAACGATGGAGATCAATTCTTCACGCAGAGGACGCACTAGCTCTGGGCAGGAACTTCGACCTACGCCGAATAGGTGTGCGGTTCAGGTATCGGCTCTCCGGTCTGCGCCAAGCCCTCAAGATGAAACGCGACCGCGCCCTGCATTTCGCGCTCAACTTCCTCCCGCGTTCCGCCCGTCGCAACGCACCCATCGAGATCGGGAGAATACGCCGAGAAGCCTGTTCCGGTCTGTTCGATCACGACAAGGTATTTTTTCATTTCTTCAACCCTGACTGTTTCAGAATGCTGTTGAGCGTCCCCGGACCGAGGTCGTCATTGGGCTTTCCAGCAACGGTGACTAACCCCGGTTTTGTCGAATGCTTGAACTGGCGATGACTGCCTCGTGTCCGATCCAGCCGCCAGCATTTTCAATACGTCACGTACTTTCATTGTACTTTACGGTTACACAGATCACTTCACCCAAGAAGAGATTGGGTTGGTAATTGAGTCATCGGGCGATTTGCGATTGAGCGATTGAAAACCGCAGCCTTGCTCGACAAGCAATCACCCAATGACTCAATCGCTCAAACGCTCAATCCCCTCATGCGTTGATCGCCGTCCCATACACGCTGTTCGCCGCGTCGAGCATGGCCTCGGCCAGCGTCGGATGCGCGTGGATCGTCCACGTCAAATCTTCGACCGTCATTTCCGCTTCCATGGCCGCGACCGCCTCGGCGATCAATTCCGTCGCCTGCGGACCGATGATGTGCACGCCGAGGATCTCTCCATAATCAGCGTCGCTCACGATCTTGATAAAGCCCTCGTGTTGGCCCACGATCGAGGCGCGCGAGTTCGCCGTGAACGGGAACTTGCCGATCTTGAGGTTGTACCCGGCTTCGCGGGCTTGCGTTTCGGTCAGCCCGACGCTGCCGATCTCCGGATGGCAATACGTCGCGCCGGGAATTCGCTCGCGGTTCACCGGCTTGCACGGCTTGCCCGCTATCTTCGCGACGGCGACCAGCGCCTCCATCGCGCCGACGTGTGCCAGTTGCGGCGTTCCGAGGACGATGTCTCCTACGGCATACACGCCCGCCTCTTCCGTCTGCTGCCACGAATTGACTTTGATGAATTCGCGCTCGGGCTTGATCTTTGTGCGTTCGAGGCCGACGTTCTGCGTGCGCGGCTTGCGGCCCACGGCGATCAGGATTTTTTCCGCATCAATCTTCTGCTGCTTGCCATCCACCGTGATCGTGACCGCGACTCCTGCCTTCGTCTTTTCTACTTTGTCGACCTTCGCGCTCGTGTGAAACGCGATGCCGCGCTTGCGATAGACGCGCGCCAGCTCCTTGCTCACTTCTTCATCTTCGACTGGCACGAGCCGGGGAAGCATTTCGACAATCGTTACTTCGCAATCGAACGAGCGATAAATCGACGCGAACTCCACCCCCACCGCACCGGCTCCCACGATCACCAGCGATTTCGGAAGATCTTTCAGGCTGAGAATTTCAATGTTGGTCAGGACGCGGTCGTTCGCTTCGAGGCCGGGCAGCATGCGCGCTTCCGATCCGGTCGCGAGGATCACATTCTTCGCCTTAAGCTGCGTGGTCTTGCCGTCGTTCGTCACTTCGACCGTGTGGATCCCGTTCTGCGCGGGGCCGGTGAGCTTGCCGTATCCCTTGACGGTCTCGACTTTATTTTTCTTCATCAGG
>Ga0070735_10000174_pt1 | contig 77375 bp, 79 predicted proteins | sample Coa_R1_FD_66443 | JGI IMG/M metagenome (GOLD analysis project Ga0070735, IMG submission 66443) | Surface soil microbial communities from Centralia Pennsylvania, which are recovering from an underground coalmine fire - Coalmine... | ecosystem: Environmental > Terrestrial > Soil > Unclassified ...
CGCAAGGAGACGACACGTTTGCGCGAGATTGCTTCGGAGAACGTGCCGATTTATTCCATCAAAACCAATACGACGGCCCAGATCCAGAACTGCCTCAAGGATCTCTTCAACCTGGGCAGCATCGACGCCGAGGAGATCGCCCTGCGCGAGGCGGAGGAGGCGATCTATCAAGTGCTCCTCAATGCGCAGACCGTGGAGCTCTCGCCGCAGACCTCGTACATCCGGCGCATGCAGCATCAACTTGCCGAGAAGTACCGGCTGCAGTCGCGCAGCACGGGCGCGGAGCCCAATCGCCGCGTCCAGATCTTCCGCGGTGAGGGCTCGTAGGGAGGCTCCGAGCCGCTGAGCGCCAACCACGAATCCATGCTCGTGACGATCGAGGGCATCGAGGGTGCCGGCAAGAGCACCCTCGTCGCCGCGCTGGCCGAGGCGCTCCGCCGCCGCGGCGTCGATCCCGTCGTGACGCGCGAGCCCGGCGGTACCCCGCTGGGCGAACGCGTGCGCGCCCTCTTCCTCGACCCCGAGACGGCCATTGATCCGCTTGCCGAGGCATTGCTGATGGCGGCGTCGCGCGCGCAGCTGGTGCGCACGGTGATCCGTCCGGCGCTCGAGCGCGGCGCGCTCGTGCTGTGCGATCGCTTCTGGGACGCGAGCGTCGCCTATCAAGGATACGGCCGCGGATTGGGACCCGAGCGCGTCATCGAGATCAACCGCATCGCCACCGAGAATCTCAGCCCCGATCTGACGCTCTTGCTCACCCTTCCCGAAGAAGAGGCGCGGCAGCGGATGCGCGGCCGCAACGGCGAACTCGACCGCATGGAGCTCGAGTCGGAGGCTTTCCACCGTCGGGTAGCGGCCGGCTACGCCGCGCTCGCCAAACGGTTTCCCGAGCGTTTCGTCGTGCTGGACGCGCGTCGCGCGCGGGAGGCGCTGGCCGAAGATGCCCTCGCCGAGATCGAGCGCCGCGGCGTTTCGGGAGCGGCACGGTGATCTCGTTCGGGCAGACGCTGAAGTTCGACGCCGTCGGCCAGCCGGGGCCGCGCGCGCTCTTCGAGCGCATGCGTCCCGATCGCTTGGCGCACGGGTATCTCTTCGCCGGTCCCGCCGGCGCAGGCAAGAAGACCTTCGCGAGACTGCTGGCCAAGTCGCTTCTATGCACGGAGCCGAAAGAAGGCGTCATCGGCTACTGTGACCGTTGCCCTTCGTGCGTGCAGATGAACGCCGGGACGCATCCCGATTTCTTCAGCTACGTGGGGACCGTGAAGATTGGCGCGGGATCGGCCGGTTTCCACGAGAGCGATGAAATGACGGCGCGCGATCTCGTCCGCCAAATGTCACTGCGGTCGTACGTGGGCGGTTGGCGCGTGGTCGCGCTGGGCGATGTGGAGTTTGCCACGCACGAAGCCGCCAACGCGCTCCTGAAGTTCCTCGAGGAACCACCGCCGCAGGTCTTGATGATCCTCACCACCGATGCCCCGGAACGCCTCTTGGAGACGATCCGTTCGCGCTTGATCGAGGTTCGTTTTGGAGCCGTCGGGACGTCGCAGATCGAGGCGTTCTTGCGCGGGCGTGGCGTCGATGCCAAGATGGCGCGCACGACGGCGGAACTGGCGCAAGGTGATTTGACGCGTGCCCTGGCCATCGTGGAAGGCGGCGAGCTCGCCGACCTGCGGCGCCAGGTCGCCGATTGGGTCGACGATGCCGTGCGCGGTCGCATGGTGGAAGCGGAGTGGGTGACGCGCGAGAATCTCGACGGGGCGCTACGCGAAGTCAAGCGCTTGCTGCGCGATTGGCTGGTCATCCGCGTGGCAGGCGATGCGGAGCGCGCGCTCGTCGCCGACGAGAGCGCGCGCCTGGCGTCGTGGCCTCGGCGCGAGATCTCCGCGATCCTGGCGGCCATCGATGCCGTGGGCGAGGCGCAGTCGATCGCGGCTACCAACGTGCCTCCGAGCTATGTGATGGATTGGCTGCGCGTTCAGCTCGCTCCCTGAGGGGGCTCAAACATGAAGACCGGCGCGATCCCACAGACCCCGTTGGAGGCGATCGCGCTGGCTGCCAACGCCATTCCGGTGCCGATGGCCGAGACGCACTCCGGGCCCATGCTCGCGCGCGCGATCATGGCGGCGACGCGCATCGGGCTCTTCGACCGCTTGGCAGGGGGACCGCTCGACTTGGAGGAGCTGGCGACGCGCTGCGGCAGCGATGTGTGCGCCACGGCTGCGCTGGCGACGGCGCTCGTGGGTGCGGGTTATCTCACGTATCGTCGCGGATGCTTCGCCCTGACGCGGAGGAGCCGCAAGTGGCTGCTCGCTTCCAGCCCCTCGTCGGTGCGCGACTTCATCCTCTTCCGTTACGTCGAATGGGAATGGATGTCGAAGCTCGACGACTACCTGGCAAGCGGCGAGCCCATCGATTTCCATCGCGCAATGACGCCGCAGCAGTGGCGCGCGTATCAGCGTGGGATGCGCGCCGCTGCCATCCCCACCGTCGGCGAGTTTGTGCGCAAGTTCCCCGTGCCGAGTAGCGGCGCGCGCGCGATGCTCGACATCGGCGGCTCTCACGGGCTATACGCCGCCGCGCTCTGCCGCCGCCTGCCGGCGCTGCGCGTGGAGATCGTGGAGCTTCCTGAGGCGATTCCGTTCGCATCCGAGATCGCGGCGTCGGAGCGGATGGGCGATCGCATCACCTACCGCGCCGGGGATGCGCGCACGCTCGAGCTCGGCGAAGAGGCGTACGATATCATCTTGATCTCGAATCTCGCCCACCATCTCTCCAACGACGAAAACCGCTCGCTCTGCGCTCGCGCTGCGCGCGCATTGCGTCCCGGTGGCGTGCTCGCGGTGAACGAGATCCTGGTGAGGCCGCCGTCGCCCGAGCGCGGGAATCCTCTAGGCGCGATCCTCGGCCTCTACTTCTCGCTCACCAGCCGCGCCGGGACCTACGCCGTCGAAGAGATTGCGGATTGGCTGCGGGGAGCAGGATTGCAGCTGCGCCATCCGGTGCGCTTTCTCACGATCCCGGGCGGCGCGCTCGTCGCCGGAAGCAAGCCGCCGCATAAAGCGGCATAAAGAACATCTCCGTACGCGGAACGATGCACGCTGCTAGTACCGCCGCCAGAAGCTGTAGCCCGTGTCTTCGTAGACCCGTACCGTCACGATGGCCAGGTAGGCGAAGACGATCGACGTGACCATCGTTTCGAATGCCATCTCGGCGAGCATGCCGTACTGGTAGAACAGACCGTAGAGGTAGCGCTGTGGGAGGACGACGAGCGCGGCGTAGACAATCGCAAGCGTCAGCGATGCGGGGACGTTGGCGCGCACTCGATCGATGGAGCTTCCCAGCGCGGCGAAGCCGGGCGTTCCACCGACGGCCGCGGCCGGCAGCGTATAGATGAAGAAGAACGCGGCGACGGCCGTCAGCGCGAGGCTTCCCACGGCTTGGAGCAGGAAGCCTCCAATGAGGCCGGCGATCCAGAGCACGAAGTTCAGCCCAAGCGCCGCCAGCGCAACGTCGCCGAACTTCTTGCGCGCATCGTCCCACGCGAGGTCAATGCGCGCGCGACCCATCCGCCACGCGTAAGACGCCGCGATCATCGCGACGCCGAAGCCGAAGCATTGGATAATGAACATCAAGAGCGCCGTGAGGCCGCCGTTGATCGAGGCGATGATCCCCGTCGGCCCACCCAGCAGCGCATAGCTGAGCAACGTGGCCGTGAGATCGGCAACCAAGGGCGGAACGATGACCGCAGGATTGGTGATCAGCAATCCCACGCCCTTGAGATAGCCGCCGAAATCCACGCGCTGCATCTCAATGCCCGATGCGCGCGCCTTGCAGCGCGGATCCGCAACTACACGCGCGCTCCTTGGGCATGCGCTCGATGATCTTGAGAATTGCCTCGCGGACGCGCGCGTTGTTCTTGTTGAAGATCTCGATGACGGCCGCATGCGTCACGGGCTCGACGCCCGGCACCCCGTCGAGGCCCACGTCGTAATCCGTGATCAGCGAGATGTTGACGTAGCACATCTCCAGCTCCCGCGCCAAATACGCCTCAGGATACTGCGTCATGTTGATGACTTGCCAGCCCGCGGCGGCGTACCACTTGGACTCCGCGCGCGTGGAGAAGCGCGGCCCTTGGATGGTGACGATCGTGCCGCGCTCGTGCGTCGTCACGCCCGCGTCCTTGCAGGCTTGGATCGCCACGGGCCGCAGCTGCGGGCAGTAGGGATCGGCGAAGGAGACATGCGTGGTGATCGGGCCGTCGTAGAACGTGTCTCGACGCCCATTGGTGCGGTCCACCAGCTGATCGGCCACCACGAAATGACCGGGAGCGCATGCCGGGTCCAGCGAGCCGGCCGCGCAGGGCCCGATGATTCGCGTGACGCCCAGCTCTTTCATAGCCCAGATGTTCGCGCGGTAGTTGATGGCATGCGGTGGGTAACGGTGATCTTTGCCGTGACGCGGTAGAAAGGCGACCCGCTTGCCGGCGACTTCACCGATGGCGAAAGCATCGCTCGGGGGACCGTAGGGGGTTTCAATGACGACTTCTTTGATATTGTCCAACAGCGAGTAGAAGCCGGATCCGCCAAAGACGCCGATCTCGGCGTGCTCGTTTACCAACGATATCTCCTTACGGTGTGCAGTTTACGGTTACGTGAACGCGGTCAGTCGCGGAAGTCCGAGGGTTTAAGCTCTTCAATGAACTTCTTGAAGCGCTGCTTTTCCTCGGCCTCAGCCTTCTTATCGTAGACCGTCTCCTCCAGCGCGATCTTGTCAGAGACATAGATCGGCGCCCCGACGCGCAACGCAAGCGCGATGGCGTCCGACGGACGAGCGTCGATCTCTTCCGTCTCGCCGTCCGTTTCGATGACCAGGCGAGCATAGAAGGTCGAGTCCTTGATGTCATGGACGACCACTTGCACGAGCTTGGCTTCGAGCGTCTCGAGAATGCTCTTCATGAGGTCGTGCGAGAGCGGCCGCGGTGCCTGTGTTCCCTCTAGCGCGAGGGCGATGGCTGTGGCTTCGAAGGGACCGATCAAGATCGGCAAATATCGCTTTCCCTCGAGGTCCTTGAGAATGACCACGGGGTCGTGTGTGAGCAGATCGATCCCCAGCTTGTCCACTTTCATCTGCCGCATGTAGTCCTTTTCCCCCGGCTTGCGCATCGATTCCTGGTTAAACGCTTCCCACGTAGGGATGCCTGCTCTGTCCCCCGAAACGGAGGCCTCGCTTTGCTAGCCGACTTCCCGCAAGAGCGCCTCATTGTCGCCTCCGTGTACGTCGTTGCGGCGTTGCTGGTGGGGCGCCTCGGCGGCGTGCTGATCCACCGCATCTTCCGGCAGCGCTTCACCGCGCGCCTGGTGCCGCGGGCGGCGACGCTCGCCGGTGTGGCGGCATCGGTTTGGCACTATGCCGTCGCGCTCGCCGGCCTTGCTGCCGTGCTGAACGTCTTCAGCATCGACTTGACGGCGTTGCTGGAGGCGGCCGGCATCGCGGGCATTGCGATCGCGTTGGGCGCGCAGGCGCTCATCAGGGACTGGCTCGCCGGATTCTTCATCTTGGCCGAGGACCAGATGAGCGTCGACGACTACGTGGCCATCTCGGGAGCGGAGGGGTTGGTCGTTTCGATAGGCTTACGCGCGACGAAACTCCGCGATTCGCGCGGCCGGCTCGTGACGGTGCCCAATGGGCAGATTACCATGCTGACCAACTACACGCGAAGCAACGTCGGCAGCGTCGAGTTCGCCCTCCCCCTCAAGGAGGTCGACGTCGTCAAGCTCTGCGACGACGTGCGCAGCTGCCTGATAGCCCAAGGCCTCCGAAACGCCTCCGTCACCCTTTCCAAGGTCGAGGGTGGATTCGGCTGGATCACCAGCCTGTTCGATTACGACCGGCCTGCGCCCGACGCGATGTCCGGGATTCGTCTCACACTCGTCGCCGCGTTGGAGAAGCGCGGCTGGAAACTGTTTCCGCCTTGAGCCTTTCTTGTGGCATCGTCGGCCTCCCGAACGTCGGGAAGTCGACGATCTTCAACGCGCTGACCCGTTCGGCGGCTGCGGCGGCCGCAAATTACCCGTTCTGCACCATCGATCCGAACGTGGGCGTCGTTCCCGTGCCCGACAAACGCCTCGACGTGCTGGCGAAGATCTTTCATTCGCAGCGCATCGTGCCCGCGACGATGGAGTTCATCGACATCGCCGGACTGGTGCGCGGGGCGAGCAAGGGGGAGGGGCTCGGCAACGCCTTTCTGAGCCACATCCGGAACACGGATGCCGTGGCCATGGTGGTTCGGTGTTTTGAAGACGGAGACGTGGTCCATGTGGAGGGTGCGCCCGACCCCAGGCGCGACGTCGAGATCATCTCCGTTGAGATGGCGCTGGCCGACTTGGGCACGCTGGAGCGCCACGTGCCGAAGCTCGAGCGCATGGTGCGCGCCGAGGCCAAGCTCGCGCCGCGGCTGGAGGCAGCCGGGCGGTTGCAAGAGGCGCTGGGACATGGGGAGCCCGCGCGCACCTTTCCGGAGGAGAGCGTCGAGCGCGAGCTCGCGCGCGAGATCGGGCTCTTGACAGCCAAGCCGTTGATGTACGTCGCGAACGTCGACGAGTCGCAGTTGGCCGCGCCCGGAGCAATGGTCGAGACACTGCGCGCCATCGCCGCCGCCGAAGGGTCGCAGCTGGTCGTCCTCTCCGGGAAGATCGAGTCGGAGCTCGCCGGTCTGCCCCCCGAGGAAGCGCAAGCGTTTCTCGAAGAGCTGGGCGCCCACGAGAGCGGCCTCGACCGCATGGTGGTAGCCGCGTACGACTTGTTGGGACTGAGCACGTTTCTCACGGCGGGCGAGAAGGAGACGCGCGCTTGGACGATCCGCAAGGGGACGAAGGCGCCGCAAGCGGCCGGCGTCATCCACTCGGACCTCGAGCGCGGTTTCATCCGCGCGGAGATCGCCTCGTACGACGATCTCGTGCGTCTTGGAAGCTTGGAAGCGGTGCGCGCGGCCGGGCTCTTGCGCTCTGAAGGAAAGGATTACGTGATGCAGGAGGGCGATGTGGTAACCTTCCGCTTCAACGTGTAGGGTTTCGACGTCTAGCCTGCTCGTTCTCGGAAGTTGTCGAGACAGGGGCCGACCCGCGCACGAGCGAACGGCCCTTCGTTTTGACCAGTTCACGAGGGAGGTTCGTCCGTTCCCATCATGAGCACAGCAGTTCGTGAAGTCTCCGTTTTCGGAGACGCCATTCAGTATTTCAACGAGGCGGCCGCGAATCTCGAGATCGACGAAGGGATGCGTCGCATCCTGACGCACCCGTCGCGCCAGGTGATCGTCTCGCTCCCGTTCCAACGGGACAACGGCGAACTCGAGGTCTACACGGGTTATCGCGTCCAGTACAACTTCACCCGTGGCCCGGCCAAGGGTGGGATCCGTTACCATCCCGGCGTGACGCTCGATGAAGTGACCGCGCTGGCCTTTTGGATGACCTGGAAGTGCGCTGTGGTCGACATTCCGTTCGGGGGCGCCAAGGGCGGCGTTACGTGCGATCCCAGCACGCTGTCGCAAGGCGAGCTCGAGCGCATCACGCGCCGTTACGCGGCGGAACTCGTCGAGATCATCGGACCCGACAAGGACGTTCCCGCGCCGGACGTCGGCACCAACCCGCAGACGATGGCATGGATCATGGACACGTATTCCATGCACATGCGCCAAGCGGTGCCGGGCGTCGTGACAGGCAAGCCGCTGGAGATCGGCGGCTCGCGTGGCCGCGTCGAAGCGACAGGTCGCGGCGTGATGCTCGTCACCGCAGCGCAGCTTGCGACGGAGAACCGCACGCTCAAAGGGCAGAAAGTCGTCGTTCAGGGCTTCGGGAACGTCGGCTCGATCGCCGCGATGCTGCTCGAGGAGCAAGGCGCCACGATCGTCGGCATCTCTGACGTCACAGGCGGCTATTACAACGAGAAAGGTATCGACGTTAAGTCGGCCATCGCATATGCGCAGGAGCACCATTCGTTGGACGGCTTCCGCGGCGGCGATCGCGTGACCAATGCGCAGACGCTCGAGCTTCCGTGCGATATTCTCATTCCCGCTGCATTGGAGAAGCAGATCACGGGCGAGAACGCGGCGCGCATCAAGGCGCGTCTCATCGTCGAAGGCGCCAATGGCCCCACGACGCCGGAGGCCGATCACGTGCTGCACGCCAGAGGCGTCATCGTCATCCCCGACATCATCGCGAACGCCGGGGGCGTGACCGTCTCGTATTTCGAGTGGGTTCAGGACCGCATGGGCTATTTCTGGAAGGAGTCCGAGGTCAACGAGCGGCTCAAGGACGTCATGGAGAACAACTTCGCGGAGATCGTCAAGACGGCCAAGTCGCGCAACGTCTCACTGCGGACGTCGGCGTACATGACGGCCATCGATCGCGTCGTGAAGTCGCTGAAGATTCGCGGCATCTACGCGTAGGGCGTGCTCGGCAGACTGAAAGGACACCCGTCTGCTTGGCGGGTGTCCTCGTCATGCCGGGTTACCGGTACGTGGCTCCGTCGAGGGTGATGTAGCCGGACGGCCAGCGAGAGCCCGGCGTCGCATGGTGCGTCCAGTCGATGCCTTCGCGTCCATTGGGGTCGTGGAAATAGCGCCCCCGCACGCGCGCCTGCTCTCCCGTGTGGACCGGAACGTCGCCCATCACGTCCACGTTCGCGATGATCTCCACATCGTCGCGCGGCGCGACCTCCACGTAGAAGTACTCATGACGGCCGCTGCGCGTTCGACGCTCGGGGAGCACCCGCGTCACGGGGCCGCAGATCGTGACTTCGACGTTCGTGGCATGCGTCGAATGCGCGCGCAGCAACGCGGAGTTGTCGCACGCTGCGGCGGCGTGAGAAGCCTCGCCTTCGCCCGCGCGATGCTGGCAGGCCGCGAGCGCGAATGCCAGCATGAAGATCAACGGGAACGCGCGACGTTCCACCGGGACTCCTAGTGAAACGCTTCCTCGGCGTGATATGACGAGCGCACGAGCGGCCCAGCGACGACTTGCCGGAAACCTTTGGAGAGACCGAGGCGCTTGAGCCGCTGGAACTTCTCCGGCGGCACGAACTCGATCACGGGCAAGTGCTTCTTGGTGGGCTGCAGGTATTGACCGAGCGTGAAGATGTCCACGCCGACGGCGCGAGCCTCGTCCATCGTCTGCTCGATCTCGTCTTCCGTCTCGCCCAGGCCGAGCATCAACGACGTCTTCACGAAACGGGCCTTACCCGACTCTTTCGCGTACTTGAGCACCTTCAACGATTGGTCGAACGTGGCGCGGCGATCGCGTACGCTTGGCGTCAATCTGCGCACGGTCTCCAAGTTGTGCGCGAAGACGTCCATGCCGGAGTCGAGGACGATCTGCACTTGATCGACGTTGCCGCGGAAGTCGCCGGTCAGGCACTCGACCTTCGTCTCCGGCAGACGCCGGTGGATTTGGCGCACCGTCTCGGCGAAGATGCCGGCGCCGCCGTCGGAAAGATCGTCCCGGTCGACGGCCGTAAGCACCACGTACCGCCAGCCTAGCTTCTCGCACGCTTCCGCAACGCGCTGCGGCTCATCCCAATCGGCCACCTTCCGTGGGTTACCCGTCTTGACGGCGCAGAACCGGCAGCCCCGCGTGCAGACGTCACCGAGGATCATGATGGTGGCGGTCTTCGCGCCCCAGCACTCGGCGATATTGGGGCAGAGGGCTTCTTGGCAGACCGTGTGCAGATTGAGGTCGTTCACCTGTTTGCGCACGGCCAGGTAGTTGTCGCCCGTGGGAAGCTTGACTTTGAGCCAATCCGGCTTGGCGGTAATCACAGTACCAGGCTCTTCGCTCCTTGGTTGACAAATCTTGTCCCGACGCGCAGGCGCTTGCGTGCGCCGCAGAGCTACGGGACCGCTCCGGAGCCGGTCGCCCCCGTTCCGGGCTCTGGCTCGCGCGGGAGATGGAACCTCACGGAGAACACTCGTTCCAAAGCCGGCACGAGTGCCTCCTTGGCCTCCTGGACGTTCACGGTCCGCCCGAGCTCCTTGGAGATCGAGGTGACCCCGCGGTTGGGGAGCCCGCACGGGTTGATGAGCTCGGCATAGGAAAGGTCCGTGCAGACGTTGAGCGCGATACCGTGGAGCGAGACCATCTTCTGCACGGCCAGTCCGATGGCGCAAATCTGCTCGTCGTGCACCCAGACGCCGGCATGCTCGCTCCATCGCTCGGCATCGATCCCGAAGGTCGCCAGCGCCTCGATCACCGCCTCCTCCAGCGATCGCACCAGCGGGACGATCTCGCGAAACCGGATGAGCTTGCGGATGGGATAGACCACCAGCTGGCCGGGGCCGTGGTAGGTCACGTCGCCGCCGCGCTCGATCTCGAAGACTTCCACGCCGCGGCGTTCCAACAACGGGCGCGGCAGCAGGAGGTTGTCCTCCAGGGCGTTGCGGCCGAGCGTGATCACGGGCTCATGCTCCACGAGGAGCCAGGTGTCGATGATCTCGTCGGCGACCCGGGCCGCATGCAGGCGGCGCTGGAACTCGAGAACGGGGCCGTAACGCGCGCGGCCGAGGTCGATCAGGCGCGCCTCGTGGACGGACGGGCTGACGTCGCGCAGAGCCGGGCGTGTCGTGCGCTTCTCGCTCATTGATGCTACAACAGATACACGGCGGGCTCGCGGGGTTCCCCCGCGAGCCCGCCGTGGTGTGTCGCCGGTGCTCGGCGCTAGTGAGCGGCCGCGCCCGCCGCCGAAGGCGCCGGCTTGGGATTGATGATGTGAATCGCCTTGCCATGGGCGGCCTCGGCAGCGTCGAGGATCCCCTCAGTGAGCGTCGGGTGCGGGTGGATGGAGAGGCCGATGTCTTCCAGCGTGGCCCCCATCTCCAGCGCGATCACCCCTTCGCCGATCAGCGACTCCGCCTGCGGCGCAATGATGTGCATGCCAAGCAAGACGTCGGTCTTCTTGTCGCCGATGAGCTTGATGAGACCGTCGCTTTCGTTCATCGTGCGCGCGCGCCCGCTCGCCAGCAAGGGAAACTTGCCGATACGCAGCTCGTACCCGGCCGCCTTCGCCTCTTCTTCCGAGAGGCCGACGGTGGCGATCTCGGGATCGGTATAGACGCAGTTGGGGATGGCGACCGGATCGTAGGCGATGCCGGGAAGGCCTGCGATGGTCTCCGCGGCGACCACGCCCTCCTTCATCGCCTTGTGCGCGAGAAGCGGACCACCCGTGATATCTCCGATCGCCCAGATGCCCGGGACGCTCGTGCGGCGCTGGGCATCGACGTCCAGGAAGCCCTTGTCGTTGACCTTGAGGCCGGCTTTCTCGAGGTTGAGGCCCTCGGTGACGGGACGCCGGCCCACGGCCACCAGCACCTGATCGAACTCGCGCTTCTCCGCCTTGTTGGACGTGCCTTCACCGTTGATCGTGGCCTTCACCGTCGAGCTGCCCTTCTCGAGCGACTCCACCTTCGTGTTGGTGAGGATCTCGATCTTTTGCTTCTTGAGGATCCGCAGCATCGTCTTGGAGATCTCAAGGTCGGTGCCCGTGAGGAGCTGCGGCAGCATCTCGACGACTGTTACTTCGGAGCCCATTCGGTTATAGACGGTGGCGAACTCCAAGCCGATCACGCCGCCGCCGATCACGAGCAGACGTTTGGGAATGTTGGGCAGCCGCACGGCGTCGTCAGAGTTGATGATCAGCTTGCCGTCGCGGGGCCACGCCTTGACGTCGACGGGCGCGCCGCCCGTGGCGATCACGATGTCTTTCGCCTTGTAGGTTTCGCTCGAACCGTCCTTCTTGGTGACCTTGACGGTGTTCTTGTCGACGAAGCTGCCTTCGCCGATCGTCCATTGCACGTTGTTGCCCTTGAAGAGCGTTTCGACGCCCTTCACATTGGCGCTCACGACGTCATTGGTGAACTTCTGGACGCCGCCGAGGTTGATGTTGACCTGCGGGATCTCCAGACCGATGGCGGAGGCGTGGCGGGCGTGACGCGCCACTTCGCTCACGTGCAACAGCGCTTTGGTGGGGATACACCCCCAGTTCAGGCAGACGCCGCCGACTGCATCGCGATCGACGCAGACCACGTTCTTGCCGAGCTGCGCGAGACGAATTGCCGCATGGTACCCACCCGGCCCGGCGCCGATGACGACCGCGTCTACCTGCTGTTCAGCCACGATTCACTCCTTTCCCCGCTCGCTCCGCTTCGTTCGCGGGGACCCCATTGGTTTGAAAGGCTCCGAGCCACTCGGCTCGGCTTGCATTGGGCAAATGCCCCGCGCCGGTTTCGACGCCGCCTTGCGGACACCCTCAGAGCGAGAAACCGGATGCCGAAAGCGCTTCCCAGCAACTGCACTAGGAGGCTGCCGTACTCCTGGCGCACCATGCTCCGAGTTGCACATGGGGGTATCGCTGGACCGATTGAATGAAATGGAGATCGAGGGGCTGCGCCGCGATCTCCTGACGTGGTATCACAAGCACGGGCGCAAGCTGCCGTGGCGCGAGCGCGTCGATCCCTATCGCGTCCTGGTCAGCGAGATCATGCTGCAGCAGACGCAAGTCGACCGCGTCATTCCGAAATTCGAAGCGTTCCTGGCCCGTTTTCCCACGCTCGAGTCCTTGGCGGAGGCTCCCACCGCCGAAGTCGTGCGCCTGTGGCAAGGGCTCGGCTACAACCGTCGCGCCGTGCGTTTGCAGGCGGTCGCCCGCGCCGTCGTGGAGCGCCACGGCGGCCGCATCCCCGCATCGACGGAAGAGCTCCTCGATCTGCCCGGTGTCGGCGCGTATACGGCAGCTGCGCTACGCGCCTTTGCCTTCAATCTCGAGGACGCGCCCGTCGATACGAACGTTCGCCGCGTCGTGCACCGCGTCGCGTACGGTATGGAGTATCCGCCTCGGGTGAACGACCACGCCCTTTCGGCGCTCGCGCTCGCGCTCGTGCCGCGCGGTCGAGGCCATGCGTGGAGCTCGGCGATGATGGACGTCGGCGCCACGATTTGCACGTCACGCGCGCCCAAGTGTCTGGTGTGCCCCCTGCGCAACCGGTGCGCCGCCGCGCCCATCGATCCCGCGCGCTTACAGGAGGCGGCGCGCGCGTATGCGCCGCCGCGCGGTCCGCAGGCACGCTTGCGCTTTGAAGAGACGACGCGCTACGCCCGCGGGCGCATCGTCGAGCGCCTGCGCGCGCTCTCGCGCGAGCAGAGCGTGACGCTGGAGGAGCTGCGCGCGCTCGTCGGCCGCGATGACGTCTCGGCCTTGGTGGAAGGTCTGGAGCGCGACGGCTTGGCGGCAATCGACGGCGACTGTGTCCGACTACCCTAACCGGTATCCGCCGTTCAGGTGATCCAGCGCGTCTTCTCGCTCACCGGGGCGCGCGTTGCTTGCTTCGGCACGAGCGCGGGATAGCCCAGATAGAGGAACGCCGCGATGCGCTCCCCCTCGGCGATTTCCAGCTCCTTGAGGATCTCCGGCTCGCGTGCGAGACGCCCCGTGCGCCAATACGCGGCGAGTCCCTCGGCGTGTGCGGCGAGAAGCATGTTCTGCGTCGCAGCCGCCGCCGAGGCGTAGTTCTCCTCGAAATCGATGGGGTTATCGGCGGGAGCTACGATGACGACGACCACGTACGGCGCGCGCTCGAATCTCCCGCGCTCCTTGGCGCGAACCGCTTCGTGGGCTTGCGCCGGAATGCCGGTGAGGTCCACCGTTCGCGCGGCGATCTCGCCGAGCCGGGAGCGCGCCGCTCCAGAGACGACGACGAATCGCCACGGCTCCGTGACCTTGTGAAACGGAGCCCAAGTTCCCGCTTCGATGATGCGCTCGATCGCATCGCGAGGCGGAGCCTCGTCGCGCATCTTGCCGATGCTGCGACGGGCGCGGATCGCCTCGTGAACTTCGTTGAGCTTCGCGTTCATTTTTCCCCACTCACGTTGCTACGCTCCGTTCGTGGGGGCCCCTGCTGCTTGAAAGGTTCCGACGCACCCGCGCCGGGTTGCACTTTCCTGCGCCGGACGCCATTGCTCATCCCATCCAGGCGGGAAGGTCGGCGTAGCGCTCTTCCTTCCACGGGTCGCCGTCGTTGTGATAGCCACGCACTTCCCAGAAGCCCGGCTCGTCGTGGTCGAGAAACTCGATGCCGTTCAGCCATTTCGAACTCTTCCAGAAGTAGCGCGTGGGCACCAACATCCGCACGGGCCCGCCGTGAATCGGCTCAATTGGCTTGCCGTCGAACTCGTAGGCGACCATGCAGGAGTCGTCCAGCATCACGTCCAGTGGAAGGTTCGTCGTGTAGTCGTTCTCCGCGTGCTGAACGACGTGGGTGACGTTCGAGCGCGGCTTGGCGCGCTCAGCCAGATCGCGGAAGGGCACGCCCTTCCACGTGGTGTCCTTCTTCGACCAGCGCGTGACGCAGTGGATATCGCCGCGCCACTCCCTTGCCGGCAAGGCGCGCAGCTCGTCCCACGTCAACTCGAACGGGTTGTCGCAGAGGCCAAAGATGCGCAGACGCCAGGCGGCCGGGTCGAAGGTCGGGACCTCGCCGACGTGCAGGACAGGGAAGCCGTCGGTGACCGTCTGACCGGGGGGCACGGTGGGGTCTTTCTGTTTGAAGAACGGCATGAGGGGCTTTCATTCCCCATCCGCCGCCTTACACCCCGTCGGGCAGCAGCCCGATTCAAGGGGGTGCGGCGGCGAGGCGCCAAGGCAAGTGCGATGCCGACGATACCGTTTCCGACGAAGAAGGTCACGCGCGCGACCGCTCTCAAGATCTTTGCTCGCCTCCAGAAGGCGTATCCGCACGCCACGACGGCATTGCGGTACCGCGATACGTTCGAGCTGCTGGTGGCCGTTATTCTCAGCGCGCAGTGCACCGACGCGCGCGTGAACATGATCACACCGGCCCTCTTCGCCAAGTATCCGGACGCCGAGGCACTGGCAAAGGCGAGGCTCGAGGACGTCGAGCGCATCATCAAGTCGTGCGGTTTCTACCGCGCCAAGGCGCGCAACATCGTTGCCGCGGCCCGAGCGCTCGTCGAACGCCACCGCGGTGAGGTGCCCAATGACCGGGAGGCGCTGGAAGCGTTGCCCGGCGTGGGACGCAAGACGGCGAATGTGGTCTTGGCCGTCGCGTTCGGACAGCCGGCTTTCGCCGTGGATACGCACGTCTTCCGCGTCGCGCACCGCCTCGGGTTGACGCTCGGCAAGACCCCGCTCGAGGTCGAACGCGACATCACCGCGCTGTTGCCGCGTGAGAAGTGGGGTCAGGCGACGCACTGGCTGATCCTACATGGGCGGCAGATCTGTAAGGCGCCGATTCCGTTGTGCGGCCGATGCCCCGTGGCCGATCTCTGTCCGACGGCACCGATTGTTGCGAAGCTGATGACTAAAACTGCAGCGGCCCGAGGTCAGGGGGCGAAGGCGGCGGGAGCATCGCGTCGCGGGTCAGCTCCCGCAACATCGAAGAAGGCGTCAGCGGCTCGCCCTCCGACGCGGAAGAAGACGGTTCGAACCAAGCCTTCGGGAAAAGCGCGTTCGTAGAGGGCTCGAAGCCGAACTCGCCGTCCCAACCGCCGCCGGAGACCCGAACGTACTGGCCGTCGGACGTCGGCTTGATCGTCACGCGCGTATTTCGGAAGCGGAGGGTCACCCGGAGGGGGCGCTCGAGGCGAACGAGCGTGACACCGTTGCGCTGACCAAGAATCGCGTTGAGCTTCTTGACGCCGCCGGCTAGCCCGTCGGCGAAGACGCGTAGGCGCTCTTCGGTATCGATGCCGGGCGGTAGGGCCGGCTGTCGAGCGGAACTCTCGACGGCTTCGTTGAGGTCGCGCCGGGCGCGCAAGCGCATGGCCAGATCGACGATCGGATTGGCGTTCATGGGTTCATCGGGCATATCGCGTGCTTCACCCCATCCGCAAACGATTCTTCCCAGAGCGAAAAAGGGACCGGCGACGTGCAACCGGTCCCTATGATACCTCGATGAAACGGAAGGGCTACTTCGTGGTTGAGGCGCCCTTCTTCGTGGACTTGGTCGACTTCGAATTCTTGGCCGACTTGGTGGCCTTGGTGGCCTTGGTGGCCTTGGTCGACTTCGCCGCCTTGGTGGACGTCGCGGACTGAGCCGACTTGGTCGTGGTCGTGGTCTGAGCGACGGCCGGCGACGCCGTGGTGGCGAACGCGGCACCCGTCGCGAGGAACGCAACGGCGGCAAACGTGGCGAGCAGCTTCTTCATTGAGAATCACCCCCTTTATCAAGACTGCATTCGAGTACACCGGGCGAGCCCCAAGGTGGAAGCGCTCGCCAGATTGCGCCGCCGATTCGACGCATTAGAGCGCCTCCCTGCCAAGGAGGCCTAGGGAAGCTTTCGGCTTCCACGCCCTCTTTGGAACGAAAGAGGCGCCGCCGAAAGTTCCGGGCCGTCGCGGGGGACCCCAGCAGTTTGAGAAGCGCAATACCCATTTGGGGCACAGGTCGCGCAAGACGCGATTGCTCGAGGTCGGCAAGTGAATTACGGATTGCCGTTGCCCGCCGGCTTCCACTTGCCGACCATGTTGCGGGCAATGACCATGCGCTGGATCTGCTGCGTGCCCTCGTAGATCTGCGTGATCTTCGCGTCGCGCATCATGCGCTCGACGGGATACTCCGTGCAGTATCCATAGCCCCCCAGGATCTGCACGGCGTCGGTGGTGACGCTCATCGCCACGTCCCCGCACTTCAACTTCGCCATCGCGGCCCAGAACGTGATATCGTTCGTGCCTTCGTCGCACCGGCGCGCCGCTTCGTAGAGGATGAGGCGCGCGCACTCCACTTCTGTGCGCATATCGGCCAGCATGAACTGGAGGCCTTGCTGTTGCGCGATGGGCTTTCCGAACGCGATACGCTCCTTCGCATAGTTGGTAGCGAACGTCAGAGCGCCTTCGGCGATGCCCAGCGCCTGCGCGGCGACGCCGGGACGAGACTTGTCGAGAACCTTCATCGCGATCTTGAAGCCTTCGCCTTCCGCGCCGATGCGATGCGAATCGGGGACGAAGCAGTCTTCGAGTATCAGCTCCACGGTCGGCGAGCCCTTGATACCCATCTTGTGCTCGCGCTTGCCGACTTTGAAGCCCTTGAAGTCTTTCTCGACCAGGAACGCCGTGATGCCGGCGGGTCCCTTTGTGGGATCCGTGACGGCGAAGAACGTGATGGCGTTGGCCACGTTACCGTGAGTGATGAAGATCTTCGTGCCGTTGAGCTTGTAGCCGCCGTCGACTTTCTCCGCGCGCATGCGCATGGAACCGGCCGCGTCCGAGCCGCTGCCGGGCTCCGTCAGCGCATAGGCCGCGATCCATTCGCCGGAAGCGAACTTTGGCAACCACGCTTTCTTCTGTTCTTCGCTGCCGCCGATCATGACGGGCAGCATGCCCAGCTCCTGCACGGCAACGATGAGCGAGCTCGAGGCGCAGGCTTTCGCGATCTCTTCGACGACCTTCACGTAGGTGAGGAAGCTGCCGCCGAGGCCGCCGTATTCGGTCGGGATCGGAATGCCCAGCAGATCGTTCTGGGCGAAGATCTCCTTGATGTCCTGGGGATACTCGCCGTTCCGATCGATCTCAGCCGCACGCGGCGCGACCTTTTCGGCCACGATCTTGCGAACGATGTCGAGCATCATCGCCTCTTCGTCGCTCTGCGGTTCCAGTAGCGAGATCGGCGCAGAACTAGTGGTCATAGCTGGGAGTACTCCTGGCGTTTTCGGGCTTTTCGGATCGCAAAGGAAATTTGTTTCGCGGAGGGCTCCGGACGCCCTCTTCTCTAATATGGGGCGCCATGAAGAAAGTGGTGGAGAGCGCGGATGAGGCGGTCAAAGACCTCTTCGACGGCGCTACGATCGCTATGGGCGGCTTCGGTCTTTGCGGCATCCCGCAAGACCTCATCGAGGCCGTCGTCAGGAAAGGGACCAAGAACCACACGATCGTCTCGAACAATGCCGGCGTGGACGGCTGGGGCATCGGTTTGATGCTCGAAGCGGGACAGGTGAAGAAGATGGTCTCCAGCTACGTGGGCGAGAACAAATATTTCGAGAAGCTCGTCCTGGAAGGCAAGCTGGAGCTCGAATTCAATCCTCAGGGAACATTGGCCGAGCGTCTCCGCGCGGGAGGCGCGGGCATTCCCGCCTTTTTCACGCCCACCGGTTTCGGCACGCTCATCGCGGAAGGCAAAGAGACACGGGAATTCGACGGACGCATGTACGTGATGGAGCGCGGCATCCGCACGGACTTCGCCTTCGTGCACGCGTGGAGGGGCGACCGTTTCGGCAACCTCGTTTACCGCAAGACGGCGCGCAACTTCAATCCGATGGTGGCCACGGTCGGCAAGATCACGATCGCCGAGGTCGAGGAGCTGGTGGAACCCGGCGAGCTGGATCCCGACTTGATTCACACGCCGAGCGTGTACGTCAATCGCATTATCGTGAGCAAGGCCGAGAAGCGCATCGAGCGCCTCACGACCCGCCCAGCGTAGGAACAAGAACGGAGCGAAGCGACATGAGTGGGGATAAGCGGGAACGCATCGTGCGGCGCGCGGCCAAAGAGCTGCGCGACGGTTTCTATGTCAATCTCGGCATCGGTATGCCGACGCTCGTGGCCAACTACGTTCCGCCGGGGATCGAGGTCATGTTCCAGAGCGAGAACGGGATGCTGGGCATCGGCCCATACCCGCTCGAAGGACAAGCCGATCCCGACCTGATCAACGCCGGCAAGGAGACCGTCACCGAAATGAAAGGGACGGCGTTCTTCTCCAGCGCCGACTCGTTCGCGATGATCCGCGGCGGCCACGTCGATCTTTCGATTCTCGGCGCGATGGAAGTTGCGGAGAACGGCGATCTGGCGAACTGGATGATTCCCGGCAAGATGATCAAGGGTATGGGCGGAGCGATGGATCTGGTGGCGGGAGCGAAGAAGCTCATCGTCACCATGGAGCACACGGCCAAGGGCGGCGCGCCAAAGATCCTCAAGCGGTGCACGCTGCCGCTCACCGGAACGGGCGTCGTCGACATGATCATCACGGAGATGGGTGTCTTCGACGTGACGCCGCAGGGGCTGGTGATCAAGGAGATCGCGCCCGGCCTCTCGTTCGACGACGTGCAGGCAGCGACCGAGGCGACGCTCGTGAGGGCGCCCGATCTAAAGGAGATGGCAGCATAAGGCATTCTACCGAGCCGCGCCGTCTCGCCCCCGGCGAGTGGCTGAACGTCATGTACTTCGTTTGTGGGCTGACGATCATGGTCTGGGCGCTGATCGTCGCACCGAATCTCCACGTTTCCGCCTGGTGGGGCGTCCTGATCGCATTCGTCGAGCTGCCGGTCTCCTGGCGACTCTTCGTTTCGCGCAGGCCGATCTTCGGCAGGCCGCCGCCGCACGTTCCGGGCGGTAGGATGTAGTGAGACGCCGGCTGCAAGAGCCGGCGTCTGTCGCCCTAGATGCCTTCGCCGCGGCGGATGATCTCCTCCGCGGCGCGAATAGTCGCCTCCTTGATGGCGCTGTGGAGCCAGGCGGGCGCGGCGCCCGCGTCGATCGCTTGCATGGCGCCCGCCGGCGGGAAGCCCACGCCTTCGGGCCCGGCTTGCGGCGCGCCGGTGCCGGTTTGCGCAGCGATCAGCCCATGGAGATGCGGCGGCGGCTCGCCGCCGGAGATCGCTCCCGGCGCAGCTCCGGCGACGTGCGTCGCGACGCCCATCCCCTGCAGCTGCGCGGTAGTGCGTCCGCTATCGTCGGTCTCTATGGTGATGCGAATCATCTCGAATCTCCCCGATGGCTAGCGTGCGCCGAGCACCGCGTATCGCGCCTCGACGTCGACCTGCGCCGAGCTGGTGTTGGTGATGCTGACCCAGTAGGTGAGGTGGTCGCCGGATGCCTTCTGCACGCGCACGTTCCAAGAGAGCTGCGGTCCCGAGATGTCGACGTTGGTCGGCACCACGTTCCATTCGACGTGCCAAAGCACGGGCCAATTGTAGGTGAACCACGTGTATGTGGCGCCGGCTGGAACCGAGCCGCGGAACTGTACGCCGCAGAACGGGAACGTCATGCGTCCCATCAGCGGGAACGGATTGTCCGTGGTGAGACCCGAAGGCCTTCCGGCCGGATAGAACTGTTGGAGCAGATTCTTGAACGGGGTCAAGCCGTCCGGCTGCTTGGTGAGGCGTTGGTACGTCTGCTGGAGCGTCGTCCCGCCCGCCGCCACGATCTCCGGCCACGTGAAGTCTTCCTGGTAGCGCAGGTAGTTCAGGAAGAGCACGGCGCAGCCCGTTGAGACGGCGTTGCGATCCGTCGCGTCGGTCACGTTGACGTAGTCGGGACGCCCCGGCGTATCGAGCCAAACGGCTGCAGTTGCGTAGCCATCCAACTGCGCCGGATAGAGATCCGTCGCCAGGACGCGCGAGAGACCCTCACCGTTGCTTGCGCCGCAATTCCAGCCGGCGCCTTGCGCCGCCATGAAGACCTCGGTCGCTTCCGCGATCAAGAGCAAGCGCGTGTAGTCGACGTCGAGCGCCGGCACGATCTTGGCGTCAAGGTAGAGATCGACGGCGCTGCACCCGTAGTGGTACGCGCCGCCATAGCCTCTGCCGGAAGGATCGAGCGGAGCGATGATGATGTTGAACGGCAGCCCCGGCGGCGTGATGCCGCCGAAGAACCACTGCATCGTGTTGTAATCGCGCTCGCACGTGGCCAGGACGCCGTCGGCGATGGTGATGCCGTTCGTTCCAAGCGACGGGTCGTAGTAGACGTGGTAGTGGGTCGTCGATCCACGCAGAGTGACGGGGTAGTCAAAGCCTACGCGCGGCGCAATGGCGGCAACCCGCGAGCGTATCGCCTCTTCCATGCCGGGTCTGGAGAAGATGCGCAGCGCTTCGATGTCTCGAACCGTGGGCTGCATCACCGACGCATCGGGAAGCTGAGTCGTCACGGTGCATCTCCTTTCACTGGGATGCTCCGAAAAGCTGGCTGGAGCCGCGCTGGGGAACGCGGCGTGGGTGTGGCCGTCGTTGCTGGAATGCAAAGAAGAGACACACCCGCAGGACGATTGTAGGCTGGGCGATCGCTCGGTACAACAGTCGGGTGGATGCTAGGGTCCGGCAGCCATTCGGTTTCTACTCTGGACGCTCGCTCGCGCCCAGTGTACGATGTCGCCATGACGCATGTGATCGATCACCGGAGCATGCAGCACAAGGCGGCGCGCCTGTTGGAGCTGCACCATGCTTCCGAGCCGCTCGTGCTGGCGAACGTCTGGGACGTTGCCAGTGCCAGACTCGTGGAGGCCGCCGGCTTCCCGGCCGTCGCTACGACCAGCTCGGGCATCGCCAATGCGCACGGCTATCCGGACGGACAGCGCATTTCGCGCGACGAGATGCTGGCGGCCGTGCGCCGCATCAGCCGTAGCGTCGACGTTCCCACGACGGCCGATATGGAAGCCGGCTACGGCCCAACGTTGGACGACGTCGCCGAGACGGTGAACGGCGCGATCGCCGCCGGCGCCGTAGGTATCAATCTCGAGGACAGCGACGACGAGGGACTCTTTCCTTTGAAAGAAGCAGCGGCGCGGATCGAGACGGCGCGTACCGCGGCAGCTAAGGCGGGAGTGAACCTTGTCATCAATGCGCGCACGGACGTGTACCTGCTGGGCGCCCGTGGGCGCGAAGCATTCGATGAGGCCGTGCGCCGGGCCAATGCTTATCGGAGCGCGGGTGCCGACTGCCTTTTCGTGCCCGGCGTCACTGACGGCGAGCTCATCGGCGAGCTGGTAAAGGCCATCACCGGACCGCTCAACGTGCTGGCCAATGCCGAGACGCCGCCGGTGGCCGCGTTGAGGAAGCTGGGCGTCAAACGCATCAGCGTCGGCGGCGCGCTAGCGCGTGCCTCCCTCACCGTTGTGCGGCGCATCGCAGCAGAGCTGCGCGCGTCCGGAACGTTCACGTTTGCTTCGTCAATCATTCCTCATGCCGAGATGAACGCGTTGTTTGTGCGTCCGGAAGCGGCGCATTAGCGACTCGCCTGTCACAAGCAGGCGGTTTGCCGCCTGGCGAGCGAGCGAGATGGAAGACTTGCGGCGCCAGCGAACGATGGGAAGCTTCGAACGTCCGGCGATCGAGTTGGAGGGTTAGACATGCCGCGTTTCATGGTCGAGCGCACGTTCCCCAAAGGTCTGAACATTCCAATGACGTCGGAAGGCGCGAACGCGTGCCTCAACGTCATCGGGAAGAACGGCGACCTCGGCGTGACATGGGTTCATTCGTACGTCTCGAACGACAAGCACAAGACGTACTGTGTCTACGACGGTCCCAGCGAGGGGGCGATACGACAGGCCGCGGAATCCACGGGCCTACCGATCGACGCCATCACTGAGGTGCGCGTCCTCGATCCCTATTTCTATCACTAGGGATCGGCTCAACCAGCCGTGGCCTCCGGCTCGCGAAATTGCTCGCGATAGAGCCCCGCGTAGAGTCCGCCGCGTGCCAGTAGCTCGCCGTGTGTTCCGGCTTCGACGATGCGTCCTCGATCGATCACGAAGATGACATCCGCCTGCAAGATGGTCGAGAGACGGTGCGCGATCACCAGGCTCGTGCGCCCGTGCATCAGCGGCTCGAGCGCGTCCTGGATCAGCTTCTCCGACGTGGAGTCCAACGAGCTCGTTGCCTCGTCGAGGATCAAGATCCGCGGGTCTTTCAGCAGGACGCGCGCGATGGCCAGACGCTGACGTTCTCCGCCGGAGAGCTTGTGACCGCGTTCCCCGACGACCGTCTCGAAACGGTCGGGTAGACTTTCGATGAGACCGTAGATATTGGCGGCCTTGCACGCGGCGATCAGCTCCGCTTCCGTCGCATCCGGCTTTCCATACCGAAGATTCTCCGCGATGCTGGCGTGAAAGAGATACGTCTCTTGCGTCACGATGCCGATGGTGCGGCGCAGCGACTCCAGACGCAGATCGCGCAGATCGTAGCCGTCCAACGTGACGCGTCCCGCTTGCGGATCGTAGAAGCGCGGCACCAATTGCATGATCGTCGTCTTACCGGCGCCGCTGGGTCCGACAAAGGCGGCGAGCTGACCTGGCTCCACGCGGAACGAAACATGCTCCAGCGCCCAGCGATCCGGCGTGTACCGGAAGCTCACGTCGTCGAACGCTATTGCGCCGCGGACGGAGCGGAGCTCGATCGCGTCGGGGCGCTGGGGCGCCTCGGGCTCCATATCGAGGTACTCGAAGATGCGCTCGAAGACGGCCAGCGCGCTCACGAGCTGCACCTGCACGCCGACCAGCGCCGAGGCCGGTCCGTAGAGGCGTCCCAGATACGCGACGAACGCGACGATCGTCCCTACTTGCAGGCCTTCCTTGACGGCCAGCCAGCCCCCACCGAACCATACGATCGCCGGTCCCACGATGACCATCGCGCCCACGAGCGCGATGAACCAGCGCCCGACCATAGCGAGCCGGATCTCCAGCTCCATAAGCCTCGTGCCGGCGTCATGAAAGCGCGTGGCCTCCTCGCGCTCGCGCACGAACGATTTGATGAGCGTGATGCCCGAGAGCGAGAGCGTCTCCTGCATCAAGCTCTCGATGTGATCTCGCTGTTGGCGCGTCCGCTTGCGAACTTCGTACATCGCTCGGCCGACGGGACGCAGCGGAAAGACCATGAGCGGGACGACGGCGAGCGAGAGCAGCGCAAGGCGCCAATCGAGCCAGAAGATCGCCACCATCGTCGTCAGGATCACCGTGATGTTCGTGACGATCGTAACCAGCGTTCCAGTCACGACATTGTCGACGGCGTCGACGTCGCTGGAAACGCGGTTCATGATCTCGCCGGTCTTGGTCGACGTGAAGAACGTCAGCGACATGCGGTGAAGATGCTGGACGAGGCGATCGCGCATGTCGCGCATGATCCCCTCGCCGACGTAGGCGTTCAGGTAGCCTTGCCAAGCGCCGACGGCAGCCGCGGCAAGCGCGGAGGCGATCATGCCGCCGGCGTCGATCTCTAAGCCGGAAAGGCTCTTGCCGGCAATAGCGCCGTCGATGATCCACTTCGTGAAGAGCGGTGGGAGCTGTCCGAGCGCGCTGGTCACGACGATGCAAAGGAGAACCAACGCTTCTTGGCGCCAGTATGGCGCGAAGAAGCGCAGGATCCGCCGCAGATCGACCTTCGGCGCCTTCGGCTGCTTGGGGTCGAACTGCGACGACCACATCATGTGCATGGGAGTGGAGCCGCCGATCATACCGTCGTAGAGTACCCTGGCGGCCTGTCGGTTTCCCGGTCGAACCGCCACCGGGTGAATGGAGCGGGCGGTTGTCTCCTATGGTTTGCCGTTCTGCGTCATGAGATAGTCGACGATCGGCTCGACGTCGCCGTCCACGATTGATGTGGCGCCATAAACGCCTTGCATCTTCTTGACCTCCGCCACCCACTGCGACTTGGTCAGCGGCGGTTGCGTGTAGACGTAGTCGGAGGAGTGGCAAACTTGGCACCGCGAGCGAACGAGATCGGCGTTCGGTCCGTCCTTAAAAAGTTGGCGTTCCGGCGGATAGGTGACCGAGACGGCGACGCCGCAGATCAATAGGACCGCCGGCGTGAACGCGGCGGCAAGACGTGCGCTCCGAGCGATGCTCATGCATTCCTCCGCGATCTACGTCGCGCTGACGGTCATGGTCACGATCTGGTTGAGAAGATAGCCGCTGGGATTCCAGCAGGCCGTCGTGGGCTGGACGGAGCCGTCGTTGGCCGTGGCGCGTGACGCGACCTTGTACGTCTGTCCCGCGCTCGCATCGAACGATGCCTCCCATTGCCGGAAACTATACTTGCCGTAGTCTTGCCCCAACGTCGCGGCCTTCCACGTGGCGCCCCCGTCGATTGAGAAGTCGACACCCCTGATACCGCTCCCACCGTCGAAAGCGATTCCGCGCACCGTTTGTCGGCCCGCACCGATCTTCGCGCCGTCTTGGAGATTGGTGATGAACGAACGGATGCGCATCCGGCTGATGGGTACGGTAGCGGGGGTCTGCCCCGGCTCGATGCAGCCGCCGTTGACGGCAGGGATACGATAGGCGGTCTTCATCCAGAAGTTCTGGTCGACCTCGCCGATGACTTCGACGTCGGCGAGCATCTTGACCCAATACGTCGCGAAATAACCGGGGACCACCAATCGCGCGGGATAGCCGTTCAGCAGCGGAAGGTCGGCGTCGTTCATTGCATAGGCGACGATCACGTCCGGTGCGGTGGCGACGTCGACGTCGAGAGCCTTGATGAAGTCCGGCGTGGTAGGCAGCACCGGCCTCTCAAGGCCATTGAAGCGAACTTGGACGGCGCCGCTTTTGATGCCGGCGCGCTTGAGCACGTCGGCGAGCCGCGCGCCGCGCCACCGTGCGTTCCCCATGGCCCCGTTCGCCCATTGGCCGCCCGGCACGCGCGGCTGGAAGTAGCCGCGGCTATTCCCCGAGCACTGGCAGACGGCGGCGATCTCCACCGGCTCGAAGCTCCTCCTCAGATCGTCGACGCTTAGCGATAGCTCCCGGTCGACCATGCCGTGCACGCGTATCCTAAACGCCGAGCCGTCGATGGAGGTGGGTATGCCCGCCAAATGCCAGCGAACGAAGAAGGCGTCGTTCGGCGTGAAGACGCCGGCATCGAAGACGTTGAAGGGGGTTTCGAGTTGCGGCGGCCGCGCCGTGAGCAAGATCAAGGGTCGCTTCTGCGGGTATGCGACGAGGGGCCGGCTGCCGTTCGCGAACGGCAGCGTCACGATTTGCTGAGTGAGCGCGGGCGAGATCCAGCCCAATGAAAGAAAACCGCCAGCAGAAAGACCACCGGCCAGGAAACCACCACGCCGCATAGGCACCTCCTTAGGCTTACGATACGCTTGGAGGGCTAGCAGCGGAAGAAGCTAGCGCTTGCCGTTTCGCAGCAAGGCGAGCTCCTTGAAGAGCTCGATTTCGCGCTTGGAGAGATTCGTCGGCAACTTACCCACGACGCGGACGAACTCGTCACCGAACTGCCCATCGCGCTTGGGCATCCCCTTGCCGTGGAGCCGCAGACGCGCGCCGTTTTGCGTGCCTGCGGGAATGGTCATCGCGACCTCCCCCGTCATCGTCGGAACGCGCACTTCGCCGCCCAGCACGAGGTCGTAGATGGAGACGGGCAGCTCCACATACAGATCGTCGCCTTTGCGTTCGAAACGGCCGTCGGGCAGGATGTGGACGATGAGATAGAGGTCGCCGTTCGAGCCGCCGCCGCTTCCCGCGCCGCCTTGGCCGGCCAGACGGATGCGCTGGCCGTCCTTGACGCCGCGCGGAATCGTCACCTCAAACTTGCGCACGGCAATGGTCCGACCCGTGCCATGGCAGTTGGTGCAGAGACGTCCACGGTCAGTGCCTGTGCCGCCGCACTTTTGGCAGACATCCTCTACCTGCAAGGAGAGGTGCTTCTTGCCGCCTTCGTAGGCCTCTTGGAGCGTCAGCTCGAGGCTGGTCTCCAAGTCTTGCCCCTTCTGCGCGAAGGTGAAGCCGCCCGTGCGGCGCCGTCCCGGGCCGCCGCCCATGCGTCCGAAGAACTCTTCGAAAAAGTCGGAGAAGCCCGAGCCGCCCCCGAAGTCGAAGCCCTCGAAGGTCGCCCCGGCCTGCTGGCGGTACCGGCGCTGCGCCTCCGCTTGAGCGGCAGCCTTCTGCCAGTCGGCTCCCAGCGCATCGTACTTGCGGCGCTTCTCGGCGTCGCCGAGCACCTCGTACGCCTCTTGGATCTCCTTGAACTTCTCCTCAGCCTGGGCGCGGCTTGTGGGATTGACGTCGGGATGCCACTTGCGTGCGAGGCGCCGGTAGGCCGACTTGATGTCCTTCTCCGGGGCGTTCTTCGGAACGCCCAGGATCTGGTAGTAGTCCTTATAGTTCATCCGTTCGCCGGTTTGGCGACGATGACTTTTGCTTCACGAAGCACGTCGTCGCCGATCGTATACGCCTTCTGAACTTCCTCGACGACCGTGTTCTCCGCGACATCCGTCGTTTCGAGCGTGCCGATCGCTTCCGCATAAAGCGGATCGAAGGGTTTGCCGACCAACTCGATCGCCTTCACGCCCTCGTGTGCGAGTACCGTCTCGAAGCCGCGCAGCGTCTGCATCACGCCGGCGTGGAGAGCTTCGACGTTGTCGGAAACCTTGAGAGCGCGCTCGAGATTATCCACGATCGGGAGCAGCTTCTCGAGGAATACCTTCTTGCCTTGAAGCGCGATATCCGCGAACTGACGCTCGATGCGCTTCTTGTAATTCTCGAGGTCGGCGACGGCGTAGAGATATTTTTGGTAGTTCTCGTCGGCCTTCGCTTTCATCGCCGCGAGTTCGGCTGCGAGATCGGCCGTCTCTACCGTGTTCGACGATCCGGCGTCGGTAGGTTGGACGGTGGTATCGTTCATTTCAGACATCGTACGTTGCGATATGCCTCATCCGGTAAGCGGCGCGGCAGGGCGGCAGCGGCTCACGCCGCTGCCGTCGCCCTACCGCCGTTACTTGGTTTCTTTGAACTCGGCGTCGATGACGTCGTCTCCGGCCTCGTGGGACGGTCCGTTCTGCTGCGGTCCGGCCGCCGCTCCGGCCGTTGCACCATCGCCCGCTGGACCGCCGGCACGCTGGTAGAGCACCTGAGCCATCTTGTAGCTGGCCTCTTGCAGCCGCTGGACGGCCTTCTTGACTTCGTCGGCCGTGCCGTTCTTGGCGACGCGCTTGAGCTCTTCGAGCGCGTCCTCGGTAGCCTTGCGATCATCCGCGGGAAGCTTGTCGCCGACTTCCTTCAGGGACTTCTCCGTCGAGTAGATGAGGCTGTCCGCCTGATTGCGGATCTCGATTTCCTCGCGGCGCTTGCGGTCCTCGGCGGCAAAGCGCTCCGCTTCCTTGACCATTCGCTCGACTTCCTCTTTGGAGAGATTGGTCGATGCGGTGATCTGGATCTTCTGCTCCTTTCCGGTGCCGAGGTCTTTCGCACCGACGTGCACGATGCCGTTGGCGTCGATGTCGAACGTCACCTCGATCTGCGGCACGCCCCGTGGAGCGGGCGGAATGCCCTCGAGGCGGAACCGCCCGAGCGTCTTGTTGTCGGCCGCCATCTCGCGCTCGCCCTGGAGCACATGGATGTCCACCGACGTTTGACCGTCCTCGGCCGTCGTGAAGACCTGCGTCTTGCGCGTCGGAATCGTCGTGTTGCGCTCGATGAGCTTGGTCATCACGCCGCCCAACGTCTCAAGGCCGAGCGAGAGCGGGGTGACGTCGAGCAGCACGACGTCGCGCACCTCGCCGGCAAGGACGCCGGCTTGAATCGCGGCGCCGACGGCGACGACTTCATCGGGGTTGACGCCCTGATGCGGGTCCTTCCCGGTGAGCCGCTTCACGAGCTCCTGAATGGCGGGCATGCGCGTGGCGCCGCCGACGAGCACCACCTCGTCGATTTGCGAGATGTCGAGCTTGGCGTCCGCGATCGCCTGCTTGAACGGGCCGATGCAGCGATCGGTGAGGTCGCTGGTGAGCTCCTCGAACTTGGCGCGCGTAAGCGTCACATCGAGGTGCTTCGGACCGTTTTGGTCGGCCGTGATGAACGGCAAGTTGATGTTCGTCGTCACCATCGACGACAGCTCGATCTTCGCCTTCTCGGCCGCCTCGGTGAGGCGCTGCATCGCCTGGCGGTCGCCGCTCAGATCGATGCCCTGCTCCTTCCGGAACTCGGAGACCAGATAGTCGACGATGCGTCGATCGTAGTCGTCCCCGCCGAGATGGGTGTCGCCCGACGTCGATTTCACTTCGAAGACGCCGTCGCCGACTTCCAAGATGGAAACGTCGAACGTGCCGCCCCCGAGATCCCATACGAGGATCGTCTCGTTGGTCTTCTTGTCGAGCCCGTATGCCAACGCCGCGGCCGTCGGCTCATTGATGATGCGCAGCACCTCGATGCCAGCGATGCGACCCGCGTCTTTGGTGGCCTGGCGCTGGGCATCGTTGAAATAGGCCGGCACCGTGATGACGGCTTGCGTGACGCGCTCGCCGAGATACGTCGACGCGTCATTGACAAGCTTTTGGAGGATCATCGCCGAGATTTCCTGCGGCGTGTACTCCTTGCCGTCGATCTTGACCTTATAGTCGGTGCCCATGTGGCGTTTGATCGAGCTGATCGTGCGCTCGGGATTAGTGATCGCCTGACGCTTGGCGAGCTGGCCGACAAGGCGCTCCCCCGTCTTCGTGAATGCGACGACGGACGGCGTGAGCCGGCTTCCTTCACTGTTCGTGATTACCGTCGGCTGTGAGCCTTCCATCACGGCAACCACGGAATTGGTGGTACCGAGGTCGATACCGACCACTTTGGCCATGTAGTGAACCTCCTCGGAGCCGTCCGCTCGTGCACCATCTCCGGGCGTTGGGGCGCCTTCGGAGCCTTGCGACTTACCGAGCCGTGCGGCTCACACACATCTGAATATCGAGCCCTTTCTCAGAAGGGGCCGACCCGTAGCGGGCCGGCCCCTTCTGAGAGACAGGCTTCCATTCGTCAAATACCCGGAATCTACTGGTTTGGATTCAGCCCCGCGGGCGCTTGGCCGACCTGGACGTTGGCCAGGACCTTGTTCCCGTAGCGCCAGATCACCATCGAGATGCTCTTGCCGGGTGGGGTGTCGCGGATGATCTTTTGGAGCTCCTGCGTCGAGGTAACGTTCCTGCCGTTGACCTGCTGGATGACGTCGCCCGGCTCCAATCCAGCCTGGTCGGCCGGCGAGCCGTTCAAGACGGCGTTGACCACCACGCCCGCCGGGCCGTGGTAGTTCAGCTGCGAGCGAACTTGGTCGTTGAGGTCGCTCATGTAGATGCCGATGAAGCCCGCCGTTCCGGACTCACTCGAAGCGACGCCGGGGTGCTTCTCCAGATCGGCCGCGACCGTCTTGACGACGTTCACGGGAATCGCGAACCCGATGCCCTGCGCGCCGGCTTCCGGGCTGGCAACGATCTGGTTCACGCCGATCACGTCGCCGTTCGTGTCGAGCAGCGGCCCGCCGGAGTTCCCGGGATTGATGGGGGCCGAGGTCTGGAGCAGGCCCTTGAAGGTGCGCGGCGGAGCGCCGGGCTGTTCGGGGGCGACGGTCTCATCGCGATTGAAGCCCGAGACCACGCCGACCGTCACGGACTGCTGTAATTCGAGGGGTTCTCCGATGGCGATCGCCCACTGGCCGCGTTCCAGCTTCGAGCTATCCCCGAGCGGGAGCGCCGGCGGCAAGCTCCTGGTGTTCTGGACCTTGACCAGCGCGAGATCGGCCTTCGGGTTGTCGGCGAAGATCGTCGCTTTCTCTCGGCGATTGTTCGCGAAGAGCACCGTGATCGCCGAAGCGCCATGAACGACGTGGGAGTTCGTCAGAATGAGCCCGCGCTGCTGGTCGTAGACGAACCCGGAGCCGGACGCGAGCTGTCGGTAACTTTGGACGGGCGGCCCCATGCCGAAGAGCTCGTTGAACGGATTGACGATTTGCCCGTTGATGACCACCTGGAGCGCGACCACGGATGGTTCGGCGCGCTTGACGGCCGCCACGATATGGGCCTGGTCGGAGCCGTCCGTCTGTAGCGGCGCCGCCGAAGCCACCCCCGCGGTCGAGGCGGCCTGGATTTGGGCGATATGGGTACTGGCGAAGACCAGCATCGCCAAGCTCCCGATGATCGCGCCGACGAGCGCGAATAGTGCGGAAGAGTAGCGTGATTGCGTCATGTGACTATCTTACACATGCCCTCCCCGGCAAGTGGCACGCTTTAGCGTTCCTTCAGCGAACATTTAGCGCTCGGTTGCCCTCTCCGGTGGGAACGTCGTTTTCACGAGCGCGCAACTGCGCTTCGAGCCGACTGCGCAGCCGCGCCAGCTCCTCCTCCCGGAGCAGGAGTAGTCGTACCCGTATCAGGGCAAGTTCCTCGCGGCGGGCGCGGGGAGAGAGGAGCGCTTCCGCCTCCAGTGTGCAAGGGGGGGGAGCCGTCTCGAATGAATGCTTGCCGTTGACCTGCCCGGCAGTGGCCGCTCCCGTCGCGACAAGCGGGAGCGCTGCCAGCGCCAACAGGATCGTGGCGCGTCTCATCAGTCCGTGTCCTCCTTGCCGGTACGAGCGGCGGCGCCGGCAATTTGTCAATTCACGCAAAGGAAAGTAACGTCAAGATCTTGACTACCAACGGAGCCCTCTCTACAGCCAACGAGAAAGCCGTCCTCGACATGCGGGTCGTCCCGGAGCCGCCCGCGGAACCCTACGTCCGCATCATCCCCCTGGGCGGCTGCGCCGAGATCGGCCGCAACATGACGCTGATCGAGACCAACGACGACCTCGTCGTGGTGGATTGCGGCCTGATGTTCCCCGACGAGGAGATGTACGGCGTCGACATCGTGATCAGCGACTTCACCTATCTGCGTGATCGGGCGGAGAAGATCCGCGCCCTGTTGGTCACGCACGGCCATGAAGATCACATCGGCGGCATCCCGTATTTTCTGCGCGAGTTCCCCCGCGTGCCGGTGATCGGTACGCCGTTATCCTTGGCGCTCGTCAAGGCGAAGTTCCGCGAGCACAAGGTCGGCGACGTCGAGCTGCGCTCGGTCCAACCGGGCGAAGTGGTTCCGCTGGGAGCGATCCGGGCCGAGTTCGTCCACATGACGCACAGCCTCGCGGGCGCCTGTTCGCTGGCGATCCGGACGCCGCTGGGATTGATCTTCCATACGGGCGACTTCAAGTTCGATCAGACGCCGCTGGACGGACGTCCGGCGGACTATGCGACGATCGCGCGATACGGCTCGGAAGGCGTGCTCTGCCTGCTCTCCGACTCCACGAACGCCGAGCGCCCGGGTCATACGCCGTCGGAGCGCACGGTGACGGAGGCGTTCAGCAACATCTTCGCTCGCTCCAGCGGTCGCATCATCGTCGCCTCGTTCGCCTCGAACGTCCCGCGCATTCAGCAAGTGATCGACCACGCCGTCCGTTTTGATCGTCGGATCGCGTTTCTCGGGCGCTCGCTGCAGAACGTCGTGCATTTCGCCACGGAGCTGGGCTATCTGCGGCTTCCTTCGGAACGCGTGATCCGCATCGATGACGTCGATTCGTATCCGCCGGAGGAGGTGGTCATCATGACCACGGGGTCGCAGGGCGAGCCGATGTCGGCGCTCTCACGACTGAGCCTGCGCGAGCACCCGCGGGCAAAGATCGTGCCGGGCGACACCGTCGTCATCTCGGCGACGCCGATTCCGGGCAACGAGAAGAGCGTCTCGCGGACGATCAACAACCTCTACCGCTTGGGGGCGCACGTCTTTCATGGTGCCGGCGCCCATGTCAGCGGCCACGCCTCCCAGGAAGAGCTGTTGCTGATGCTCAACCTCGTGCGCCCGAAGTACTTCGTCCCCGTGCACGGTGAATACCGCATGCTCGTGAGCCATGCGCGCCTGGCGGAGCGCGCCGGCATACCGCCGGAAAACGTCTTCGTCGTCGAGAACGGTGACGTCATCGAGTTCACGGCGGGCGACGCCGGGAAGGTCGGCAAAACCTACGGCGGCAACGTGCTGGTCGACGGTTCCGGCGTCGGCGACGTCGGCGCAGCCGTGTTGCGCGACCGGCGCTTGCTCTCGAGCGATGGCATCGTGATGGTCGTGGTGTCCATCGACGCCGAGGACTCGCGCGTGGTGGCGGGCCCCGATGTGATGACCAAAGGGGTCTTCTACGTCCCGGAGTCCGACGAGCTGCTGGACGATCTGCGAACGGCGGCCGATGAGGCGCTCGCCGCATGCAGCGTCGAAGGAATGGCCGACGCGCAGACCGTGCGCGAGCGCATCCGCGAATCGATCTCGCGGCTCGTCTACGAGCGCACGAAGCGGCGTCCGGTCATCGTGCCGGTAGTGATGGAAGTCTAGGTTCCCAGCTTTTTATGCTGGACGTGCTCGCCGCGCCGCAAGAGTCGGAGGAACGCCGAGCGGGCGGTTTCGTCCGCGACGTTTGGCGCCGGTTTCGCAAGAATCGCTTCGCGATCGTCGGCGCGGCCGTCATCGGCGCGCTGCTGCTGATCGCGATTCTTGCGCCGCTTCTGGCACGCCAAAGCCCTCTGGCCCAGGACCTGGCGCTCGGCGCCACGCCCCCCTCTACCGAGCACTGGTTCGGCACGGACAAGCTCGGCCGCGACCTATTCGCCCGGATCGTCTACGGAGCGCGCACGTCGATCGCCATCGGCTTCGTCGCCGTGGGAATCGCCATCACCGCGGGAACGCTCATCGGCACGGTCGCCGGCTATCTCGGCGGCGCCGCCGACAGCGCGCTGATGGGCCTGATGGACGTGATGCTGGCCTTTCCCTCCATCATTCTCGCTATCGGCATTTCGACGGTGCTCGGCCCGAGCGTCACCAATCTCATGATCGCGATCGGCATCGTCTATGTGCCGCAGTACGCGCGCTTGGCTCGCTCCAGCGTGCTGCAGGTGAAGGAGATGGAGTTCATCGAGGCGGCGCGCGCCGTCGGCGCGCGCGGACCGCGGTTGATCGCGCGTCACATCGTGCCGAACGTCCTCGCGCCGCTCTTGGCGCAAGCGACGCTCGGCATCGCCACCGCCGAACTGGAGGCCGCCGGGCTTTCGTACCTCGGCCTCGGCGCGCGTCCGCCGGCCCCCGAATGGGGCGCGATGCTGAACAACGCGCGAGATTATTGGTTGGACGCGCCGTGGGCGCTGATCTTTCCCGGCGCCGCGATCACGATCACCGTGTTGGCCTTCAATCTCTTCGGCGACGGCCTGCGCGACGCACTCGACCCCAAGACGCGCTAGCTTCGCGTGAGTTGCAGGTCATCGTCGATGACGTGGGCGTATCTTCCACTATGGACGTCGACGTCGGCTTCTCAGGTACCATAGGCCGTACGCCGTTGATCGAGTTGGCCCGCCTTTCGCGCGAGATCGGCCGGACGATTCTCGGCAAAGCGGAGTTTCTCAATCCCGGCGGCTCCGTGAAAGATCGCGCGGCCCGCTACATCGTCGACGACGCGGAAGAGCGCGGTGCCCTCCAGGCCGGCGGCACCATCGTCGAAGGGACGGCGGGTAACACGGGGATCGCGCTCGCCCTCGTCGCAAACGAGCGTGGCTATCGCTGCATCATCGTCATCCCCGACGATCAGGCGCAGGAGAAGATCGAGCTGTTGCTCACGCTCGGTGCCGACGTCCGCGTCGTTCCAGCCGTTCCCTTCACCAACCCGGAGAACTACTATCACGTCGCGCGTCGCATCGCCGAAGCGACTCCGGGAGCGATCTGGGCCGATCAGTTCGAGAATTTAGCGAACCGGCGCGCCCACGAAGAGACCACGGGACCGGAAATCTGGGAGCAGTGCGACGGCCGGCTCGATGCCTTCATCGCCGCCGCCGGGACGGGCGGCACGATCGCGGGCGTCTCGATCGCGCTCAAGCGGCGGCGTCCCGACGTCATCACCGCGTTATGCGATCCCCTGGGCTCCGCGCTCTACTCGCACCTGACCAATGGAACGCTCGACGTGGAGGGCGACTCGAACATCGAAGGCATCGGCATCAAGCGGATCACGAAGAATTTCGCCGGCGCCCCCATCGACCGCGCGCAGCAGGTAAACGACCGCGACACCATCGAGATGGCCCACTGGCTGTTGCGCAACGAGGGACTCTTCGTCGGCGGCTCGGCGGCGCTCAACGTCGTGGGGGCCGCGCGTCTCGCGCGGACGCTGCCGGAAGGTTCCCGCGTGGTGACGATCTTGTGCGACGGCGGCCAGCGCTACCAATCGCGCATCTACAACGAAGCATGGCTGCGCGAGAACGACGTGCTGCCCACGGCTCGTGGGCTGGAGTTCCTGTAACGTGGCGCAAGCCATCGACGCCGAAGCGATCCTCACAACGGAGCGTCTGATCCTGGAGCCGCTGCGCGAACGTCATGCGCGCGAGCTTTATCCGCTTCTGCACGATCCCCGGATCTTTCGCTACATGCCGGAGGAGCCGCCCATTTCCGCCGAGGCATTGGCCGTGCGCTATCGCCTGTGGGAACACCGCGCCTCGCCGAACGGATGCGAACGCTGGCTCAACTGGGTGGTGCGCTTGGCGTCGAATGCGCAAGCCATCGGTTTGCTCCAGGCGACCATCCCCGCCACGGCGCCGGCATTGATCGCCTACATGCTCGTCCCGGCGTACTGGGGGCAAGGACTCGCGAGCGAAGGCGTGGAGCGCATCGTCAAGCTCCTTTTCGACGACTACGGCGTGAAGCGCATCGGGGCGTTGATCGATACGCGCAATGCGGCGTCGATCGCTCTGGTCGAACGCTTGGGCTTCCGGCGTATCGCGACGATCCGCGGCGCGGATCACTTCAAGGGAGCGCCTAGCGATGAATACCGCTACGAGTTGAGAAAGGCATAGGAGTGGTCGCCTCAGCTGCTGTCGTCTACCTCGTCGTCTTCGCGCTGATCGCGTTCGTCGCGTCGCTCATGGCGCGCGGTGTCGGCCTTCGCCTCGGCGGCTGAGCCCTGCGGCCGCGTTAGCCGCAGATGAACTCGCCCGTGATGGGCGCGACGACGCGCCCGCAGGCGTCACGGAAGACGAGCGGCACGCCCTTCCCTCTGCCTACGTGCGGTTTATCCTGTATGTGGATGTGCACGTGCGGCATCGTCGATTGGCCGCTGTTGCCGCATTGCGCGATGCGGTCCCCTCGGCGCACGCGCTGTCCCGATTTGACGTGCACGCTTCCCGTCTTGAGGTGCGCGAGAACGACATAGGCGTGATCGATCTGTATCACGACGTGATTGCCGGCCGGCTTCTTCGAAGCCTCCGGCGAGGAACGGGGAGGATTGCCCTCAGGCTGGCCGTCGACGACGCGCACGACCGTTCCGTCGGCCGGTGCGAGCACGTCCTTGCCGTAGGCGAGGAAGGCTTCGTTGCTGCGCGCCCATGGCGTGCCGGGCCAGCCGATGGCGTTCGGCACGTAGAAGTCGTAGGCGTATCGCTGTGCCGGATCGTCGGCGTGGTGATTCAGCTCCGGAAGCGGGCCACCGGCGGAAGAGCGCCAGCGCCCGGTGAACGGCGGCGCAAGCTCGACGGCGCCCTCGAAGACGCGCGCGCGGCGCGCCCGCATCACGTAGTACAGCGGCCACAGGGAGATCAGGATGCACGCGCCGAGGAAGCCTGCGTTGATCGTAATCGGGGAGACGCCTTTGAACGAGGCGATCATCGCGCCGATGACGGTTGCGAACATCACGAAAAGAATGCGCGGGCCCAGCGCCGCCGTTCGGTACGGCATCACGGTCATCGACGCGGCCACGATGCCGATCAAAGGAACGAAAGGGCTGGCGACGATGAGCGCGCCGACGTTCGAGGAATCCATCGTCGCTACGCCAGCGAAGACCAGACTTCCAACTTGTTCTTGACCTTTCCGATCACGGCGTCCGTGAACTCCGTCGTCGAGGCATGGCCGCCGAGGTCGCTCGTCGCGGTGCCGTCGGCCACCACTTCCAGCGTCGATTCGTAGATGGCGCGAGAAGCCTTCTCCGACCCGGGGACGTGGAGATAGGAGAGCAGGGCGGCGCCGGCCAGGATCATCGCCATCGGATTGGCGACGTTCTTTCCATAGAGCCGCGGCGCCGTCCCATGGGGCGCCTCCGCCATCACGACTCGGGGCTTCAGGTCGGCGTCGAAAGAGAACAAGAGCGATTCGGCGCCGGCGATCGAGCCAAAGAGCTGCATCACCAGATCCGAGAGGCAGTCTCCGTCGCGGTTGAGCGAGGGAATGGCCAGTGAGTCGCCCGAGGACGAGATCAACAGGGCGTACGTGGCGTCGATCAGCTGCGGATCGTATTTGACGTCGGGATAACGCGCGGCCGCGGCGTCCATCTCTTCCTTCAGCATGCCCTCGTAGATGGGAGAGACGGTGTACTTCGGCCCGCCGAAGACCCGCGCGCCCGTCCGTCGCGCATGGTAGAAGGCGAACTCGGCGACCAGGCGGCAGACTTTGCGCGAGATCGCCTCCGTGCGGTAGGCTACCTCATCGAGGCCCTCCCCCTCGCGCCACTCTTTGGCGCCGTAGGCGTCGCCGACGGCCATGCGCACGACGGAGATCGGCGCGTGAATGCCGGCGACCGGACGTACGCCGGGAATGCGCCGGCCCGTGCGAAGGATCACCGTGCCGTCGATCTCCTGGCGCAGGATGGCGTTGGGCGAACCGACGTCGTCCTTCGCCTCCGGCGTGATCGTCGCCGCCTTCAATCCGAAACCGTTGGCTTTCATGGCCGCGGCCGCCTCATACACGACGGCGTTCCGCGTAGCGCGGCGGTTGGCTAAGGAGAGATCGAAGCGCTGCAGCGCGAGCTCCACGCCCGTGACGCTCGGATTGAGGACACGCAGCGACTCCTCGAGGAGCTCCTGTCCGGTTTCGTCTCCCCCGAGAACGACGATAGTCGGTTTGATGGGCATGCTGGAACGTGCACCTTTCTCTAACGTAGCTCTGCAACCGTCTCAATCGTGAGATGTGCCCGCGGGCACGGAATGCGACTCCAAATCGCGCACGCGAACGGCGGGATACCCTACGGATTCGTCTTCGCTTCGGACCCAGGCCGTATAGACGAGATCGTCGAGGAACGAGGCGCCCCGCGCGAGCTCTTCCGTGGCGAGAGGTCCGGCGTCGGCGCCGAAGCGGCCGCCGCGGAAACGCGCGTACACCTTCGGATAATCCGCGTTGCTCTCGCGGAGATAGGCCACGATGACGCCAAGCAATGACGGCGGAAGCAGTCTTGCGGGACGCATTGCGCGCTCGATGGCCGCGCGCGTAACGTAGCGCTCGACGACGCCTTCCTCGAACTTCGCGTGAACCCCGCCCTCATTGTATTTCGTGGTGACGTGGAGCGGCTGGCAGCCGTCGCCCACGAAGTGGCTGAACTCGCCGAGATCCTGAACGATGATGCTCTCGCGCAACGCGAGTCGTTCCTGCCTGCCCGTCGCGCGGTAGGCGCGATAGAGGGCGAAATCTTTTTCGAGGCGTTCGTAGCCCTCGAGGATCGCGTAGGGCAGAAATCCCGCGTGGTAGGGATCGACGCCGTTCCGTTCCAGCGCGGCGACGTACTCGGGACGCGTGGCCGGAAGATGAGCGAGCGGAATGCCGCCGATCGTTCCGTCGGCGGCCACGTCGAGATAGTGATCCGGCGACGTGGCGGCCGTCAGTGCCGCGTCGTCGCGCCCTTTGATGACGTCGGGTTCGGTGGCCAGGATGGCGATCCGCGCCTCGACTTGCGGCGTGCGCAAGAACGAAGGAAGGCCCGCGGGGAAGTGAGCTGCGGCGGCAGCGGAAAGCAGCTCGTGTCCGCGCGATCCCCATGCCGCGGCGCCATCGCAGCAATACATGACGAAGCATGCCGAAACACAGAGCCAGCGCAACCAACGCATCTGTTCTCCCGTGTTCGTGGCTCACCCGAGCCGTTCCGCCCGCTCATCGCCATCGCCGAATGCGCCATTCGGTGAGGAGTATCGTCCTTGCTAGGCGAAGCTGTCTTCCACATGGCGCGCGTCAAGCGTAGGGCGGCTGCATCTCGTCTCAACCTGGAACTCGTCGGCATCGGCCTTTTGGGATTGGCCGCTCTCCTCGCCGTGACGGTGGTCGCACCGCGACACGCCGGTGCGCTGGGCGCGTGGGTGGGCTGGGCCATCGGCAATCTCTTCGGGCGCGCCGCCGGCGCCTTTCCGATGTTGATCGCTGTGCTCGCCGGAATCGTCTTTCTCGAGATCAGCGTGCCGCAGATGATCGGCACCTTGTGGGTCGCGGCGTGCGCCTTCTTCATGTTGACACTGACGGCGTTGGGTCCGGCCGGCGGTATCGTCGGCGGCGCGCTCTCGGGCCTGCTGGGCGCCGTGGTGGGCGACGTCGGACGAACGCTCTTCATCGTGCTGGCCACGCTCGTCGTGGGCGTATGGATCACGGGCATCTCGCTCAAGCGCGTCATCGGCGTGGTCGCGACCTGGTGCCTCGCGTTCTGGCGCGCCGTCGCGCGCGCGATCCCGCGTCCGCCCGAACGCGCATCACGACCGAAGCTCCGTACGCCGAGCCCGTCGCGCGGTGAGCTTCCCGCGCCCGTCGCACCGGCGGCCGCGGAGTACCCTGCGGCAGCCGAGCAGCCCACTGCGGCGCCGCTTGCCGCCGCGGAGCCCGTCGTCGCGCGCGCGATTCCGACGCCGCCGATCGACGCGATCGTCGAAGAGCTCGAGCCGGAGGCGGATGGGAGACCGCGGATCTATCGTCTCCCCGATCTCTCGCTCTTCGATCGCCCAGACGTGCGCGTCGCCGACGAATCGAATCGCGCCCACCTGCTGGAAGATACGCTGGCTTCGTTTGGTGTCGGCGCGAAGGTCGTGCATATTGAGCGTGGACCCTCGATCACGCGTTACGAGCTCAAGCCCGAGCGCGGCGTGAAGATCTCGCGCATCTCGGCGCTCGCCGACGATCTCGCGCTGGCGCTGGCCGCTCCTTCCGTGCGCATCGAGGCGCCGATCCCCGGGAAGAGCGCCGTCGGCATCGAGGTGCCCAACGCCAACGTCGCCGTCGTGGCGATCCGCGAGATATTGGAAGCGCTGCCGCAGCGCGGCCAGATTCCGCCGCTGCCGATGGCTCTGGGTAAAGACATCACGGGGCGGCCCATCTTCGGCGACCTCGGCAAGATGCCGCACCTCCTCGTCGCAGGCGCCACCGGCTCCGGCAAGTCGGTCTGCCTCAACTGCATCATCGCCTCGCTCCTGGTGTGCGCCACGCCCGATCAGGTGCAGATGCTGTTCATTGATCCCAAGCGCGTCGAGCTGACCGTGTACAACGGCATTCCGCACCTCATCAAGGACGTGATCACGGACGCGCGCATGGCGGCGGGCGCCCTCTTCGAGATCACGAAGGAGATGGATCAGCGCTACGAGCGCTTCGCCAAAGCGGGCGTGCGCAAGATCGAGGAATACAACGCAAAGTATCCCGACGAACGCCTGCCGTACGTCGTGGTGGTGATTGACGAGCTGGCCGACTTGATGCTGGTGGCGCCGGCCAAGGTGGAGACGACGATCTGTCGTCTCGCCCAGCTGGCACGCGCCACCGGCATCCATCTCGTCGTCGCGACGCAGCGTCCCTCGGTCGACGTGATCACGGGAATCATCAAGGCGAACATCCCCAGCCGCATCGCCTTCGCCGTGAGCTCGCAGGTGGACTCGCGCACGATTCTCGACATGGCGGGCGCCGAGCGTCTGCTGGGACGCGGCGATATGCTCTTTCTCCCCATAGACGCGCCCAAGCCGATTCGCTGTCAAGGCGCGATGGTGACGAACAATGAGGTCGCGCGGCTCGTGGAATTCTGGGCGCAGCAGGCGCGTCCGGAGAACCTGCTCGACGTCGAGGTCACGCCGCTCGACGATGCCGAGGAGAGGACAGGCGGCAAGCAGATCGATCCCCTCTGCTATGATGCGGCCAAGTTCATCATCGAAACGCAATACGCGTCGACGGCGCAGCTGCAGTCACAGTTCTCGATCGGTCATCCGCGTGCCGTGCGCTTGATGAAGCAGCTGGAGGACTTCAAGGTCGTCGGCCCTCACGAAGGCACCAAGCCGCGCAAGATTCAAATCGGCCTCGGCGAGCTCGAACAGCTGCGGCCTCTGATGGAGCCCAAGCAAGAGCAAACGCTCTTTTGATGCCCTATGCGACTGTCGCGCGCCGCGTGGCGGCGATCTCCTCCGAGGTCGCCACGACACCGAAATGGCGCCTGTGCCAGAGTATCTTTAGCCAGTGCTCGGGATACGGTTCAGCCGTTCGCCAGTGGTACCAGCCCGCGCGCGGGACTGCTGGTGCTGCTTGCCCGAGGTCCGTCCAGCCCGGCGCGTCGGTAGAGCTGCTGAGGAGATTCGATCCGCGCCTCGCGTCGATTGGCCGCCATACGTATGACGGAGTACGCATGCTCCATCGCGGAACCCCTTTGTGTCCACTGGGGGCGCAGGTACGCAAGCGATTTTCATTATCCAAAAGATCTGGAAAGATGGCATCCGCGGGGGCCGGGGGAGCGGGAGAGGACACCCGCGAATCGGGCCAAGTCCATCTGGAGGGAATCGTGACCGGCTTTCTGGATCCTGCGCTGCGCGCGATCGAAGCGAAGATCGACGAGGGCATCCCCCTCTCACGTGAAGACGGGCTAGCGCTCTTCCGCACTCCGGACCTCCACGGTCTGGGGCGGCTCGCCACCAAGCAAAAAAAGAAGAAGAGCGGCGACAAAGTCTTCTACGTCCATAACCGCTACATGAACACGACCAATGTATGCTACGCAGGCTGCAAGTTCTGTTCGTTCGCGGTGGGGGAGCGCAGCGAGCGCAAGGTCCGCATGCCCGTGGAAGAGATCCTGGAGAAGGCCGTCGAGACGGGCGTGAACTTCAACCAAATTCACATTGTCGGCGGCCACGATCCCAAGCAGCTGACACTCGACTTCTGGGTGCCGCTGATGCAGGAGTTCAAGAAGCGCCTGCCTCACGTGCAGCTGTCCTTCTTTACGGCTGCCGAGATCGAGTATCTCGCGCGCCGCCACCGCCTCTCGCGCGAGGAAACGGTGAAGGTGCTCGCCGATGCCGGCCTCGACAACGTAAACGGCGGCGGCGCCGAAGTCTTCAGCCCGCGTTTCCGCCAGATCGTGTGTCCGGGCAAGGTCGACGGCGCAGGATGGCTCGAGATCCACGAGATCCTGCATCGCCACGGCGTCTCGTCTAACGCAACGATGCTCTACGGCACGATCGAGACGCTCGAGGAGCGCGTGGAGCACCTGATCGCACTGCGCGAGTCCCAGGAACGCTCGCCCGGCTTCAATGCGTTCATCCCCTTGGCGTTCCATCCCGACGGCAACGAGCTCGACTACTGCGGCTGGACGACTGGTGTGCAAGATCTGCGTATGTTCGCCGTTGCGCGCTTGATGCTCCACAACTTCGATCACATCAAGGCCTATTGGATGATTCAAGGCCTCAAAGTGTGCCAGCTCGCTCTTCATTTCGGCGCCGACGACATGGACGGCACGCACGGCGAGTCGGACGAGGAGCGCATTTACCACTCGGCCGGCACGCAGTCGGGACAGTACGTCGACGCCAAGGTGTTCCGTTCGCTCATCGAAGAGGCCGGTTACGTCCCCGTGCGCCGCAATACCACCTACGATGAGTTCCCGCACGATTGGGAGCCGCCAAAAGAGTACCCGGTCGACACCAAGGGCAACCGCATCGAAGGCGAGCCGGCGCCGCAGTGGTGGGGCAACGGAACCTATCCCGTCGGCCGCGCGCTGGAGGCGGCGCGCGCCATCCTGCAACAGAAGCCGCGCGCGCTTCGCAGCGGGCGCATCAAGTATACGAACGATCTGCCCATCTACACGGCTTTCGATTACAGCCAGGTGCTCTATCCCGGCCGCCTCGAGGCCGACGTCCCGGCCGAGCTCAACCGCAAGCTGCTTGGCGGCGAGCTCGACGTCTCGCCCGTGAGCTCCTATTTCTATGCGCAGCATCATGAGGAGCTGGTGCTGTTGCCGGACGTTTGCATCGGCGCGCGAACGCAGGTGCTTTCCGTCGTGCTCCTCTCCGACGTTCCGCCCGCGCTCTTGGCCGGGCGGCCGATTCACGTCACCAAGGAGAGCGCCTCGGGGCGCGCCCTTCTCGAGCTTCTCCTACGCCGCCGTTACGGCATCGAGCCGACGTTCATCGAGCACGACGATCCCTTGACGGCCTTCCTCAACGACGACGTGCCGGCATTGGTGATCGGCGACCGCGCCATCGATGCTCGCGAGGAGGCCCGAGCCTCCGACGTTTACGATCTCGGCACGCTCTGGAACGAGTGGACGGGTGAGGAGATGGTCTACGCCGTCTGGGCGGCGCGCCGCGAGGCCGTGGAGAATCGTCGAGCGGACGTGGCCGCGTGCCTCGACGCGCTGCGTAAATCGTTGGCATGGGGGCTCACGCACAAGGACGACGTCATCGCGGCCGCCGAGCGGCAGCAGCCCCGCGGCCCCGGCTTCTATCAGGTCTACTACGACACGCTCAAGTTCAGCTTCGACGAGCGCGCGCAGCGCGGCTTGGCGCGCTTCTACGACGAGCTGGGCGAGGCGGGCTTGCTCGATGCCGTGCCGCCCGTTGCGCCGGAGGATCTCCGTGTCGCTCGCTGACGTTCTCGATCGCGCCGCCACGGGAGGCCGCCTCACCTACGACGAGGGCGTCCGCCTCTATACGGAAGCCCCGCTCCACGAGCTCGGCGCCGCGGCGCACGCGCGTCGCATGCAGATGCATCCCGGCAACGACGTCACGTACGTGATCGACACGACGATCAACTACACCAACGTCTGCAACGTGCACTGCACCTTCTGCGCCTTCTTCCGCCACGAAGGCTCGAGCGAAGGCTACACGATGTCGCACGACGAGGTGTTGGAACACGTGCGCTTCGCGGCCGACCAAGGCGCGACGCAGATCATGATTCAGGGAGGCGTCAACCCGGAGCTTCCGCTCGCGTGGTTTACCGAGCTCTTCCGCAAAGTCACCGAACGGTTCCCTAAAGTCGACATCCACTCACTTTCCGTCTCCGAGGTGCTCGGCCTGGCCAAGGTAGAGGGCAAGAGGGTCGAGGAGATCTTAGCGGCGCTCAAGGAAGCGGGCATGAAGTCGCTCCCCGGCGCCGGCGCGGAGATCCTCGTCGACCGCGTGCGCAAGCGCATCAGCGCGCGCAAAGTCGCCCCTGAAGTCTGGATCGACGTCATGCGGACGGCACAGCGTCTGGGCATGCCGACGACGGCGACGATGATGTTCGGCAGCGTGGAGACGAAGGAAGAGCGCATTCAGCACCTCGACGTCGTGCGCCGCTTGCAAGACGAGCACCCGGGCGGCTTCACGGCCTTCATTCCTTGGTACTACGTCCCGTACAACACGTACTTGCGCGGCACGGAAGCCAGTGGCTACGAATATCTCCGCGTGCTGGCGATCTCGCGACTCTACTTGGACAATGTGGCGCACCTGCAGGCCTCGTGGCTCACGCCCGGCCTGAAGATGGGACAGATCGCGCTGTTCTACGGCTGCGATGACATGGGCGGAACGATCATCGAAGAGAAAGTCGTGAAGCTCGCCGGAGCGGCCAACGAGGCGACACGGGCCCAGCTGGAGCGCGTCATCCGTGACGCCGGCTTCAACCCCGTCATTCGCGACACATATTGGAACGTGCGCTCGGACATGCCGCTGGCAACCGTATGATCGAGAGGCGTCCGACGGGACGCCTCCCGGGTGAACGCCGGGCCGACACGAACGCCCCCCGCAAGAAAGGGGGCGTTTCACATGGCAGCACAGAGGTACTCGATCGACTGCAGCCAGTTCCCGTCCGAGAAGAGCTGCACGCTGAAGATGTCCGGCCGAGAGGATGAGCTTCTCGAGGCTGCGGTGCAGCACGCCGTTTCGCTGCACGGGCACCAGGACACGAAAGAGCTGCGCGGGATGATCCGCGCCGCGTTCAAGGAAGAGGCTGTCGTCAGCTGATGGCCGTTTATGCGATTCTCAGCAGAATGTCGCCGCAGGCGTTTAGCGATCCCAAGCAATTCAAGGAGATAGCTCAGCGGGTCTCGGCAGAGATCAAGAAGCAGTGCCCGAACGTCAAATGGCAGGAAAGCTTCGCGACGCTCGGCCGGTACGACGTGCTCGACATCGTCGAGAGCGACGATCTCAAACAGCTCGAACGCGCAGCGATGATCATCCGGGCCTACGGGAACTCGACAACGGAGACCATGCTCTGCACGCCCTGGGACGAGTTTCTCGCCGGGCTCTGATCGTTGCCTGTTCGTGCAGTACGCGCCGTTCCCGCGTGCGCAGGGGTTTCGGTGGAGCTGCGCGATACATTTGACTCGTGGAGCTACGGCAACTGCGTTATTTTCGGGCGGTCTGTGAAGCGGGCGGCTTTGCCAAAGCCGCTGCGGTGCTCGAAGCGAGCCAATCGAACCTGAGCGCTCAGGTGGCAGCGCTCGAGCGTGAGATCGGAGCGCAACTGTTGCGGCGTGCCCCTCACGGCGTCGAGCCGACCGCCGCGGGTAGCGTTGTGCTGGAGGCCGCGCGCGCCATAGAAGATCGTCTCCAAGCGGCGACCCGCGAAGTCGAGGCTCTGGCAGCGGGACGAAGCGGGTCGGCGCGCGTGGGCCTCATCGGCACGCTCGTGGCACTGGTGACCAAGCCGTTTTTGGAGCGCATGTCGGTCATGCATCCCGGCGTGGCGGTCACGCTCACGGAGGGGGCTACGACGACGCTCGAGCGCGATCTCGTCGCAGGTCACGTGGACATCGCCGTGCTCAACCTTCCCGCCTCGCTGCGCAGCGTGCGCACCAAAGCGCTTTTCGTGGAGGAGCTCGTGGCGGTGATGCCCGCCGAGCGGGCCACGAAAGGCGAGGTGCGCCTCGCCCAGCTGGCGGAACGGCCTTGGCTTCTGCCGGGAAGCGAGAACGCGTTGCGCGGAGTCATCGAAGCCGCGTGCGAGCGCGCCGGCTTTCGTCCGCGCGTGGTCTACGAATACGAGACGCTGCGGCTGGTCGACGAAGCGATGCAGGCCGTGCGCGGCGTGACGCTTCTGCCCGCCGCCGGTGTTGTCGACCGCACGCCCAACGGCTTCGCCGTGCGGCGTATCGCCGATGCGCCTTCACGCGTCGTGGGGATCGCGTGGTCCGCGGAACGCTCCCTCGATACGGCGGCCACCGCGGCAATGACGGCATTGGAAGAAGTGGTCCGCCGCGGCGTCGGTCACCAACGTCCCGGTTTGCGTCTACTCTGACGCATCGTCACTAGACAGTGCGCGCGATCGTTGCCGCGCCGATCACTTCCTCACCGTCCTCGGCGTAGAGCGCGACGAGCTGGCCGGGCGTGATGGCGCGCTGGGGTTCGTCGAACCGAAGCTGAAGCCGCCCGTCCTCGACGCGAGCCTGGGCCGGCGCGAGGCGAGTGCGATAGCGCGGCATGGCCAGCACGCGTGACGGAAGCGGACGGATGAGGTTGAGCTCCTCGCCTTCCAATCCGTAAGCGGCGAGTTCGTCCTCGCGTCCCACCACGATGGTATTTGTCTCGGGATCGATACGCGTAACGTACCATGGCCCGTCGCCGCCTGCATTGGCGGGAAGACCGCGGCGCTGACCGACCGTGTAGGCGAGAATACCGTCGTGCGTTCCGAGAGGGCGTCCATCGCGCGTGACGACCGTTCCCGGCGTCTGCGCCTCAGGGCGAATCTTGCGCACGATGTCTCGGTAATCCCCTCCTTCGGCGAAGCAGATGTCTTGCGACTCCGGCTTGTCATGCACGGGCATCCCGAATTTCGCCGCAAGCTCGCGCGTGCGCGCTTTCTCTTGTCCTCCGAGCGGAAGGATCAGTGACGCCAACTGCTCGCGGTCGAGCTGGGCGAGCGCGTACGACTGATCTTTGTTGCGGTCGAGCGCGCGGAAAAGGCGGGGTCCATCGCCGCCCTGTTCGAGCCGCGCGTAGTGTCCCGTCGCCACTTTCGTCGCTCCCAGGTGCTTGGCATAGCGCCAGAGCGTTCCGAGCTTCAAGTGATTGTTGCAGAGCACACACGGATTGGGCGTGCGCCCGCGCACGTAGTCGCCGGCGAAGCGATCGATGACCTCGCGCCGGAACGCCTCTTGGAAGTTCACGACGTAGTGCTTGATGCCGATGGCGGCCGCGGAGCGACGAGCATCGTCGAAATCGTCGACGCCGCAGCAGCTCTTGGCGCGGCGCTCGCCGCGCGTCTGCTCGTAGAGACGCATCGTGACACCGATCACCTCGTAACCGGCTTCGACCAGCATCGCCGCTGCGACGGCGGAGTCGACGCCGCCGCTCATCGCAGCGACGACGCGTTCGCGCTTGGACATGACAGGATTCTCGCTATATGCCGCTAAATCGTCGCTAACTTTCGGGCCCGGAAAGGAAACGCACCGTTGCCATCACTCGGGGAGCAATTCCGCGCCGCGCGCGAGACGCGAGGCATCACGCTCTCGGAGGCCGCCGAGCGTATCCATATCCGATCGGTCTACTTGCAGGCCATCGAGGAGGAAGATTGGCCCTCGATCGGAGCCGCAGTCTACGTTCGCGGCTTTCTGCGCACCTATGCCCGCTTCCTCGGGCTTGATCCTGAGGGCGCCGTCGCTCACTTCAACGAGCTGACCGGCATCCAACCCCCTTCCAGCGCCGCCGCGGTGGAGACGTCCGGTGACTCGGCGCGATCGGGGCGCTCGGGTCCCTCGATTTGGGTCTGGCTGGCCGGCGTCGTCGCCGTTGCGCTGCTCGCAATCGTCGGCTACAGCTTCTGGCAGCTCGAGGCGCCGGATCAGCGCGCCGCCGTGGCGATTCCTTCGCCGAGCGCGGCGCCGGGCGGCCTGGCGGCAAGCGAGCCCTCGCCCGTTCCAGCGGCGAGCTTGCGCCTTCCCTCTCCCGCGCCGCAGCCGCGAGTCTCGGACGGAGAGATCGTCACATTGACGTGGCGTGCCCCCTCGTGGGTGCGCGTCGTCGTGGACGGAAAAGAAGTCAGCGAGGGAACGTTCCCCGCCGGCACCGTGCGCACGTACGCGGGAACATCGATCAAGCTGCGTGTCGGCAATGCGGGAGGGGTCGACATCAAAGAGAACGGCCGCGATCTCGGCACGCTTGGACAAACAGGCGACGTCGTCGACCACACGTTTGCCGGCGACGCCAAGACACTTCATACCTAAGGAATCATGGCTGAGCATTCGTTCGACATCGTTTCGAAAATCGATGAGCAAGAGCTCGAGAACGCCGTCAATCAAGCGCAGAAGGAAATCGCCAATCGCTTCGACTTCAAAAACTCGAAGAGTTCCGTCGAGCGCAAGGGCACGCAGATCACGATCATCGCCGACGACGAGCTGAAGCTGAAGAACGTGATCGACATCGTGCAGAGCAAAGCCGTCAAGCGCGGCATCTCGCTCAAAGCGTTCGACTACGGGAAAGTGGAGCCGGCCAGCGGCGGGACGCTGCGCCAAGTGATCACGATCAAGCAAGGGATCCCCAAAGAAAAGGCCAAGCCGCTGATCGACAAGATCAAGGCTGCCAAGCTCAAGGTGAGCGCGCAGATTCAAGACGAGCAGATCCGCGTATCGGGCAAGGACAAGGACGAATTGCAGAAAATCATCGCGATGATGAAGGCGCTCGACTATGAGCTGCCGCTGCAGTTCGTCAATTATCGATAGCGAGGGATTGACGCCGCACGAACTTTGCGGTACAAAGAGACTACTTTGTACTGCAAAGTAAGTGCGGCGCCGACTCGAGGCGTTCTACGCGGGTCATGCCCCGGGAAGGGCGGAGCGGCCCCCGGCTTCGCCCGCCTTGCGATGACCGACCTTGGGCCCTTGCGGCGGCAAGATACTTTGCGGTATAAAGTTGCAGGTATGGAGATCGCACGCGCGCTCTCGGATCTGGAAGAGGTTCGTGAGCGTCTTGCCGGCTGTCAACGATTCCACGGGTACTCGGGAAGCGCTGCCGCACTGAGCGGCGTGGCGGCCCTGGGCGCCGGCATTCTCCAATGGGTCACCGTGCCGCATCCCGCGTCCGCGCCGGAGATCCACCGCTACCTGACGATCTGGTTCGTTTGTTTGGCCGTGGGTCTGGCCATCAACTACGGAGCTTTGGCCGTTTGGTACTGGCGCATCGCCGACGATCGCGAACGCAGGCAGACGCGCACGGCGGGCGCGACGATCCTGCCGGCCATCAGCCTTTCCGCGATGATGACGCTGGCGCTCATCGATGTGCATCGCGAGGTGTTGCTCCCGGGCCTGTGGTTCGCAGCATACGGCACGGGCCTCTTCGCATCGCGCGGGATGATTCCGCGCGGCATGGGAGTGGCCGCCTTCGCATACATGGCGGCCGGTGCCGCATTGTTGTTGATGCCGCATCACGAGCTTGCCCTTTCGTGGTGGGTGATGCCGCTCGGCTTTGGTTTGGGGATGTTGTGGATCGGTTGGATGCTGGCCCATGAACACGCTCTGGAGCATGCACGGTGACGAGATCCTCACTGCCTGACGAAGGACGGTTCGCATACAGCGGACTGGAGCGCATCTTTCACGAGCGCGGACGTCTCGCCGTCTGCACGTGTCTCATTGCGAATCCGGAAGGCATGAGCTTCTCCGATCTGCAGCGCGCGTGCGATTTGACCGACGGCAATCTGAGCCGCCACTTGCAGGCGCTCTCTGAAATGAAGATCGTCTCGCTCGAGCGCCAGACGAACAACGGGAGACCCACCACCATCTGCAAGATCACGCGCACCGGTCGCGCGCGCTTCCTCGCCTACGTCGACGTGCTGGAAACCGTGGTGCGCGACGTCCAGCGCGGTGCGGCGGAGAGCAACGGTCGCGCCCGCTCGACCGTGCCGGGGTTGGCGACGACATGAAAGTTCTCTCGAGGGAGGCTCAAGCCGCGGAGAGCGACATCCTCGCGGCCATCGACCGCGACCGCATGCCGCGCCATGTGGCGATCATCATGGACGGCAACCGACGCTGGGCGCGCGAGCGCCATCTCCCGGCAGTGGAAGGGCATCGCCGCGGCATGATCTCGCTGCGTGAGGCGACGCGCTTCTGCAAAGATTGGGGCATCCCGATCCTGACCGTCTATGGCTTCTCCACGGAGAACTGGAAGCGCGATCCCCGCGAGGTTTCGTTCCTGATGGAGCTTTGCGTCGTCTTCGCGCGCCGCGAGCTCGCGGAGCTGCAGCGCAATGGCGTTCGCGTCAACGTCATCGGTGACTACCGCGCCCTTCCCCAGGCCTGCGTTGAGGCGCTCGACGACATGATGGCGGCGACGTCGGCGAACAAAGACGTCATGCTCAATCTCGCCGTGAACTATAGCTCCCGCTCCGAGTTGACCCGGGTGGCGCGAGCCCTCGCGCACGACGTGCAGGCCGGCCGGCTGAACCCCGACGCGATCGATGACTCCACCCTCGGCGCCTACCTGTTCACGGCCGGCCTTCCCGATCCCGACCTCTTGATCCGGCCCGGCGGAGAGATGCGTCTCTCCAACTTCATGCTCTACCAGCTAGCCTATACGGAGTTGTGGGTCACGCCGACCTACTGGCCGGCGTTCAATCGCGAGACGTTTGCTCAAGCCATCGTCGAGTTCCAACGCCGCCAACGTCGTTTTGGAGGAATGTAGCAATGTGCTACAATGATGCGCGGCATGGAACAGATGGGTAAGCACCTCGAGCCGGCGGCACCTCGTCCCGCGCGGACGTGGACATTCAAGAAGATCCTCCCCGCATTGCTCGTCGTCGTGGCCATGCTCGCCGGATTCATCGCCGTCGAGCATCGCGCCATCAACGATGCGGTCATGCGCGTGTTCGTTCCCTCGCCGGAGTCGCTTTTCGGCAAGTCGCGCATCTATGTGCTCGTGCTGGGAACGGATGACAACTGGACCGATAAGGACCTGCTCTACACGAAGAACAATCGTTCCGACACGATCATGGCCGTGGCGCTCGACTTCCCGTCCCATGTCGTCAGCGTCGTCTCCGTCCCGCGCGACATGTGGGTGCACTTACCCAAGGGCCAAGGGTACGGCAAGATCAACGCCGCTTTCGAAGAAGGTGGGGTCAAGGAGTCGCAGGCCGTCGTCGCCCAGTTCCTCGGCCTGCCCTCGTTCGATCGTTACGTGGTGCTGAAGATCAACGCGACGAAGGAGCTGATCGACGCCATCGGCGGTATCGACATCTGCGTGAAGCGGCCCATGAACTATGACGATAACTGGGGGCATCTGCACATTCATCTGAAGCCCGGCTGCCAGCACCTCAACGGCGAACAGGCGGTAGGGTATAGCCGCTTCCGTCACGACGAGCTGGGCGACATCGGGCGCATCGCCCGGCAGCAAGAAGTCGTGCGCTCCACCGTTCAGAAGCTCAAGAACGACAAGTTCAACGATCTCACCCACATCGTGCAGCTGATCGCCGTGGCGCGGCGCAACGTTGACACGAACCTCTCGTTCGACGAGATGCGCAGCCTCGCGTTTGCCTTCCGCGACGTCAATGTCGCAGCGATCAAGACGGCGCAGGTGCCTTACGCCGATGCTGTCGACGAGCCCGACGGCGAGAACGCGCTGGAGGTGGACTCCGCTGGACGCGATCGCGTGGTCGCCAAGTACCTCACGGGGCCGCTGGCGCCGCCCCCCACGCCCGATCCCGCGCTCGCGGCGAAAATCGCTCCTGGTTCCGTGCACGTCGACGTCGAGAACGGCAGCGGGCTGACCGGCATGGCCAAGACCGTCGCCGACCGGCTGCAGAAGAAGGGTTTCGTGATCGACTCTATCGGCAACGCCGATCGCTCGGACTACGCCAGCACGCTCGTTGTGGCCGATCAATCGAATCAGGCCGCCGCGGAGGCCGTACGCCAGGCCCTGGCCGTCAAGACGGCGACGATCGCGCCATCGACCGCGTCGGCGTCGCCGGCGCAGCTCGTGACCGTCGTGGTAGGGCAGGACATCGAGACCAGTCAGTAGCGTGTGAGGCGCGACGGCGTTGAGACGGGGGCCTCCGATCCTTCCGCTCTCACTCTTCGCGGCCGCGTTCGGCTTCGAGGAATGTGCCATCGTCGTCTACCTGCGGCGTTTGGCCTTCCCCAACGGGTACCCCGGCGGCGATCCGCTCGGGCTCCAGGTGGCCTCGCTTCCCGTCTACCACTTGGAAGCCGCGCGCGAAGCTTCGACGATCGTCCTGCTCGTCGTTCTCGCATGGTTGAGCGCGCGTGAGGCGGGCATGCGCTGGCGGGCCTTTCTCTACGTCTTTGGCCTGTGGGACATCGTCTACTATGTGGGCCTCTGGTCGATCACGGGACATCCGGCGCCGCTCGAACATGACGTGCTCTTTCTCATTCCCGTGCCGTGGGTCGCGCCCGTCTGGGCGGCAATGGCGTTCGCCGTCGCCTTCGTCGTCCTCGGGGTGCTGGGCTTTGAGCGGCGTCGCGCGCCGCTCTTCGGCGTGGGCTTGGCGCTGGGGCTCGCATCGTTCATCGCCGGAGGAATCGGCGCGAGCAACGCATATCCCCTCTGGCTCTTCCTCCCAGCGATCGCGCTTGCACTCGCCGCCGTTCCTTTCGAAACGATACGCGCGTAGTTTGGCCGCCGGCGAGCTTTCGCGTCTCATGTCATCCTTGCATGGATGCGCTTCGATCGCAGGGTGCTTCAGCGCGCGTTTTCGTGTGACGAATCCCGGCGAACCACTGGCTGCATCCAACAAGCGCGCCGGCCCATTTTCATTCGTTCCAGCCAATGTCGTTGGCAAGGCACGGTGCTATCATCTACGGAGGCATAGTGGGGCAAAGGCAGGCCTCAGCTACGCCATTTCTCGGACCGATTCGAAATGGGGTGACCACGTGAAACGATTGCACCTCGGTTTTCTCGGTTGTTTTCTCGGTCTCGTTTTCCTGTTGATCGGCGGCGTGCAGAGCAGTGCGTCCGCTGCCGGGTTCCCGGATCATCCGGTGACGCTCATCGTACAATACCCGGCGGGCGGGGCCGTCGATATCACGTCCCGGCTGCTGGCGAAGTACGCCGAAAAGTACCTGGGCCAGAAGGTCATCGTCATCAATGTCGTCGGCGGAGCCGGCGTCGTGGGAAATACCCGGGTAGCCAGCTCGAAACCCGACGGCTACACGCTTGGACTCGAGATTCCCGCGATCATCACGGACAAGTATCTGCTTCCTGACGTTTCGTACACGGCGGACTCCTTCGACCCGATCGCCATCGTCAATACCGATTACGGGATCTTGGACGTCAAGAGCGGCAGCGCCGATAAGTCCTTCAAGGATATCGTCGCCGACGCCAAAGCTCATCCGCATACCGTGACGGTCGGCGAGAGCGGACTTTGGACGAGCAACGATTGGTCGCTGCTGGCGCTCAAGGAGATTTACGGCATCCCCTTCCAGCGCGTGGAGTTTCAAGGCGGCGCTCCGGCTCTGCGAGCCGTGCTCGCCGGAACGGTGAGCATGAGCTTCAACTATCCGTCGGAGATCGCCGACTACGTGAAGCAGGGAACGGTCAAACCCATCGCCGTCGCGGCGCCGCAGCGCCTGAAAGCGTTCCCCGACGTTCCGACGTTCAAGGAGCTCGGCTTCCCGCAGGCACAGTTCTCGCTTTGGCGGATCCTGGTGGTTCCGCACGGAACGCCGGAGGACGTTCGCAAGACGCTGGAAGCGGCGTTCCTCAAAGCCCTGAACGACCCGGGATTGAAGCACGACTACGAGGCCGCGAGCCTTGCCTGGGGACCCGGCACGGCGGCGCAGGCGGAGGCGCTCATTCGAAAGGACGAGCAAGTCTACAAATCGTTGATCGAGCGCTACAAGCTGCATCCCGGCTCCACGCCGTGATCCATGCTTAGGATCAAGTATCCGCAGGTATTCGTCGGCGCCGGACTTCTCGTCGTTGGCCTGTACTTCTGGTGGCTCAGCGCGAGCCTATCCGCCAGCGCCGCCGAATACCCGCGGATCATCTTGGCCTTGATGCTGGGCATCGGGGTCGTGATGCTGGTTCGGGGCTTCCGCGATCGCCCTTCTTCGGTCGCCTACGAGTACTCCGGAGTCGGCGTTCCCGTTGCGTTGACGCTCGTCTATATCGGCCTATTCGGACGGCTGGATTTCCGCATCCTCACCGCGCTCTACGTGTTGGCGATGATCTGGAAGCATCCCACGAACTGGTCGCTCCTGCGAAAGGCCCTGCTGGCCGCCGTGACGAGCACGGCGCTCTACACGATCTTCGTCCGCGGCTTCAATCTGCCGATCCCATAGCTCGATCCCCCGGCGGAGCAGCTACGATGTACGACTGGGCAACGATCCTCCAAGCATTGCATCAATCGCTCACCCCGCAGAGTATCGTGGGATTGGCCATCGGTTTGGTCATCGGGTTCTTTATCGGGATCATCCCGGGAGCGACAGCGACCATGGCGGTGGCGCTCACTGTGCCGCTGACCTTCGGGTTCGCGACGGCACCGGCGCTGATGATGCTCCTGGCCGTCTATGTCTCCGCGATCTGGACCGGATCGATCTGCGCCGTCCTCATCAACATTCCGGGCACGGTCGCCTCGGCGGCGACGACATTCGACGGTTACCCGATGGCGAAGAAAGGGGAGGCGGCGAAGGCACTGGCGGCCTCGTCGTACTCGTCGCTCATCGGCACCCTTATCAGCGGGATGATCCTCATCGGTCTCACGTCCGTGCTCGCACCGGTGGCCTTGAAATTCGGGCCCATCGAAACGTGCGCGCTGGCGCTATTCGGTCTCAGCATCGTCTCCACGCTCTCCGGCGGCAGCGCCCTCAAGGGCTGGGGCGTGGCGCTCATCGGTCTCCTGGCGGCCACGATCGGGATGGCTCCCCAACTCGGCCAGCCCCGCTTCACCTTTCACAACGTCAACCTGCTGAGCGGGATCTCCGTCATCCCGGTCATCATCGGCATCTTCTCGATCCCGGAGGCCATTGCGCTCGCCCTGAAGGGTAACAGCACCTTCAAGGTGCCCGAGCGCATCACCGGCTCACCGTTCCTTCGCTGGCACGAGATCGTTCGGATCTTTCCGACGTCGATCCGTTCTTCGTTCATCGGCGCCGCGCTCGGACTCATTCCGGCCGTCGGCCCCGAAACCGCCACGTTCTTGGGATACTGGGCGGCCCAGAAATTCTCGCGCTACCGCGCCTTGCTGGGGCAAGGGGAGATGGACGGCGTCGCCGCCTCGGAGGCCGCGAGCTGCGCCATTCTGGGCGCGTGTCTCGTGCCCTTGCTTTCGTTCGGCATCCCCGGTTCCGCCGAAGCCGCCGCCTTCGAAGCCGGCCTCCTCATCCACGGCATCAGGCCCGGTCCGGCGCTCTTCGCGCAGCAGCTGCCGATGTTGTGGATCGTCTTCGTCGGCTTCATGATCGCCGTCGTCGGAACGTTTTTGCTGTCGCTCGTCTCGACGATGTTCTCTCCGGCGATCTTACGCATCCCGCCGGTGGTGCTTGCGCCGCTTATCGTGGTCTTCAGCGTTATCGGCGCCTACGGGCTCAGCAGCAACCCGTTCGACGTCTACGTCATGCTGGCTTCCGGTCTCTTCGCCTACGTGCTGCAGGTGTTGGGCTTCTCGCCAATCCCACTCGTGTTGGCGATCATCCTCGGCCCCATCATCGAGACCAGTCTCTCGGAGGCGCTCGCGGCGTACGGCGGGTGGAGCGGGCTGGGCACGTCCTTGGGCGTGCATCCGATCGCCGTGGCTTTCTTAATTTGCGCGCTCACCGCATTCGCCTTGCCGATCCTCATCGCCAAGCAAAAGCACGGCGAGCCGGGCATCGAACGCGTGGCGGGGGCGTTCCAGGAAGCGGTTAGCGAAGGAATGGCGGAATGAGCTCTCCTCTCTTCGGCGAGCTGGTCATCGGCAAGCTCCGCTTGCGGAATCGTCTCGTGCACGTCGCGACGATCGGTAACTACGGGCGCGACGGCATTCCGACGGATCAACAAGTCGCCTACTATGCCAGACGGGCACAGGGGGGCGTCGGTCTCATCGTCACGGAAGGCGCCTCCGTCCATCCGAGCTCGCAGCCCAATCCCTCGGTCGTGCGGGCGTACGATCCGGCCGCGCGTCCCGGTCTCACGCGCCTTGCCGCGGCCGTTCACGCGCACGGAGTTCCGATCTGTCTACAGCTCTGGCACGTGGGACGACAGCAACTCTGGGGGCCGGTCGGTTCGCCATGGGGCGTCTCACCGGCGCCGGATGCGCTCAGCGGCGTCGTTCCGCATGTGATGGGCGTCGAAGAGATTCGGGAGCTGGAACGCGCATTTGTCGACTGCGCCGTCGTTGCGCGGGAGGCGGGCTACGACGGGGTCGAGATTCACGGCGCCCACGGCTACCTCGTCACGCAATTCCTTTCCCCGTGGAGCAACACGCGAAGGGACGAGTACGGCGGCGACTTCAACGGCCGGATGCGTTTTCTGCGTAACATCTTGCAAGGGATCCGACGCTCGTGCGGCGCTGATTTCGCAATCGGTCTGAAGCTGAGCGGAAGCGAGTTCGTCGAAGGCGGGCTGACGGCGGCCGACACGCGTGAGATCATCGCCGATCTCGACGCGAGCCGTTTGGTCGATTTCGTCAGCATCAATCAGGGCAACTTCAGCTTGAGCCTGGAGCGGCACGTTCCCGACATGCATTTCCCGCCCGCTCCATTCGCCGACGTCATCGCTCAGGCGCGTCCGGCGCAGGGAACGACGCCGATCGTCGCCATCGGCCGCGTCATGGACCGCGCGACGGCGGAAGACCTCATCGCGCGGGGCGTCGCCGACGCGATCGGCATGTCGCGCGCGCTGATCAGCGATCCCGATTTACCCGCGAAGTGGCGCGCCGGTGACGACCGACACGTTCGCCGATGCATCGCGTGCAACGTGTGTTGGGGCATCATTCACACCGGCAAGCGGATGACGTGCATCCACAATCCCGAGACGGGCGCCGAGGCTTCGTGGCAGCCGCTCTCTCGCGCGGATCGGCCACGGACGGTGCACGTCGTCGGCGGAGGGCCGGCGGGCATGGAAGCCGCGTGGGTCGCCGCCGCTCGGGGCCATCGCGTGGACTTGTGGGAGTCCGCGGAGACGCTCGGCGGCCAGCTTCGCTATCTCGCGATGCTGCCGGGCCTTGCCGAATACGGAAAAATCCTCTCGTATCAGAGGGCCCGCCTCTCCGAGCACGGCGTGGAGGTTCGCTGTGGCCAAGCGGTCTCGGCGGAGCAACTGCAGGCGTGGAGACGAGAGAGCGACGCGGCGATCGTGCTTGCGACGGGCTCGGTCCCCCAGCCGCCTCCACGAGCTCTCGTTCCGTTCAATCCGCTGGTCCCCGATGACGAACGTTGGGAGACCCTCGGTCGGGGAGAAGGCGAGGCCGTCGTGTTCGACGAGGACGGCGGCTACGCCGCATACGGCCCGGCGGAACGGCTGGCGGAATTGGGATATCGCGTTTCACTGGTGACCTCCCGGAGCGACATCGGCTCGGGATTGGACTATCTCTCCCGCATCGGACTCCAGCGCCGTCTGCGCGGCAACGGCGTTCGCGTCCACACGGGGATGGAGCCGAGCGCTGCCGAGAACGGGCGCCTGCAGGTGAAGGACGTCTACACGGGCGCGCTCGTCGAACTCGGCTGTCCCGCGGTGGTCGTCTGGGCGGGACCGCGCATGGCGCGCGACGGGCTGACGGTCCAGCTCGCTGGAAGCGCCGCCCGCGTGATCTCCATCGGCGATGCTGTCTCGCCGCGCAAGATCCTCTCAGCGATCCACGAAGGCCATCTGGCGGGCAGGACGCTCTGATGAAGCCGCTGCCGCTCGACGGCGTGCTTGTCCTGGACTTGAGCATCAGCGTCTCGGGTCCGATGGCGGCGGCGATGCTGGCCGATGCCGGGGCTCGGGTGATCAAGATCGATCGTGTCGGCGGCGAGCTCTCGAGCGAGTGGGATTCCGTCGTGCACGGGCTGAGCTCCGCCTACGTTTGGAACGCGCGCAACAAGGAGAGCGTGGCCCTCAATCTCAAGGATCCGCGCGGTCTCCAAGCGGCACGCGCGCTCGCCCGGCGCGCCGACGTCGTTATCGAGAATTTCTCGCCGGGCACCATCGCGCGCATGGGCCTCGGCTACGACGAAGTCTCGCGCGATAATCCGCGCGTCATCTACTGCCACATCTCCGGATATGGCCAAGACGGCCCGTATCGCGATGAGAAGGCTTTCGATTTCCTCGTGCAAGGCGAGAGCGGCGTCCTGTCGATGAACGGCACGCCCGAAGAGATGTGCAAGGTGCCGCTTTCGATCGCCGACATCTCCTCTGGGATGTACGCCAATCAGGCAGTCCTCTTGGCGTTGATGCAGCGCGAGCGAACGGGCCGCGGTCAGGAGATCGATGTCTCAATGCTGCACAGCTTGATCTCCTGGGTCGGTTATCACGCCTACTTCTATTGGTTTCGCAAGGAGCTGCCGGAACGGCTCGGCGCGAGACACCACTTGCTGACGCCCTACGGACCCTATCGCTGTGCCGACGGTAAGTTCGTCAACTTGGCCGTCTTGAGCCAGAGCGCGTGGCGAACGTTTTGCGAGCGGGCGATCGAGCGGCCGGAGCTCGCCGACGATCCGCGCTTCGTCAACAACGAGACGCGGATCCGCAACCGGCGCGACCTCGAGGGGCAGATCGCTCGCGAGATCGCACGGCGGCCGCAAGCGGAGTGGCTGGAGCGCTTTCACGCGCTCGACATTCCCTGCGGCAGAGTTAACGATCTCGGCGAGGCGCTCGATCATCCGCAGCTGCGGCAGCGCGGCGCAATCGTCCAGCTTGCTTCCAAGCGCGGCGCGATTCCCGCAATCGCCAACCCCATCTCTCTGGGCACGGGACCCTTGCGTCACGATGCCGTTCCGGTGAGCGGCGAGCACACGCGTGCCGTCTTGCGGGAGCTCGGCTTCGACGAGACGATGATCGCGCAGATGCTCGCCGAGGGCGCAGCCGCCGAAGCCGTATGAGTCTACGTGACGCGATTGCGCTCGATGAGCTGCTTGGCGATGACGGTGCGCTGAATCTCGTTCGTGCCCTCGCCGATGATCAGCAGCGGTGCATCGCGGTAGTACCGTTCGACGTCGAATTCCTTGGTGTAACCGAAGCCGCCGTGGATGCGCATCGACTCGAGCGCGCAGAACTGGGCCGTCTCGGTGGCGAACAGTTTCGCCATCCCCGCTTCCATGTCGCAGCGCTCGCCGCGATCTTTGCTTTCGGCCGCGGAGCGCGTGAGCAGGCGCGATGCTTGGATGCGCGTCGCCATCTCGGCAAGCTTCAGCTGGATCGCCTGATGCTGCCATATGGACTTGCCGAATGCATGGCGCTGTTGTGCGTAGCGGACTGCGTCGTCGAGCGCCGCTTGCGCTAAGCCGACGCCTCGAGCGGCGACGTTGATTCGGCCGAGCTCGAGCCCGCTCATGATCTGCTTGAAGCCAAAGCCTTCCATGCCGCCTACGAGATTGACCGCCGGGACGCGATAGTGATCGAAGACGACCTCGCAGGTGTCGATACCCTTGTAGCCGAGCTTTTCGATCTCGCGACTCACGGTGAACCCGGGCCCTCGATCCTTTTCGACGATGAAGAGGCTCATGCCGCGGTGCGGGGGCGAGGCCTCAGGATCGGTCTTGGCAAGGACGAGAAAGGTGTTGCCGCGCAAGCCGTTGGTCACCCAGAGCTTGGTGCCGTTGAGCACGTACCAGTCGCCGTCGCGCGTCGCCGTCGTGCGGATCGCCTGAAGGTCGGATCCGGCGTCCGGCTCGCTGAGCGCGATGCCGCCGCGGCGCTCGCCGCGCGCCATGAGCGGAAGCCACGTTCGCTTCTGCTCCTCCGTGCCGTTGCGGAGGATATCGTAACACATGATCAGGTGGCTGTTGAGGATGCCGCTGACGCTCATCCATACGCGGGCGATCTCCTCGACGATCGAGGCGTACGTGACTATGTTGAGGCCGACGCCGCCGTATTCCTCGGGGACAATCGCGCCGAAGAGGCCCAGCTCTTTCATCCGCTCGACGAGCGCGGAGGGAAAGGTGTCGGACCGTTCCATCGCATGGGCGACGGGGCGAATCTCGCGATCCGCAAAGCGCCGGATCTCTTCGATGATGTGCTTGTCGAACTCCGCGTGGTCAGCAGTCAACATGAATCCAGCCTCCCGTGGACGCTCGGTTGCCGATCAGTTCAAGGCTAGCAGACGGAGGCCCGACGGTCATCAGCCGAGGTGGACGGCTTTTGTCGTATCGCCTTGGCGGGTGCAGCTAACGACGGCTAGTGCGGCGTCCAGCGGCGCCCTTCGCCGCCGGCGCCGCCGACGAGCACTCGACCGATCCGGTTGCGGTACACGGGTCCGGCAATCGCCACGGCGGAGACGGCGCCGAATGCATGTGCCAGCAGGTGGCCGCCGCCCAGAAAGCCGATGAGAAACGCGGGGCGCATCCCAAGGTTTTTCACCAGGAAATAGGCATGGTTGCGTTCGCGGATGAAGGCCGCCCGTGCCGAGTCATCTCGCGGCGGCGCGTGCCCCGCCCCGAAGACCACCGTGGCGGCGGCGTCGTAGAGCGTGGCGTAACCATGTCGAGCTAGCCGCGCGCAATAGTCGGCGACGTGGAAATCCGCCGGTGTTCCATAGGCGGGATCGAAACGGCCCGTTGCCAACACGGCATCGCGGCGGACGACGAACGCGTCTTCGCTTCCGTGGAGAACGCGCCGGCGGCTCACGGGCGAGGAGAAATTGTCGACACGTGCTCCCGACGCGCGAAAGCCCCCGACGAACTCGGGCTCACGGTGATCGTCGTACGGCGAAGGATGGCCGATGACGCGACACGCCACGGCGCCGACGGAGACGTCGGAGAGCATGTCGCGCACGGCGGGAGCCCATGTTGTCGCCGGCTCTGCGCCGGCGGCCAAGAACGCGTAGGCCTCCCCCGTGCCGTGGAGCATTCCCATGTTGCGCGCTTCGCACACCTGCGTCCATCCCGGCAAGGGCCGATAGATCGCCGCCATGCCCGTGCGCTCCACCACCTGAGCGCAGCGTTTCGTCCGCGAGAGATCAACGACCACGCACTCGAGGTCCGGATCTTCCAGCGCAAAGAGCGCGACGAGCGTGGCGCGCAGCGCCTCGGGGTTCTCGTTCGCAACGACGACGACGCTGATGCGTAACGAAGGCGAGCGTTCGTTCGGCGGCGTCCCAGGTATGGGTATGGTCACGGAGAAGTCTTCGCCCCCGCCGTGCGGGGTTTCATGCACAAGGAGCCGGCCGGGCGAGCTCCTAGAAACGAACGGACCGCCGTGAACGTAGTCGTCAAGGGAAAGAACGTCAAGGTCACGCCAGCGATGCGCACGTATGCCGAGCAGAAAATCGGACACCTGACGCATTACTTCGATCGCGTCCTCGACGCGTCGGTCTCGATGAGCATCGAGCGCAACTGGCAAGTCGTCGACGTCAGCATCGCGGTTCCCGGCGAGATCTTCACAGCCGGGGACCGGAGCTCCGACATGTATGCGTCGATCGACAATGTCGTGGACAAGCTGGTTGCCCAGATCAAACGGTGGAAGGAACGTCTCACGAGGCATGCGCATCACAGCATTCGCGATGGGGCTGTGCCGACTGTCGAGAACGTCGCCGAAGCCCGCGAAGGAGCACCGCGCCCGCGGGTGGGAAGCATCGCGCGCCGCAAGCGCTTCGGCGTGCGGCCCATGTCTCCGGAGGATGCCGCCGAGGAAATGAAGGACCTCGGTCACACCTTCTTCATCTTCGTCAACAGCGAGACGGAGGCATTCGCCGTGCTCTATCGGCGGCGGGACGGTAGCCTCGGTTTGATCGACCCGTATATCGAGTAAGCTCGCGGCGGGCACGGCGGAGGCAGGAGTTTCCTGCAACCGCCGCCTTTCCCAGGCGGGTCCTGAGGGGCATATGCTCGGGAACGCCGAACAGAGGCCGGCCATGGCGTTTTTAAAGACCCTCTTCGATCCCAACGAACGCGAGATCTCTCGCTACCGCCGCGTGGTCGAGCGCATCAACGCGCTGGAACCCGAGATGGAAACTCTGTCCGACGAGGAGCTGGCCGCGAAGACGCCTGCGTTCAAGGAGCGGCTCGCCAACGGTGAGCGTCTGGACGACCTGCTCCCGGAAGCTTTCGCCGCTGTTCGGGAGGCGAGTCGCCGTTCGGTCGGAATGCGCCACTTCGACGTGCAGCTCATCGGCGGTATCGTGTTGCACGAGGGTAAGGTCGCCGAGATGAAGACGGGCGAAGGCAAGACGCTCGTCGCCACGCTGCCCGTCTACCTGAACGCGCTCACGGGGCGCGGCGTCCACGTCGTTACCGTCAACGACTATCTGGCCAAGCGTGACGCCGAGTGGATGGGACCGATCTATCGCTTTCTCGGCTTGTCGGTTGGAGTGATCCAGCACGACCTCAACTCGGCGCAGCGCCGCGCAGCCTACAACGCCGACATCACGTACGTCACGAACAACGAGGTCGGCTTCGACTACCTGCGAGACAACATGGCGTGGCAGATTGAAGATCTGGTGCAGCGCGAGCTCCACTACGCCGTCGTCGACGAAGTGGACTCGATCCTCATCGACGAAGCGCGCACGCCCCTCATCATCAGCGGTCAGGGGCCGGATGCGACAGAACTCTACGCGAAGTTTGCGCAGATCGTTCCCCGCTTGATCAAAGGTGAGGACTTCACCGTCGACGAGAAGGCGCATGCCGTGCCGATCACGGAGAAGGGCGTCGCCAAGGTCGAGAAGATGCTGGGCATCAAGAATCTCTATGACCAGCGCAACCTCGAGCTGACGCACCAGCTCAACGCGGCCCTGAAGGCGTGGAATCTCTTCCACAAGGACCAGCACTACATCGTCAAGGACGGCGAGGTGATCATCGTCGACGAGTTCACCGGACGCCTGATGTACGGGCGCCGCTACTCCGACGGTATTCACCAGGCCATCGAGGCCAAAGAAGGCCTGAAGGTTCGCAGCGAGGATCAGACGCTCGCAACGATCACGTTCCAGAATTACTTCCGGCTGTACGAGAAGCTCTCCGGCATGACGGGCACGGCCAAGACGGAAGAGCGCGAGTTCCGCGACATCTACGGCTTGGACGTCGTGGTGATTCCCACCAACAAGCCGGTTCAACGCAAAGACCTGCCCGACATCGTCTACAAGTCGGAAGAGGCGAAGTTCAAAGCGGTCATCAACGAGATCGTTCAAGAACACCAGAAGGGCCGCCCCGTGCTCGTCGGCACCCGCTCCATCGAGAAATCGGAGCGCCTTTCTCGGATGTTGGCGCGCGAAGGGATCCCGCACAACGTTCTCAACGCGAAGTACCACGAGAAGGAAGCCGAGATCATCAAGGACGCCGGCTTGCGCGGCGCCGTGACGATCGCCACCAACATGGCCGGCCGCGGCGTCGACATCAAGCTCGGCGAAGGCGTGCCCGAACTGGGCGGACTGCACATCATCGGCACGGAGCGTCACGAGTCGCGACGGATCGACAATCAGCTGCGCGGCCGTGCCGGCCGCCAGGGCGACCCGGGAAGCACGCGCTTCTACGTCGCGCTCGACGACGAGCTCATGCGACTCTTCGGCGGCGATCGTCTGACGGGGATCATGGAACGCGTCGGTTTCACCGATGAGACGCCCATCGAGTCGGCGATGATCTCGAAGTCGATCGAGCGCGCGCAATCGAAGGTCGAGAATCACAATTACGAGATCCGCAAGTCGGTTCTCGAGTACGACGACGTCATGAACAAGCAACGCGAGATCATCTACGCGGAGCGGCGTCGCGTGCTCGAAGGCGAAAACCTGCGCGACTACTTCATCCAGACGATTCGCGAGCGCGTCGACGACGTCGTCGATACTGCCGCTCCGGAGAACGCGCACCCGTCGGAATGGGATCTCGAGTCGATTCTCGACGAGCTGGAGCAGATCTGGCCGATCAAGAGCCAGATCACGCTGCAGGAGCTGGAGAAGCTCTCACGCGAGGAGATGAAACGGCGTTTGGGCGATCTCGGACAGGCGGCGTACGAGGCGAAGGAGCGGGAGATCGAGGCCATCGCACCGGGGATGATGCGCGTGGTCGAGCAGCGCTACATCATGCTGCCCATCATCGACCGGCTCTGGGTCGACCATCTCTACAACATGGACGCCCTGAAGACGGGCATCGGCCTGCGGGGTTACGGGCAGAAAGATCCGCGCGTCGAGTACGAGAAAGAGGCCTACGAGTATTTCGAAGACCTCAAGGCGACGATTGCCGACGAGGCGATCAAGAGCGTCTTCCGCGTCGTCGTCGAAGTCGCGCCTGCGCAGCCGGAGGCCGTTCCGACGATGCCGAATCTCGGCGTGGAGATGGCGCCCAGCGGAGCGCTGGTGCCGCAAGCCGCTCCAGCCGAGCCGCCGAAGGCGCTCGAGCAGCTGCTGGGACCGGCCCCGCCGCAACCGCGCGCCGTCCACACCAATCGCGACGACGCGTCGGCGGCCAAGCCCATGCATCGTAGTCATGAGAAGGTGGGACGGAACGATCCATGCCCGTGCGGCAGCGGCAAGAAGTATAAGAAGTGCCACGGTGCTGGCCAAGCCGCCTAAGCCGACCCGATCGACGGATGGACGCGTTTCACTACATCGCTAAACGGCGCATCGAAGAGGCGATGAAAGACGGCCTCTTCGACCACCTGCCGAAGCTGGGCGAGATCGATTGTCGGCTGAAAGGCGAAGCGTTCTTCCGGGAGTGGCTTGCGCGCAAGTTGGAACGCGAAGGGTACATACCGCCCGAGACGGAGCGGATGCTGGTCATCGTGCGCCTCGAGCGTGAGATCCCTGCAATGGCTGCGCGCGTGCGCAACGGTGAAGAAGGGCGTGCCGCATTCGATGGCAAGGTCGCGGAGCGCAACCGCCTTGTGCGGGCGTACAATCTGACGATGCCGCCCGAGCGGCATCTCTTCGTGCGGCCGCCGGAGTTCTGGCTGGAGCGCGCCTAGAAGCTCAACAGACTCCTGACGCTACGCGTACGTATCGACATAGATCCCGAGGCTGCCGCTACGCGCGCGTGAGCCCGCCGTTCTCCGGTGCGTCAGGTCGTACGACGAGTCAACGCGATGCGTGGGCGGCTGAGCGGGAGCGACACGAGTCACCGGCGCAACGGCGCGCGCGCCTTGGACCGCCAAGGCGCTCGCGCGGCTGACGATCGCTGGGACCACGCTCATTCACAAACTCCTCACCGTCATTATAGCTCGCTCCCGGCTCCTGACGGCCGGCCAAGCCCTTCATTGTGTAGCGAGCGCGGCACCCTTCGATGCCGCGCTCGCGAACGTTGGCTTGACCGGTCGTCAGACTATGACGGCCACTTGAGGGCACACGCTTTGGATGCTTCAGCGTCCGAAAGATAGATTTGTGCGGCCTCCTGACGGTCCAAAATATGGAAGACGTCGTGCGGGTCGCCTGGCGTTCCGTTGGGATTGAGCTTTCCAAACCACATGGGCCACTGGAGAGCGTGGTCGGAAGATCGATAGACTGCACTGCCGTCCCAAAGTCCGCGGAACGGGGCGCCGGCCAGCGCCTTCGCGCACTTGACCGGATCGGTTGACTTGGCCTCGTTGATGGACCAGAGGAGTCGATCCATGGCAATGAAGCCGAAGCAGCTGCGCGGCGTGGGCGGTTGGTTGTACAGCTTCTTGTATGCGTTGACGAAATTCTCGGCAGCCGCCTTGTTTGAGCCGAACACGATGTCGCCTTTGTAGTACCACTCCGTGCCCCAATATCCAACTCGAACCTCAGGGGGGACGGCCCACACCGATTCGAGCTCGGCATAGGGGCCGGCGACGGGGAGCTTGTTGAGCAGCCCGAAGGAACTCGCCTGCTTGAGGCAGTTCACCCAGTCTTCACCTTGGACGAGGATGAGGAGACAGGACGGCTTCGCGGAGGCGACTTTCGTCAGGTAGGGACTGAAGTCGCTGGTACCGAGGGGCGTGAGATCATTGTCAATGATCTCGCCGCCAAGTTTCTTGATCACGTCTTGATAGCCGGTGGCAAGCGCATGACCGAACGCGTAGTCCGGCGTGATCATGTACCATCTCTTGCCGAAGAGCTTGGCGATCGAATAGCCGGTGGAATGGGTCAGCGCCCACGTCGGGTGACATGTCTGGAAGGTACTCCAGTGGCAATCCTTCCCCGAGATCTGATCGGCATGGCCACCGGAGTCGACGAACATGACGCCGAGCGCGTTGGCGGCACCGCTGGTCGACAGCGTCGCCGCGCTGTTGACGGTTCCGACGAGCGCGACGACTTTGTCCTCGTTCACCAGCTTGCGGGCCTTTTCGACGCTGACGCCCGGATTGTTTTGATTGTCTTCGACGATGACTTCGACTTTGCGTCCAAGGACGCCGCCCTTCTTGTTCCACCAATCGACGGCCAGTGCGACGCCGCGCTTCTGGTTCTGCGCGACGGCTGCGTAGACGCCCGTGAGCTCCTCAATCTCGCCGATCTTGAGAACGTCGGCGGCTTCGCCGAGCTTGGGAATGAAGGCAGGGAACCCCGCGGAGAGCGCAGCGGCGCCGAGTCCGGCGCCTTTCACGAAGGACTTGCGGGAAATGGACGATTCCGGCATACTCTGTCTCCTTGGCCACGTTCGACGTGGCCGAACGCGATGAATGACGGGAGTAAGCTAACGGTTCCGAGCCCGTTAATTCAGGCCTCGGCAGGCATCCCCATGCTTGCCGAAAGCTTGTCCCGCAACTTTCTCTCAATGAGAAATGACGACGCAGCCTAGCCGAGACTGCGTCGTCATCTTCACGTAAGCGTGCCGGTGGCGGCTGTTCTTACGACGGCCACTTGAGGTCGCAGATCTTTGCGGCCTCTTCCTCGGAGATCGCCGTTCCCTTTGCGTCCTGCCGATCGAGGATGTGGAAGACGTCATACTTGTCGCCGGGCGTACCGTCCGGATTGAGCTTTCCGAACCACACGGGCCACTGCAACGCGTGGTCGACCTTGCGGTACTCCGCCGTCCCCTCCCAAAGGCTATGGAACGGTGCACCCTCGAGCGTGCGCGCCATCTTGACGGGATCGGTCGATTTCGCCTCATTGATCGTCCACAGCAGACGGTCCATCGCGACGAAGCCGAAGAGACTGCGCGGGGTCGGGGGCTCATTGTAGAGCTTGCGATACTCGGAGACGAAGCGCTCGGCCAGCGCGTTGTTCTTTCCGAAGACCGTCTCGCCTTTGTAATACCACTCCGTGCCCCAATAACCAACGCGCACGCTCGGCGGCACGGCCCACAGGGACTCCAATTCGGCGTACGGCCCCGACACGGGAAAGCTCTTGAGCAGCCCGAACGAAGCGGCCTGCTTCATGAAATTGACCCAGTCTTCGCCGAAGACGAGCACGAGGATGCAGTCAGGCTTCGCTGCGGCAACCTTCGTAAGATATGGGCTAAAGTCGCTGGTGCCCAGGGGGGTGAGGTCGTTGGCGACGATGGAGCCGCCCAGCTTCTTGGCAACGTCGGCGTAGCCTTCGGCCAGCGAGTGCCCGAAGGCGTAGTCGGCCGTGATCATGTACCACTTCTTGCCGAACAGCTTGGCGATCGAGAAACCGGTGGCGTGCGTCAGCTGCCACGTGGTGTGGCACGTCTGGAACGTGCTCCAATGGCAGTTCTTTCCCGTGATCAGGTCCGTGTGGCCGCCCGTGACGAGGAAGAACGTGTTCAACGAGTTCGCGGCGTTGCTGGTCGAGAGGGAGGCGGCGCTGTTGAGCGTTCCCAGAAGTGCGACGACTTTGTCTTGGTTGACGAGCTTGCGGGCTTTCTCGACACTCACGCCCGGGTTGTTTTGATTGTCTTCGACGATGACTTGGACTTTGCGGCCCATGACGCCGCCCTTCTTGTTCCACCAGTCGGCCGCGAGTGCGGAGCCGCGCTTTTGATTCTGCGATACAGCGGCGTAGACGCCGGTCAGCTCTTCGATCTCGCCGATCTTCAGGACGTCGGCGGCCTCGCCGAGTTTGGGAATGAAGGCGGGAAATCCGGCGGAAAGGGCGGCGGCGCCGAGCCCGGCGCCTTTCACGAAAGACCTGCGGGAAATGGAATTGGGCATGCTCTGTCTCCTTGAACCCACGAGGACGTAGTCGGGTACGACGAAAGAAACGACAAGAAGTAAGCGATAGGTCGTAAACCGTCGAAGGGCCGTTATGAGGGCGCGAAGGAATTTCCTCTCTCGCCGCGCGGATTTAGTCCGTGCTCGACCGGTCGCAGAGCTCGCGGAAATTGCAACGCGCGCAGACGCCGAGGTCGTCCGTCATCGGCCAGCGCTCGATTTCTCCGGCGACGCTTTGCGCGACGTCGGTCAGACGTCCGATGACCTCGGCATGGAACTCGGTGATCATATCGAGGATCGCCGGGATGCTCTCGTCGAGCTTGGGGACGTCGATCGCACCGGCCGGATGCTGCAGGTAGACGAGGTGTCCGACCATACCCTCGAGCTCGAGGTCGAGCCTTGCATGGAGGAAGAGGGCGTATGCCGCCAACTGGAGACGATGTGAGTCATTCGGCGTCCCCGTCTTCCAGTCGATGACATGGACGGTGCCTTGCTCGTCGGCGATCGCCACGTCCGGTGAACCGAAGACGACGTAGCCGTCGCCGACGATCACTTTACGATCGTCGAATGCGAGGAAGTCGTAATCGACCCAGCGCAGGCGGCTCTTCGGGCGCTTGAAGAGCGCGCGACCGTAGGGGCCGCCGGCGAATCCCGCGATGGCATCGGCCAGCCTCCGCTCTGCCGCGCTGCGCCGCTCGGGAATGCCGGGAACGCCGTAGTAGTCGTCGGCGAGCTGGTACTCTTCGCAACCGCGTTCAAAGAGGCGCTCGGCGCAGGCTCGCAATGCCGCGGCAGGAACGTCGCACGGCTCGCTGGGACGATGCTCGATGGCGCGCGCGATCGCCTTGTGAACGGCGTTTCCAACCAGCTGATCGAAGCTGGTCAGCCGCTTGAGGCGATGCGCCTTCTGCGCCGAGGGATCGGCGTCATCGAGCCAACCACCCCACGAGCCGTAGTACTGCCAGTAGTACTTGCGCAAGCACTCGCGTAACGTTCGATGACGCGACCACGACCACGCGAGCTCGTTCTTGACGTCCGTCACGCTCGCGCTAGCCGTGGGCGAGCACGGTGATCGAGCCGTCGCCCTCCGTCACCGTCCCGACGATACGCGCCATCTCTCCTCGGCGCTCCAGTGCTTCGACCATCTCCACCGCGCCTTCCGGCGGCACGGCGATGAGCAATCCTCCTGACGTCTGTGCATCGGAGAGCGCCAGACGCATCGCGGGCGAGACGGCCGGCTCAAAACGTACGTATGCCTCGTGGGCGCGCGCGTTGTCCCTCGTGCCTCCCGGAACCTCGCCGGCCTCGGCCAGCTCGAGCGTTCGCTCGAAGAGCGGGACGGCGCCGGCGACGATCTGCAGACCCACGCCGCTTCCAGCCGCCATCTCGCGCGCATGGCCCAAGAAACCGAAGCCCGTGATATCCGTGCAGGCCCGTGCTCCCGCTTCCAGCGCCGCCTCCGAGGCGCGTGCGTTCAGGGATGACATCCAACGCACGGCCTCCGCCATCTCAGCGTCGCCGATCGCCTCGTGCTTCAGCGCCGTCGAGTAAATGCCCGTGCCCAGCGGCTTCGTCAGGAAGAGCACGTCGCCGGGACGCGCGGCGTCGTTGCGCAGGATGCGCGCAGGGTGCACAAACCCCGTGACGGCCAAGCCGTACTTCGGCTCACTGTCTTTCACCGTGTGCCCGCCCACGATGCTCACGCCCGCCTCGACGCAGGCATCGGCGCCGCCGCGCAAGATCGCCGCGAGCACGTCGTCCGGCAGCGTGCCGACGGGGAAGGCCGCGATGTTGAGCGCCGTGACTGGACGCCCGCCCATCGCGTAGACGTCCGAGAGCGCATTGACGGCGGCAATCCGTCCGAACGTGAACGGGTCGTCCACGATGGGCGTGAAGAAATCAACGGTTTGGACGAGGGCCATCTCATCGCTGATGCGGTAGACGCCCGCATCGTCGAACGTCGACGTGCCAACCAAGACGTTGGGGTCCGTGATGGGGGGCAAGCCGCGCAGCACGTGCGCTAGGTCGGCAGAGCCGACTTTGCTCGCTCAACCCGCGCAGGCGCTATAGGACGTCAGGCGGATCATCTTTCCCGTAGTCATTGCGTTACGTACTTCCAGCCGAGCCTCCGCCGGACCCCCTCACCGGCTACGTCGGCCAAGACGACCAGCAGCCAGGTGATGACGACGAAGGCCATCATCTGTTGGTATTGCATGTGCTGCTCCGCGTTGTAGAGCGCCTCGCCGATGCCGCCGGCGCCGATCATGCCGACGACGGTGGCCGCGCGAACGTTCCATTCCAAACGGAACATCGTGTGCACGGCCATGGGGCCGATCGCCAGAGGGAAGATGCCGAACGCCACGATCGGCAGACGTGGCGCGCCCGTCGCCGCCAGCGCTTGCACCGGCGCGGGATCGACGTTCTCGAACGCCTCGGCGAAGAGCTTGCCCAGCACGCCCGCGGAGTGAATGCCCAATGCCAGCATCCCGGCCAACGGCCCGATGCCGGCCATGACGACGAAGATCAGTCCCCACACGATCTCGGGAACGGCGCGTAGAACGTCGAGGATGCGGCGCAGCACGGCGACGATGATGCCGTGAGTGACGTTCCGCGCCGCGCCCAACGCGAACGGGATGGCAAAAACCAACGCGAGCACGGTGCCGCCGACGGCGATCTCCAGCGTCTCCCAGAGCAGCGCCGGCAGCGACGCCAACGTTTCCGGGCGTAACAGGGGCGGAAACATCGCGGTGAACGTCGTCAGCGCGTGTCTCAGGACGAAGACTTGCGGAGGATTGAGCAGTATCGTTGCCAGGCCTACGGGGAAGAGGGCGAGGACGATGCGCGGATGCTTGCGCATGAACCATCCAACGGCATCGAGCGCGCCCACGAGCAGCGCGAGGACGATGATGAGCGTGGTTGCGCGCGGGTAGTCGAGCCCGTCGATCGCGCCGACGAGCTCCGTGCCGATGCCTCCGCCACCGACGGCGCCGACGATGACGGACGCGCGCATGGCGCACTCGAACGAATACGACCCGAACGTCAACAAGTCGGCCAGCGTCAACGGGATCAAGCCGAAGAGCGCTATGGAGAAGCGTGATGCTCCCGTCGCGCGCAATGCCGCCAGCGGCGCCGGCGGCGCCGTGAGGAACAGCTCCGCGAAGACCTTTCCGACCATCGCCGTGTAGAACACGGCGAGCGCGGCCATCCCGGCCGCCGGTCCCAGGCCGACGATGACGACGGCGAGAATCGCCAGCGTGAGATCGGGGACGGCGCGGACGGCGGAGAGCACGGCGACGACGGTTCGCCATCCCGCTATCCGAGTGCCCACGAAGATGGCGAGCGGGATTCCCGCGGACACGGCGATCAGCATGCCGGCGGAAGCCATGCCGATCGTTTGCAGGACGGGCAACCAGACGTACTCGAGGTATCTCGGCGAGAGGTCCGGCGGGAAGAAGGCTCGCAACGTGTGCCACGCGACGATCAAGCCATGCATCGCAGATCCATCGTCCTAGGATGCGGCGAAGACGAGCTGCTGGGGCTCGACGCGTCCGACGGGGCAATCAAACGCGATGCGCCTGTCGAGGCCGATCACGCGATCGAAATGACGCATGGCGAGCTCCGGCTGGTGGAGGGAACAGAGCAGCGCCAGCCCTCGCTCTCGAGCGAGCTCGCACAGGAGCTCGAGGATCTGCTCGCTGAGCGCCGGGTCGAGCGAAGCCACCGGCTCGTCGGCAAGGAGCACGGTGGACCCTTGCACGAGCGCACGGGCGATGGCCACGCGCTGACGTTGGCCGCCCGAGAGATCGGACGTGCGGCTCCTGAGCTTCTCGGCGATGCCGACGCGCTGCAGCGCCGCGCGCGCTTCCTCCAGCTCTGCCGGCGTCGGCCAGATCAAGAAGCGCAGCGCGCGCAACGAGCTCCAGCGTCCCAAGGCACCCGCCATGACGTTTTGGTGCACGGCGAGACGATCGACGAGATCGTGCATCTGAGCGATCACAGCGATGCGCCGCCGCAGCGCCCGCAGCGCCGCGCCGCGGGCTTGATCGACGCGCGTCCCTTGGACGGCGACGTAACCGCTTTCGACGGGGATCGATCCGTTGATGGCGCGGAAAAGCGTCGTTTTGCCGCCGCCGCTGGGACCGACGACGGCAACGCGCTCGCCGCCTTGCACCGTGAAGGAGACACCCTCGAGCGCGGGCGTGGGCTGCTGCGGATAACGAACGGTGAGGCCGGCGATCTCGAGCATGTTACATCATGTTGAGCTTGCGTGCGACACCGCGCAAGGTCTCGTATTCCTCGTCAGTGGCGCGCACGAATTCCTTTCCGCGCAAAATATCGAGCACGGTCTTGTCTCGGGGCTCTTTGAGCGCCAGAAACGCGGTGACGAAGGCCTCGCGGTCTTGCGCTCCGAGATCCTTGCGAGCGACCCACACGTAGTCGACGAAGGGCGGCGTCGCATAGAAGATGCGCACCTTGCTCTTGTCGAGCTGGCCGCCGTCGATCATCGAATGGAAGACGCTCTCGTCCATCGCGCCCGCGTCCACGATGCCTGCCTCGACGGCCTTGGCCGTCGCTGGATGATTCCCGGTGAAGCGGTACTTGATGTCCTTTTCGGGATCGAGACCGTTGCGCTCCATGTAGTAGTACGGCATCAGGTGTCCGCTGGTCGAATTGGTGTCGCCGAACGCGAAACTCTTGCCGCGCAGATCGCTCAGCGCATGAATGGCGGCGTCGGTTTGCGTGATGAAGAGCGAGTGGAAGCTCCGATCGCTCGTGCGCTGAACCAGCGGGATCACGCCGTAGCGCGCATGCGCCTGGACGTACGTCAGTCCGCCCAAGTAGGCGAAGTCGAGCGAGCCGTTACCGAGCGCTTCGACGGTGGCGTTATAGTTGGTGGGGATCACTAGCTCGACGTTGCGCCCGACATGCTTTGCCAGATAGCTCTGGAGCGGGCGTTTCTCGTCGATGGAGACTTGGGTGGCGCCGGCGTCCGGGATCATCCCTACACGGATTGCCTCTCCCGCGGCACGGGCTGCCGGCGGCAGGATAGCGGCCAAGAGCGCCGCTCCCGAAGCTTCGAGCACGATACGGCGAGTAAGTGGCTGGTGCGACATCGAAGCAACCCTTTCTATGTCGAATTAGTTATAAAGCAAGTACGGAACGACTATACTCTTCGCGTCCACGTTCACGTTTCACCCCCGCGAGGGCGCTTTACGGAACGAGCAGAATCGCCGCAACCATGAACGAGGCCATCCGATCCGAGATTACCCGTCTGCGCGCCCAGCTCGACCGGCTACGGGTGCGTCTTTGACTACGCCAAGAGCCGTGACCGGCTGAGAGAGCTCGAGCGCTCGACCGAAGCAAGCGATTTCTGGCAAGATGCCGCCGCCGCCCAAGCCACGATGAAGCAGATCGCCGACTTGCGGGCGGAGATCGAGCCGTTGGACCAGGTGGAGCGGTCGCTCAGTGAGGCAGAGGAGCTGCTGGAGCTGATGGGTGACGAGGCCGGGGCCGAAGAGGAAGTCCGCCGCGATATCGCTGCGGCGGTCCAAGAGGTCGCCCGCATGGAGATGGCTGCCAACTTCGATCGCGAGTTCGACCATCATGGCGCCATCGTCTCGATCAACTCCGGCGCCGGCGGCACCGATGCTGCGGACTGGGCGCAGATGCTCTTGCGGATGTATGTGCGCTGGGCCGAGCGCAAAGGCTTTGACGTCCGGGTGACCGACGAGATGCCGGGCGACGAAGCGGGCATCAAAAGCGCCACCTTCTTCGTGCGCGGTCGCAACGCATACGGAATGCTCGAGAGCGAGCGAGGCGTCCACCGTTTGGTGCGCATCTCGCCGTTCGACGCGGCCCATCGCCGCCACACGGCGTTTGCCAGCGTGGACGTCGTGCCTGAGCTGGAAGCCGGCGAGGGGCAGATCGAGATCAAGCCGGACGAGATCCGCATCGAGACGTTCAAGAGCGGCGGGGCCGGCGGCCAGTACGTCAACAAGACGGAGTCCGCCATCCGCATCATCCACATCCCGACGGGGATCATCGTTTCCTCGCAGCAGGAACGCTCGCAGATGCAGAACCGCGACGTCGCCATGTCCATCTTGCGCGCGAAGCTCGCGCAGCGCGAGCTGGAAGAGCGCGATCGCAAGCTGGCCGAGTTGCGCGGCGAGAAGCTCTCGAATGAATGGGGAAGCCAGATCCGTTCCTATGTGCTCAACCCGTACCAACTAGTGAAGGATCACCGCACCGGTGTCGAGACGGGTAATGTTCAGGCCGTGCTCGACGGAGAGATCGATCTCTTCATCTGGCCCTATCTCCAACAGCGCGAGCGTTTTGTCGGAGGCGTCGCGTCATGAGCCGACCCGACCTTTGCGTCGTCGTCGTGACCTGGAATGACGCCATCCGAGCGACGCTGGCGATCGATTCGTTCTTCGCCTTGCCGGAAGTGGAGGCCGAGCCGGAACGGTACGCACTGGTCGTCTCCGACAACGGCTCGCTGGACGGCACCCCGGACGTTCTGCGCGCGCGCTACGGCGCACGCATTCGAGTCCTGGAGAACGGCGCGAATCTCGGCTTCGGAGCCGGCTGCAACCGCGCATTCGCCGCCATCGACGCGGATACGTATTTCCTCTTGAATCCCGACGCGCAGCTGCGCCCGGGCGCGCTCGCGGCAATCATCGATTTTTTCGCGCGCCGTCCGCAAGCCGGCATCGCCGGCTCGAAGATCCTCAACCCGGACGGCTCGCTCCAAGAGTCTTGCGGTGAGTTCGACACGTGGCTGGGCGCCTTCTTGCGGTCGAGCGCGTGGGGCGAGCTGCCACCGTTGCGCAGGTATGCCAACGGTTACGCGCTGCGCCGTTGGAGCTACGACGACGAGCGGCGTGTCGACATCGTCATCGGCGCCGCGCTCGCCATACGCCGCGACACGATCGAGCGCATCGGCGGATTCGACGAGCGCTTCTTCCTCTATCAAGAGGAAGTCGATCTTTGCAAGCGCGCAGCGAACGCTGGGATCGGGACATGGTACGTGCCGGGAAGCGTGGCCGTGCACGAAGGGATGGGCTCGGCGACGTCGCGCGCGGCCGTGGAGCGCTACAAGCGCGCCGGACGGCGGCTCTACTGGATCAAGCACCACGGGCGACTCTGGTACTATGCGCTCTGCGCGGCGCTCGTGGGACGATACGCGCTCTACGCGGCGCCGCTGCTCGGAGGCGCGCTTTTGGTTCGGCGTGCCTTGGGGAGATAGCGCGGAGGCCGCACGAAAGGCTCTCACCGTGATCCGTCCCGAGTGCGTCGCCACATTCCCCGAGCCCGTCGGCTTCCGCATCGTCAGATGCTGCGGAACGGCCTTCGGCGAGGCGGTCCGCGTCCGTAACGTCTTCCGTGACGCGCTGCGCGGCATCGGCACCTTTCTGGGAATCGCCCCGTACGAGTTCGTCACCGATGCGGAACGGGCTCGCCAGGATTCGCTCGCTCTTCTTCTCGAACGGGCGGAACGCATGGGGGCGAACGGCGTGATCGGCTTGCGTTTCCACGCGGTCGACGAAGCTGGCGCGATCCGGCTGACGGCAATCGGCGAGGCCGTCGTCTTGGACCCGGAACCACGGTGACATCCGCGAAGCGAAGCGAAATGAGTACAACCCGAGCCGAGTGCGTGAGACGTGAGAGCGAGCTGAACGAACTCGCGCGCGTCGTCGATGCGTGTCGCAAGTGCGAGATCGGCTGCCTGCGCACCAAGAGCGTCTTCGGCGAAGGCGACCCCTGTGCGCGTTTGATGTGCGTCGGCGAGGGTCCGGGAGAGACGGAGGATGCCACGGGACGCCCATTCGTGGGCCGTGCCGGAGAGCTGCTGACGAAGATGCTCGCCGCGATCGGGCTCGAGCGCGGCGAAGTCTACATCTGCAATACGATCAAGTGCCGCGCATGCTACCGTGAGGGGACGAAGCTTCGCAATCGGGCGCCGACGCCCGAGGAGCTGGCGAACTGTCGCCCATACCTCGACCAACAAATTGCGCTGGTCCAGCCGCGCGTCATCTTGGCGTTGGGCGCCCCTGCCGCGAAGTCGTTTCTCGGGTCGTCGTTCCAGATCACGCGGATGCGCGGCAGGTGGTACGAGGGGCCGCACGGCATACCGCTCATGGTGACGTTTCACCCGGCGTACGTCTTGCGGCAGGGCGGCATGGCGCTGACGGAAACCAAGCGCCAAGTGTGGGCCGACCTCAAGGCCGTGAAGGCGAAGCTCGACGAATTGGAACGAAGTCAGCCGCAAGACGACATGGCAGGCGACGGACCAGCACCCGAGCCTGTGCAACCCTCGTTATTCTGAACAAGTGAACGTCGGCCGGCCTTCGCTGGACGGCGGCGCGTATTTTCAGTACCATAGGACGGCTATGGAACGCGACCCCATGCGGATCTGGTGGGATGATCGTGCGCGAGCCCTCGGGTACCGCGAGGGTCGAGCATTGGCGGAGGAGCTCTCGCTCAAGCGGTATCGGATCGAGCAGCTCTACCGCGCCGCGGTGAGGGAGCTGCACGAGGACGTCAGCTCGATCACGGTGCTTCCGCAAGGCTTGCGCGATGAGCTGGACGCCCGCGGCTTCCCGTTCGACACCGTCGCGCCGGCGGTCGTGCGACGCTCCAGCGACGGCCAGACGATCAAGGGGCTCTTCGCCCTCCGCGACGGACAGCAAGTGGAATCGGTGCTGATGGAGCACCGCGGCGATCGCAACACCGTGTGCATCTCGAGCCAAGCCGGCTGCGCTTTCGCATGCACGTTCTGTGCGACGGGACAGGGTGGGTTCTCACGGCATCTCACCGCGAGCGAGATCTTCGATCAGGCGCGCTACTTCGCGCGTGTGCTGGCCCGCGGCGGACGGAAGATCACCAACATCGTCTTCATGGGAATGGGCGAGCCGTTCCACAATTACGAGTCGGTGATGGGCGCCGTCGCGCTGCTCAACGATCCCAGGGGCTTCGGCCTCGGTCATCGCCACATCACGATCTCGACCGTTGGCGTGGTGCCCGCCATCGATCGCTTTGCCGAGGAAGGGCTCCAAGTCAATCTCGCCGTTTCGCTCCACGCGCCGACGGACGAGCAGCGCGACGCCATCATGCCCGTGAACCGGCGCTGGAAGATCGCGGAGCTGATGGACGCCTGCGAACGCTACGTGGAAAAGACGGGCCGCAAGATCTTCTTCGAATATCTCATGCTGGCCGGCGTCAACGACCGTGCCGAAGATGCGCGCGCCCTCGCGCGGCTCATGGCCGGACGACTGTATCACGTCAACCTGATCCCGTACAACGCGACGCCCGACGCCGAGTTCCGGGGCTCCGAAGGGCCGGTCGTCAGCGCCTTCCAGCGTCTGTTGACGGAAGCGGGCGTTCCCTCGACGATCCGTCACCCTATGGGGCGAGACATCGCCGCGGCGTGCGGGCAGTTGCGTGCCGAGACGCAACCACACCGCGTCTTGGCGGGATAGCGAAGGGGAACCCCGGGCAGGGGGCGCAACTCTCCGGCCTATGACCACCCAGGCAGAACGATACCAGCCCTCGCTCGAGGACGTCAGCGCGCTTGCCAAGCGCCGCGGCTTCATCTTCCAGTCGTCGGAGATTTACGGCGGCGCGGGCGGCGTCTGGGATTACGGTCCACTCGGCACGGAGCTGAAGCGGAACGTCAAGCAGTCGTGGTGGCACGAGATCGTCGAGATGCGTGATGACGTCGTGCCGTTCGATGCGGCGATCATCATGCATCCGCGGACGTGGGTAGCCTCGGGGCACGCGGCGACGTTCCA
>Ga0070735_10000176_pt1 | contig 77236 bp, 70 predicted proteins | sample Coa_R1_FD_66443 | JGI IMG/M metagenome (GOLD analysis project Ga0070735, IMG submission 66443) | Surface soil microbial communities from Centralia Pennsylvania, which are recovering from an underground coalmine fire - Coalmine... | ecosystem: Environmental > Terrestrial > Soil > Unclassified ...
GCGCCAGCTCGGCCAATGCGTCCTCCTGCGCCGAGTCTCCGGCGAAGGCCGTTACGGCCAGCTCGCCGGTCGAGACGTCCGCATGAGCGACGGCAAGCGCCTCGCCGACCAGCGCCACTGCAGCAAGGAAATTATTGGCCGCCGACGGCAGCAGCGACTCCTCGAGCACCGTCCCCGGCGTGACTACGCGCACGACGTCGCGTTTGGTCAGCTTGTTGGGAACGGGCGCCTCCAGTTGCTCCGCCAGCGCCACAACGCGCCGTTGCGCAACCAACTTGGCCAAGTATCCGTCGAGCGCATGATGCGGCACCCCTGCCATCGCCACGCGCTCGCCTCCGCCGGACTCCTTGGACGTCAGCGCGATCTGCAGCGCGCGCGCGATCGTCTCGGCATCCTCGCCGTACGCTTCGTAGAAGTCGCCGACGCGCATGAGCAGGACCGCCTCGGGATAGCGATCCTTCAACCCAAAATATTGCTCGAAGAGCGGCGAGCGCCGGCCCTCTTTCGCCATTACCGGGGCGCCGCGACGGCGTCGTGGGCGATGAGATCGAGCACGACGGGCCCTTCGTCCGGCGCGCCTCCCTCCAGCGGGGGCAATACCCGCGCCACGGGCGTCGCCGGCGCATCGGCATGCGGCGCCGTTGCCAACACCGTGCCCAGCATGCCCCACGTGTAGGCTTTGTCGATGCGCACGTCGAGCCATGGTCCGTCGAGGTGCTGCTTGGGCACGATCACGGTAACGTTCTGGCCGATCTTGGCAGCGTAGCGGTTGGGATCTTTCTTCGACGGACCGACGATCAGCGCGCGCTCCATCCTGCCCACGAACGACTCATGATAGGCGCGCGTATGCCGGTCCTGCGCTTCCGCCAAGCGGCGCAAACGCGCGCCGGCCACCCCGGAATCGACGAACTGCTCCGTCCACTTCGCCGCCTGAGTTCCGCGCCGCGGTGAGTAGATGAACGTGTAGGCGTTTTGGAACGTGCCTTCTTCAACGTACGCAAGCGTCTCCTCGAACATCTCCTCCGTCTCGCCGGGGAAAGCCACGATCAGATCCGTGGTGAGCGCCCAGTCGGGGCAGTGCGCGCGGAACTCCGCCACTTTGGCCCTGAATTGCTCGATGGTGTACTTGCGGTTCATCCGCTTGAGCATGTGATTCGAGGCGGATTGCAGTGGGAGATGCAAGCGCTTGTTGAGCTTCTTGATAGCGCCCAACGTGCGCAGCGTGCGTTCGTCGAAATCGTTGGGATGCGGGCTGATGAACGTCAGCCGCTCCACGAGCTCTTCAGCGGCGACCATCTCCAAGAGATCGGCAAAACGCGCCCCCGTTTGCGGGCAGCGGTAGTGATTCACGGTCTGTCCGACGAGCATGATCTCGCGCGCGCCGCGATCGAGGCGTTCACGCACGTCGGCCATGACGGCCTCGACGGCGCGGTCTTCGAAACGCCCCCGCACCATCGGCACGATGCAGAACGTGCAGTAATAGGAGCAGCCTTGCTGGACCGTCACGAAGGCGCGAAGATTTCCCCAGCGCGGATCGGCATCAGCCTCGTCATGCGCGACGGAGCCATAGCCCTCGAGCGCCGCCAGCGACGCTTCGCTGCCGTCGTCTTCATCGACGAAGCGCCCGTGCCACTCGCCCAAGCGCTCGATCAGCGCGTCGATCTCCTTGGTGCCGAAGATCGCGTCGACGTAGGATACCTTGTTGGGCATGACGTCGCGGTCTTGCTCGGCCAAGCAGCCCATCACGACGAGCTTGACGTCGGGATCCTGCGCTTTGATCGCCTTCCACTGCCCGATGCGTCCATACGCCCGGGTTTCCGCATTGTCGCGAACCGTGCAGGTATTGAGAACGAGCACGTCGGCTTCTTCAGGCGTCTCGGCGGCGCGATAGCCCAGCGACAAGGCTCCGCGCAGGACGCGCTCGGAATCGGCCTCGTTCATCTGGCAGCCGAAGGTCTGAATGTAGATCGAGGGCATACGGACTATTTCTTGGATCCGGCGACGAGCCACTGCAGCAGCGGCAGGGGAAGGTAGAGGCGGCCGTTCACCAACGTCGGCGACGCTTCGTACCGCCGCGGCTGATCGTCGACGGCGTACTCACGCTGGTCGACGTGGCCGACCACTTTGTGGCCGCCGTAACGAATGACGAGCTTTCCTCCCTCCAATGTATACGCATCGTCCGGAATGTAGCTTTCCACGGGAGCCAGCACGACGGGGCCCGTGGTCGAGGCTCGACGCATCACCACGACCGTCTCCGTATCGGGATAGATCTCGACGTCGCGGACGATGGTATCGCCTTTGTAACGGAGCTCGACCCGATGATCCCCCGCCTCCACGCTGCGCGCGGCCACGGGCACCTTCCCGGCCGTCGCGCCGTCGATGTAGACCTGACCGCCGGTGAGGTCGGAGCGAATAGCGAGCCTTCCCGTCTGACGAACCGCCGTGGTGACGGGGCGGAGGCGGATCGCCTCCATTAACGGCTCTCGGCCCTCAGAGACGTCCACGCCGACGTCCTGCACGGAGAACCCCGTCTTGCTAACCGAGATCACATGGTGGCCGGTCGTCACGGACGAGATCAGGATGGGACTCTCCCCGACGAACGTCCCGTCGATCCACACGTCGGCTCCGCTGGGGAGGCTGCAGATGTAGATGCCGCCCCGCCCCCGTTCGGCGGCAGCCGGGCCGGCCACGGCCGCGAGCAGGGCACATGCGAGGAGGAGCGAGCGCATCGAGCCCTGGCTTCGAGCCCGCCATACGCCCGGCCCTCCGGTGTAGGTTGCACTTGTTGGACAGAGAATGGGGGGCGGTCATGTATCCTACCGTCGCCATCGTCGGCCGTCCTAACGTCGGCAAGAGCGCCCTCTTCAATCGCCTGGTCGGCCGGCGCCTCGCCATCGTCGAGGATACGCCCGGCGTCACGCGAGATCGGCTGTACGCCGTGGCGGAGTGGTCGGGGCGCCAGTTCATGCTCGTCGACACGGGCGGCATCGAGGCCGACGTCGACCTTCGCAAGGAGGCGACCGACGAGCTGACGCGCATCCGCGCCAATGCGCGCCGTCAAGCTGAAGCGGCGGCCCAAGAGGCGGACGTCGTCGTCTTCGTGGTCGATGGTCGTGAAGGCTACCATCCGCTCGACGACGAGGTGGCGTCGATCTTGCGACGCGCCGGGCGCAATGTGCTTCTCGCCGCCAATAAGGTGGAGTCGCCGGCGGCTCGCCAGTCGGCCACGGCGGAGTTCGCGCGATTGGGGTTGGGCGAGCCTATCGGCGTCTCGGCGATCCACGGCGAGGGCACCGGCGACCTGCTCGACGCCGTCGTCGCCCGGCTCCCCGCAGAGACGGCGGTAATCGATGAAGACGAGCTGGCCATCGCGATCATCGGCCAACCCAACGTGGGCAAGTCATCCCTGCTCAACGCCCTCGTGGGCCGAGAGCGCGCCATCGTTTCGACCGTGCCGGGCACGACGCGAGACGCCATCGACGAAGTGGTGGTGCGCAACGGCCGCCGCTTGCGGCTGATCGACACGGCAGGCATCCGCCGTCACGTCGACAAGAGCGATCCCATCGAATATTACTCGAGCCTGCGCTCACTCAATGCGATCTCGCGCAGCGACATCGTGCTGCTGCTGATCGATGCCATGAAGGGCATTCTCGCGCAGGACCGCCGCCTCGCCGGCGTCGCCGTGGAAGAGCGAAAGGGGCTCGTTCTCGTCGTCAACAAGTGGGATCTCGCGCTCGAACAGGGCAGCTACAGCCAAGCTGAGCTGACCCGGGTCCTTCATGAGCAACTGAGCTTCGCGTCCTACGCGCCCGTGGTTTTCCTCTCAGCGCTCACCAAACGCGGCTTGCAAAAGCTCCTGCCGGCGATCGAGCGCGTCGCGGAGAACTTGAAGCGTCGCGTGCCAACGGCGCAGCTCAACGACGTCGTGCGCAGCGCCGTGCTCGCCCATCCGCCCCCACCGGTGAAGGGCCGCACGCTCAAGGTGTTCTACGCCTCCCAGCCGTACGAGAATCCGCCGGGATTCGTTCTGATCACGAACGACCCCGAGCTCGTCCACTTCTCCTATCAGCGATTCCTGGAAAACGTGATTCGACAACATTTCGATTTCGAAGGCGTTCCCATCTCCCTGCACTTTCGCGCGCGCAGCGGAGCGGAAGTCTCATGATCGCCCTTGCCGTGGCGGCGGCCTTTCTCATCGGCTCCATACCGTTCGGCGTCGTCATAGGACGTGGCATCTTCGGCGTCGATCTCCGGACGCAAGGCAGTGGAAACATCGGCGCCGCCAATGCCTTCCGCAGCTTGCCCAAGTGGGCCGCTGCCTTGGTCTTGGTCGGCGACGCGCTCAAAGGCTACCTGCCGACGTTCTTGGCCCTGCATGGCGGCGCTGGCCCCTGGGCGAGCGTCTCGATCGGTCTTGCCGCGATCCTCGGCCACAACTACTCCATCTTCTTACGCGGCCGAGGCGGCAAGGGCGTCGCGACGGGCCTCGGCGTGCTGATCGCCCTCTCGTGGCAGGCCGGGCTGGCGTGCATCGCCGTCTGGATCCTCGTCGTCTTGGTGAGCGGCTACGCAAGCCTCGGATCGATACTGCTCAACCTGGCCCAACCTTTAGCCCTCTGGCTTGCGACGCGTGAACCGGCCTATGCCTCGTTCGGCATGGCGGCCTTCCTCTTAGTGCTTTGGCGCCACCGCGAGAACGTCGACCGCCTGCTCCGCGGGCGAGAACACTCGTTGTTCAAAAGAGGCGCCAACCTGTAGAGGTTACGTCCGAGAGGGGCCGCCCCGACGCCCTGCGAATTGTCGGGAGTTTTGCCACCGATGGAGCACTGCATCGTTCATGATCTCTAGCAACGACTTCCGCAACGGCATCACCATCAGCGTCGACGGCCAACTTTGGACCGTGGTGGAGTTTCTCCACGTGAAGCCGGGCAAAGGCGCGGCCTTCGTGCGCACCAAGCTCAAGAACGTGAAGACGGGGCAGACCCTCGAGCGCACGTTCCGCGCGGGCGAAAAGGTGGAGCGCGCCGTCGTCGACAATCGCGAGATGCAGATGCTCTACAATGACGCCGACGGCTACCATTTCATGGACCTGGAGACCTACGAGAACGTCACGCTCCAGCGCGATCTCATCGGCGACGCCGCCGACTTCCTCAAGGACGGCATGAAGATCCAGGTCCAGTTCCACGAGGGCACGCCGATCGGCGCAGATCTCCCGGCACACGTGGAGCTCGAGGTCAAGGAAACGGAGCCCGGTTTCAAGGGGGATACGGCGACGGGCACGACCAAACCGGCCGTGCTCGAGACGGGCGCGACCGTCCAAGTGCCGCTCTTCGTCAACCCGGGCGATGTCATTCGCATCGATACGCGCGACCGCCGCTACATAGGCCGCGTCCAGTAAGGTGCGCTACGGCAGCTCGCGGCGATTGGTCGCGGGCATCCCTTGCGGCACGCTCTCGATCCCGTTGCCAAATCGGAGCTCGGCACCTGCCGGGCTCCTTCCCTTCAACATGTCGCTCCAGGCAGCGCCGATGGCCGGGATGATCGTCTCCAGATGATGCGTTCCCCCCTGCTGCGCATAGTAGCCGGCCTCGATCCCGGACGCCCGCAAGACCTTGACCGCAGCGCGGACATGCGAGTTGGGGACGTTCGCATCAGCGGTTCCAGAGACAAGATAGAACGGCTTGCTGCGGAGACGAAACACGACGAGATCTCCCACCTCGTTCGGAATGGCGCCGGCGATCGACAGGATCGCCGCCCAACGGTTGGGCTGCACGATACCAACGGTGAAGACGCCGTAGCCTCCCATCGAATAACCGGCGAGATAGACATGATGGACGTCGACTGTGAAGGCCCCCTCGACGAGATCGAGCGCCGCGTAGACGTCGACGGAAGCGGGATCCGCGTACTGCGCGTCGCCGCGTGCGTAAGGCGCGATGATGATGCAGCCGTTGCTGTCGGCAAGATCGCGGAAGACCGGCTTGACGATCATCTCGCCATCCGTCATGAGTCGGCCGTGCAGTAGGACGACCAACGGTGTCGGACGCCCCGGCACGTAGGAGGACGGCACATAGACGGCCATTGACTGGAGCGTGCGATCGGCGGGCGAAGTGAAGAGGATCTCGTCGCTTCCGCGCACCTCGCTCAGCGCGTGGCGCCTACCGGTCGACAGCTGATCGGCGAGGCTCACGTCGAGCTCAACGGTGCGCTTCATCTCGTCGGCATAATCCCGTTCCGGCATCCAGTCAGGGCGGCCGTTTGGCTCCAGCATGGACTCGTCGTCCACCAAGCGCGCAAGGATCTCGAGATGTGTTCCCGTCTCGTGCTGGATCTTCGGCAAGTTCGCAATGATCTCAGCGCGCGCCGCATCCATTTGCGAGTGGAGCGCCGCGAGGGAGTCGCCCGATGCTTCCGGCGTCGGCGATGCGGCCGCGCATAGTATCGCCGCCGCGATCGCCCACCGGATTCGTCCGCTCACGAGCCATTCTCCGCCGATAGTCGCACGACGATGACGGGCGCACGCGCGTGATCGATCACGAAGCGAGCGACGTGGCCGATCGACTTCGGTCCGGCGCCGGGCAGGTGGCCGGCCCCCACGATGAGCGCAACGCGCGCACCGGCGGCCTCGACAAGCGCGTGACCGGCATCGCCCCCTGTCACCGCGCGCGGAGCAGCCGGAAAGCCGGCTTCCCGCAGCAGCGCGGCGCCGCGCTCGGCGATTGCGTCAGCCTGCTCCTCATCGAGCATCGCTCGGCATGCTTCGCGTTCTTGGCGCGGCGCCGGACGCCCATGACGCCGCAAGACGTATGCCAGCTCGCGACCGGCAACATCGCCGTACGCGCACCATGCCTCAACGCGCTCAAACGCGCCGAGGAACGGCGTGGCAGCCTTCACGAGTTCCGCGCTCTCCACGCCATCGAAACAAACACCTGCACGCATGTCCCTACCCCGACAGCTAGCGCCCGACGATCCAAAGCCAAAGTGCCGTGACCGCCAACATCGGCGGCACGACGACGATGCCGAGGCGAACATATTCGAGTGCGCTCACCCGAACCCCGCGCTGGTGAAGAACGCCCAGCCAAAGAATCGTCGCCAGCGAGCCGGCGGTCGTTAGGTTGGGCCCCAAATCGACGCCCGCGATCAACGGATAGGCGATATCCGGTACCGGCGCGTGCGCGACGACGAACGACGACGCGACGGCGATGGGAAGATTGTTCAGTAGGTTCGATAGCAGGGCCGCACCGACTGACGACGCTAGGATCACCGCCAACTGGCCCGCGCGCGCTGCGGCATCGAGCGCATGAAGCGCAAGCTCGACGAAGCCGGCGCGCGCCACAGCGTCGAGCAGTGCGAAGAGCGCGGCCAAGAACACGAACGTCGACCACCCGATGCGCGCCGCTGCCTCGCGCGCCGGCACTGCGGCCACGGCCAACGTCACCAGCGCTCCGACCGCCGATATCGGACCCAGCGGCCACCGCAGGAGCAAGGCCGCCAGGTACGCCAGCGAGACGCAGAGCATCGCGATCGATGCGCGCAGCGCGCGAGGCTCCAGCCTCCCTGCCGGCTCGTACTCGTAGCGACCCCGCAAATGCCGCCGGAAGAGCCAGAGAAACAGCAGCAGATTGATGGCGATCGCAGCCAGCTCCGGCGGGAGGAGGTGCACAACGTACGAACCGAGGTGAGGCCGGGGCAACACCAACACGTTGGCCGGGTTGGCGAACGGCAGTCCAAACGACGCGGTATCGGCGACGAACGCGCACGCGAAGAGATACGGCAACGCGTCTACGCCGCGACGCGACACCGCCCGAAAGACGATCGGCGTGAAGACGATTGCCGTCGCATCGTTGGAAAGCACCGCCGTCGCGAGGGCGCCGACGAAAAAGATCCAAACGAAAAGGCGGCGTCGCGAGCCTCTCGCGCGCTCCAGCATGACATTCGCGATCCAAGTGAAGAGACCGCTGCACTCCGCCGCCGCCGAGAGTCCCATCAAGCCCAAGATGAACAATGCCACGTTCCACTGGCTTGCGACGGCGCGCACGGCGGCTTCGAAGGGCTCCGCGCCGATGAGCATGGCGATCGCGGCTCCCGCGAGCGCCCAGATCCATTCGCGTACTCCGAATGGACGCACGCCCACGAAGACCATCGCGATGACGGCGATGGCGAAGACCATCCGTTAGATGCTGTAGTGCAGGACGCCCTGCCCGGCGCGATGCTCGTCGGCGAGCTCCGCAAAGGTGATACCTTCGAGCGCGCTTTCGAGCACGCCGGCCACGCGCGCCAGCGCCTTCTCCACCACACCCTGCTCGCGCCACGCCTCCGGCGCGCCCTCGAGCAGCTCGCGATCGAAACGCCGCACGACGTCAGCCAGCGTGATCGACGACGCGGGACGGGCGAGAAGATAACCTCCCTGACTCCCGCGGCGACTGGTGACAAGGCCCGCCGACTTCAACGCGAGGAGGATCTGCGGCAGGAAGCGCTCCGGAATGCGCTGCGCGCGCGCGACGTCCTCGATACGAATCGGTTCGCCGTCAGCAGGCGCCAGCGCCAGTTCCAAGAGCGCTCGGGCCGCATACACGGTTCTTGCAGAGAGGCGCACACAGCTACGTTGGCGGGAACGGCGTGAGCGTCCTGTGAATGATGCGACGATGGAAGCGTTCGTACTCTCGCTCGCCCTGATCGCGGTCGGGACCGCGGCCAGCCTCTACGGCTCTCTGGTCGGCCTGGGAGGCGGCTTCATCGCCATACCGATCTTGCGGATATTCTTCGGCGTGCCGACGACGCTGGTGGCCGGCGCCTCGATCGCCATGGTAACGGTGAGCTCCCTCGTCTCCGGCGTCTCGTTCGTTCGCGCGCGGCGCGTCGACGTGCCGCTGGCACTGACCTTTGCGCTCTTCGGCATTCCCGGCAGCATCGTCGGCGCAGGCTTGGCGCACATGATCTCCACCAAGTGGTTTGACCTAGCCTACGCGCTGCTCATCGTCACCTTTGCCGCGCAGCTGATCCTCAGAAGGCGCACCGACGGTGATGGACACGCGCACTTCGCACCGTTCGCCACGGAGCGTGAGTTCGTCGATCGCGATGGGAACACATGGCGCTACCGCGTCAGCTACCCCGTCTCCATCGTCTTCGGTTTCATCGTCGGCGTCATCGCCTCGCTCTTCGGGATCGGCGGCGGCATCGTGCAGATGCCGGTGATGATCGGCCTCTTCGCCATTCCGCCGCACATCGCGACGGCAACGTCGGCGGCGGCCATCGCAGTCGTCGGAATCTCGGGAACGATCGCTCATATGCAACGCGGCGACGTTCACGCGCTCTATGCAGTTCCGCTGGCGATCGGAGGAGTGATCGGCGGGCGCCTGGGTCCCGCCATCAATCGCCGCCTCTCCTCACCGGCGCTGTTGAAGGCGCTTGCCGCAGCGCTGATCCTCGCAGCCATCGGGCTCGCTGCCAAGCACATCGCTTGACGGCGGTCGGTACGGCACTTCCCCAGAGCCCACTTAGAGCGGAGCGGGGAGCTCCGGCGCGTCGGCCTGGCCGAGATCGCGAACCCTGAGCACTTCGTACACGCGCAGTTGGAACCGTGAGTCGTACTTGCGGCGGCTGCAGCGTCCACACGACGCGCGCGCCGGCGGACGGCGGCGACGCAAGAGTTCCATGGCACAATGCGGGCACTTGAGAATGTAGCGTCGCCCGCTCGGCCGCTCTTCCACGCGGCCCATGTCGTGATAGATGCTCCCGATGCCGAGCTCGCGCATCTTCTTCTTGAACGCCGGCGTGTGCCCGGAGTCCATGCCCTTGGCATCGAGCCAGGCGTGGATCATCTCGTGGAGCAGGGTCTCTTCGAGGCGTTCCGGATATCTCTTGAAATGCTTCAGCGAAAGCTCGATGAGCGGAGGCTTATGGATGATGCGTCCGGCCACCGTCGAGAAACGCGAGTTGTACGCGATGCGATAGGCCGGAATCTCACCGTGAAAGTGCTGGAGATTCAACCGCGCGAAGAGGAGCTGGAGGTCGGCTTCACTCGGTAGGGAAGGGGCCATCGCCGCCGTTGCGTTCCCGCCTCACGGAGGCTTGCCCTGCCGAATGTGGGGGCCCTATCCAGGACCGGTCCCTGCCGCTTCCGAAGGCCAATGGCGTGAACGCCGATCAAACGCCGCGGACCGCGTCGGGCCTTCCACCGCGACTGGCCGTGCCGATCTTCATCATTGTCGCCGCGCTCTTCTTGGGGTCGCTGGGCTACTTCTTCAAGGTGTCGATGGCGCAAGAAGGCAGCGCATTTGGGCGCAACGCCCTGGCGCAAGCCAATGCACCGACGTCGGCGATGGGCGGGGCCGATACCAAGGCTGCCCCGATCGCGCAAGCGCCCGTCGCGCAGAGTGGCACCGGCCCAATGCAAGGGGCATCGCTCCGAGGCGGTCCTCCCGCCCCGGTGATGGCCCAAGTGCAGCAGTACCGTGCGCGGCTCCAACGCAACCCGAACGACGTCGCGGCCCTGACGGGCCTTGGGAAGCTCGAGTTGGAAGCAGGCATGTACGGAAGAGCCGAGGCGCTCTTCGCACGCGCAGCTCGCCTCCAACCCACGAACGCCGACGCGCTCTACGGCGAAGCAACGGCGGCGCAAGCGCTGGGTCATCGCAAAGAAGCGGTGGCGGCGTACAAGAAGCTGCTCGACGTCGCACCGAACGATGAACGGGCGAAGGACGCGCGCGCTGCCCTTCAAACGTTAGGCGCATGACCCACCTCCTGCGTGTCGCCTATCAAGGAGAGCCTGGAGCGTTCAGCGATGAGGCCGTGCGCCAACTGCTGCCCACGGCGGAGAGTCGAGGGTTTCCCACGTTCGACGAGGCCGTCGCGGCGACCGTCGATGGCGCGGTCGACGCCGTGCTGCTGCCCGTCGAGAACACGATCTATGGCTCTGTCGTTCGCTCGTACGATCTGATCGGCGATTCGCCGCTGCGCCTCTGCGGCGAAACGATCGTCCATGTCCGGCAATGCCTCATCGCGCCGCCGGGCACGCCACTGGAACGCGTGCGCACCGTGGCTTCGCATCCGGTGGCGCTCGAGCAGTGCCGACGCGCCATCGCGCGCTACGGTTGGCAGACGCTCCAGGCCATCGATACGGCAGGCTCAGTGCGCGGCGTGCTCGACGGCAGCATCGAAGCGGACGCCGCCATCGCGGGACCCCTTGCAGCCGAGCGCTATGGCGGACAACTGTTGCTTCCCGATATCCAGGACGATCCGGGAAACTACACGCGCTTTCTCTTGGCCGCGCCGGAAGAGTTGGCCCGCGCGCTTGCCGACGGCCGCCACGATCGTTCGGCGCTGCGTCTCGAGCTCGTCAATCGCGCCGGCTCGCTGCATGCCGCGCTGGGTCTCTTCGCTGAACAGGGCATCAACCTGCGGATGCTCCTCTCGCGACCAATTCCCACGCAGCCGTGGCGCTACCGCTTCTATCTAGAAGTGGATGCCGACGCCCCGCGCGCCGAAGAGGTGCTCGCCATCCTCGGAGACATCGGAACGGGACGGCTCCTCGGAAGCTACCGCGGAGCCACGCGTCCGAATTGACGTCTCATTCCGTTGGAAGCGGCTGGCGCATGCCGCCTCTCCCGAGCTCCAACGGCGCCTCGCGCTCCTCGTCTTCCAAGCCGTGTCCCGCATCGAATCTTTGCGGCGCGAGCCAAACGTAGACCACCGGAACCAGCAACAACGTCAGCACCAGCGAGCTCGTGAGGCCGCCGATGATCACGATACCGAGGCTCTTGCGAACCTCGGATCCCGCCACCAAGCCTAGGGCGAGCGGCGTCATGCCGGCGATCATCGAGATCGTCGTCATGAGAATGGGGCGGAACCGGATCCGCGCGCTCTCCATGATAGCCGCCACCTTCTCGTAGCCGCGCGAGCGCAGCGTGTTCGCGTAGTCGACGAGTAGAATCCCGTTCTTCGTCACGAGGCCGACCAGCATGACCGTGCCGATGAGCGAGAACAGATTCAGCGTTTGCCGCGTCATGGCCAACGCGCCGAGAGCGCCCACCGTCGCCACCGGAACGGAGAACATGATGATGAACGGCGTCATATAGCCGTTGTAGAGGGCCACCATCAAGAGATAGACCAACACGAACGAGAGCGCCAGCGCCGACGTCATGCCGATGACGGTGTCTCGCGTGTTCTGCTGGTTGCCGTTGGGGTTGGGACGCACCAGCACGTAGGCCGGAAGATGCAACTGGGCCAGGCGCCGCATGAACGCCTTCTCCACGTTGGACTGCGGAACGCCGGGCGCGACGTTACCCGTGACGTGAATGACCGAGAAGCGATTCACGCGCGTGATGATAGGGGGCGCCGGAGACCAATGGAGATGGGCCACGTCGCCGACGTGGATGATGACGCCGTTGTTCGTGCGGATGGGGATAGCCTCGACCTCGCTCAAGCTCCGCTGGTCGTTGAGCGGATAGATGACCTGAACGTTCTTGAGCCCATCGGGCGACTCGAACTGCGTGGCAAGGGCGCCGCCGAACGCCGCCCGGATCGCTTGTGAAGCGGTGCCGATGCTCACGTTGAGCGCTTGAGCCGCTCGGCGGTCGAAGACGACTTCCACCTGCGGCGCGAGCCGTTCCGCGGAACTGGTCACGTTGACGGCGCCCGGCGTATTCTTCAGCGTCTGCTCGATCTGCGGAGCGTAATTCGCGGGATCGCCCTCCAGCGACGTGACGAGGTAGTCCAGCGGCTGCTGATTGCCGCCGCCCGTTCCGGTCGACGGAATCACGACGAGCTCGGCCCGCCGAACCAAGGGCGGCAGCTGGCGCCGCAAATAGGCGACCCAATAATTGGTGCTATGTTTGCGGTCGTCCCGGAGCCAAAGGTGCACCTGGCCGACAGCCCCTTGCTGGAGCAACCCGCCGAACGGTGAGGAGTACGCGCCGGCCGTGCCCGTGGCCGCGCTCAGATCGGTCACATGCGCATCGATGAAATTGTCAAGCGCGCGAACGGTTGCGTCCGTCGTCGTCAGCGGCGTGCCTGTGGGGTATGTCAGCTGCACGAAAATCTCGCCGCGGTCCTGCGCGGGGATGAACTCGAAGCCGATGATGCCCAACGGCAGGAGCGAGAGCGCGACGACGAGCGAGATGGCGCAGACGATCACGACCAGCCACGGATGACGCAATCCGGCCGGCAGCGCCTTCTCCGCGTACCAGAGGCGCAACCGCTCGAAGGCGCGCTCGAAAGCGCGGATCAGCGCGAACGGCCGCCATTTGCTGCGCAGCGACCAGCGGCCGGCGAGCGTCGGCGTGACCGTGAAGGAGACCCACAATGAGGTGAGCGTCGCCACGACGACGCACAGGCCGAACTCGACGAGAAACTTTCCGACGACGCCCGGCAGGAACGCGATGGGCAAGAAGACCACGACGTCTACCAGCGTGATGACCATGGCCGCCGTGCCGATCTCCGAGCGTCCGTTGATCGCGGCATGCAATGGCGGCTCGCCTTGCTTGTGGTGACGCTCGATGTTCTCCAAAACGACGATCGAATCGTCGACGAGGATACCGATGACGAGCGTCATCGCGAGCAGCGAGACCGTGTCGATGCTGAAGTTCGCGAGCTTCATCACGCAAAGCGTGATCAGCAGCGATGTCGGGATCGCGATGAGAACGACGACGGAGCTACGCCAGGAACCCAGGAAAAAGAGCAGCACCAAGCTGGTGAGGATGATCCCCTCGACAAGGGTTCGGAAGACGGCATTGATCTGACGCTCGGTGTACTTGGCCGCGTAATTGATGACGGTGAACTGGACTCCCGGGAACTGTTGCTCCAAGCGCGGGACGGAAGCAAGGACGCTTTTGGCCGTATCGACTTCGTTGGCTGCCGTCGCCTTTTGCACGGCAAGGTACATCTCCGTCTTGCCGTTGACGTACGAGAAGACGCGCTGGGTCTGGTAGCTGTCGGCGATCGTGGCGACGTCATGGATGCGCATGACCCCCGGCGCCAGGCTCCACGGGTTCAGACTGGGCAGCGTGCTGGTGGCGCCGGCCGAAGAGCTGACGTTGGTGGCGGAGCCGCCGATGCCGGCGATGAGGGGCAAGTTCCCCACCTGGTCCGGCGTTTGAATGTCGCCGCGAATGTCGATCGTGGTCTCGCGCGTCGGCTCGTAGACGATGCCGCCCGGCAAGCGCGTGTTGTTGCCGGCGATCGTGTTGACGACGTCATTGATCGTGTACCTGTTAGCGAGCAGCGCCACGGGGTTCACGGTCACTTCGAACGCCGGCGTCACCATGCCGTAGGCGTTGACATTGGCTACGCCGGGATCTTGCTCGATCGCGGGGATGATCGAATTTTGGATCAATTGCGAAAGGCCGGCTTTCGAGTAACTCTTCGCCGTGACGCCGAGAAAGACGACCGTCGGCTCACCGGGATCGAACGTCTGGATCGTCGGCGTCGTGAGATCGGTGGGTAACTGCGACTGCGCCGCCTGCACGCGCCGCTCCACCTCTTGCAGCGAGACGATCTTGTTCGCCCCGAGGGCGAAGACGGCGGAGATGACGGCGCGCCCTTGCTGGATCGTCGTATTGATCACTTGAAGGTCCGGCGCACCGGCAAGCTGGTCCTCGATGGGGCGCACGATGTCGTCGCGCATCTCCGTCGGCGAGGCGCCGGGGTAGTTCACCGAAACTGTGATCGTCGGCAGGTCGACGTTGGGAAACTGCTGGAAGACGAGCGTCTTGTAGGAGATCAAGCCCGCGATCGTGACGAACGCGAGCATCACGAAGACGAGGGTAGGACGGTTGACGAACAGCCGAGTGAGCCACATCAGCGAAGCACCACTCTCTGGCCGTCCGTCAGGCCCAGCGAGCCGTCCGTGACCACTCTACTGCCGGCCGGCAGTCCGGAAACGACGGCGTAATGGCCGTCATTGGCGCGCACGGCTACGCGCACCGTCCGCGCCACGCCGCCTTGCACGACCATCACGCTGTCATTGTTGTCATCCAAGAACGCCGTCGATGGAACGGCGACGCCTTGGACGGAAGGCTGGCTGACGTGGGCAACCACGGCCATGCCGGGACGCAGCCTTCCTCCCCGGTTCGGAACATCGACCTTCACGACGAAGCCGGTACTGTTGGGCGAGGTCGGCGAAAGCAGAGCGACGACGCGACCCGTGAACGACGTTCCGGGCATGGCGTTCGACGTGAGCGTGACGGGCGCGCCTTCGCGTAAGGCGACGATCTGAGCCGAATAGGCCGAGAGCGTCGCGTAGACGTGGTCGATCTCCTGAATCGTGAAGATCTGACGCGTCCCGGGATATTCACCCGGATTGATGTTCCGATTGACGATCAGGCCGTCGATCGGCGAAACGATCGTAGCCTTGGCGATCTGAACGCGGATTTGATCGGCTTCCGCTTTCGCCTGTGCGGCGGCTGCGCGCGCGGCGGCGATGTTGGCGGCCTGCAGACCTTGCTGCGGCGTGCCGTTGGTCTGTGCGTTTGCTTGCGCGGAGGCCAAGTTCGCACGCGCGCTATCGAGCGCTTGTTGATCGTTACGGACCTGCGTCTGTTGCTGGTTGACCTGCTGTTGCGCGATGAAGCCCTGCTTCAGGAGCTGCAGATCGCTGGCGAGCAAGCTCGTATCGTACGCGAGATTGTGCTCGGCTTGCCTCACGGCCGCCTCGGCGCTGGTGACCTGGTTGTTGCTCTGCACGATCGAGAGATTGGCCTGATAGCTCGTCTGGACGAGCTTGGCTTCGGCCGAGGCGTAGTTGCGCTCGGCCGCCGCGAGATTGGCCTGCAAATCCGACGTGTCGAGTCGCGCCAGCACCTGGCCGGCGTGGACATAGTCGCCTTCCTGGACCAGCACGGCATCGGCCGGCTCCGCGAGACTACTGCTCAGCGCCACGTTTTGAAACGGCGCGATCAAGCCGCTCAGATCGGCAACCGGCGTGACCATGCGCTCCTGCGCGACGGCCACCTGGACAGTCGGGGGCGGGGGCACCGGGCGTTCGGCCGCTTTGTGGCTGCACGCGGCCAGAAGCCCGCACAGGGTAAGTGCGGAAAGAAAGCGGATCGCGATGCGCATCGACTTAGTGTAGCAAGAATTCCTTGGAGAGAGATTGGAAGACTCTAAACGCCTTTATTCCCCAGCGACGGGGGCGGCAGAGCGCCCGATCGCCTCCGCGATCTGAAGCACTTCCTCCTCCGTGACCCCGAGGCCGGCGATCGCCGCACGGTGACGGATGACCAGCTCCGTCGCTTCGCGCCGCTCGGCCCGTTCTTCCCGCAAGCGCTTGACCTCGTCGGTCACGCGCAGCGCCAGGTCGTGGGTACAGGAGACTCCTGCCGCGGCCAGTCGCCGCTCGTGCTTGCGCAAGGCATGCTCGACGAGCGCGGCTCCGGAGTGCTTGCCGTAGACGAAGGCCATCTCCGCCCCCACGAGCTCGTGGGGAACCGCCTCGTAGATCCGCCTGTCGATCAACATTCCCTGCGTATGGATGCCGCTTTCGTGGCTGAAGACGTTGAGGCCGACGATCGGCTCGTGGAGCTGCATGGGAACGCCGCTCGTCTCCTCCATGAAGCGCGCGAGCTCGCGCAGCTTCTCGTACTTGAACCCGGGGATCTCGATGCCGTAGAGGACGCGCAGCGCCACGACCACTTGATGCAGCGGCACGTTACCGGCTCGTTCGCCGTAGCCGTTGGCAGTCACGGTGAACGCCTTCCAGCCGCACGCGATCGAGGTGATGCAGTTGATCGCGCCGAGACCGTAGTCGTTGTGGAAGTGGTTGAGCAGCGTGACGTCGGGGCCCATGGCCTGCGCGATGCGGGAACAGTACCAGCTCGTCGCCTCCGGCGTCAGCGTACCCACGGTGTCCGGCCAGGCCGGCCGTACGGCTCCCGCTTCAAGGCCGCGCTTGAAGAGCTCGATGAAGTAGTCGACGTCGCCGCGACTGCCGTCCTCGCCGCCGAACTCGACGCGCTCGACGCCTTTCGCACGAGCGTAGCGAATGGCGTCGCACTGCATCTTGATGTTCTCTTCGCGATACCAGGAGACGGGCAGATCGAGCCACTCCGATTCCGGCTTTCCCGCCCGCGCCAAGAGTGTCTTGCCGATCTTATACTTCAGATGAAGATCGCTGCCGCTCGTAAAGACGAAGAAGGTGACGTCGCGCGGTGAGACGTCCACCTCCTCGAGCGCGGCGATGGTGACATCGATGTCCTTCGGGTTGCTCCGGCACATCACCACCAGCTCGAGGTCGTCGCGGAGGTCGCCGCGACGCTTGGCCTGTGCCACGAGCTGCAACGTCCGCTGATCGCCTTTCGACGCCGCGGGGAAGCCGATGTCCATGATGTGCACGCCGATATCGGAGAGCCGCTGGGCGATCTCGAGCTTCTGCTCGGGCGTGTAGCAGATGCCGGGCATCTGCTCGCCGTCGCGCAACGTGTCATCGTAGATTCGCAGTTCGCGCGGATCCGGGAACGTCACGTGCCTCGTGAACTCGCGAGGGTCGTGTATCAGCTGCTCGATGGGCTCGCGAAATTCCATGGCTCCCTCCCTCGAGGGAGGGTTCTCCCCACTGCGCCGTTTCTCCCTAGGAGCTTAACAGGAGGTGGAAGGCTGCACGGGCCGACCGGGATATTCGCCTGAGATGCGCAGTCGCGCGATGTCGCGGCGGAAGAGCAGGCTGAGGGTCCAGTCCAGCGCGACGCGAATCTTGCGATCGAGGCCGGGCAGCTGAATCAAGTAGTACGTGCGCCAGAGAAACCAAGCCGGAAAGCCGGTGAGCATTCGGCCGCGAAGGACCTCCGCGACACCCTGGCGCTGCCCCAACGAAACCATCATGCCGAGAGACGTATAGACGAAAGGCTTCGTCGGCTCGCCGCGGATCGTCGCCAAGATGTTGCGGGCCAAGAGCGGCGCCTCGCGGATGGCGTGCTGCGCGGTAGGCGGATACCAGCCGCCCCCGGGCTTGGGGATCTGCGCGCAGTCGCCCAGTGCCCAGACACCGGGGACGCCGGGGACGGAGAGGTCGGCGTTGACGACGATCGCGCCGTGGCGCGAGTGTTCCACCGGCAACTGCGCTACGGCCGGCGACGGCCGCGCGCCCGCGCTCCAGACGATCAACTGGCAATCGATGCGTTTACCGGACCTGAGGAGGATGCCCGCAGCATCGGCGGCGGCGACTTGCTCGTTCGTGATCACCTCGATTCCCCGCCGTTGCAGCATCTTCCGCGCAGAGACGCCGAAGGGCTCCGGCAGCTCCGGCAATAAGCGCGCTGCGCCCTCGAGCAGGATGACGCGCACCCAGCTCTTCCGCAGCCCGGGATAGAAGGCGATGACGGAGTCGACGAGCTCTTGGATCTCACCGGCCGCTTCGACGCCGGTAAAGCCTCCGCCGACGACCGCGAAGCAGAGGAGTCGCCGCCGTTCGTTCTCGCCGGCAGCGACCTCCGCCAGCTCGAACATGCGGATCAGCTCGTTGCGCAGGCGGACGGCGTCGTCGAGCGTCTTCAACTGCAAAGCACGCTCCTCGACGCCGGGGAGGCCGAAGGTGTTGGAACAGGCGCCCAACGCGAGAACCAGGTGATCGTAGGCTAGGTGCGAGGGCATGCCGAGCAGCGGATGATGCACGCAAGCCACGCGCCGTTCGAGGTCGATGGTCTCCACCTCGCCGAGAATGAAGCGCGTCTTGCGCAGCTCCGCGCGGATCGGCTGCACGATGTGGCGCGTCTCGATTCCCCCTGTGGCGACCTCGGGGAGCATGGGCGTGAAGAGTGCGTAGTTGTCGCGGCTGACGAGGGTCACGTCGAGGGGCGTGCGCGCGCGTTCGAGCGCCCGCGCAACGTTGATGCCGCCGAACCCGCCGCCGAGGATGAGGACGCGTGGGGGCATGTGGCGTAAGCTACCGGACGTGATAGGGATGTCCTTTTCGCTTTCGTCGAGTCGAGGCATCGCGCTCCAGCTCCGCGAGACACGCTTCGCCGACGCCGAGCGTGCGCTGGGCATCTCCGTGCCGTTCCCGTTCGCCGGCTGGGCCAGCTGGAGCGCCCCGCACGCTGCGGGCGTTGCCGTGCTCTCCGCCAGTTTCCACGGCGGCACGCTCCGTGCCGTCGAGTGGTATCTCGCACGCGGGACAATCCCGTTGACCCCGATGGATCTGGGAGAGATCTCGCTGGAGCCGGGCACCGTCCGCCTCGGCGACACGAGCGAACGCCTGCCAGCCGCGTTTCTGGATTTCGCGGGGAACGGTCCCGTCTACGATCGCACGTTTTGCGCCGCGGCTGAGGGCTGCCTGGCGTTCTGCATGGCGCTCCATGGGCGCATCGTGCGGATCGCTCTCTACGCCCCGTGAGGCAGATGCTGGCGGCCGCCGCCGTGCTCCTTGCGATCCTTGCGGCAATCTGCGCGCCGCATCCGACGCGCGAACCCGGCGTTGCCACTCGCGACTTCGAAGCCTACTGGTCGGCAGGGCGCACGGCGCTGGAGGGAGGCTCGCCATACGCGCGCGACGATCTCTGGGCGCGCGAGCGCCGCGTGCCCGGCGTCGATGCCTCGCGGGACGAGCTGCTCCCCTTCGTCTCTCCGCCCGTGGTGCTGCCGCTCTTCGAAGCGTTGGCGCACCTTCCGTACGAAACCGCGCGCAAGCTCTGGCTCGCGCTGCTCGTCGCGGCATGCGCGTTGGGGGCATGGGCGTCGTTCGCGATGGCCGGCTTTCGCCGTCGCGATGCGCTGATTGCGGCGTTGGCGACGCTGGGATTCTCGCCGCTGACAGCCACGCTCGGGTTGGGGCAGCTGGCCGGGCTCTCGTTCGGTGTGCTCGCATTGGGCGTGCTCCTCATAGGACGCCCGTACGGCGGCATCGCGCTGGCGTGCAGCGCCGTCCAGCCGAACCTCGCGGTCGCCGCCCTGGGCGGTCTGCGGCGGACAACGACGGCGGCGTACGCGATCGCGGGACTCTCGGTGATCACGGCGGCCGCAGTGAGCTTTGCCCGTTTCGGCGGCGTACCGGCCTACCTGGCAATGGTCGCTCGGCACGGCTCCGCGGAGCTCGGTGACGCGATCCAGTTCTCGCTGCCGGCGCTGCTCGCGCCTTTTGCGCAGGGAGCGACGCTGCCGTTGCGCGCCTTGGCCCTCGCGTTCGGTGTCGCAGTCACCGTCGTGGTGGCGCCGCGTCTCTCTGCGCAGGCCTCCGTTGCGTTCGCCTGCGCCGTCTCGCCCTTTGCCATGCCCTTCTTCCACCATCAAGATCTCATCGTCGCCTTGATGCCGGCGGCGTTCGCGCTGGCCGCATGGCAGAGAACCGGCGCCGTGCTCGGGGCGTTGGGAACGGCGTTCGTCGCGATCGACTGGCTCGATCTTGCACAGCAACCGCAAGCACAGCCGGAAGATCTTTTGCTGGGCGCAGCCGCGGCGTGCGCCATTGCCGCCCTGCGCCCTTCGCCGCAAGCGGTATGGTTGATCTTGCCCACGACCGTGGCGCTCGCCCTCGCTCCTGTCGCGGCGGCGCATCCCGTTCCGCTTTGGCCCTTCGCGCTGCCGCCGCACTTCCACATCTCGGCGCAGCTCGATGCCGCCGGAACATGGGCGCGCGAGCAGGAAGCTGCGGGACTCACGCAAGCGCAGCCTTTATGGATGACGTTGCGCGCCTTGCCGCTGCTTGGCTGCGCCCTACTGGCCGTCGCTATAGCGCGAGATCGGCCGCGTTCCAGAACGCTTCGTCAGGACCGGGTCTGAAGTTCTTCAAGTCCGGGTTGGCGGAGAAGACTTCCTCGATATTGGAGATGACGATCCACGGAACGTCGTGGGCGAGGATGCGCTGCGCCTCCACGAGATCCCGTCTGCGGCGCGCGCGATCGTAATGCGTGTCGGCATCCTCCTGGAGACGATCGAATGCGGGGTTGCAGTAGCGCACGTAATTCTGGCCATACGGCGGAATGCTGCGGCACTCCAGCAGATTGGCAAGATCGGGGTCGGGCTGCAGCGACCAGGCGTAGATCGTCAGGTCGTATTTCCCCGTCGCAACGATGCCGCCGGCAGCATAGCTTCCGAAGAGGAGCGGTGTGGGATAGCGCCTGTAGTCCAACGCGATCCCCAGTTTCTTGAGCGACGACTCGATGATCAGGACCGTCGAGTCCAGGAGCGGGTTGCCCGTATTCCCGACCACCTCCAGGCGCAGGGGCTTGCCGTCCTTATGGCGGAGACCGTCGCTTCCCATTCCCCAACCCGCTTCGTCGAGCAACCGTCCCGCTGTATCGAGATCGTAATCATAACTTGGAAGATCGGCGGCATAGGCCCAACTGGTGCGCGGGAACGGCGAGTTACTCACGATGCCCACGCGATGATAGACCTTCTCCCAGATAGCCGCGCGATCGATCGCGTGGGCGATCGCCTGGCGCACGCGGAGATCCCGTAGCGCCGGCCGGGAGAGATTGAAGTCGAGATGGCGGAAGCTGTTGGAGACGACGGAGATCGTGCGGGTGTCCGGCAGATGGCGGATCTCCGGCACTTCGTTCGACGGCACGCGCACGTCGAGATCGAGCTCGTGCGTGCGCAGCTGCGTGGAGACGGTGTTGGCGTCCGGGATGATCTTGAAGACGACGCGGTCCAGCTTCGGCGTGCCGCGCCAGTAACGGTGATTCGCCGTCATCTCGACTTCGTTGCCGCGTCGCCAGGCCGTGTAGACGAACGGACCGAGCCCGACGGGCAGCTCATTGTACGCAACGTCGTTGAGCTCGGGATACTTCGCTAGCAGATGCTCCGGCAAGATAGCGGGGTTGCCGATGGGAGTGAAGTAACGGTCCATGAAGGGCGCGAACGGCCTACGCAGGTGGAAGACCACCGTGTACGCGTCGGGCGTCTCGACGCGATCGATGAGGTCCCACCCGACGCGCGTCGGCACGTTGTTGCGGGGATTCTGGATCGCGCGCACCGTGAAGGCGACGTCCTTCGACGTGAAGGGGACGCCGTCGGACCAGACGACCCCCCGGCGCAGCTTGAAGCGGATCGTCCGCCCGTCGCGAGAGATGTCGCCGTTCTGCTGCGTGGGCACTTCGAGGCACAGATCGGGCACCGGTTCGCCGCGGGCGTCGAAGTGAAAGAAATACCCCATGGTGAACGCGGAGAGATCGCTCACCAGCGTCTCCGTCGAGATCAGCGGATTGAGATTATCGGGCTCCTCTCCATCCGCCCACCGCAACGTCCCCGCCACCGTCCATCCGTGCAACCCCTCCCTACCCGTCGAAACTTTGGTGCAACCGCCAACAGTAAAGAGCAGCAGCATGCTCGCGATCAGCATTGCTGCTCCTCCCAACGGACGCTTGAAGGGCGGCATGTTCAAATATCCACATCCATCATAAAGTCGAACGGCCCGTTGGGATTCGGATCGAAGTTCTTGAGGTCGGTGTTGTAAGGGTAGAGATCTTCGTTTTGCTCGAGCGGGAAGGTCGGGCACTCCTCCGCGATGATCTGTTGCGCTTTCTTCAAGAGCACGACTTGCTTATCGCGCTCGAGCGTTTGACGCGCCTGCGCGAGCAGTTGCGTCACTTCCGGATTGACATAGCGAAGAACGTTCTGGCCGTTGGGCGGGATCTGCGTCGACGCATAGAGGTTGAACATATCTGTAGCGGAAGGCGTATTGCCCCACGAGAAAATGCAGAGATCGAACTTGCCGGAGTTGACGATGCCGCCATTCTGCGCCTGCGCGAAGTAAAGCGTGGTCGGATAGTGCTTGGTATCGAAGGTCACGCCGATCTGCCTCCACGTCGCCCGAACGAGCTCGATGATCTGCTCGTAAGCCGGGCTCCCCGTGGCCAGCGCGAAGTCGAAGTGAAGGCGCTCGCCGCCTTTGCTCCGCACACCGTCGGCGCCGCGTGTCCAGCCGGCTTCGTCGAGCAATTGATTGGCTTTAGCGAGATCGAACGGGTACTGCTTGACGCTCGCGTCATAGGCGTAGGAGTCCGGTGAAAGGACGGACCAATTCGTCAGACCCACGCCGTGCAGCACCTTGTCCATCAGCGTCCGGCGATCGATCGCGTAGTTCAACGCCTGGCGGACTCTGACGTCCTTGAGCGCCGGGTGGCTGCAATTGCAATCGATGTGACGCCAATACTGCGAGCGCCGCCGCATGATCTCGATGCCGTCCGCGCCCTTGATCTGCTCCAGGTAATTGGGATTCATCAGCGTCCAGAGGTCCAGCTCGTGGGAGCGCATCTGGGTGAGCATCGTGTTGGCGTCGGGAATGACTTTGTAGACGATGCGCTTGAGCTTGGGAACGCCGCGCCAATAGGAAGGATTCTCGCTCAGCGTGACATGCTGTCCACGCTGCCACTCGTCGATCTTGAACGGGCCCGTGCCGATTGGCCGTTGGTTATACGCTCCCGTGTTGGGGTTTTGGTCTTTGACGATGTGCTCGGGGAGAATGCACGGGTTGGCTCCGCCCGTCGTGAAGAACGTCGGCAGGAACGCCGAATAGAGCGACTTCATGTGGAAGATCGCCGTGTGGTCGTCGGGCGTCTCCACTCTGGCGATCTGATCCCAGCCATCGCGCGACGTGACGTTCGTGTTCGGATCTTGGATGACGGCGACGCTGAAGGCGATGTCCCGCGAGGTGAAGGGCCGCCCGTCGTGCCACGCGGCATTCTTGCGAAGCTTGAAGACGATGCGCTTGCCGTCGCGCGAGAGGAGTCCGTTCTCGATCGTCGGCACGTCGGTGCCGAGCTCCGGAACGGGATTCAGATGCTCGTCGTAGCGAAAGAGCCACGCGCCCCACAGCTGGGCTATCCACGACGTCGTGGCATGCGTGGTGACCACAGGGTTCAGCCCGACGGGATCCTCGCCGTCGGCCCAGCGCAACACGTGCGGTTCCGTCCACGGGCGGCGCGCGCCGGCCTCGCCGCTCTGCGTCGAGACCTTCGTGCACGACGGTACGACGGCCGTAGCCGCCAGCATCGTCAGGGCGTCCTTGCGTTTCATCTCATGCCTCCTAGACCGAGACGTTCATCATATCGTCGAACGGCGTGTCGTCGGCAGGGTCGAAATTCCTCACGTCCTTCGACACGGCGAAATGATCGATGCGAAAATCGTCGACGAACAGCGGAACGTCGCGTTCGATCAAGTCGACCGTTTTCTTGTAATCCGCCCCACGGCGTGCCCGATCGTAGTGCGTCTTCGCGTCGAGCAGCAGCGCATCCATCTCGTTGTCGCAATAGCGCGTATCGTTTTGCCCGTTCGGCGGAATCTGGGCGCAGCCGAAGATCGGGAACGGATCGGGATCGGGTTGGCCGCCCCAGGCGAAGGCGGTCATGTCGAAGCGCCCCTTGTTCACGATGCCGTTGTCCTGGTACGGGGCGAAGTAGAGATCGGCGGCGTAGTGCTGCACGGTCAACCCGATGCCGATCTTCCTCAGCTCCTGCTGTGCCAGGGCGAGACTCTGATCGACGTCGGGCGATCCGGCGACGGCGGCGAAATTGATGTCGAGCGTCAAGCCGCCCTTGTGACGCAACCCGTCGGCGCCCATCCTCCAGCCAGCCTCGTCGAGTAGCGCCGCCGCCTTCTTGAGGTCCTGCTCTCGAAACGGCAACGGCTTGTACGCCCACGTAAGCGTGGAGGGCATGTACGCCTCTTGCAACGCGGAGAGGCGATGGCCGATCTTCTCCCACGTTTCGCGGCGCGGCCACGCATAGGCGATCGCCAAGCGCACGCGGCGATCGGAAACCAACGGACGGCTGAGGTTGAAGTCCGTGTGGTCCCATGTCTTCGAGGGAAGATCGAGGAACGTCACGCGCGGCTCCTTCTGGATTTGCGGCACGTAGTGTCCCGGAACGTCGAGCCAGAGATCGATATCGCCTGAAAGCATCTCCGAGAGCGCCGTGTTGCGGTCGGGGATGATCATGTCATCCACCTCTTTGAGCTTTGGCCGGCCGCGCCAGTAGCGTGGGTTGGCCACGAGCCGGACCTCTTGGCCGCGCTTCCACTCCGCCACCATGAACGGCCCGATGCCCACGGGCTTCGAGTTATAGGGCACGTCGTTGAGACTCTTGTACTTCGCCAACACGTGCTCCGGGAGAATGCACGGGTTGGCGCCTCCCGTCGAGAAGAACGTCTGAAGAAACGGCGCATAGGGCTTCTTCAAGGTGAAGCGCACCGTATACGGGTCCGGCGCTTCCGCTTTCGTGATGAGATCCCAACCGTCGCGTCCCGGCACGTTGTTGTTGGGATTCATCACGGCGTGGTACGAGAAGATGACGTCTTTGGCCGTGAACGGCGCGCCGTCCGACCACACGACGCCCTTGCGCAAGTGATAGGTGATGATCAATCCGTCCTTCGAGATTCCGCCGTTCTGCTCCGTCGGCACCTCGGTGGCCAGCTCCGGCACAGGATCGCCATGTTTGTTCCAGCGGAAGAGATAGGCCATGACCAGCTGATCGATGCGAATGTTCGCCGTTTCCGTCTCGATCAGCGGGTTGAGACCGTGGATCTCCGTCGTGTCGGTATAGCGCAACACGCCGGGAATCGTCTTGGGGTTTTGATAGGCGGCGCCGTTCGGACCCGTCTCGACTTTCGTGCAACCGGCGGCTGCGGCAAGCACGAGGGCCGCGGCGAAGAGCCGGATCGAGCGGCGCATCAGCGGGTTGCGGGACGGTGCCCGTGCCGGCCGCTGCGAGCGATTCGGCCGCGGATCGAGGAGCGAGGAGACTAGCATAGCAGCCCTCTGTGAGTCCCGCGGCAACGATGAGATGCGGCCACAGCGCCGCAGCCCTCCGGGATTGGGCGGCATGCCGGCGTCTGCGGCGTCGGCGACTCGGTCACAGACCACCGATATGCGCTCTCGTCGCCCTTTAGCATCCGCCGGCATGGCGCCCCAAACGTCCGGTACGCGCATTCTTTCGCAACCTGTTAGATCGAGTAGCTTTCCGTGTCGTAGAAGGGAGAGATCACGGGTGAGGGTGAGAAGCCCTTGAGATCGGTATTGTAGGCGTAGATTTCACGCCAGAAGTAGATGATCACCGTCGGCACGTCCTTGAGCAGCTCTTCCTGGACGATGCGGTAGTCAGCCTTGCGGCGCGCGCGATCGATCGTCTGCAAAGCGTCGTTCATCGCCGCCGTGGCGCGCCGGTTGCACCAATGCATGTTGTTCTGACCGTGCGGCGAGAAGTTGTCGCAGGAATAGATCGCCGAGTCATCGGGATCGGCTGCGGAGGACCAGGAGAAGAGCGCGATGTCGTACTTTCCGCCTTGGATGATGCCGTTGGCGTCATTCTCGAAGAAGACCGGCGTCGGGTAGTTCTTGACGGTCAGCGCAATGCCGATTCGCTGCAGGTCGGCTTGAATGAGCGTCTCCATCTGAGCGCCGACGGAACTCTCCGCCGTGGCTGAAATCGTCAGCGCCAGCTCACGACCGTTCTTCCAACGGACGCCGTTCGGCCCCAGTTTCCAGCCGTCGGCCTCGAGCAGCTTGTTTGCCGAGGCGGGATCGTAGGTGTAGTGCTTCAGCGAGGCATCGTACGCCCATGAGAGGCGCGGCGACTGATCCGTCCAAGCTTCGTCACCCAACCCGTGGAGCAGCTTGTCGATGATCTCGCGCTTGTTGATGGCCTCCGCGATGGCCAAACGCACGCTGCGATCCTTCAGGATCGGGCGATCGAGATTGAAGTCGAGGTGCGAGAAGAGGAATGAGGAGATGGCCACGGGCGCCACGCCCGTGATCGCCTGCACTTGCGGCCAGAGGTGCGCCGAGCCGCGCGCCAGCAGATCGATCTCGTGGGACTGCAGCTGTGCCAGCATCGTGTTCTCGTCCGGCATCGTCTTGAAAATGACTTCGCTGAGCTTCGGCTTCGGCCCCGGCCAGTAAGGATTCGGCTTGAGCTCGACTTCCACACCGTGCTGCCACTTGGTGACCATGAACGGGCCGCTGGTCACGGGCTGACTGTCGTACGGAACGTTGTTGATGTCGGGATACTTGGCCAGCAAATGAGCGGGAAGGATCGGCGCATTCCCGTTCACGCTCCACAACTGCTGGAGAAATGGCGCGTAGAGCTTCTTCATGTGGACAACGCAGACGTGCGGATCGGTCCAGGTGATGCTCCCGATATCCTTGTAACCATCCGTCGTGACGACGTTGTTCTTCGGGTTCATCACCGCTTGCCAGGTGAACTTGAGATCTTCGCACGTGACGGGCCGGCCGTCGCTCCACTTGAGATCCCGGCGCAAGCGGTACGTGATCGTCATGCCGTCCTTGGCGACGTCACCGTTCTCAACCGTCGGAACGCGCGCGACGGCGTCCGGCACGGGATTTGCCTTGTCGTCGTAGCGGACCGTGTACTGGAACGCGAACGAATCGATGTCGTTCGTCACGGTCTGCGAGTCAAGCAACACGTTGAGGCTGTGAGGCTCGGCGTTCTCCGCGAAGCGCAGCACCCCGGGCTGAGTCCAAGGATTGCGGCTTTCAGGTGTACCGTTCGCCGAGATCTTGGTGCAGCCCGCAACAGCCAACGCGAGCACGACTACGGCGAAACGGCGCAGCATCCGACCTCCATTTGCGTCTCGACCAAGAGACGTCGGGCAAACCGGCGAGCAGTTGGCTCGGGGTCCGGCGCACTCCTTTGCCGTCCGGCCTTCTCTTATCCGTCTTTCATGGAAGCCGGATCGAGGCCCGCCTGCCGGCAGAACTCCTCGTAGGCCGGGGGCGAGATCTCCGACGGCTTGATCTCGCTGCGGCCGCCCCAAAAGACGTTCGTGTACGTCACGGGAATGCCGGCGGCCGCCAGATGCTCGTCGATCGCCGCCTTGTGGGCCAGCAAGACGTTCTTGTCCAGGCCGTGCGCCACGCCCATGATGTTGACGTTGCGGAACTCGGGGCCACCCTCTCGCCAGTACGCATGCGTCATGATATGGAAGCGCCCGACTTCTCGCCCTGCTTCGATCTCGCGCCCCGGCGGCACGGCCCAGTGGAAGAGCGCGTTGTAGCGTGTCACCGTCTCGTCGGTGGCCGTCTTCTTCACATGCTCGAGGAACGTGGAGAAGCGGCCGATGACCCCACGCTCGTTCAGGGAACGCGCAACGGCCGTGAACGTCTCGAAGTCGACGCCCGCCTCTTCGGCGCGCGGGGACCAAATGTCGCGCACGATCTCCTCGGGGGCGAACTCGCGCTTGAGCGCGATCAGCACCCGCCACTCCAGGGGGCTCAGCTCGACCATCGTCGTGTCATGCGCGTCGGCCAGCACCTCGGCCTTGCTGCCGATCTCCAGGCCTCGCCGGCGCACGTGACCGACGCCCAACGTGAACAACCGCTTCGCCGGCATCAAGCGGAAATAGTCGGCGGCCACGCGCTGTCGAAGATACTCGGCGTGCTTGGCGATCGAGAACCCCTGCGGCACCTTCAGCGTCGTCCATAATCGATAGGTCGACCCCGGCGTCGCCGGATCGGCCGAGCGGATGACGACGTGGCCGCTGAACGGATCCTCGCGATACATGAAATCGAAGGCGGCGTCCAGTCGCTCCGGCGGGACCTGCCATGCCACGAGCGCGCCTTTGGCGAGGTTGGTAGCCATCAACGTCTGGCGCACGCGACGGATGACCCCCGCGCGCAGCATCTCGCGCACGCGTTCGAGCACCGTCTCGACGGCGACGCCCGACTTCGCGGCGATCTCACCGAACGGGTCGCTCTGGAATCCATGAAGTTGGTCTTCCGAGATCGTGAGAATGGCCTTATTGACGGGGTCGTCGATCCAAACCGGAACCGTGGAGGAGCTCATGCTTGTGGGCTTCTCGTCTCCCTCGAGCGCGCCCTTGCCATCCGCCCGCACCGTTGCCCTCCCCAAGGCGTTTCCGGAGCGAGCGGATGGGCTCGCGTGCCCCTACAGCTGCACGTTGTCGCCGATGGCGAACAGGTACTGCTGCTCGGCTTGACGGACGGCATAGGCGGCATTCACCTGATCCACCAGCGCCGTGGTGTACCCCGTCTGAGCCTGCAGCAGCAGCGGGAGCGTCGTCACGCCGGCCTTGTAGCGGGCCTCCGTCGCCTGAAGGGTCACATCCGCAGTGGCCCGCTCTTGATTCGCGGCCGCCAGGGCTGACTTCGCCGACGCGAGCGTCACGAGGGCCGACTTCACGGCAGACTCGATGTTGAGCTGCGTCGAACGCTGGTTGGCCTCCGCAACGGCTTGTTGCGCTTGCGCTTGTTGGATCGTCGCCGCGATCGTGCCGCCGTCGTAAATCGGGAAACTCAACTGCGCCCCAACGCTCCATGTAGGCTGAAAGGTGCCGCCGCCTAGATCGGTACTCGAACTCCCCGCGCTCGCCGTGCCCGAAATCGTCGGCCAATGAGCGGCTCGGGCGGCGCGCACGGTGCGCTGCGCAGCAACGACTTGCTCCTGCGCCGCAGCCCAATCGGGTCGCATCGCATACGCGCGCTTGAGCGCATCGTCATACGTGGGCACCGGCAGCGAGGTCATGGCGCCGGGATTGTCGGCCGGCACGTCGTCCACGGGCTGCACGATCTCGCGAGGACTCAGGCCCAGCGTGGTCGCGAACGTGGTAAGAGACGTGAGCGCGGTCGCCTGCGCTTTGATCACCGTCAGGCGGGCCTGGGCTACTTGCAGGTCGGCGTTCGAGATGTCGCTGCGCGCCGCCGTTCCAGCCGCCGCTTGCGCCGCCACGAGATCGCGTTGTGTCTGCGCATTCTTCAGCGATGCGAGCGCCGCGCCCGTTTGGCGCTCTGCCGTCAGCACGTTGTAGTATGCCGTCGCGACGTTGAACGCCAGCGTCTGCAGCTGGCTGCGATACGTCTCGGCGGAGGCAATCCGAGATGCGCTGGCTGCGGAGATTTGGTATATCGTGCGGAAACCGTCGAAGATGAGCTGACTCAATTGAACGGCGAGATTGTTCGACGTGAGGACCGTCGTCGTCGTAGATGTCGTGGCCGTTCCCGTCGTGGTCGAGATGGTGCGCGCGCGCGAGCGTGCCGTGGAGGCGCTGCCGGCGATGTGCGGCAACGCGGCGGCCTCCGTCAGTCGCACCTGAATAGCGGCGAGCGCGGCGTCGGCGCGCGCCGCCGCCAGCGTCGGCGATTGCGCGACGGCGATCGCAATCGCCTGTTTCAGATTTACGTTGGGATATTGTTTCGAAGGCGTTCCGACGACGCCGCTCACGGATTCACCGAACGCGGGATACGGCAACGAGAGCGGCGAGGTCGCGGGCTCGAGCGTGGGTATCGCTGACGATGCCGGGGTCGGCGACGCGGTAGTCGCTGGAGAAGGGGTCGCCGCCGGCGCTGGAGCCGGCGTCGGAGATTGCGCGAGTGCGGCAATCGGGGCGCCGGCTAGAGCAAACATCACTACTGCGTGGGGCAACGACTTCACGCGAAGTTCTCCTATCGATGCATGAGCGCGTGCTGAGGATCGTAAACAACCAGACTGAGAATCGCCTGGGAAGGTTGCAGACGGCCCGCGTACGCTCTGTTGGTTCCGGGGCAGTCGGTCCAGCCCGCACGTTGCGAGAAGCCTAGCCTCCCGTGGGCGATCCTACGGCGACGAGGCTGCCCTCTTGAAGAGCGTCCGGACGCGAAACGATGACCTGCGTGCCGGGCACGATCTCCGGCGCAACGACCGCTGCGAACTCATCGTTCTCCACGCCCACGCGTACAGGCACGACGTGGGCCTTCAGAACTTGGCCGTTTCCGGCTCCACGCGGCCCACCGTCACGGCGCACGATGAAGATCTCGTCTCCCGATCCACCGTGAGAGACGGCCGCGCGTGGAACGACGACGGCGTCTTTGGCCTCCGCAGCCACCAGGCGGGCCCGCACGAGCTCGCCTCCGCGGAGCTGCGCGTCTTGGTTCTCGAAGGCGATCCGTGCATCGTAGGAGAGCGTTCCTTGCGACGGCGCACGATTCACCTCCATGATGCGCGCCTCGTAGGTCTTGCCGGGGACACTGACCCGCGAGAACCAGACCCGCATGCCGGGGCGGATGAAGGCGAGGTCGGTATTCGGCACGGGAATCCGGATCCACACGCGGTCAAGCTCGCTTACCGTCAGGAGGGTCGTGCCCGGTACGGCCAACGCTCCGGGGTCGACCTTGCGTGCCGTTACGTACCCATCGAACGGAGCGCGAATCTCCGTCTGAGCGATCTGTTGACGGAAGTACTCGATCTGCGCCATCATCGAAGCGACGTTCGCCTCTTCGGCCGCCGTATTGGCCTTCTGCACGTCGATCTGAAGGGCGCCTTTGCGCGCGCTGGCGAGGTTCTCCTCGGCTTGGCGCAACGCGGCTTGCGCGCTATTCAGTTGCTGCTCCGCGGCCACGGCGGCCGAGCGCGCTTGCTGAAGATCGTTCTTCGAGAGGTACCCCTGCGCGAACAGCTGCTCGTCGCTGTGAAACGTCGTCTGTGCCGAATCGTTGTTCGCCCTTGCGCTCACGAGCGCATTGCGGGCCTGAAGCAACGACTGCTCCGCATTCACGATGGCGGCGTTGCTCTGCTGTTCTTGAAGCGGATTCTGCAGCGACGTCGACGCGAGCTTTGCGCGCGCTTGCGCCAACTGAGCTTGCGCTTGCGCCACCTGCGCGCGCAACACCGAGTCGTCGATCTTTGCGAGGAGCTCGCCGCGCGTCACGTGCGCGCCCTCGTTGACGTACACGGCGGCTACGCGCCCCTGGACGTTCGATGAAAGCGTCGATTCCTGCAATGGTCGCACTTCGCCGTCGAGCGAGGCGTAGTTGACTATGGACCCGCGGCGGGCGGTGTCCACGGTGACGGAGAGCGCCTGCGCTCCCTTGCCTCGCGCTTGGCCGCCGCACCCGGCGACGGCGAGGGCTGAGGCCGCGAGGACCGCGGCAGTCACGCGACGCATAGAGAGACCCCCACGTTCTTCCAACATTTGCCCCTTCTACCGCTCGATTCCGGATCAGGTTTCGCCGGGGGGAGACGCACTCGCTGGCGCCGTATCCCAAACTCATTGACTTCTCATCCGAAGGCCTTGTCACGGCGAATGTCCAACCGACACATCCCATGCCCCAACCACTGAAGACGGGACGTTCGTACCAGTCGCAACAGCGAGTCGAGGAGTGGATGACGGCCGCTCAGGCCGGGAATCCGGGGGTCGAGGTCCTCTCGACGCCCATGCTGCTCCAAATCATTGAGCAGGCTGCAGACCAGTGCGTGACGCCGTGTCTGCAACCGGGACAAGTGACCGTCGGCGCGTCGATCGATCTCCAGCATCTTGCGGCGACGCCGGTCGGCATGATCGTGCGTGCGGAGGCCGAGGTCGTCATGATCGAGGGGCGGCGCGTGACCTTCGCCGTCACGGCCTTCGACGAACGTGAGAAGATCGCGGAAGGGACGCACGAGCGCGTCATCGTCGATCGCGAGGCGTTTCTCTCCCGGGTGACGGAGAAGCAGGCAAGCTGACGCGGCTTCGTGTCTCGTGAACCGTACCGGCTATTCCAGCCGGCCGTTTCAGCCGCAGGGCTCATCGGCGTGCTCGTATGGCTCGTCGAGTTGGTGTGGTTCGCGCGCATGACCGACGCGCCATTGGCGGCAACGCTGATGGCGTTGTTCCTTTTCACGCGGGCATTGGCGTTTCCGCCGGGAATCGCGATTCTGGGGCGCCGTCTCCCGTCGGCCGACGCGCGCTTCGACTATTCGACACCGGTGCTCTGCGCCATGATCGCGGGCACCGGTCCCCTGGCCCTCACGACTAGCGCCTTTCTCACCTATCTCGCGGAAGTCTTCACGCGCGCCCAGCGCATCGACCGCGCCGCCTTCAACGCTGCGAAGATCGCCATCGCGGGCGCGCTCGCGACACTGGCCGTCTTCGGCGCCTCTCCACCGCGCATCTGGACGCCGCTGACCGATCCCGGCCGCTTCGCCGTCATCGCGCTCACCTTCGCCCTTTGCGATGCGGTGATCTCCGCCTCCGTCGCGTCGCTGCGTGAGAACCGTCCACCGGGCCTCTTCGTCATGCGAAGCGCGATCGACGCGGGCATGCACTGGGACGTGCTCGGCGGCCTCGTCGGAGGCTTCGCGATCGTATACGTGTACGCTCGCCTGGGAATCGTCACCGCCGTCGCGCTGGGCGCGATCATCTCGGCACTCGTGTGGATGGATTGTCGCGTGAGAACCCTACGCGCCGAGCTCGCGCGCATGCGCTCGCACGTGGCGGCCCTTACCATCGCGGAACCCCAAGACGTTCTCGGGCGGAAGACGCAAGAGGCCTTAGGCCAGCTTCACGAGCATCTTGGCCTTGATCTCCTTGCGCTCTATGCGCCTGCCCCCGGAGAACACGCGCTCACGCTGCTGGCCGGCACCGGAAGTGCGCCCGCGCGCATCCCGCTCGTCGCGGAGAACGGCGGGCCGCTCGAGCGCGCCCTCGCCGGCGAAGCAGCGGAGCTCGCGGATTTTCGCGCCAGCGGGAGCGCAGCGCTCGTTCCCGGTACGGAACGTTGGCGCGCCACGCTGGCGCTCCCGTTGGCCGCCGGCGGCAACGTGATCGCCGTGCTGCTCGCTACGCGCGCCACGCCGTTCCTTCCACCGCCCGAAGGCCGCGCGCGATTGCGCGATGCGGCAAGCCAGCTCGCCGAGATTCTCTCTGCCCGCCTGGCGGCGGAAGAGCGCCTCCGTCTGCGCAGCCAAGAAATCTATCGCGACGTCATTGCGGCCGCCACGGGCGGCAAGCTGGAACTGGTCACGCGCGAGGAATTGGAGCGGGATCTCGCTCCCTTGCGGAGAGTCGACGAGGTGATGGTCGGCGTCCCTCACGACGTTCGTTTGGCGCGCGTAGCCGCGGAACGCGCGGCAATCGCGAACGGGCTCGGCGCGGCGCGCGTGCACGACCTCGTTCTCTGCGTGAGCGAGACGGCGACTAATGTCCTCAAGCATGCCGGCCGCGGTGAGCTGCAGCTCTTGTGTGACGGGGAGCGTTTGGTCGCATGCGTGCGTGACAGCGGACCCGGCATCCCGTTCGCTCAGCTTCCCAAGGCAACCTTGATGCGAGGTTTTTCCTCCAAGCTCTCGCTCGGCTACGGATTCACGTTCTTGCTGGAGTTCCTCGATCACATCCGGCTCGCGACCGGAACCTGGGGAACGATCGTGGCGATGGAGGTCCTGCTCCGGCCGCGTGAGGACCTCGATGAGCTTTTGGCCCGCTTCGGATTCGAGGAGGATGGAACTCTGCCCGGCTACTCCACGTAATCTGGATGGTAGGCGCATGCTCGCTCCTTCTCACCTGGTTACTGGTTAAGTGAAGGTTCAGGCGGGGAAGAACGATGCAGTGCATCGCAAGCCCGCCTGAGGGTCGTCGTGGTCGATCGGCGACCGGGCGGCAGTCGCCTCCAACGTTGGATGGCAAGAACGCAGCACCATTAGGGAGGTTTTTACGTGAAACGTCTGGGTAGCGCAATCCTGGCCGCGCTGTTCGCGAGCGCGTTCGGATTGGCGGCGGCATCGGCCGCGCCCGGCCACATCGCCACGGCGCAGGGAACTCAGGGAAGCTCGTCCGTGGCACAAGGCACGAGTGCGAATACCCCGCCGATGGATTTCGGCAATCCGCCGCCGGGCCAGATTCCAATCCTGTATAACGATCACCATGTCTACAGCAAACCGGACGTCCTGACACACGGCCGAGTTCTTTCGGCCTTGGTGAAGGGCCACACGATCCTGGTGCCCCTGCGCTCGATGTTCGAGCAGATGGGAGCCACGGTATCGTACAATCCCAGCACCCAAACCGTGACGGTCAGCAAGCCCGGCGCCGAGGTCAAAGTGACCGTCGGCAAACCGGAGGTGGTCATCAACGGTGAATCGCGTCCTTTGGACGTGCCACCGATGATCTACCAAGGACAGATCCTCGTGCCGATCCGCGTGCTCTCGGAGGGCATGGGCGCATACGTACAGTGGCTCCAAGACCGCCACACCGTGGTGGTTCGATACATGCCGGTCGTACCAACGCCGACGCCAACCGAAGTGCCGCCGACTCCGACGCCCGCACCGCCGCCGACTCCGGCTCCGGCTCCGACCGTGGCTCCGTCGCCGACTCCGTCGCCCGTCGCGGTGAGTCCGTTCGAGCACTTCATCGCCGGTGACTATGTCTTCGGCGGCAAGGTCCACAATGAGTTCAGCCCCGGCAACAACGACAACAAGGCCTCGTTCGCCGTTCGCGGCGCAGCCGAGTTCCCCGCGTTCGGGTTGCCGTGGATGGTAGAAGGCGATTTCCGTCAGTACCAGTACGCCCACAATCAGAATAGCGCGACGCCCGTCCTCTGCCCGTCGCCGGGTGAGCAAGGCTGCGTCACGGTGATTGGAGCGTACGGTCAGACGTTCGTCCCGGCATTCACCGCCCGCGAGGATGACGTGGAGGGCCGCCTTGGGTTCAAGGTTGCCGATCCGCGGATCTACATCGCAGGCGCCTTTATGAGCCGGTCGACCAACTACGGATATCCGACGCAGAACGGCTTCGGCTTCGGCGCTGAGAAGCTGCCGGATCTGAACCAACCGTTCTCCGTCTACGGCAGCGTCTACTACTATCCGACCGTGAAGGGCCACTTCACGGTACCGGGTTGCCCCGCGGGCGCAACGCCGGGAACGCCGGCTTGCCCCGACGTCAACGCCGGCAGCACGCTGACGTTGGCCTACCATATCCTCACGTACCAGATCGGCGGTACGTGGAACGTCCCGAAGACCCCGGTCTTCGTGGACTTCGGATTCCTGGGCGACCGCGGTACCAACAAGACGAACGCGCCCAGCGACTTCTCGCACAACGGCGGATACATCGGCTTAGGCGTTCGTTTCTAACATCCAGGCCGAGTGCCTGGAACGAGAATGGCCCGGACGTACGCTTCCGGGCCATTCTCGTTCCCTACGTCGGCGTCGCTTCGGGCCGCGCCGCGGGCGTCGGCGGCGGCGTGGGTGGCGTCTCGGGCATCGGATAAAGCGGCACGATATGGCCGCGACGCAGCTGTCCTCTGGCATTGTAGCCGTATGGCGTCTGGGGAAACTTCTCCGCCACCCAGATCATCAGCGCCACCGCGCGCGAATGCGATTCCTTGTCGTAGAACATCGCGTCGACGCGCGCCATCAAGTACGCGTCTTTGGCCAGCCAGACGTCGGCCGGGTAATGCTTGCGCCAATCCAGCAACGCGTCTTCCGTGAGACGCGCGCGATTGAGGTACTGCGCGAACGCGCCCGGATTGTACTTGAGCAGCAGCCCGATGTCGTGGATCTCGTTCCCGATGCCGATGGGCGACATCTTCATGCGCCCAAAGTACTCGTCGGCCGGAGCGAGGAGCGCGGTGGCTCTTGGCGGGTCTTTGGGAGGCGAAGCCGCGAGCGCGGAAGAGGCGCAAGCTGCGCTCAGAACTAAGACCAGCAAGCGTTTCACCGTCGGTAACTGCCCCTCCCCGCAGGTCGAAGCCGCGCCGGGGGACGTCGTTCCGGCACGCGCTTGTCTGCACTGATTTTTACTATGGTGTCTATCGACCTTCCGGAGGAATATGTTGAGCGAGAGACGCGTGAACTTAGCGAATGTGATGTCCATCGAGGAGCTGCAACGTGCTTGACGACTTCAACGCTCACAAATCGGTCGACGAAGCGCACGAACGCAGCGAGCATCGCGGACCCCGCTTCGTCCCCATCGCAGCGGCGATCCTCGCCATGGTGGCCGCGGCGGCAAACCTGGCCAACTCGCAGCGCACCACGCAGGCATTGCTGGCGAAGAATGACGCCATTCTCTTGGAGGCCAAGGCAACCGATCAATGGAACTACTATCAGGCGAAGTCAATCAAGGGCTACGTCTACGATGCCCAGGCCACCGCGCTGGGCAGTCGGGGAGCCGCTGCCAGTCTGCACGCGCGCGCGGCCAAGTATGAGCGTGAGAAAGCCGCCATCGCCGCGCAGGCCAAAGACCTCGAAGAACGCTCCGCCGCCGCCAACGAACGTTCCGAGCGACGCATGCAGTCGCACGAGGTCATCGAAATCGGCGTGACGTTGTTGGAGATCGCGATCGTGCTCGTCTCGATCTCCGCGCTCGTGACCACTCCCTTGCTCTCCGGCGCTGCCGCCGCAGCCGCCGGCTTGGGCTGCATCATCGCGCTGATGGGAATCCTGCGCTGATCCTTCCCGTCCTGTTCGCAAACGTCATCGCACCCGCGTGGATTCATGCGGGCGCGGGAGGCATCTCGCTTCCGCGCAACGTCATACCGCCCCCGCAGCCGCGCGTCTGCGCGAACACGCTCTTTGCGGGCAGCGTCGCTCCGTTGCAGCTTCCGCGCGGCGCCACGGCGACGCTCTTGGGCCCGGGAAGCATCGAGGACGGCAACTACGTCGCCCCCGCGCATCTCGAAACGCAGAGTGAGGCCATCATCATCGCCTCGCGCGCCGGCGCCGCGGGCGCGCAGCGGCTCACGCTTCTTCCCGCCCCGCCGCTCGAGGAGAGTCTGGCCAGCGTCGACGCCGCTTGCGGCATCACCCTCTACGATCGCGCGACGCTCGAGCGCCGCGGCACGTTCGCGACGAATGGTTCGCCGGCCGACGCCGCGTACGGCGACGACACGCTCTTCTGGGCGTTGGCCACCGGTACGGCCGCTACGCGCTACCGCAGCGACGAGGGTCTCGCGCCGCTCACGCTCGGCCCGCAGACGTCGGCGCTCCTTTACGATGCGTCCGCGGGCATGCTCGTCCAAGCCGATCGCGATCTCGGCAACGCCGGCTCAGGTGCCGTGACGGTCCTCGAGCCAAACGGGGCGACGCACCGAATCCTCGTCGGCGACACGCCGGAGGGGCTCGCGCTATTGGGCGGCGGCAACATCCTGGTCACCAATACCAACGGCGGCACGGTCGTCGAAGTGAACGTGCGCGAGCGACGCGCCGTTCGTACGCTGCGTGTCGGCGACCGTCCTTTCGGCGTCGCCGTCGATCCGACGAAGCGTCTGGCCTTCGTCGCGCTCAACAGCATCGAGGCGATGCGGGCGTCTCGCGCCGGCGGCGTCGTGGAGATCGACGTGCGCGCGTGGCGGGTGCGCCGCGTGCGCCATGACGCGGGACTCGCGTTGGGCGTGGCCGTCGACTCGCCCCGTCGGCGCCTCTTCGTCACGGAAGAGATCGGCGGCGTGCTCGTGCTCGACGAGGAACTCCGCAGCCTCCGCCCGCCGTTGCACCCGTGTGGACTGCCGTGGCTTCCGACGATCGATCTTCGAGAGCAGCGCCTATTCGTACCCTGTCCGCGGGAAAACAGCGTCGTGGTCTACGATCTCACGACGTTGCGCGTCGTAGCCCGCATGACAACGTCGACGTACCCGCTTCGCGTCGTCCTGCCTCCATGGTAACCAAACAGCTGGGAGAGAGCCGGATCATTTCATGGTTGCAGTACCTCTGACGTTGACTCCGCCCTCGCCGTTTCCCGCCGTGATCGCCGAAGACCGGCGTGCCGAAGAGGTCGCGCCGGGCGTCGCGCGCGCGGAGTACGATCTTCGCACGAAGGCCGGACCGCTCGTCATCCGCGTCATCTCCGTGGATCTCGACAACCCAACGGTCCATCTTCGCACGGCGCTGGCCGAAGACCGCATCATCTCGCACGCCGAGACGGTGAGCTCGATGGCGCGACGCACGGGCGCGGTCGCGGCGATCAACGGTGACTTTTTCGACATCGAGCAAACCAACACGCCGCTGAACGTGTTGGTGCAAGACGGCGTCGTGCTTCGCTCGCCGACGTACGGTCGCCCCGCGCTCGGCGTGTTGGCCGATGGCCGCGTCGTGTTCGGCACGCCCACGATGCAAGGCTTCGTGGACGGCGCCGACGGTCGAGAGCCGCTGGCCGCCGTCGACATCTGGCCTTCCGACGGCTATACGCTGTTGCGGCCCCTCTACGGCGCTCCCCCGCCCTCGAACGGCATCGAGCTGCCCGACGGATCGACGCTCGCGTTTCCCGCGAATCTCCCGCCGCCGTCTCTTCCCGTCTCCGTCACCGCTCAAGTCACGATCGACGGCGAGCCGGTGCACCAAGCCCTCGGCGGAGGACCATTGCTTCTGCGCGACGGCCAGCCCTACGACGATCCGACGGCGCCGCCGAACCTCACCGACAAGATCCGCGTCCCCGTTGCAGGTGCGGGCACCGTGCCTCCGTCGACGCTGCTGCTCGTGGAAGTCGACGGCCATCAGCCGGGCTACTCGGTGGGTCTGACGCGCAGTGAGTTCACGGCGCTCTTCGAGGGACTCGGCGCACGCGACGCGCTCTCCCTGGACTCCGGGGGCAGCGCTACGATCGTCGCGCGTCCATTGGGCGAAGCGGAGCCGGTGTTGCTCAATCATCCATCGGATGGGAACGAGCGCCCCGTGGCCGATGCCCTCGAGGTGTTGAGCTCCGCGCCCAGCGGTCCAGCGACGAGGCTCGTCGTGCGTCCGGGGGAGATCCGGACGTTGCCCGGCGCGCATACCCGTTTCCGTGTTGCCGCAATCGATGCAGGCGATCATCCCGCGTCGCTGCCCGCGACGTTGCGCGTCGCGGCCGTCCCCGCCGGCCTCGGCGCCGTCAACGGCCGCGTGCTCTTCGCCGCGCCGACGGGCCCTCAACGCGGCCTGCTCGCCGTCGCCTCCGGCGGATTGCGGACCGAGGTTCCCGTTGACGTTCTTCCGCGCATCGAGCGCCTGCAGATCGACGCGCCGACGACCAACCCATCCACCAACGCCAGGATCCCGCTGAAGGCCGTCGGCTTCGACGATCGCGGACGCCCGGTTTCCGTCGACGGCGTCGTGCGGTGGAGCCTCACCGGCACGGGAAACATCGACGCCGACGGAACATACACGGCGCCGGCACGCGCAGGAGACGCCGTCGTGGCGGCCACGGCCGGCGGCGGCCGCGCAACCATCGCGCTCGGTACGGGCAATCACGACGTCGCGTTGCCGTGGAATCCATCATGGTTCACGTTCGCAAGTTATCCGTCGGGTCCGGGCAGCGTCTCTACGGACGACGCATGCGGATGTCTCGTGCTCGCGTACGACTTCGAAGAGGGCGAACGCGCCGCATATGCCCGCACGCGCATTGCCGTCAACGGCCGACCGGTGGCGTTTTCCGTCGACGTTGACGGCAATGACGGAGGAGCATGGCTGAGGATGCGCATCGACGATGCGCGCGGACGTCAATACGGCCTCACGTTGGCGCGCAACGTGAACTGGAGCGGCTGGCGCCGCGTTCGCGTTGCCTTTCCCGCCGACGCCGTGACGCCGCTCGTGATCGAAGACCTCTATGTCGTCAATAGCCGGGGAGTGACCAACGGCTCGTTGCGGTTCCGCGCCCCCATGCTGACCTTTCCCGGTGCCGTGACGCCTATGCCGGTCATCACGAGATGAAAAGGGCGCGTCGCTCTCGCCATGTAACCGACGACCGGTGTCCGTCTCTCCGGGGATGAAGACGCCGAGAAAGGAGCTTTGGCATTGACGTATGAGTCAGCGGCGCAGCGCGCGCTCGACACGGCCGTGGCGCGCGGCGCCCAGTACGTCGACGTTCGTTTCGAATGCGCCCGTGACGAGCACATCGAGGTGCGCAATGGTCGCGTCGCGACGCTCTCCGACGAGGAGAGCATCGGTTACGGCATCCGTGCCTTCTGCGACGGGGCATGGGGCTTCGCCGCCTCGCCGGACCTTTCCGATCGCGGCATCGACGAGACGGCCGCGCGAGCGGTGGAGATTGCGCAGGCCGGCGCCGCCGTCGCGCGCGAGCGCTTCGGCGAAGCACCAACCGACGCGTACGTCGATACCTTCTCGACGCCCGTTGCGGAAGATCCGCGTGGCGTGCCGCTGGCGCAGCGCATCGCGCTCTTGCTCGACGCCGAACGGCTCCTGCACGTGAAGCCGGAGGTTCGCGTCGGCCGCGCGTGGATGGATCTTTGGCGCAAGCAGTCGGAATTCTACTCGACCATCGGCAGCCGCATCGCCCAGGAGATCGTGCAGAGCGGCAGCGGGATCGAGGCGCTGGCCGTCGACGGTGGAGACGCCCAAGATCGGACATGGCCCGGCGACAACGGCCTCTACCAAAGCGGCGGCTACGAGATCATCCGCAAGGCGCAGCTATGCGAGAACGCGCAACGCATCGGCGAAGAAGCCGTCGCGCTGCTTCGCGCGCCGCAATGCCCCTCCGGGACGATGGACGTCGTGCTCGGCGGATCGCAAGTGTCGCTGCAGATCCACGAATCGTGCGGTCACCCCGCGGAGCTGGACCGCGTGATGGGGTGGGAGGCGAACTTCTCCGGTACGTCGTTTCTCGAGATCGACCAACTCGACCGTCTTCAGTACGGCTCGCCGCTGGTCACCATCGTCGTCGATAACACGATGCCGCTGGGCCTCGCCACCTGCGGCTACGACGACGAAGGCGCCAAGAGCACGCGCGGTGACATCATTCGCGAAGGCATCTTCCGCGGATATCTGATGTCGCGCGACACCAGCCGTCGCATCGGGCGTTCGACCAACGCCTGCGTGCGGGCCGAGTCTTGGTTGCACGTTCCGATGATCCGTATGTGCAACCTCAACTTGCTCCCCGGCGAGACACCGTTCGAAGGTCTCTTCGACGGTATCAAACACGGCATCTACATGGAGTCGAACCGGTCGTGGTCCATCGACGACCGCCGGCTCAACTTTCAGTTCGGCTGCCAAATCGGCTGGGAGATCGTCAATGGGAAACGCACGCGCATGGTGAAGAACCCAACGTACGGCGGCATGACCCCGCGCTTCTGGAATTCGTGCGACGCCATCGGCGATGCCGCGTCGTGGGTCTCGTGGGGGACGCCGAACTGCGGGAAAGGGGAGCCGATGCAGACGGGGCGGACGTCGCAAGGCGCTGCGCCCGCTCGCTTCCGCAACGTGGAGGTCGGCGTCGGCTATGCGCGCTGAAGAACGCGAGGCGCTGGCCCGGCGGGTGCTCGAGCTTTCGCCGGCACCGGCCACCGAAGTCATGATCCTCGAGCGGGATACGGCGCTGACGCGCTTCACCCACAACTCCATACACCAGAACGTCGGCGAGTACGATCTCTCCGTGCGAATCCGCGCCATCGACGGGAAGCGGCAAGGCGTCATCTCCTGCAACGCCCTCGACGATGCAGGCTTGCGACGCGCTGCCGAACGCGCCCTCGAGATCGCACGCCTCTCGCCGGAGGATCACGAGATGGTCCCGTTGGGAAGCGGAGGCGTCTACACTCCTCCTTCGGATCCATACGTGGAGGCGACGGCGCGGGCCGACGCGCGGCGACGAGCCGAGTTGGCCAATGCAATCTTCGCGCAGATGGAGCGTCACCGGCAGTGGGCTGCCGGCTTCGTCACGACGGCGTCGAACAGCGTCACGCTGGTCAACAGCGCCGGACTATCAGCGTCATTCGACGCAACCGACTCCGGCATCAACGTTAAGGCGAGCGCCGTCGACTCCACGGGATTCGCCGAGGCATACGCGCATGACCAACGCACACTCGACGGCGCGGCGCTGGGTCTGCGATCCGCAGAAAAGGCCAGCCGCAGCGCCGGCCCGCGCAGCGTCGACGTGGGCGATTGGACCGTCATCATGGAACCACCGGCGTTCGGCGAGTTCCTCTCGTACCTCGCGCCGCATTTCGGCGCGCAAGCGTACGTCGACGGCTCGAGTTTCTTGAGCGAAGGCCTAGGCCGGACGTACGTAGGCGAAAACGTGACGATTCGCGACGACTACCGCCATCCGCTGGTGCGGGGCATGCCGTTCGACTATGAGGGCCAGCCGACCCAGCCGCTGGAGCTCATCGAGCGTGGCGTCGCCAAGCACGTGGTAACCGACGCGTACTACGCGAAGCGCCTCGGCGTACGGAACACCGGCCATGCGCTTCCGGCCCCGAACGCGGCCGGGCCGCGGCCCCGATGCCTGCTGCTCGAACCCGGCATGAAGACGCCCCAACAGCTGATCGCTGAAACGAAGCGCGGTCTGCTCATCACGCGCCTGTGGTACATCCGCCCCGTCGATCAGCGCCAGACCATCGTCACGGGCATGACTCGCGACGGAACGTTCCTCATCGAGGACGGCCGCATCGTCGGCGGTGTCCGCAACATGCGCTTCAATCAATCGATCATAGGAGCGCTGCGCAACTGCGAGGTGGCGAACGATCTGGTCCGTACCTGCGGGTACGGCTATGAGACGGTCGTACCGACCGTGAAGATCGAAGCATTCCACTTCTCCAGCGGCACGGATTTCTAGTGTACGTCTAGGACGCGAGCGATGAGCGACGCGGAGCTGGGCGAAAAGGCGGATTGAATCCCGCTCATTCGTATTTTCGTTCAGGTCAAGGAGCGAAGAGCGACACGTACTGCGGGTACGCGAGCGATGAGCGACGCGGAGCTGGGCGAAAAGGCGGATGAGCGAAGAAAGAGAAACGGGTCGGCAGTAGGGGGTTTGGCCGACCCGTTCTTTGTGGGGAGGCGAAGCCACGCAGGCCTCGAGCCTTGCCCCCTGTGCGCGCGCCGCCCACACCGCTTGATGAGCGCGCGCTACATCCTTTGATTGCTGTGCTATCCCTTCAGCAGCCGCGTCGCCGCGGCAACCACCCTCGGATCCAAACGTTCTCCGGCCTCCGCTTCGAGCATCTGCAGCGCTTGCTCGCGAGAGAGCTGCCGAGCCATCATTGCTTCGTAAGCATCCACGACAGCGATGATTCGCGACGCTAGAGGGGTCCCGTCGGCGCCGTCCCAAGCCGCCTCACGATGGAGCTCGATCGCCGCAAGCGCGCGCAACGCCTCGACGCGCGAGAGGGTCTGCGTGCCGACAGCCGTGTGCTCCGAGATCAGCTCGATCTCCGGCTTGGAGAGCGGAGTATCGCGGCCGAGGAGCTCCGCCGGAACGAGCCTCTCTCCGGCGCTCAGCACGCCCGCGACGTATTCCATGAACGAACAGGCCTGCTCGTCTAGGCCGAGCTCGCGCGCGATTTCCGCGGCAAGGTGATCCGGCCGCGTCGCCCGCTTGCGCGCCTGCTCCGTTTTGCTCGGCGATATGCGCGACCGTTCCGCCGCGCGGATCGTCGACCGAACGTAGGCTCCTTGGAGCTGCTGACGGAGCTCCGCAAAGAAGAGCGCGATGTCGGTGATCTCGTCGCGAATCGACGCCGCCGCGTTGATCACGAGAGCGCATCCGGCGTCGAGCATGCGTGGGATGTCAACTTCGGCGAGGAGACGGCGGTCCGAGATTTGATGGAGATCCCGGACCCAGTCCAAGAGCGGTACGAAATCGTCCTCACGCAAGCCTTCGATGATCCGGTCGACGAACCGCGATGCCAAGTTGTCCTGCTTGACGTCCACGTACGGAGCCGAGGCGAACCCGGCCCGGTCGTACATCGCCTCCACGATGGCCGTTTTGCGCTGCGCGAGATGGTCGGCAAGAGCAATGCGAGAGCCGTCGACGATCCCGTAGCCGGCCATGCTATTGCCGAGACAGAGACCCACTCCATGGATCGTGAACGGTTCCCCGAACTCGTGGCCTAAGCGAACATCCCAAGCAGTGGCGACCATCTGCGGCTCCCGTCTGTGCCTTCACCCGGCAAAAAGTCAGCCCAACGCTAGTGGTTGGGAGGCAATACGCCGCCGTCGGGGTTCGGTGCGCCCTGGACAAGCTGGGGTGCTGGAGGAATCGAAGCGACGCCGCCTCCACCGGAGCAGGCCGCGAGGCCGAGGACGGTGGCGCCTAGGATCAATGTTGCGAGAAAGCGGGTCATTCGATAGCCTCCAAGGATGGTGAGTAGATACCTTGGGACCCATCGTAGGCCGTATGGCCAGAGAAAACTCTACCAAAAATTAGGTAGCTAGCTAAGCGAGAAAGCGCTTCATTAGGTAGCAGCTAAGCGAGGAAGCGATGCCGACGCGCGAGAGCCACGGCTTCCGCTCGGGAGCGGCAGCCCAGCTTCTTCAGCGCGTTGTTCAAATGTTTGTCCACGGTTTGAGGGCTTCTGCCCAGCCGGGTCGCGATCTGCTTCGACGCTAGGCCCTCAGCCACGAGGCTCAAGAGCGAAAGCTCCGTCTTCGTCAGGCTGCCGAGAGCCGCGTTCGGCGCGTCCTCGTCGGACGCCGTAGGCAGCTCGGCCAGGGAGGCAAAGACCCGGGCCATCCCCCGGTAGCCGGCATGTTCCAAGCGCGCAAGCGCGGCTCGCCGCCGCTCTGCTCCCTCCGCGTGGCCGCTCGCGAGGAGATAGGTCGCCCACGCGACGTCGTACAGCAGCCGCGCCTTGCGCTCCAACGCGCCCTTGGCCCTCCCCAGCTCCTCCAGAAGGCTTCGCCCGCGCTCCAGACGCCCCAGGACGAGGTTGGCATGAGCGAGATAGAGCAGCGCCAGCGCGGAGCGCCTTGATGCATCGACGCTGGTGGTCGTTCCCTCGCGCAAGCGAGCCAGGCACTCGGCCGCGCGTTCCTCCGCCGCCTCGCGGCGCGCGGCACCGGCGGCGTAGAATGCGATCTCCGCCAGCCGAACGGTCGTGAAATGCCACTCCGGCAAGCTCGGCGTCGCGCTCAAAATGTCGCACGCCTCCCGGAAGTTGCCCGCGGCGGCGAGTTCGATCGCCTTGGCCGGCGGCACGCAGATGTCGTAGACGCCGCGTCCGATTCCCATGGCGACCAGCGCTTCGAGGCGCGCGATGGCCTCGTTCGTCTGCTCGAAAATGCCCGCCTCGCTCGACGCGTAGACGAGAGACATCAGCGCGAAGGTCTCGCTGTGGGCATCGCCCGCCTGGCGAAACGCCTCAGCCGCGTCGCGCGCGTGGCGGACAGCCTCGGCCGTCTCTCCCCGCAGGAGCGCGACCTTCGCCAAACACGCCCGAGCCCGCGCGGCCGTTTGCGTATCGCCCTCCGAGACCGCCTCGGCCAGGAGCTCTTCCGAAAACCGTTCGACCAAGCTGAGCTCACTACGGTTGAACGAGAGGACGACGTTGGCATAGGCAACGCGGTATCTCTGCGACGGCGTCGCCAGCGGCGACATCTGTTGGAGATAGCGCTGCGCTTCGTCACTCTCGCCCAAAACCGTCAACGCATCGACGGCTAAGGCGTAGAAATCGAAGGCGATCTCTCGCGGCAGCAGCGAAGCGGCCGTCTCTTCCCTGATGACGGACAAGGCCTCGGCGTATCGCATCTCGTGCAAGAAGTAGGTGGCCAACGCGAGGCGCGCCTTGAGACGTGCGATGCCTGAGATTCTCGCGGCTTCGGCGCGGCGAACCAACTCCGGCACTTCTCCAGCCCGCTCGGTCCGGACAAAGACCAGCGCTTCCAGCGCGAGCACGTCGGGGTCGTTCGGATCGTCGAGATCCTCCAGGGCGCGCAGAAGCGCATCCACGCGGCCGCTATGCAAGATCTCCCGAAAGCGCTGGTCGGCAAGATGCATCATCCGGACGCGCTCGCCGCAATCCGCCAAGAGCAGCAGAGCCTCTGCATACCGCTCTCCCGCGACAAGCGTCTCGGCGGCTGCGAGATAGACGGCACGACGCTCCGCGACGGGCTTGCGCTGCAGCTCTTGACGCGCGAACTCGCGGAAGAGCGCTTGATAGCGATAGACGTCGTCGTTGTCGCGAAAGACGAAGACGCCGTCGCGCAGCAAGCGCTCGACGATGCGTCGAGCCTCCACGTAGCGCTCGTGCACTTCGAGCAGGGGGATCTCCAATTTCTCGAAGACACTGGTCTCGACGACGAAACGGCGCACGTCGGGGGGCAACGACGCGAAGATCTCATTCGCGAAGAACCCGAAGAGTATCTCTCGCGTCGCTCCTTCGATCTGCCGCAAATCGCCGCCGGCGCGCCCCGCCGCCCGTGCCGCGAGGGTCGCCGCCATGGGCCAGCCGTCGGCCAACTGAATGACTCGCGCGAGCGTTCGTTCGGGAAGCGCCAAGCCGCTCTGCTCGACGTATGCGCATACTTCCTGATCGCTGAAGCGCAACTCCGCCAAGTCGACGGGGAAATCGATCTCTCCGTACGCGAGCCAACTTGCGAGGGGCAACGGGGGCGTTGCCCGCGAGAGCACCAAGAATTGCGCCTCGCGTCCGCGTTCGATGAGCTCCCGCAGAAACGCGGCGCTGCTCTCGTCGCGAATCTGGTCGGCGTCGTCGATCACGACGAGCGGAGCATGCTCGCGGAAAAGATGCGCGAACCAGTCCGCCAGCACCGACTCCGGGCGCGGCGCGCGACGCGCGCTCTCCGCCGCTCCGCCGAAATCGCGCTCCGCTTGCGGCGCGATGTCGCGCAACGCCTGTGCGACCTCACGTGCGAACGGCAAGAGCCCGCCGCCCGTCGGCACTCGTACGATCGCGGTGAAACGATGCGTCTCGCGATCGAGATACTGGCGAACCAACGTCGTCTTACCGTATCCCGCGGGCGCGATGACGCACGCAACCCGCAGAGCGAGTGCGTTCTTGAGCCGCTCGATCAGCCGCGGGCGTTCAAGAAGACTGCTGAAAGCCCCCGGGGCCGGTGCCGCTGCCGGGACGCCGACCAGGCGTCGAAGTGCCATGCCTGCTTCGGTCATTGTACCATGGGGGCCCCAGCCCTATCGGCCTTGGGACGGTTCTCCCATGCGCCAGTCCGAGACGTTGAACAAATCGGAGCCCACGGGGACGGGACGGAGGCCCTGCAGGTCGCTGTTGGCCGCATCGATCTGGGACAGCCAAGCGATCGTGTAGAACGGCAGATCCCGAATCAGCGCCTCCTGTTCGAGGGCGTAGAGCGCTCGACGGCGGCTCCGATCATAGGTATGGAGCGCCTCCTCCCCCCACCGACCGACCCACCGGTTGACGTACCACGATTCGTTCTGGCCGTTCGGCGGGATCGACGAGGGGGCGACATACGTCTGATCGTCCGGATCGGGGGTGGCGTTCTCCCAGGCGAACAGCGCAACTTGGTACTTTCCCGTGCTGATGAGCCCGCCGGCGCCGTACGAGGCAAAGAGCGTCGGCGCCGGTGCGTTCTTGACCCGAAGGTCGATGCCGATCGCACGCATCTCCTGTTGATAGAAGACTTCGAACGCTTCGCGGTGCTTGACTCCGGTGACGGTGCTGATTTCGACGGCCAGCCGCCGACCGTTGCGATAGCGGTACCCGTCCGCGGCGAGGCGCCACCCGGCGCGCTCCAGCTCCGCGCCCGCTGCTTTCGGGTCATACGGATAGTAATGAACGGAGGGATCGAAGGCCCAGAGCGCGGGCGCCTGATCCGTGGGCCCGAGCCCTCCTTCGCCGTGATAGATGGAGCGGAAGACTTCCTGCTCGTTCATGCCGAGCACCATCGCGCGCCGCACGGCCAGCTCCGCTTGCGGACCCGATCCCGGCTTCAGATTGAAGGTGAGATGTTCCCAATGCGACGTGGCCGTCCGAGCGAGACGCACGCCCGGTATCTCGTCGATGACGGGGATTTGCTGCGCCGGTACGCTCGTATAGAGATCGATCTCGTGCGTGCGCAGCGCGTTAAGCAGCGTATTGGTATCGTGGATGAAGAGCCAGTCGATGCGTTCAATCTTCGGCTTCTTCCAGTAATATGGATTGATCTCGAAACGAATGCGCTGGCCGTGGCTCCACGCGATCACGCGGTACGGCCCCGTTCCGATCGGGTGCGCATTGAACGGGATGTGATTGAGGTCGGCGTAGCGCTTTAGAAGATGCTCCGGAACGATCGCTCCCTGATCCCCACAGCGAAAGAGATAGATCGCCGGCGCATACGGATGTTTCAGCCGCACGCGCACCGTATACGGGTCCGGCGCCGTCATGGAGGCGATTTGATCGTATCCCACCCGTGTCGGCACGTTGTTGCGGGGGTTCATCAGCGCGTGCCACGTGAAGATGACGTCCCGGGCCGAGAACGGAACGCCGTCCTGCCATCGGACGCCCCGCCGCAGGTGATAGGTGATCGTGAGCCCGTCTTTCGAGATCCCGCCGTTGGCGAGGCTGGGCACTTCGAGGGCGAGGTCGGGAATCGCGTTGCCGTGATCGTCGTACCGAACGAGGCCGTCATAGACGAGATTGGCGGCGTCGGTCGTCACGGCTTCCTGCGAGATCACCGGATCGAGCGTCTCAGGCTCCTCGTACATCCCCGCCCGCAGCAGATGGGGGTTCGTCCACGGGTGGAGGCCGCCGTTCGGCGCACCGGTCACGCTGGTGCAGCCCGCGAGTGCCGCCGTCGCAACCGCGCTCGCGGCCAGCGCGGTCCGCCACCTCATGCGGCGCCGTTCGCACTCAGCGCCATTGCCCGTTTGCGAAGGCGCAACGCGATGCCCAGCGCCGTGAGCGCTACCCCGCCGATCAGCAGCGGCGGCCATGGCGCAGACGCAACGACGAGCACGGGGTAGCGGCCGATGGAGGCCGTCAGCCGGACGTCGCCGATCGAGGTCGGGACGCCTTGCGGGAGAAACCCGATGCCCCCCGGCACGAGCTTGTGATCGCTATTCGTGAGCGCGACCAACACGGCCGGATCGCCGGCCGGCAGGCTCGCGTGCTGCAGCGTGGCGACGTCGTTCGGTGAGAAGTAGAACGCTTCGATCGTCCGCGACAGCGACGGCAACGCGAAGACGTCGGTGGGATAGCTGCGATCGCGCAGCCTTTCATGGCCGGGAAAGAGCAAGATGGGCGAGAGAAACGCGTTCCCTTGGGGTTGCGTCACCGTGAGATGCCGGCCGTGCCGATCGTATGCCTCAATATAGGCCGCGGGGTGCATCTCGGAGATCAGCACGGAGGAGCCGGCGTAAGAACGCCCACCGGGCGGCAGCGAACCGCGCCCCACGACGTCCAGGACGGCGCTCCCATCACGCACCTGCGCAGCCGTCGCGATGGGAAAGTGGACGACGGTGTCGCCTCCGACATGGACGACTTGCCCTGGTCCGCGCGCGAGCGTCTGCGTATCGTCACCCGTCAGCCCCACGTAGAGAGCAGTGAGGCCCATGACGGCGATTCCGACGGTCGCCAAGCGATAGCGGCGCTCGCGCAACGTGTGATTGGCGACAAATCCTATGGCGACGGCGAGCGCGAGCGCGTACTGCCAGGTGTGGTAGAAGGCGAGTCCCGGCACGGCATCCTGCGCGAATGAGAGAAACACGACGGCCAAAGCGGCGATGACCGCCGTGGGCGAGGCGCTCACCGAGCGCTCTCCGCGCGCTTGGCGCGCGCTTGCATCTGCGCATAGGTCAGCGGCCCGTCTATAGCCTCCGAGACGGTGCCGTCGCGGCGTACGAAGACCGACGTCGGCAAGCCCAGCGCGCCGAAGGCGGCCCCATACCGCTGCTGTTGATCGAGGAGGATCGGGAACGTCACGCCCACCGTTTTGGCGAAAGCCGCTGCCGTCTGCGCCGACTCGCCCTCGTCGATGCCGATGACGAGCACGCCATCCTTGGCGGCGCTGCGGGCGAAGCGTTCGAGATTCGGCATCTCTTCTCGACATGGTGGGCACCACGATGCCCAGAGATTCACGAGAAGCACTTTGCCGCGGTAATCGGCGACGCCGGCGTTTCCGCCCCCGAGCCTCTTCACGGTGAAGCTTTCCACGGGGGCGCCCACCAGCGACGACGGCCCCAAAGCAACCTTACCGCCCCCTCCACAGGCCGACAGCGCGAGCGCCGCCGCCATGATCCAAACCGTGCGATTCACGTTATCGACCTTTACGCGTTCGACGCTCGAAGGCCTATCGACCGGCCGCCGAGTCGGCGTCTCTTGAAGGGTGACGCCACGCCTGCGACCAAGGTCGCAAGCGTGTTCGCCTCTGCTGGGCGCCGCCTCTGCGCGTTCGCGCTGGCGGCGTCGTTACTCGCCCCGTTCCCTGCGGCAGCGATGACCGCACAGCAAGAGGTGCAGCTCGGCGACCGTATCGAGCGTGCCATCGAAGAGCAGATCGGCACCGTCGACGACGACCCGCTCCTCTCGGTGTGGGTGGGCCGCGTTTTCGCCACGCTGACGCCGCACACGGCCCGTCGCGACGTCACGTATCAGGTGAAGATCCTCGACGCGGAGACGCCGAACGCGTTCTCACTCCCCGGCGGAACGGTCTTCGTCACCAAAGGGCTGCTGAACTTCGTGCGCAACGACGACGAGCTGGCATCCGTGCTCGGCCACGAGTTGGGTCACGAAGAGCAGCACCACATCACCAAGATGTACGAGGAGGTCAAAGGAGCCAACACGCTGCTGACCATCTTCAAATTCTTCTCGCCGTTGGTCAACCGCTTCGGCGACATCGCGGCCGGGCTCTATCTGCTGAAAGTCAGCCGCTACCACGAGCTCCAAGCCGACCGGTACGGTCTCGGCATCATGACCGAATCCGGCTACGATCCGCAGACGATGGTCGACTTCATGGCTCGCCTCGGCACGATCGAAGAGAAATCCGGCGGCGTGCTCGCGCGGTACTTCGAGACGCACCCCGGCTCAGCCGACCGTGTCGCGCATCTCGAAGGCTATCCCGAGATCGACAAGCGCACGGAGGCGCAAGCGACGCAGCAGTCGTTGCATGACCTCGACGAAGGGCGTTACGCCGACGCGCAGGACGCGCTATCGAAGATCGTCGCAAAAGATCCGCGGAACGTCGAGGCCCGGCTCGGTCTCGCCCGGGCACAGATGGCTCTCGGCTACTCCGGTCTCGCACGGGAGACGCTGGAGCCCATCGCCGCCGACCCGCGGGCCGTCGCCATCGCGAATGCGAACGCGGAGCCTGTGGCCGACCCGCCCGTCGACATGCCGCGCGTCACGGCCATGTTGGACGATGCGGAGAAGCAGCTGCGGGCGGGTAAGGACGACCTTGAGCGGCGCATCAAAGATGGCCGCAAGGACGCCGCCGCGCTCGAGGCGTACCTGGGCGAGCTCGACTACGACATCCCGATGGACGATGCCGGAGGCATCGCCGGTGTCAGCGACGACTCGCGATTGGGCAAGCTGCTCCACGAGCAGTTGAAGCTCGTCCGCGACACCAATCACCTCTTCGACGAAGCCACCGACACGTACGACCAGGCGCCGGCCATCCTCGACGACGACCTGAAAGTCATAGACGAGCTGCGCGATCAAGTGCTCCACCCCAATTCGAACACGAGCTTCCTGCTCTCGCGGGCGCAAGCGATCATCGGCGATCTCGAAGCGAGCGAAAACGGTTTGCTGAGATCGGTCGATGCGGCTCGGGGCTCGTTGGCCGTGGCGTACCAGCATTCGGCCGCCATCGATACGTATATGCGGGCTTTCGGAAGCGTGAAGCATTACCCCCACGGCGATCTGGCGCAGAGCGACTTCGACAAGCTGCTGCCGCTCGCGCGCAAAGCGCAGGACTCGTTCGTCTCCTCCGCTCGTGCCGCTGACGACTCCGCGAGCCTCGTGAACGAGGCGCAAGCGCGTACGCTCGTCGCTCGCATCACGCTGCTCGGTCTCGACGCGACACCGGCGCGCTATGAAGCGTTTCGAGCGCTGCTCGCGCATCAGCTGGGCGTCGCACCGCCGACGCCGGCGCAGATGCGTGAGGCCGACGCGACGCCGGCCACCGTCGCCGTGGCCTGTATCCTCGCCGCGGAGCACCACGGGACGCCGTCGACGGAACTCGTAGCGTTGCGCCAAAAGGATCCGGTGACGTATGCCGTCGCAAGCGGCGTGCGCGGCGAGTCGCTCCAACTCGCCCTGGGCCTGATCTGGGCCGCCTATCGGCTCTAGCGGCCTGTCGGACAGGCTCCTGACGGCCTGCCGTCAGCACGGGCCAGAAGGCCTTCCAGAGCCTCGTCGATTTGCTGCATGGTGGGGCGATCGAATTGGTTGCGGCCGATGTGCTGCCAGCGGACAATGCCGGCGGCATCGAGCACGAATACGGACGGACGCGCGATGTTCACGCCGTCGATGCCGAACTGGTGGTACACGCCGTAGCGCTTGATCACGGCGCGATCCGCGTCGATCAAGATGGGGAAGGCGATGCCGCTCTTGGTGCGCAAGCGCTGCACGGGCTCGGGGCGCTGTCCCACCACGCCCACGATGTGAATGCCGCGCCGGGTCCATCCCTCAGCGGCCTGCTGCAGCTGCACGAGCTGCTTGCGACAACGCGGTCACCAGGTTCCGCGGAAGAAGACCAGCACCGTGGGCGCGCCGCGCAGGCTCTCCAAGGGTATCTTCGTACCATCGCTGGCGGGGAGGGCGAAGTTCGGAGCAGGCTTCCCAATGAGCGTCATCTCCATGTGATGCGCCCTTCGCGCCATGGGGCCAGGGTCCCGCCCGCGCGCTCCAGAAGCCAGCACTGCTCATTCCCTTCCGGAGACGACACGTGGAGACCACCGCCACCATTCTCGACGGCCGCACCCTCGCGCGCCAGCTCAGCGATGATCTGACTCGCCGCGCCGAGGCGTTGCGCATCGCCGGCAATGCTCCGCGCCTCGTGGTCGAGATGATCGGAGAAGACGAGTCGAGTCTGGCCTACGCGCGCTCGCTGCTGAGACTTGGAGGCAAGATCGGCATTGAGGTCGATCTCGAGCAGATGTCGGCCGACGCCAGCGAGGAACGCGTCGTCAAGCGCCTGCGTGCGCTGGGCGACGACCCCTCGATTCACGGCGTCTTGCTTCATCAACCGCTTCCGGCCCATCTGCGCATCGAGCGCATCGCGCCGCACATTCCGGAAGCGAAAGACGTCGACGCCTCCCATCCGGCCAATCAAGGCCGCCTCGCCTATGGGAAGGATCCTTTCTTCATTCCCGCGACGCCGCAAGCCGTGATGATCCTGCTGGAAGCCTCACCGGCGTGGCCGCTCCGAGGGAAACGCGCTGTGGTGGTGGGGCGTTCGGTGGTCGTGGGCTTGCCGGTCACGCTCCTCCTGTTGGCCGCCGACGCAACCGTCACCACCTGTCATGTCGCCACCAACGATCTCGCACGTCACACGCGCGAAGCGGAGATCCTCGTCGTCGCAACGGGCGTCCCCGGATTGATCAAAGGCGACATGGTGGCTCCCGGCGCGACCGTGATCGATGTCGGCACGACCGTGGTCGACGGCGAGCTCAAGGGCGACGTGGAGTTCGAAGAGGTGGCGCGCGTTGCCGGTTCGATCACGCCCGTTCCCGGCGGCGTAGGGCCGCTGACGAACGTCGCGCTGATGCGCAACGTCATCATGGCCGCCGAGGCCGAGCGCTAAAGCGATAAGCGGCGATGAGGCGGGCGAAGAGACGAGCGATGCTAATTTTGCGAGAAGTAGACGCCGAATAGGCGTTCCTGATCCTTACGCTCGCCGTTGATGCCGTCGCCCCGCGCAGCGCTTTCGCGCTGCTGCGCGATGCGTTCGAGCGCTGCCGTCGCGCGCTGCAGGACGGCAAGCTCGGCCCGCAACCGTTCGTCGGCGCGCGAGACCTCCAGGAGCCGTTGCTTGGCGGCGTCGTTGGTCTGCAGCGCCTGCGCGATGACGTACGAAGCGACAACGGGATCGTCCGGGACGTCGGGAACGTCGAGCTGCACGTTGGCCATCTTCGCGAGCAAGTCGACGTAGGCGGGAAGGCCTGCGCGCGCGCGTGCGACCAATTCACCGGCTGCCGCCGTGGGCGGCGGCTCGCTCAGGTACTCGATCTCCGCCGTGAGGTAAGGCTCCCGTGAGACCACGCGCACGACGCTGAAGCGGCGCTCGCCTCGGACGTCTAAGAGCAAGCGTTCTTCGGGAAGCGAATCGCAGCGCACGATACGCGCCGCCGTGCCGATCGAGTGGGGATTGCACGAAAGATCACCGACTTCGCGCCCTTCACGGATCAACGCGATGCCGAACGGCTGATCCTCTTCGAGGCATTCGCGCACCAGGCGCCGGTAGCGCTCCTCGAAGACGTGAATGCTCATGGTCGCACCGGGAAAGAACACGGTCCCTAACGGAAAGAGGCGTAACGTATCCACGATCGTCGCTCCTTGCGAGGGCCGAAATGGGCGGCGCGAGCGGCGCCGCCCCTTACCTCCGCCGATGCGCCGAGGGGCGTCCTACTTGAGGCGCGCCTCGACGACGTTCCAGTCGATGTTCGAATAGAACGCCTCGATATACTTGCCGCGCTCCGCCGGCTTGTAGTCCAGCAGGAACGCGTGCTCCCAGACGTCCATGACGAGGATGGGGTTGAAGCCTACCAGCGCATCCTCCTGGTGCAGGGTAACCCACGCATTGGTCAGCCACCCGTTCGTCGGATCCTGGTAGAGAATCGCCCAACCGACGCCCCGCATCCCGCCGATGGCGAAGAACTCCTGCTTCCACTTCTCAAAGTCGCCGAAGCTCGCGGCGATAGCCGCGTTGAGTTTGCTCCCTGGCTTGCCGGAGCCGTTGGGCGTCAGGTTGTCGAAATAGAACTCATGGAGCCGCATGCCGCTGTACTCGAATCCGAGACGCCGCTGGAGTTCCGCGAACTTCGGGTCGGCGCCCTTGGCGCCGCTCGACGCGATCAGCTCGGAGATCTGTTCATTGAGCAGGTTCGTGTTCTTGACGTAGCCTTCGTAAAGGCCGAAGTGAACTGCAAGCGTCTGCTCGGAGATTCCCTGCAGGCTCGTATACGGCCACTTCTTCGCCGTGTAGACTTCCTTCGTCAACAGTGCCATGTGCCGTCCTCTCTTGCTCTCATCATGACGTAATGGGTCCTACTCGCCGCCGGTGCGCGCCTCCTGCGTCGCCAGGATTTCACATAATCCTGCGCCAACGCGGGCGATGATGGATCTCGGAAGGAGTTGACGTGTCGGACGATCTCGCCTACCTCCAACGCCTGCACCCCGAGCCTTCCGCGCTCCTGCTCGAGCTCGAGCAGTTGGGGCATGCCGATGGTGTACCCATCTTGGACCGCGCCTCGGCACGCTTGCTCTCGACGCTCGTGCACTGCATGCAGGCTAACCGCATCTTGGAACTCGGTACCGCGTATGGCTATTCCACGCTATGGATGGCATTGGCGATGCCCCCGGCCGGTAAGATCTGGACGATCGACCCCGACATCGAGCGCACCAAGATCGCCGTCTCGTTTCTCGAGCGGGCCGGCGTTGCAGATCGCGTCGAGATCATCAACCAGCCGGCGCTCGAGGTCCTTCCAGCCTTCCAGCAACGCAATCTCGACATCGTCTTCATCGACGCCGTGAAGGAAGAGTATGAAGGCTACCTCCACTACGCCGTCCCGCTGCTCAAGCTTTCGGGACTGATCGTCGTCGACAACCTCCTTTGGCACGGACGCGCTGCGGCTCCGGAACGGCACGACGACGACGCCGCGACAAAGGCGATCCGCCGGTTCAACCACCTCTTCCTCCACCACCCGCAGCTGGATGCGACGATCGTACCTGTCGGCGACGGCGTTGGAATTGCGGCGAGGATCGACTAGGGGAGCATCGAGACGATGATCTTCTCCCAATTTCCGGTAGGGCCGCTGCAGTGCAATTGCACGATCATCGGGGACGAGGCGAGCGGCGAAGCGATCGTCATCGACGGCGGCGACGAGCCTGAGCGCATCGCGGCCGAACTGGCCCGTCACGGCCTGAAGGCCCGTTATCTGCTGCACACGCATGCCCACATCGATCACATCGGAGCATTGGCGGACCTGAAGGATCTCACGTCAGGCGAAGGCGCGCTCCATCCCGACGATCTTCCGCTCTACAGCCAGTTGGCATCCCAGGCGGCGTGGCTCGGCGTGCCGGTGCCGCGCGTCATCGCCATCGATCGCGAGCTCGCCGACGGCGACGTGATTCGCGCAGGAAACCTCGCGCTGGAAGTGCTCCACACGCCGGGGCACACGCCTGGAAGCTGCTGCTTCCTCTGGGAACGCGACGGCGCTCATCTCGCGTTCACAGGCGACACGCTCTTCTTCGGAAGCATCGGACGCACCGATCTGCCCGGCGGCGACATGGGCCGCATCCTCGCCTCGCTACGTGAACGCTTGATGACGCTGCCGGGGGAGACGGTCGTGTATCCTGGACACGGTCCGCGGACGACCATTGCGCGCGAGCGCGCCCACAATCCCTTCGTCAGGGGGTTGTGACAAACGATTAATGCAATAGTAAGCCTGCTCGGCTATGATGGTTGCCATGGAACGCTTGACCGTCGTCTTGATCGCGCACGACCGCTGCAAGGGGGAGATGGCGCAATGGGCCGCCTTCAATCGCGGGACGCTGGCGCAATGCACACTCTACGCAACAGCAACGACGGGGCGCACCATCAAGGAGCACCTCGATCTTCCGATCCATTTGCTCTTGTCGGGACCGATGGGCGGCGATGCGCAAGTCGGGGCGATGATCGCCGAGAAGCGCGTCGATGTGATCTTCTTCTTCTGGGATCCGCTCACGCCTCAACCGCATGACGTCGACGTGAAGATGCTGCTTCGCCTGGCCGTGCTGCACGACGTGCCGATCGCGTGCAACCGCCGATCCGCGGATCTGCTGATCTCCTCGCCGCTCTTCTCCGACGTCGGCTATCACCGCGCGGAGCCCGCCTCCCTGTAAACCCCTTACCGTACCGATCCCAACTTGATCGTGAGCTTGCCTTCCTCATGGATCACGCGCGGGCCGTTCTTGCGGTCCTCCGTGGTCTCGGGGGTGGAGGCGGGATCCTGCACGGCGGGCGCGATCGCGACAGGCGTCGTCCAATCCGTCGGAGCCGAGACGGCAGCCGGCGTGGCCGTCGGCTTCAAGCCGCGCGCGCGATAATTCTCGATCGCGTTGCGCAGCGCGGCAATGGAGCGCTCCGGGTAATCCTTCTTCTTCTCGGGATAGCCCCCCAGCGCGGCGTCGAGCGCGGCCTCGTCGATCTTCGCTGCTTCGTCGAGCGTCTTGCCGCGCACCATCTCCACGAGCAGGCTGCATGTCGCCGTGCCGAAACCGCAACCGGTCGTGAAGTACGAGATGTCCTCGATCACCTCACCGGGGCCGATCTTAAGATAGAACGTGTAGAGATCGCCGCACGAGTCGCTGAAATACTCTCCCGTCACGGTGGCGTCGTCCATCGTGCGGAATCCTTCACGCGTCGTCACGAGCTCCTGAAACTTGTCAAAGTTCATGATCGTCCTAACTCGACCGTTTCGACCTGCTCTCGGGCTGCGCCCGGACGGAACTCGAAACGGCACTCAGTGTCACCCTTAGCGAGTGAAGTCGTTTGCATATGCTCTCCCGGGATCAGCTCCTCCATCACCGTGTGGATGAGGGTGCAGACCTGCGGGTAGTGTTTCACGGACGTCGAGAAGGGGCAGGTGTGCTCTCGCAACACGAGCGTCCCGTCATCCGCTCGATCGACGTCTGCGATGACGCCCTGCTCGCGCAGAATGGCCGTCAGTTCTCTGACCTTGCCTGCGAAGTCTTTGCCTTCCAGGCGCTCCCGGAACTTCTCGGCCGAGCGCTTTCCGATGTTGCGGAAGAGCTCGGCGACTCGATCGCTTCCCTCCTCAGCGGTTAGCTCGCTCAAGACGAGGTGGAGCAGTTGGTCGTTGCGCTGCGGGAAGAGACGCTCGGCTTTGTCGGTCAGGTGGTAGAGAAGCGTCGGCTTGGTCGGACCGCGGCGCGCGGGGCTGGCCTCAACCAGCCCTTCGGCGGCGAGCGCGGCCAACTGCTGGCGGACGGCATTCGCGGTCAAGCCCAGTTCGGCGGCGAGCTCGCGCGCGCCGGCCACGCCCCTGCGCTTGAGGCTTTCGACGATCTTCCCCCGGCTGGTTTGAAAAAAATGTTCTCGGGATTCCACGCTAACCTACAGGCCCGGCGGCCGCCGTGCCACGGTCCGAGTATACCACAATGAGTTCGAGAAAAACCAGCCTTTCCTTGACTTTCCCCGCGGCACCGCGCTAGACTTGGAAACGCACAGCCAGACGCTCGTTGTTGGAGAAGGAACCTGCATTGGATAAGGGCTTGATCGTTCGCGGCCTCCGGGTGGCGGTCGAATCGGTGGAGATTCTCAAGGGCATCGACCTCACGGTCGAACCCGGTCGTGTTCATGCCCTCATGGGCCCCAACGGCTCGGGGAAGTCCACGCTTTCCTTCGCCCTCACGGGCCACCCGAAGTATGCCGTCACCAGCGGCACGGCGACGCTCGACGGCGCCGATCTTCTCGCCCTTGCGCCGCACGAGCGGGCGCGGGCGGGACTCTTCCTATCCTTCCAATATCCCGCCGCGATTCCCGGCGTCAGCGTCGCAAACTTTCTACGCAGCGCCCGCACGGCGCTCAAGCCCGACGAGGCTCTGCCGCCGGCGAAATTCAAGCGCTTGATCACGGAGAAGATGGAGCTCTTGGGCATGGAACCCGCCATGTTGACGCGCTACGTCAACGACGGCTTCTCCGGCGGCGAGAAAAAGCGGCTGGAGATGCTGCAGATGGCCGTCTTCCAGCCGAAGTACGCCATCCTGGATGAAACGGACTCCGGCCTCGACGTCGACGCGCTACGCGCCGTCGGCGAGAGCGTGAACGCGCTGCGGGCCGCCAACGCGGAAACGGGGCTGCTCGTCATCACGCACTATCCTCGCATTCTGAAGTATCTTAAGCCCGACCGCGTGCACGTCATGATGGACGGGCGGATCGTGAAGGAGGGCGGTGCCGACCTGGCCGACCACATCGAGCGCGACGGTTACGATCCGATCCGCGAGGAGGTCTCCGGTGGCGTCGCTTAACGTCGGCGTCTCGCCGGAACGCGAGACGCTTGAGCGCGGCGCGACGCGCGCCGCCGTGGAGCGCCTCTCCGCGATCTTGGGTGACGACGAGGTCGAGCGTCGCGCGCGGCTCGATGCCTTCGAGTCGTTCCAGCGGCTTCCGCCGCCGCCGTGGCGCCTTTCGCGCTCGCTCAAGCGGAATCTCGAGAGCATCGATCTCGAGCGTTTGATCCCGTTCTCGACGGAAGGTCCGAGCGCCGAGGACTACGAGGCCGATGCGGATTCCTCGCCCACGCGCATCGTCTGCGTCGATGGCCAGGCCGTCTCCGCGCGCCTGGCTGCCGAGGTCGCGGCGAAGGGCGCCTACATCGCCCCGCTCGAGGCGGCGCTACGCGAGCGTCCGGATCTTGTGCGCGCCAACCTCGGCCGCGTCGTCGCCAACGAGACCCATCGCTTCACGGCATTGCATGCGGCGTTCCGCCGAGGCGGCATCGTCGTCTACGTGCCGCGCGGCGTCGTCCTCGAGGAACCCGTCGAGTTCCGGATGATCGTCGATCGCGCCGCGGGCTTTCCTCACCTGCTGATCGTCGCCGACGAGGACGCGTCCGTGCGCGTGATCGAGCAGATCGAGAGTCGTCCCGCCACGGGCGAGGGGACACGCATCCTCTGCTCCGTCCGTGAGATCGTCGCCGCGCGCGGCGCGCGCATCCACCACGCGGCGCTGCAGCGGCTCGGTGACGACGTCGCGGAGATCGCCATCCTGCGCGCCTCGGTGAATCGCGACGCCACCGTGGAGATCGCGCCCGTCGTCTTGGGCGGAGACATCGTCAAGATGGACGTCGAAGCATCGCTCGACGGCGAGGGCGCCGATGCGCACGTGCTGGGCGGTTTCTTCGCTTCAGAGCGTGAGGCATTCGACCTCGCCAGCCGCATCACGCACCGCGCGCCGCATACCACGGGTAACGCCGTCGTGCTAGGCGCCGCCAACGGGGCGGGCCAAGCGGCCTTCAACGGCATGATCTCGATCCAAGAAAATGGCCCCGGCTCCGAGTCGAACCTCAAGAGCCGCACGCTGCTGCTCTCACCGAAGGCGCACGTCGACGCCGTTCCGGGACTCGAGATCGCCAACAACGACGTGAAGGCCTATCACGGGGCCACGATCGGCGAGATCGACGAGGAAACGCTCTTCTTCTGTCAGGCGCGCGGCATCGCGCCGGACGTGGCGCGGCGCATGATCATCACCGGTTTCTTCTCGCCCGTCGTCGATGCCATTCCCTCGCTCCGCGCGCGCACCTGGCTGCAGCAGCATATAGAGGCCAAGGTGTAAGGAGTCCCACGATGACCGCAGGCATCAGTCGCATCACCGATTCCGAGGTCGAGCGCATCCGCGCCGATTTCCCCATCCTCGCCACGCGCACGAGCAAGGGGAAACCGTTGGTCTATCTGGACTCCGCGGCCACGTCGCAGAAGCCGCGCGCCGTCATCGACGCCCTCTCGCGCTATTACGAGAGCTACAACGCCAACATTCACCGCGGCGTCTATGAGATCGCCGAGCGCGCGACGGAAGCGTTCGAAGGCGCGCGCGCTCGCATCGCGTCGTTCCTCAATGCCGAGCGGGAAGAGATCATCTTCACGCGCAATGCCACCGAGGCGATCAATCTCGTCTGCCACAGCTGGGCTCTGACGAACGTTCGCGCCGGCGACGCGATCTTGGTGACGCGCCTCGAGCACCACTCGAACATCGTTCCGTGGCAGCTGCTCGCCGAGAAGACGGGCGCGGAGCTCCGCTTTCTCGAGCTCGATGGCAATGGGCGCGTCGTCCTCGATGACTTGGAGACCAAGCTTCAAGGCGTGAAGCTGGTCGCGATCGCGCACGCCAGCAACATGCTCGGGACGATCGTTCCGCTCCAGCAGGTCATCCCCGCGGCCCATGCGGCGGGCGCGCTCGTGCTGGTCGATGGAGCTCAGGCCGCGCCGCACTTCCCCGTGGACGTGAAGGCGCTCGACGTCGACTTCTACGCGGTCAGCGGACACAAGATGCTCGGCCCCACGGGGATTGGCACGCTCTACGGCAAGCGCTCGCTCCTGGAGGCGATGCCGCCGTTCCTGGCCGGCGGCGACATGATCCGCCGGGTCACGTACGAGCATACGACCTTCAACGAGCTCCCGTGGAAGTTCGAGGCGGGAACAAGCGATATCGCCGGCGCCATCGGACTCGGCGCCGCCGTCGACTACCTCCAGGGCCTGGGCATGCCATGGGTGCGCGAGCACGAGATCGCGCTCACGTCCTATGCGCTGGAGCGGCTGGCCGACGTCCCGCATCTCAGCCTCTACGGACCCAAGCGCGCTGAAGAGCGCGGCGGCGTGATCGCCTTTACCTTGGGCGACGCCCACCCGCACGATATCGCCTCGATCCTCGACAGCGAGGGAGTCTGCATCCGGGCAGGGCACCACTGCACGATGCCGCTCCACGACCTCTTGGGCCTGACTGCAACCGCGCGCGCCTCGTTCTACATCTACAATACGTACGCTGACGTGGACGCCTTGGTCGAGGCCCTCGAGAAGGCCGCCCGCATCTTCAAACTCTAGACGCATAGCAGGCCATGGACGAGCTGTTCTATCGCGAGTACATTCTCGAGCACTATCGAAATCCGCATAACTACGGGCGGCTCGAGAACCCGGATCTCTCGTACGAAGACGATAATCCTCTCTGCGGCGACCGTATCCGCGTCGAGTTGAGAGTGGGCGGCGGCCGGATCACGGACATACGCTTCGAAGGCAAGGGCTGCGCAATCTCGCAAGCCTCGACGTCGATGCTGACCGACACGGTCAAGGGCATGACGCTCGAAGAGACGCTCCGCCTGGGCAAGGACGACGTGCTGGAAAACCTCGGGACGGAGAACATCTCCGCCGCTCGAATCAAGTGCGCCACGCTCGGACTCAAGGTACTCAAAGAAGCGGCCCTCGGCGGGATGCCACAGGCTTGGCCCGACGAAGAAGGACAACGCCGCTGAGTTACGCGTTCTCCGCTGCCTCGCTTGCCGCAGCGATCGTCGCCTTCAGCGCAGCGCTTACGCTTTGGAACATCGATAACGTGCCGCCGCAACAGGCGCTCGCCGCATTGCGCGCGGCCGTGCGCGGCAGTGGACTCGGGCTGCTCGCCGTGCGTATCGTGCTGGGCTTGGTCGCCATCTTCGGCGGCACGCTGGCCGTCCTCGAAATCATTCCCTACTCCGATCCCGACCTCGTCCCAATCTCGTTGATCGTTTTTCTCTCCGCGATTCTCGTCGAGCACCTCGTCGGCGCGCAGATTCGCTCGCGAATCCCCGTGCTGTTCGGCAACAAGGGGAGACGCCATGGGTAACGTCCCTATGACGATCTCGTTCTTTCTCTTCGCCGCTCTGTTATTGGTGAAGTCCTTTGCCGACCACCTCGACGGCGGCCGCCTGCCGCGCTGGGGCGTCGTCTTCACCGACGTCCTGATGCTCGCGCTCTTGGTCGCGACCATCTGGTTCTTCGTGAAAGGCCTACGCGAGGACTGGGACCGCGACAAGAGAGCCGGCAAACTCTAAGAGTCTGCCGAGTTCCCTAGGAGACCTCGACCAGGTCTGCGTAGCGGGCCTTCATCTCCCTCCGTCCGCTAAGCGCGAAAGCCGGTGAATCGTCTCGCGCTCGCGCTCGCGAATCCGTTCCGTCGCCTACGGACTTCCTCCGTCAGCCATGCCGCCCGGTCGGCGAGATGCTTGCGGCTCGATCGTTGAACGTCCGTGAGTCAGTGACGAACTTGTCCTAGGACGTGGGAGCACTCGCCCTCGGCGACCTTCCGCGCGGCCGCCGCGGGATGACCTGCGTCGACCAGATCCGCCTCGCTCCTCAGGCACGCCGGTTTGAGATGGGCGATCGACGCCAGGTGCTGGGCACGAATCTCCTGCGCAGGGTTGTCGCGCGCGAGTCGCTCGTGCCGATCGAAGAGAGCGGGCAGTTGGCTGACGGCATGGAGATAAGGCTCCTTGGAGCATGCCGTTCGCAATGCTCGTCTCGCCGAGGACCTCGTACGAATGGCTCGCCGAGCTCACCGCATTCTCCAAGCCTTGGTTCGGCCAGGTGAACATAGCGACGATGATGACGGCGAGTCCCAATGGGAACGCGCCAGGACGAAGAGACGCTGCGGCAGCATGAGGCTCTGTTGCACCCGCTGAGCCGCCCAGAGAAAGAGAAGCGACCAGCCGTTTGGCCCCGGCCGCGAATGAGCTCTCCCTCCGTCTTCGGCAGTTTGGGGGCGGAGGCTACTCCTGCTGGAGATCGACGTGCTCGATCACGAGATCGTGCGGGCCTCGGTCGAACGGCTCGACGTAATACGTGGCCTTGTAGTGCAAGCCCTGACTCTCCAGGCGCGCATGAACGATCGCGCTCGCCGTGCCGTCGGCCGTTGCTTCCAACGACAGCACGCGGAGATTGCCGTTCTTCGCCAGCGGCGCCTCCTGGGCAACGATCCCCGGCTCTCCGGGCTTACCGCCGAGATAGGCGTACGCCGTTGCCGTGTCACCGCGGTCCAGCGCGTGCAGATACTCGCGCACGAATTGCTCTGCGAGCGACACGATCGATGGCGAAGGCTGCCCTTGCGCCGAGGCCGCATACGGCGTCGGCGGGCCCTCCAACGCGACGCCGGCGTTCGCCGCCGGAGACGCCGTCGTCGGGACGAGCGTCCGCTGGACGGTCGTCGGTCCCGCCGTCGGTGCGGGTTTGGGTGTTGGCGGTCTGGGGGTTGGAGGAACGGGAGTCGGCGGTTGCGTCGGCGCGGGCGTCAACTGCGCGGGCTTCGCCGTGGTGAACCGCTCGTTCGCCGGAATCGGCGTCGGCGATGTGAACGTCTCGTACGAACCGGTGGGCGGCGGCGTCATGGCGACCACGACCTGAGGCGGCGTTGCCCGCACCGAGAGCCGCTGGGCCACCAGCGCCGTGCCCGCGCCGACCGCCAACCCCACGGCGGCCAACAGCATCAACATCAATGCACTCCTGAACGGAAACCGTGATGGAATACGATTCTGAACGGAGCGTCGGCGGCGCATAGGCATCTATGCTCGTATCCGCGCGCGGGGTACGCCGCTCCTGCCCGGCGAAGGGTCGGCACCATGACGCCGACGATCGTCGTCTCGCAACTGGTCAAGCGCTTCGGCAGCGTCGAAGCGGTGCGCGGCATCGATTTCGAGATCGCTCCCAGCACGATTTTCGGGTTGCTCGGCCGGAATGGCGCGGGCAAAACCACGACGCTCGAGTGCTGCATCGGTTTGACGAAACCGACGTGCGGCTCCGTTCGAATGCTGGGGTTGGATCCATCGAAACCGCGCGATCTGGCGAAGCTGCGCCCACGCTTCGGCGCTCAATTGCAGACGACGTCGCTGCCTGAGAAGGCGCGCGTGGGTGAGATGCTCGAACTCTACGCTTACTACTACGGCTTGCGACCCGCCGTCGCCGCCCTGTGTGCACGCGTCGGGCTGGAAGGCAAGGAACGCCATCCCATCGGCGGTCTCTCCGGGGGCGAACGGCAACGTCTTGCGCTGGCATTGGCGATTCAGCACGATCCCGAGATCGCGTTCCTCGACGAGCCGACGGCCGGCATGGATGCGTATGGCCGCCGTGTGCTCTGGGGCGAAGTGGAGCGCTTGCGTCGAGCCGGGAAAACCGTCATCCTCACCACCCACTATATCGAGGAGGCGGAGCGTCTGTGCGACGAGATCTGCATCGTCCAACAGGGACGCATCATTGCGCGCGACACGCCCGTGCGCCTCATCGCATCGGCCGGCGGCGGCTCGACCGTCACAGTCGAAGCCGAGGGCTTCACGCCCCGCGACGGCTTGGCGCGCGCCGGTCGCTGGAAGCGTGACGGACAAAGCTGGTCACTCTCCACGGAAGACGAACCCGGCGCGATCCTAGCCGAGGTCGTGCGTGCCGTTGACGAGCAGCGAGCCGCGCTGCGCGCATTGGATATGCGTCGCGCGACGCTGGAGGACGCGTTCCTGAACCTCACCGGCGAGCGCATCGGTGACGACGTTGAGGAGGCCGCCTCGTGAAGATCCTGCGGATGCTGCTCGCGCAGACGAGGATGAACTTCAACTGGTACCTCTTTCGCGACGGCGAGATGATGTTCTGGGCGCTGGCAATGCCGATCTTCTTTTTGATCCTTTTCTCGTTCGCGTTCGGCTTCGGCAACGCCACGCAGGCCTCGGCATTTCTCGTGCCGGGGCTCATCGGCGCGCAAGTGCTCTCGCTGGGCTTCTTCGGCGTGGGCGTGATGCTCGCGCAGTTCCGAGAGCAGAAGGTGCTCCGGCGCATCTATCTGACGCCGCTGCCGCCTTGGGTCTTCTTCGCGGCGCTGGTGCTCTACCGTCTGACGTTGTTGGCTTTCCAGGCCTGTATCCTGACGCTCGCCGGAAGTCTGCTCTTCCACGTGCGCTTCACGGGACAACCATTGAACGTCGTCGCGATGCTGGCTATCGGTGCGCTGACGTTCGTCTCGCTGGGAACGCTCGTCGGCGCCGTAACGAAGACGATGGAGAGCGCGAACAACCTCGCCTCGGTGCTCACCGTTCCGCTGGCGTTTCTGAGCGACGCGTACATTCCGCTCGATCGTTTCCCCGCTGCGGTGAGCGCGCCGCTTCATCTTCTGCCGTCGACGCAGTTCATCGACGCCTTGCGCGGCGTGATGACCGGCGGCGAGCCCCTCACGCACTTCACGGGCTGGATCGCGATTCTCCTCTGCTGGGCGCTCGCCGCGATGCTGTTGAGCGCACGCGTGTTTCGCTGGGTCTGAGCGCCGCCTTGAGGAGGCCGGGGAAGCGTCGGTCGAGATCGCGTTTGCGCAGCGAGATGACCGCGAACATCGCCCCCACGCCACCGTGGCCGCGAGCGCCCCGATCACACCTCCTGCCGCACCGGCGGGCGGTGCGTTAAGGTTGCGCGTCGCCCTCGAAGCGGCTCCTCCTACACAGCCTCTTTCATGCGGCGTCGCTTCGAGGAGAGCACGCCCGAATCGAAGCCGGCCACGCTGAGGCCCCCGTCGAAACGCGCATGCTCCACTTTCATGCAGCGGTCCACGACCACGCTCATTCCTGCCTCGTCGGCAAGGCGAATCGCTTCCTCGTTGATCACGCCGTACTGGAACCACACGGCCTTCGCGCCGATGGCGATCGCCTCTCGCACGACCCGCGGACAGTCCTCCGGCTTGCGGAAGACGTCGACGACATCCGGAGCGCCGTGCTCGCGCGCGTACGCTTCCAGCGACGGATAGCAACGCGTGCCTTCGATCTCGCTGTAGGCCGGGTTGATGGGCGCCACGTCGAAGCCGTGGGTCTGCAGATAGCGGAGAACGAAGTAGCTCGGGCGCAACGGATTTGCGCTGGCGCCGACCATGGCGACGCGCTTGGCGCGATCGAGGAGATCGCGACGTTTGAGCGGTGTCCTCAGGATCATCCCCACCTCACAAGTTCGGCGGGGACCCCGCGTCGTGTATAGCATGAAATCGTCATTTCACCCCTACCGTTGTTCCCTGAGCGGCAGCCAAGCCTTGCTCGAGATCCCAGATCAAATCCTCGACGTCCTCGAGTCCCACCGAGAGGCGCACCATGTCCGGCGTGATGCCGCCCAGCGCCATCTCTTCGTCGGTGAGCTGCTGGTGCGTCGTCGACGCCGGGTGGATCACCAGCGACTTCGCGTCACCGACGTTGGCGAGATGACTCCAGATCTCCAGCGCCTCGATGAAGCGCACGCCGGCTTCGCGTCCTCCGCGTAGGCCGAACGTAAAGATGGAACCGGCCCCTCGCGGCAGATAACGCTTCGCAAGCGCATGGTACGGGCTCGACGGCAGACCCGGATATTTCACCCACGCGACGGCATCGTGTCCCTCGAGGAATTCGGCCACGCGCTCCGCGTTGCGCACGTGCTGCTCCATGCGCAGCGCCAGCGTCTCCAAGCCTTGGATCAAGAGCCAGGCGTTCATCGGCGAGAGACAGGCTCCCACGTCACGCATCACCTCGGCGCGCGCGCGCATCAAGAAGGCGAACTCGCCGAACGTCTCCGCGAAGTTCATGCCATGATAGCCGGGACTGGGCGCGGCGATCAACGGATGACGCTCGCCCCACGGGAACGTTCCCGACTCCACCAACACGCCGGCGATCACCGTGCCGTGACCGCTGATGAACTTCGTCGCCGATTGCACGACGATGTCGGCGCCGTGCTCGATGGGACGGCAGAGGTACGGCGTAGCGAAGGTATTGTCGACGATGAGCGGGATGCCGGCGGCGTGCGCCACGTCGGCAAGGGCGCGCAGGTCGGCGACGTTGCCGAGAGGGTTGCCGATGGTTTCGACATAGAGCGCCTTGGTGTTCTCGCGAATGGCCTTGGCCATCTCGGCGACGTCGGCTTCGGGAACGAACGTCACGTCGATGCCCATGCGCTTGAGCGTCACGGCGAACTGCGTCACCGTTCCGCCGTAGAGGTTCGCGGAGGCCACCAAGTGATCGCCGGCCTGCGCCAGCGAGAGCACGGCCGTCAGCTGCGCGGCCTGCCCTGACGACGTGGCGACCGCGCCGAGACCTCCTTCGAGGTTGGCCATCTTCTCCTCGAATGCGGCGACCGTCGGATTGGCGATGCGGCTGTAGATGTTGCCGTACGTGCGCAACGCGAAAAGCTCGGCGGCGTGCTCGGCCGAGTCGAAGACGAAGCTGGAGCTGTAGTAAATCGGCTGCGCGCGCGCACCCGTCGTCGGGTCAGGCGGCGTTCCGGCGTGCAACGCCCTGGTGCGAAAGCCGAATGATCGATCCTCGGGCATACATGCCCTTTGTCGCCCTCCGCTCCGAAGTCCTGGCGAGTCCTACACCTTCATCGCGGCGACGGCGAGGAAGCCGGCGCCGCCGCGTTTTCGGCCGTGCTCTTCGACTTTGCCGTCGGCACCATGCCGATCGCATCCGAAGGAACGCCCAGCGACGCGCTCGTGCTCACCGATCCGCTCAACGCGTCAACCGCGTACCACGCGTCGCCGACGAGGAAGGCCCAAGCCGGTTGCGTGGCGCGCGGAGCCGCCGACGCGGGACCACGCAACCCCCCGAAGACAACGGCATTGACCTTCTCGTTCGACGGGACCGCCGCGCTGCGTTCCAGCGCAGCCAACGCCTGCGCCGCCGTCATGGGCGCCGTCTTGCCGGCATCGAGCGCCTTGCCGGCTTTACGCCAGAGACGTGAGAACGCCGTGACTTCGAGGCCGGAGTCGGGCGCCGGCGAGGCGGAGATGTTGGATGCCTTCGGGCTCACCGTCACCGTGATCGCATCGGCACCGATGATCGTGGGATCGTTGTGCCGCCAGACGAACGTGATGCTGGTTGGCTTGGGAACGGACGCGCTGTCGCCCTGCGTCAGCGCGTAGACGGGCTTGACCTCGACGGCATCATCCGGAATGCCCCCGTGGCGTTGAACGAAGGCCTCGGCGACTTCCTGGGCCCGTTCGGCGCCCGTCTCGATGACGCCGGTCGTGTGCTGCTTCTGATAGGTCACCAGACCGGTGAGCAGATCGATGCGCCATTGCACGGCGCCGCGCGCGATCTCGATTTGATCGATGGGCGCTTGCGTTGGGCTCCTCGGATCGACGACCCGATGGGCCAGCGTGGCTCCGCCTTGATCGGCCAGCTTCTTCGCAGGACCGTCGTCGCTGGGGAACGCCGGCGGCTCGAGCTGCTGCGGCTGGAATGTCGGAACGGACGTCGGCAACGCCGCCGGCGCGGCGAGCGTGACGCGCGAGTTTGCCGATGGAGCCGGCGACGAAGCCGCTGCGGCGCGCGCGGCGAAGGCGTTCAGCGCGGCAATGCGGTTTTCGACCCGTTGATCGAGCGCGCCAAACGCCATGCGCTGCAAATAGTAGTCCGCGACATCTCCGGCCGCTTGATCGTCCGTGACGTTCGCCGCGGGGTTGGGCGCCGTCTGTCCGTTGACGACCCCCGGCGCGGGCGGCGTCCCTGCGCCGATGCCGCTGCTGCAACCGACGACTGCAGCGAACGCCAGATAGGAGAGCACATGAAGGCCGCCTCTCATCGCGGTGGCGCTTCGGGGCGGGCACAACAGGCTCCTCGCAAGGGGAAGCGAATGCCAGCCATATGCTTCAAGCACTCGCTCTTGCGCTCTCACTCACCACGCCTGTGCTCGCGGTGACGCCCGCCATTCCCCCGAGCGAGACCGGCACCATTCCCGAGTCATGCCGCGCCGATTACGATCGCCTGCGCAAACAGACGGAAACCGTCGTCGCCTATCGCAACGCGGTCGCGTTGCTCACGAAAGGAAGCGTGCCGCTCATGCCCGGATCCGCCCAACAGCAGGCCACCGACGCGTTCAATCGCGCGCGCGGATCGATCGCGCAGCCAGCGCCTGGGCCGACGCAACAGCCGCAGCAAGCCCTCGCGCAACTCTACACGGCCGCCGATCCGCTTGACGATCTGGTGACGTCCTACGCCGCCGATCTTCAAGCCTACACGGACGAAGTCGCCAACGCCGCGGGTTCCGAGCCATCGCGCATCTCGCCGCCCGCACCGAACGCGCCGGAAAGCGTGCGTGAGACGTGGAGCACCGTGCAAGAAGACGTCACCAAGATCAATGCCGCCATCGCGAAGATCGACGCCGCGCTCGCCGCGGAACGCCAGGCCCAGAGCGCGTATCTCAACGCATGCCGGGGTGGAAGCGCGTCGACGCCGGCTCCCGCCCAAACGACCAGCGACGCAACGGCCCCGCCCGTCGCCGCAACGCCGTCGGCCGCCGCGCCCTCCGCCGCATCGGAATCGCCTGAGCCTCCGAAGGCGATGGCAGCCGTCGAGTCGTCGCCGGCTGCCGATCAACTGACGCGCGCGTTCACCATGATCATCGATTGGCTGAAGCGATACCACGACGAGCACGGCGCCTATCCGGCGCAGGTCGACCGCGCGGTATTGGCGGGCGCGGACGCGCTCAACCCGTTCCACTCTGGCTTCGGTTACCGCGCGGAACGCGCAACCTACTACTTGGGGACCTTCACGGGGCTCTGCGCCTGCGACGATGAGATCGCGGCGGCATTCGCCAAGCGCAACGATTGGTATGAGAATGCTGGGAAGCATGCGCCGTTCCATGCCCCCGGCATTTGGTATACGCCGAGCGTCTACTTCAGGTAGACACCGCTTCGCGCGGCAACTCGACCTCGATCGGGTGAGCGCTCGTCCGATGGAGATCGAGGAACGGCGTGAATGCGAGATGCTCCTGGTGGCACGCGACGAAGGCTTCGATCCCGCGACGGACGCAGCCGTACTCCTGTACGTACTTGTTCAATTTTTTGGTGAAGTACGCGTGGGGATCGCGCAGCAGCTTCACGTAGTACGGATCGTTGGTCAGCCCCGTGGGATCGATGCCCTCTTTGGGGACCAGCCAAACGAGCCTGGGTTGCTCGCCTTCGCGGTAACCGATGAGTACCAACGGTACGGCGCGCTTCTCGCCGAGCGACGGTAGGAAACTGCACAGCGTATAGGCGTCGAGATCCACTTCCTCGGGATCGATGACCTGACTCACGGGCGACACCTCCACCCTCGTAAAACACGACGACCGCCACGTCGCATCGGACGTCACGGTCGCACACCTGTGGGCTTCTCGCGCTTCACCGCACGCCACGCGCCGCGATGGCGCTGCGGGGGCGTGGGTAATTGGCAACGAGAGCCATGTCGTTTTGTTCGGCATCGCCGGAGGGGGCCCTGTCGCGCCCGGGCGAAACCCCAGCGACGCCCGGGGGGTTCTGGTGAGCGATGACCGCACTGCTGGAGACCCCACCGGCTCTAAAGGAGTTCCTGGTGGCGAACGTTCCGCGTGTCGAGGTACCGGAGGGGGAGATCCCCGGCGTCGAGCACTTCGAACGCATCGTCGAACAGTACGAGCGGCGCCTCTTCGGTTTTGCGTTGCGGATGACGGGCAACCGCGAGGACGCCGAGGAGATCGTGCAGGACGCCTTCGTCCGGGCGTACCGCGCGCTCGCCAAGATGTCCCCCGAGCAACGGGCCGAGCTGAAACTACAGCCATGGCTCTACACGATCACGCTGAACGTTACGCGGAACCGCCTTCGCTCCAAGAAGCCCACCAACGTGGCGTTGGACGCGCTCGCCGATCCCGACGCCATCATCCATCAGAACAACGCGCGGTCGGAGACGCCCGACGAAGTCATCCAGCGCTCAGACGAGATGGCGATGGTCGAGCGCGCCTTGCTGAACCTTCCCGTACACCTGCGCGCCGCTGCGACGCTGCGCTTCATCGAAGGGCGCTCCCACCCGGAGATCGCGGAGATTCTCCAGCAGCCGATCGGCACGGTCAAGAGCCACGTTCATCGCGCCGTACGCATTCTCCGGCGCGTCTTGGGGCCGCAAGTCGGCCGTCTGATTCACGAAGGAGATGCCGCGCATGCGCTGCCGTGAGGTCGTAGCCGCCTGGGACGACATGCGCTGCGGCCAGGAGCCGCGGCGCGAAGACGTCTTGGCTCACTTGCGCGCTTGTGTCGATTGCCAGGCTGCCTATGCGGAATTCGAAGGCGTCGCGTATTGCCTCTCGTGCCTTCCGACCGTTCCGCCGCCGCAGTCGCTGGTCCCGCGCATCATGGCGCACATCAAGGAGCAATGCGAGCAGGTGCGCGTGCGCAGGATGATCGAGCTCGCCACGGTCGAAGCTCCGATCGGCACGCTCCACGTCGGATACCGGGACTCAGGCATCGTTTTCCTGTTCATCGATCGCGGCGAAGGGGTGCAAGCGGCCGCGGAGCACGTGAAGCGCCGCCTGCACGTCTCGGCAAAGCTGGCCAGCGGCCCCCCCCCGCACTGGGTGCGTGAAGCGCTTGACGCATTCTTCGCGACCGGTCGAACGGCCGGTGCGCCCATCGATCTCACCGACGTCACGGAGTTCGAGCGCTCCGTCTTCGAGCTCACGGCGCAGGTGCCGCCCGGTGAAGTCCGCTCCTATGGCTGGCTCGCGAATCGGCTCGGGAAGTCCAACGCCGCGCGCGCCGTTGGCCAGGCGCTTGCCAACAATCCCATCCCCCTTCTCATCCCCTGCCATCGCATCATCGATTGCAGAGGGCGCCTCAACCGCTACGCCTACGGCGTCGAGCTCAAACGCCGGCTCCTCGAAATCGAAGGCTATCTCCAAGAGGAGACGGCGGCCGGCCTGCGAAGCTCCTGACTACGACAGGTCCGCGGTTCCTTCAGAGAATAGACGAAACGAAGGATAACAGCCGGACGAAGGAGGTGATCATCGTTACGAGTGAGAGTAGTTTCCAACCTTTGCAGTCCACGATGATCGGAGGACTGCGTCTCTAACGCATCGACGTTGATCGCCCTTCGCCGGCCCCGCGTGGCCGGCTTCTTTTTTTCTCCGAACGCACGATAATGGTAACGTCATGCGCATCGTGCTCTATGGTTTCGAACCCTTCGGCGGCGACGCGATCAATCCGTCACAGCTCGTGGCGCGCGCGCTCGACGGCGCCCACATCGCGGGGAACGTCGTCATCGCACACGTCTTGCCGGTCGAGACGCGCTCGCTGCGTGCGCGGTTGGAGTCGCTTTTGAACGCGGAGCGCCCGTCGATCGTGGTCGGCCTGGGCCTTGCGGCGGGCAACGCTTCGCTGGCCGTAGAGCGGGTCGCCATCAATGCGCTCGACTCGCGCATCCCCGACAACCAAGGCTTCCAGGCCAAGGGTCCGATCCGCGAGGACGGCGCCGCTGCGATCTTCGCCACCCTCCCAACGGCGGAGATCGTCGACCGCTGGCGCGCCTCCGCCATTCCCGGCTACGTGTCGAATTCCGCTGGAACGTTCTGCTGTAACCACGCCCTCTACGAATCGCTGTCCTGGGCGCAGGAGCAGGCCGGAGAGGCGATCTTGACGGGATTCATCCACCTTCCCTACCTCCCCGGTCAAGCCGCCGAGCGCGACCCGTCGAAGACGCCGAGCATGGCGCTGGAGACGATGAAGCGCGGCGTGGAGCTGGCGATAGAAACGGCCGTCGCCGCGCTGCAGCGGCGCGCCGAAGAGGCATCGAAACCGCCGGAGGATCACAAGCGTACGAAAGGCGAACTGTGGATACCGCGCGGACGGTAAAAAGCCGCCTTCCTCTTCCTTGAGCCTGAAAGCATCGCCAGCCTAACTGAAAGCGCTTCGTGACGACGGCAGATCCGAGACTCGCCGCGATCCCTGATACGCACGGGCACGCGAAGGGTGAACATCGACCTTACGCTGAGGAGCGTCCGATCGCCTATACGGCGCGGATGCTCTTCCAGTGGTTCTATCATGCGTCGAAGCGTGGATCGCCGCGCTTCCTCATGGTCGCCGATCACATGAACTACCTCACCTTCGAGGATCCCGCCGCCATCAATCTCTGCCGCCGGGCGTTGAAGCTCGCCTTGGCCGGCGACCACTACGGCGCCGCGGAGACGGCCAACGTCTCCTATCCCGTCGCCGAGGCCGTGGGGGCGGCGCTCAGACGGGGGTTCCGATTCTCCATCGGCGCCGAAGTCGACAACGACCCTCGCAATCGCCCGGACGCGCAGAACATCATCGAGGCGATGCGCCCCGACGGGCTGATCCGCAGCGTCCACTTCCTGCCCATCACGCACCCCGAGCACGGTGAGGGCTGGATGTGGCCCTTCGACAATCCGGAATTCAAAGATCTCTATCTCCACGTCGGCGTCGAGCAGACGTGGGAGCTTTATATCAACTCGGTGATCGAAGCCGTCGAGAAGTTGCCTGGACATATCCTCGGCCATTTCTTCGTCCCGGGGAAATTCGGGTTCTGGCCGTCTCAGGAGAAGCTCGAGGAGTACGAAGATCGCGTCATCGCCGCCTGCAAAGCGCGGGGGATGGCTGTGGAGTTCAACACGCGCGTGCTCTACAAGCATGCCGACGACCCGGCGTTGGCGGAGGCATGGCTCTCGGCCAACAAGCGGCTGTTGCGTAAGGCGAAGGAGGCCGAGGTCGGCATTGCCATCGGCTCCGACGCCCACAGCCCGATCCACCAAGGTGGTGCGTTCGAGAAGGTCTTGGAGCTGCTCGACGAGCTGGAGATCAACGAGTTGGTCTTCCCTGTCGGAGGGCGGCTCGCGCGCGTCGCGTTGCGCGCCACCGAGGAGCTCATCGCCCAAGTCGTTCAGCCGACTGTCCCCCTCCCGGGCTCCAGCATCAGCGGTCTTGGCCGCAAGGAGCTGGGGCTCCCCGAAGAGGCCGAAGTACCCGTGGCCAGCGCCGACGACAAAGAGCGGCCGGCACGCCGCCGCGCCGCGACGCGCGCCACGCGCGTCCCCGCAGAGCGCCCCCCTGCCGCCAAAGCGCCGCGCACCACCGGGAAAGACCGCACGACGGCCTCCAGCGAGCGCGTTGAGAAACCGGCAAAAACGCCGGCGATCACCAAGGCCGCCACCGCGAGAAATAAGCAGCCCGTCGCGAAGGCCGGGCCGCCGTCCAAGGGCGAAGCTCAGAAGACGACGGTCGTCGGCAGGAAGACGGCGCCGGCCAAAAAGGCGACCCCCGCCAAGAAAAGCGCGACGGCCAAGAAGAAGGCCTCCCCCGCCAAGAAGAGCGCGGCAGTGGCCAAGAAAGTCACGGCAACGGCCAAGAAAGCCGCGGCATCCGTCAAGAAGGCCGCCGCCAAAAAACTGACGCCCGCGAAGAAGAGCACGCCGGCGGCGAAGACGGCGACGCCCGCAAAGAAGAACGCGACCGCGAAGAAAGCGGCACCGGCCAAGAAGGCCGCGCCCGCCAAGAAGGCCGCGGCGAAGAAGGCCCTGGCCGTCAGGAAGGCGGCGCCGACAAAGAAGAACGCGACCGCGAAGAAAAGTCCCCTCGCCAAGCGCAAGCGGTGAAGCGGCGGTCCGCTCCGCAGACGAGGGCGACGCTTTCGCGTTCGCGAAGGTCGCCGTCCCTCTGGACGCCGCGAGCGACTCCCCGTGAGCCGGCACGACGCCCCCTGGTTGAAGCCTTGTCGCTGAGATGCGGAGGTACGTGTGGGACAGCAAGCATCCCCCTTGAGGAACGTGGCCGTCATCGGCCCGCATCATTCCGGCAAGACCACGCTGATCGAGTCCCTTCTTGCGCGTGCGGGCGCGATTCCGCGGCGCGGCACGATTGCGGAAGGAACGACGACGACCGATTGCGATCCGGAGTCGATATCTCGACAGCAGTCCTGCAGCGTCTCATTCGCGTGGACGCCGTTCCGCAATTCCGAAATCACGTTCATCGACACGCCGGGCTTCGTCGATTTCCTGGAGGAGACCAAGTTGGCGCTCTTGGGCGCCGACGCTGCGATCATCGTGATCGAGGGCGATCCGAGCCGCGTGCCGCAGGCTACCTCGCTCGTGGAGGCCGTCAAGAGCCGCAAGCTTCCACATCTCTTCGTCATCAACAAGCTCGATCGCCCCGAGTCCGACTTCGCCGCGACGCTGCAAGCGTTGCGCGACCAGTTCGGCAATCGCGTCGTCGCCGAACATCTCCCCATCGGACAGGGCGAGCGGTTCTCCGGCTACGTCGATCTCGTCAATCAGAGCGCGCACGTATACGACAAGGACGGCGGCGCAGCCGGCGTCCCGTTGCCCGACGATCTGGCGACGATGGCACGCGACGAGCACGGCAAGCTCTTGGAAGCGTTGGGCGATTTCGACGATCATCTGCTCGAAGAGCTGATCGACGGCATCGAGCCGCCGCTCGACGAAGTCGAGCACGACCTCGCCGATGAAATTCACAGAGATCTCGTGACACCGGTTCTCGTTGCTGGAGGGGCGCTCGGGTACGGCGCCGAGGCGCTGCTGGAAGCCATCGTGCGCCTCTGCCCCGCGCCGGAAGAGGCGCCGCGCTTCGACGCGGAAGGGCGCGAGATCGCAGCCGACCCGCAAGGACCGGTCATCGCGCAAGTCTGCAAGACGATCGTTCACCCGCAATCGGGGAAGCTCTCCGTCGTGCGCGTCATCTCCGGTTCCATCACCGCCGACAAGCCGCTCGTCAACCTGACCCGCGGCACGGCCAAGGAGCGCCCCGGAGGCCTCTTCCGCCTCATCGGCAAGAAGCAAGTGCCCATCGACCACGCCGGTCCGGGCGCCGTCGTCGCTGTCGGACGCCTCGAAAACGCGCGCACCGGCGACACGCTGGCCTCGGAAGGGACGAAGGTGCTCCTTCCCTCCGTGAAGATCGCCGAGCAGGTCTTCGCCGCCGCGATCAAGCCCAAGGAGCGCCTCGACGAGGCGAAACTCTCGCAGGCGCTCCAACGCCTTCTCGATGAGGATCCGACGTTGCGGCTAGAGCGTGCTCAGTTCACGAACGAGCTCCATCTGCTCGGTCACGGCGAGCAGCACGTCCAAGTCGCGTGCGAGCGGCTCGCTCGCAAATACAACGTGAAGCTCGAGACGCATACGCCCACGATTCCCTACCGGGAGACCATTCAGAGCGGCACGGAAATCCATGGGCGGTACAAGCATCAAACGGGCGGGCACGGTCAATTCGGTGACGTCTGGCTGCGCATCGAGCCGCGCGAACGCGGCCACGGCGTGACATTCAGCGAAAAGATCGTGGGCGGCGTCGTGCCACGGCAGTTCATTCCGGCCGTGGAGAAAGGCGTGCGTGAATCGCTCGAAAAGGGACCGATCGCAGGGTGCCCCGTGACCGACCTCGACGTGGTGCTCTACGATGGGCAGTACCACTCGGTGGACTCGAGCGAACAGTCTTTCAAGATGGCCGCCGCGCTGGCGATCCGC
>Ga0070735_10000177_pt1 | contig 76832 bp, 55 predicted proteins | sample Coa_R1_FD_66443 | JGI IMG/M metagenome (GOLD analysis project Ga0070735, IMG submission 66443) | Surface soil microbial communities from Centralia Pennsylvania, which are recovering from an underground coalmine fire - Coalmine... | ecosystem: Environmental > Terrestrial > Soil > Unclassified ...
AAGGTCATCGACGCCTGGCTTGTAGCGAACGATTACGTCAGTAGTTTGGTCCGGGGCAATTGCGGCCAGTTGCTCCGGTATAGTTGCCTGGGCCAGCAACCCAGGAACGAGGCACAACGTCTCCATTGCGCCCACAACAAGAAATCGTCGCCACGACAACATGCCTTCTCTTTGGCACGGTCGTAACCATTTTGTAAATGTGAGCGCCACAAGAGCTTAGTAGCTTCTAAGGTCCGAGGGGCAAGAACAACGCTGTCGCAGCCTGGGACATAATGGCTCAACGCTAGCGCCGGATTGTCTAGCCCAAACGCCCACTGGGTTCCAGGCCTGACACTTACGGAAGCACCACGTTAACCCCAGACCCGCGCGATAAACCATCCCAGCCCGGTGCAAAGCAGGATCGTAGCCGTTACCGGAACGACGCGGGTCATCGCAAACAGGCGGCGAAGCAGCAGTCCCAGGATCGCCAGCGCCAGGATCTGAGCCGTTAAGACGCCGGCGAAGAAGATTGGTGCGCGATAACCGCTGTCGGTCAGAAACAACGAAAAGTAGGCGCCGTGGAACAATCCTAAAACGCCGACGACAATCCAGCGGTTGCCGGATGTCGGAAGCAGCACGATTTCGAGGGCGAGGTATGCCACGGTGAGGGCTGCCGCCGCCTCGACGAACCGCGGCGACAACGTCGTAGAGAAACGTGGCGCGATAACGAGAGCAATGGTCTCGCCGGCTGCAAAAGCTCCCGCCAGCGCTATCAGTTCGCGGCGCGAGCGAGCCGCCAGCACCAGGGCGATGAGGAACAAGAGGGGCGCGGCGCCTTCCAAGGCACGCAGAAAACCTGCGCCGACTTCGCGCGCTGCCAGTTCTGTCGCGGTCGGAGGCCGAAAGCGCACATCGGCGCTGGTGAATGAAAGATCGAACACCGCCTGGTCGGACTTGTCCCCCTTGAAAGCCCGCAGCATGTGCACATGGTTTGGCACCGTAATGGACGCAAACGTACACTCGACGGACAGCGTGTCCGGTGGGGACGGAAACAGATAGTCGGCGTTGCAGATGTAGGTTCCCTGCTGATCGCCGCAGGAGCCCTTCACAAGCTTCGCGTCGCCGCCGCCCCCTGAAAAGCGGATGTGTTCGAAAAATGACCGCTCCGGGTTTTGGACGTGCGCCGCCTCGTAAGTTGGAATGCGGAGCTCATAATGCCCCGCAGAGCCATCGATCCGGAACTCTCCGGTGCTCATGCTGACCATGTGCGCCGAGAGGAGGGCCGGAGCAAGAAAGGCCGGCAGCAGACGTCGGACGATCATTCCACCACAGATTGAAGATGCCTGCGCCGCGCGGATCGGAGCGAACGCACGAACACGATACGGACGATGGCGATGATCGGCACCGAGAAGAACATGCCCGCGACGCCCCCCAGGCGCTCGCCCGCCAGCACGCCGAACAACACCACCAACGGGTGAATCTCCACACCTTTTCCCATCAAGTGCGGCGACACGACGTAATCCTGGAACATGCGATACACGCCCCAGAAAATGATGATCCAGACCAGGTGCGGAAAACCCGCAAAGCCAGCCACAAGAACGGCGATAGCGCCTCCGGCGAGCGGTCCGACGACGGGAATCAGTTCCAGCAAAGCGGCCTGCGACGCCAGCAGGATTCCGTACGGCACCCCGACAATAGTGAAAAACAGGCTATAGACGCACCAGGTGATGAATGCAAGCGTCACCAGAATTCGGATGTAGTGACCGAGCAGGACATGAATGTCGCTTAGGATCTCATCGAGCACGGCCCGGCGTTCGGGGCTGGCGACCCCGCTGACCAGGTATTCGCTGATTTCGCGGCCGTCCTTGATGAAGAAGAATGCCAGGATCGGGACCAGGATGAAGTACAACGCGCCTGTCACGGTGCCGCGCAAGGCAACGCCCGCATTTTTCAAGTACGGCAACAGAGCGGCGCCGCCGCTGGCAAACTGATCCTGTATCCAATCGATGATCTTGTCCTTCGCGGGACCGAGGAAGTCCGGCAGGTTCTTGTCCAGCCATTGCCGGTTCTTCATGAGGTCCGGCACCTGTTGCGCCAGGGTAGTCCCCTCTTCCACCATCCTGCTGCCGACAGTAATCACAAGCAGCACGACGACGCCCACAAAGAGCAGGTACACGATGGTCAAAGCCAGGACGCGGCCCATCCACTTCGGTGTGTGCCGCTCGATCAACGAGACTGCCGGCCATAACACGTAGGCGAAGAAAAGGGCCGCCATGAACAGGACGACGGTATCTCGCAACCAGTAGAGCACGGCGAGGGCGGCACAGACGACAAACACCGTCCATGTGACGCGCGCGGCTTGCAGGGAAAGGCCGAGCATTGATCCTAAGGATATCAGCCCGGATTGGTTGTGGCTTCAATCTTGTAATGGAGGATTGCATCCTGCCGCAGGTTATCAACCAGCATTACTCGCTGCGGTCACAACCTGGTACTCGGAGCAGGCAGGCGAAAGAGGCGGCGGGCATTCTCGCCCAGGATATTCCGCTTTGCCTGCTCGCTGAGAAACGGCAGGTCTGCCACCCGGGCGGGCACGTCGAAATCCCAATGCGGCCAGTCGGATGAATACAGGACCTGCGTTTCGGCGTGGATCGCCTCCATTGTCGCCTCCAGCAGCCGCATGTTCGTCCGCTCCATCGGCTGGGACGTGAAGTACATGTCGCGGATATACTCGCTCGGGAGTTTCCGCAGCAGCGGAGCATCCGACTGCCGCATGAGATATTCGTTATCCAGCCGCTGCATCATGAACGGCAGCCAGGCCAGGCCACTCTCGATCCAAATCACCTTGAGATTGGGAAAGCGTTCCGGCAGTCCGTTCATGATCCAGTTGGCCATGTGGATCATGTTGCAAGTGACAAACGACAAGGCGTGCACTGAAACGAAACGGTTGAGCTGCTTGCCGACCGCATAGTCCGGGCCGGCGTGAAAACCGAGCGGCAGGCCGCGTTCTTCGAGCTCGCGGTACACCGGCATGTACACGTTCTGGAAGACGCCCGCGTTGCGCTGGCTGGTGATGAGGAAACCAACCACGCCCGGCTTCTCTCCGAATTCGCGAATTGCACGGAGGCACATTTCCGGGTTGCTGAAGGGCAAGGCCAGCATCGACTTGACACGGGGCTCGACCGCCAGAATGCGCTCCGTGAACCAGCGGTTGTACGCCATGATCAACTCGGTTTCAACCTCGGGATTCGGATGCAGCCCGATTTCGAGCATGGGTTGTGGAAACACGATCTGCATGTCGATTCCCATGGAATCGAGCGCGCGCCGGATCAGGGTGAGGTCTCGATGTTCGCCATTGGCCGGCTCCACGAACTCGCCCAAACGCGCCTGGTGGGGGATGCGGCCGGCGACATCCTGAAAGGTGAGACCCGGCGGATGATTGCTCAGGGCGAGGTTCTTCGCGAACGGCCAGTTCTGCGACATCACTTTGCCGCTGCGGCGGAGCACCGGATTTTCGATGTAGTCGAGTATCTCGCCCCAGCTCTCCAGTTCGACATGATGCGCGTCGACATCAACGATGAAATAATCGTCCAGTCTGAACGTGGCAATGTCGCGCCGGGCGTTGGCGAGGATTTCGCGCGTATCCGTAGCGATGGTGATCTGCTGTGTTGCCCGCGGACTCGGCTTCTCCGATGACATGGTCACTTCCCTCTCGAAAACCACATTGCAAAATCGAAAGCATTGAGATTCTGCGAGCGGACCAGGGCGCACGCCAGCGTCATGGCTTCGGTGGTGGAAACGTCGCGCTCGATGGGCGCCAACTCCTCGCCCGCGGCCTCGCACGATGCGGCATAGAGCCGGACCGCCGCACCGATGATGGTCCGGAGCTGAGCGGGCGAAACGCCGGCCGCCGCTCCATCCAAGGGATCAGATGGTGACATGAACGAGGCCCTCATCTTCGGCAACCGGCACGGGCGACAAGCGCATGGCCGGGCTTGCGGGATGGCATCCAGTTTCGATGTTGAATTCGAACCCATGCCAGGGACACACAATATGAAGGTCGCGCGGGTGGAAGTCGAAGCCCTGGGATTCCCGGTCCTCGTTTAGTTGCTCCACGACGCGTGGGAGAATCGCGCCTTGGCAGACCGGGCCACCTTGATGCGGACAACTGTTCTCGTAAGCATAAAGCTTGTCCCTGACGCGAAATACCCCGATGGTCCGCTCGCCGACATCAACCACCAGCCGGCCGCCCTCGGCAACGGCGGCGCTCGCACAAATCACCACTTTCGCAGCCACAACATGTCTCCGTATCGATCAGCGCAACCGTATCATCCCCGGAAAAACAATGTCAACTACGAGGAGCGCTAACATGAACTAACGGGCGAATGGCTTACATTTTTAGTGGCGGTGCTCGCAACCTGGCGAGTTACGCACCTGGTCGTGTATGAAGACGGCCCGTGGGACGTGGTTGTGCGCCTGCGGCGGCGTGCCGGTCGAGGTTTTTTTGGCAAGCTCATGGACTGTTTCTACTGTTCGAGCATGTGGGTTTCGGCGGCGGCGGCGTTCGTGTTACAACCGCGACTGAGAGATTGGGTCCCGTTGTGGCTCGCGATTTCGGGAGGGGCGTGCCTGTTGAATCGCCTCGGACACGAGCCGGTATTGATCGAGCGGCTGCAAGAGCCTCAAGGAGAAACGAACGATGTCGTGTTGCGGGGAAAATCGCGAGAAGGAAACGATGAAATCGGCGATTCAGCCGGCTCGGGTGGCGGCTTTTAAGGCTGCATCTGCCGCTAGTACGGTGTTGCCCTCCTCCACCGGTCCGACGGTAAGACTGCAGTATGCCGGCACTGCGCCGATCCGCGTACGCGGTCCGGAGACCGGCCAGACCTATGAATTCTCCGCGGCGAATCCGGAAGTGGAAGTCGACCGGCGCGATGCGGCCGGACTGATCCGCGTGGGGCTGTTCCGCGCGGCAGGGACATAAATTAAGCTCTCGGCGATCAGTTTCGGCGCTCAGCTTAAACAACTCGGGCGCGCCCTTACTCCGTTCGCAGCGCCTGGAGCGGATCGCGCGTGGCGGCTTTCCAGGCCGGACCGAAGCAGGCCGCCGCTCCGATGAACACAAGGATCACCCCGGCGAGCATATATGTAAGCGGGTCTGTCGTTGCGATTTCATAAAGCAGGCTGGACAGCACGCGCGATAACAGCAGAGCGGCGGCCAGGCTGACCGCGAGGCCCACGAGGAGAGGGATCAAGGCCCCTTTCAGCACCGCCACAATCACGTGCCGCGGGGTCGCTCCCAGGGCGACGCGCACTCCGATTTCGCGGAATCGCAGGGTCGTCGTATACGCGATGACGCTGTAAACGCCGGCGGAGGTGAGCAGCAACGCCAGCGCGCCGAGCACGGAAAAGATCCAAGCTGAAAAACGCGGTCTCCAGATGGAGTCCGCAACCACATCGTTCATGGTCCTGATGTTGACGATAGGCTGATCGGGATTGACGTTCCACACCTCCCGGCTGAGCGCGGACGCGAGTTGCAGTGGATCGGCGGAGGTGCGGACAACGATGGTCGACATGAAAACGCCGAAAATCATCTGCTGATAGGGCAGGTAGAGTTCGCCCTTTGCGGGTTGGTCGTACTTGTTTTGGGAGGAATCCTTGACGACGCCGACGACGGTGGTTCGGGGAGCGTTTGGCTCGCCTTGGGGCATTAGCTGACCTACCGGATCGCAGTCGGGAAAGACTTGACGCGCTAGATATTGATTCAGGATTGCGACGCGAGGCGAATTCGACTGATCGGCATCCGTAAACGTTCGGCCTTCCAGCAGAGGAATTCCCATCGCGGAGAAGTACTGCGAGCTGATGGTGCGGGTCATGGTCAGCGTCGGCTGGCCGTCGAGGGCGGGTACGGCGACTGTTGTGTTGACACCGGATAACGGGAGGTTGTTTACAACAGCAATCGCATCTACCCCATGGACTCGCGCTAGGCGTTCGATGAGATCGCGATAATATGCCATCTGTCGGGGCTTCGTCTCGAACTGGCCCGTGGGTCGCGGTTGCGTCAATGTGCCAATGGGAACACGCATCGTAAGCACATGATCGGGATGAAAACCGTGATCGGCTTCCTGAAGGCGGACGAGACTGCGAATCATCAGACCCGATCCGACGAGCAGCAGAAACGCGAATGCGGCTTCGGAGGCGATGAGCAGGGAGAAAAGCCGGGCGGATCTCCTGGAATTTCCACCCGATTGGGAACTGCGCAAGGCCGGCTGCAGGTCTATCTGCGATGCGAAAAGTAGCGGCGCCGCGCTGATCAGACAGGCCAGCAGCAGGCAAAGTCCCACGCTGAAGCCCAGCGCGCGCTGGTCCAGCGCGACTCGCTGAAGATTGGGGAGGGTAATCGGCAGCGCGGCCAATTGCCGGTATAGAAAGCTGAGCACATAGCGCGCGAGGCCGATTCCCGCCGCGCTGCCCAGGATCGTCAGGAGCAGGCTCTCTATCAACAACTGCCGGGCCACGCGCCAGAACCCTGCTCCCAGCGACGCGCGAATGGCGATCTCCTTCTGGCGTTGCATAACCCGGCTGAGCAGGAGGCTGCCGACGTCGGCACAAGCAATCAACAACACAAGGCCGACCGCGGCGAGCACGAACACCAGGGTCAGCTCATACTGGCGCTCGACGGTTTCACGCCAGGGCGTGACGGTGACCTGCAGGCCAGAGTAGCGCTTCGGATCGCGACTGATGAGCTGGGTCCCTACGATTTGCATGGCGCTGTGGACTTGCGAGACCGAAAGATGGGGTCGGATGCGCGCGATGGCTTGGACGTTTAAGACGTAGTCAGGAGTCAGACGCAACGGGAGCCACATGTCGATGTCGGGAGACCAGAAAGCAAAGTCGGGCGGCATGACTCCCACCACCGTGAAGATTTCGCCTGACACGGTGATCGGTCGGCCAATGGCCGATGGCTCGGCGTTGAAGTGGCGGCGCCAGAGCCGGTCACTGAGCACGGCGGCATTGCGGGCATTGAACTCGCCGTCGCGATCCGTGAGAGCGCGGCCGAGCTGGGCATGAACGTTGAGCATTGAGAAGAGGCCGGCGGAGGTGCGGAGGGCTCGGATTTGATCGGGTTCTCCGGCGCCTGTGAGGGTGATGAAGTCCTTCGTGAAGGCTACGCTTTTCTCAAAGAGATCGCTGCGGCCTTGCCAGAACAGGTAGTCCTGCGCCGGAATGCCATTCATGACGTGCCTGTTGCTGTTTTCTTCGATTCGGACGAGGCGGTCGGAGCGATAAGGCGTGCCGCGGAGCAACACGGCGTCCACGACGCTGAAGACGGCGGTGTTGGCGCCGATTCCAAGGGCGAGGATGGCGATGGTTGCGACTGTGAAGAGCGGGTTTTTGCGGAGCCAGCGAAAGGCGTGCCAGAGGTCGGCGGTCATACTAATGAATTAGTATAACGCCGGAAGAACGGCACTTTCGACTCAGTCTGTCCGCAGCAAAGACTGCGCCACGAAAACGTGATAATCGCTCCATCGTTCCGAGGCGTAGTATGACTTTCCGTTCTTCATTTGCGCCGAGAGGTCCATGCTCCTTGGAACCAGGTCACGTTCGTCGCAATTGCACAGGTTCGAGAGTTCGTAGCGCGCCGCGGCTCTCCATTCGGCTACGACGCCGAAATGCGGCGACATGCGGTGAGTGATTCCCAGCACCTGGAACTGTGCGTCGGCGACGACGATGCCGTCGCAGTCGACGAAGTCGGCGTCCTCTTTGTGACCAAAGAAAGCCGCGGTCCGCTGACGAAAGCGGCATACCTTGTCCGACGCCGAATTCCGGAAGGCGAACACATGCACAGGCTTTCCGCCAGTCGAACTAGCGCCCAGGTACTTGAGGCGCACGTTGGCAATTCCGGATAGAATGTCGTACCACTCGGATTCGGGCAGAATGCCGGCCCTTGGACCCGGAAGTGCCGTGGCAACCATGTCTTTGCCCCCTACAGTGCGGAACCGTTGGCCATCCGAATACATGGAGACTTGATATTGCCAGGTTTGTTCGGGCTGGTCGGTTCCCCAGAAGCGCATGCTCTGCTGCGCGGTCATACGGCGCATTTTTCCAACGCTGGTTGCGACCTGCATCCTGAGGGCGTCGACGAGGATATCCGGATCATCCGCAGCTTGGGCCGGTAGCGGCGGACCATCGAGCGCGACCGGCCAATCGAGATCGCGCAGCGGGAGGGCGGCCAACGTCACCACAGATTTGTCGAACAGCCGGGCCCACAACGCCGGTTCATTGTCGTGTAGGAAGGCCGAGATAAGCGCCGTGCCCGCGACCGCGGTGCCAATTCTGCCGTTCGCTTCCGTGCTGCGCATTTCTACGATTCCCAGCACCCGTCCGGAACCATCGAGCACGGCGCCCCCGCTGTTGCCGGGGCGGGAGCCGCAGTCCATCAGAAAGTGGCCCGTGAGATCCACCAGGCCGTCGGCTGATTGATATTGCAATTCGCCCGAAACTACGGTGCCAAGGGCGTAATCGATGGCGTTATCATGCCGTGCGATTCGGGTTACCGGCTGTCCGACGGAAGGCTCGTGGTTGGCGAGAGGGAGGCCGGCGAATCGGGAAGGAAGCGGCTGGCGCAAGGTGAGCAAAGCCAGATCGTGGGCAGGATTGAATCGTTTAACGGAGCCGGCTACATCCGTATCCAGACTTCCAGGGTCTTGTGGCCCGGTAGCCGCGACGACGGCCGCGATTCCAACGCCCTCCACTTTGAGTCCGGTCCCCAGTAGTGCGACGACGTGATAGCTGGTAAGCACGTGAACGCACGGGGTGTCCAGGCAAACACCGGTGCCGAGTTTCTTAGCTGTCAAGGTGCGAGCAGTCAGTTTCACAATGCCGTGCGACAGAGGTTGCGCAGAAGTCAAGCCGGCGCACAGCATTACCGTGCCCGTCAGAAGTATCGATCTCAATTTGATCTCCTCTCCCAACCCTCGTTGGGAGCCAGGTTCTTGTGGTTGCCTGCCCGTTGACAGTCCTTACATCGAATCGTGAGGACAGGATTTTAGGAATTATTTCATACCGAGCGCTCCTATGGACATTACAAAAGGAAACTCGTTATCTTCAGATGCAATGCCCAAGTATGGCGCGGCGAGCAGGCCAACTCCGAGGTGCTTCAGCACACACTCCGCATGATGATTTTGAAGACGATACGCGCGATATGCCCGCTGCATGGATTCCGAATCGCACGATGGCTTGAGCCGTTGAGCCAAGCCGTGCTCCAACTCAGCCGGAGCCAATGACGTGTCATCATCAGTAGGTCAAGGCCAAGTATGAGTCGAATCACCCAGGATGAGGGTCCGGCAGAATCCGGACAACACCCGTACCTGAGGATTCACATCGTTGAGGTCTATGTTCGGAACCAGGAACAGAGCCTGGCCTTTTACCGCGATCAACTGGGCTTTGAGGTAGTGGTGGATACCGGTCCGCAGGACTGGGGACGATGGGCCGTCGTCGCCCCACCGGTTCGCGGAACCGCGGTTCTTGCTTTAGTCGAAGCATCGCCAAACCTCCCCAGCGGAATCGTAGGCCGCCGCACCGGAGTGACTCTGGTGACTGACAACATCGCCGTGAAATTCGAGGAATGGTCGCGCAAGGGTATTCGTTTTCCGCAATTGCCCACACCCGTCCCCTGGGGCTTTCATGCTTCGTTCGAGGATCTGGACGGGAACCAGTTCAGTCTGATTCAGAATCCCCACATGGTGGACATGCTGAACGTGCAACGCCGCCAGGCGGAGCAGCGAAGGGAAGCCGAACGCCGGGCGGCGCTCGAGGCCGAGATCGCCCGAAATGTTCAGTCGAGACTTTTCCCGCAGGTCTTCCCGCCCATGAAAACACTGGATTGCGCGGCGGCTTGTTTCCCGGCGCAGCACGTCGGGGGAGACTACTACGACCTTCTGGAACTCCGGCCGGGGCGCACCGGACTCGTGATCGCCGACATCTCCGGCAAAGGAGTATCCGGCGCACTCCTGATGGCTAATCTACAAGCCAATCTGCGGATTCAGTATGCCATGGCGGTCGACAATCTTCCCGGTCTTCTTGCCTCCGTCAATCGCCTCTTCTACCGCAACACGGAATCATCCAGCTACGCGACGATGTTTTTTGCCGACTACGACGACATCAGCCGCACGCTCCGATACGCGAATTGCGGACACGTATCGCCGTTGTTGTTGCGCTCGAATGGCGACATAGAACGTTTGACGCCGACCTGTACTGTCGTCGGCTTATTCGAAGCCTGGCAGTGCGAAACCGCTGAGACGCGCCTGCACGCGGGAGATACTTTGGTGCTCTACAGCGACGGCGTCGTTGAGGCAGAAAGCAGCGATGGGACGCCATTTGGCGAGGAGCGTTTGATAGAGGTTTTGCAACACGGAGCCAACCGCAGCGCGCAAGATCTTCTTCGCGCCATCGTAGACGCGACTCTGGAATTCAGCGGCGGAGAACAACTCGACGACATCACGCTTGTCGTCGCGCGAGCGCTTACTTCTGCGCCGTAGTCACCGGCGGATTCGGCTGGTCTACATAGTACGTAATGCCGGTATACTGCATCTCCTGCCAAGTCTGCTCGCCCCAACGAACGTCGACTTTCGGATCCGGATTCCACTTGTTGTTTACGGAATTGTCGTAGTGGGCCGTGGCTTCCAAGCGTGAGCCTTTGGGCACGGACAACGGCGTGGCAAATACATAATAGGTCTGCCAGTTGAAATCGTATTGGGGAACCGACAGCACCACTTGCGACCGGCCATCCGGGTAGATGAGACGGTACTCCCAGCCTTTTCCCCGCAGATGCGTGTGCGGGAACAAGGCTGTAATGTGGGTGTCCTCGGTGAACTCGATCGCCGAATCGACAGCCTGGTCAGTGGATCCCGCGGGAACTTTGAGCAAGTGGTTCAAGAAGGCGCTCGTGTGGATCTCCCTCTGCGGAGGCGCCTTCGCGAAAATCATGCCGACACTCGATTCGTCCGTGGCTGCAGTTCCGTTAGCCGTATAGTGGACCTGGAAAAGCAGCGTGGAACCGGCGGCGATCTTCAGGGCTGAACCGGGCTCGAAAATCAGAGCGTTGGTGCCGGGAGCCGTGGTGGCAATGAGCGTACCCGGACTGCCGTTGCGGTTCTGCGGGGCTCCATTGCCGTCGCGATTAGCCGGCGGCGGTGTTCTCGGCACAACCGTCACAAACGCAGCGTCCCGAGGCGTTTTCCCGGGCTCGCGGGCAAACACCAAAATATGATGTACCACGCGGCGAGTTCCGGGACGCACTTCGATGGCCTGCACCCATTTGTCTTCGGTGAAATTCGTGGGGATGGTGAAATACTGATACGCTATCGTGCCGCTGGCAGGCACACTGTAGGGTTTCGACATCGACAGCACCAGGTCCGGGGTGCCGATTTCCCAGCCTTCCGTGAACTTCGGCTGAGGAGGCAGATCCTTGGGATTGCCTTCCGGGGCGCCCCCGTCGATCCAGGCAACCAGAGTCTTCTTATCGTTGTCGGTGAGGCGTCGATCGTTCGAGAACGTGCCACGCGGCTCGGCAGCGTGCCAGGGCGGCATCTGTCCGCGCATTACCATTTCGCGGATCGACTTGGCCCAGGGGCGGGTCTGCTCGTAGGTCAGCAACGACATAGGCGCGATTTCGCCCGCACGGTGGCAACTGGCGCAATTCTTATAAAGGATCGGGGCGACGTCCTTGGAGAACGTCGGCGTGGCGCCCGCCGGGATGCCGGTCAATAAAATGCCCCCAACCGCCGTAAGCAAAAACCCGTTGTTCATTGAAACCTCCTAATACGAACCAAGCAGCCGTCTAGTACCAGTTGTAACTATACTGATCGATTGCCTTAAGGTTGGTCAAGCACGTTCGAAACTGCCAAAAAAATCGCCGTTCTTAGTGCCCAGCCGTCTCCGCCGCCACCTGCTGGCGAAACGTTTCCTCCTGCTGGTCGATGAAATTTCGATAGCCTTCCGGATCGATGAACGGATTCACCGGCCCATTCATACGCTTGACCTTCTCGCGCATGCCGTAATAACCGCCGTGTGCCCCGAGAAAGACATCGCAATGCAGGCCGCGCAATACGCGGAAGGTTTGCTCGAAATCCTCGGTAATGCCCGGCCATGTAGGATTCTTTACGAACCTGACACCCGGATTGATGGTCGTCCCTCCCACGAATACGACGTCGTATTGCTTGCCGCCATCGTTCACCTTCATCGTCCACGTTGTACAACCGATGCTGTGGCCCGGTGTCATATGCGCCACCAACGTGACACCACCGAGTTTTAGTTCCTCGCCGTCCTTCACCACGTAATCGACATGCACTGGCGGGTAACTGACTTCCCTGCCCCAGCGCGGGTCTTTTGCCCCTCCGCTCTCCAACACCGCGACCTCTCGTTCGCTCGACCAGATCTTCGCGCCCGTGATTTTCTGCAGCCCACTCAGTCCGGCAACATGGTCGAAGTGCGCCTGTCCATTCAGCAGGACCTTCACATCCGTGGGCTTGAAACCAAGTTTTCGAATGCCCGAATCGATAATCGGCACGGTGTCTTCGTATCCTGCGTTAATCACGATATCGCCTTGCGGCGTGGTGATGAGGTATGAGGTGATGTCGTCCGCGCCCACGTAATAAACGTTGCCGATGACCTTGTATGGCGGAAACGGTCTATTGCCTTCGTGAGCGCTCTGCGCCAGCGCAGCAAGCGAAATCAGTAATAAAGCGAACGTCCGGAGCATGTGCCTACCAGTATCGCGAACTTCCCTGTTTCCACTGGTCGCACACAAAGACTTTTGGGATGATGGCCGGCACATGGTTGATCCCCATTTCACGAACCGTCAAGCACGACATAGTGTGAAGCCGGCCCGATTCAGTGGGCGGTTTGCATAGCGGAGAAATGGGCGAAGGGTAAGGTCAACTCCGTTACGGTACGCCTTAGCGCCACTCACCTTCGTGCCTGGCACCTCCCACGGCCGAAGGAGGCGGGTTTCAAAACCTGCCTTACATCGCTGCGTCGTACCCACTTCTGGGAAAACTAAGCATTGGGCTGAAGCCCGCTCACCCTTTCACCGTTCGTCAGAAAACAAAATTGAGGGAGATGTTTCCGTTGTTGGGGCCTTGGCCGCCGGTGGCGACATCGCCGTGAGGCGCGGAGGGGTTCATCATGTTCGTCAGTTCAAGGACAAAGCCGCAACCGGGGCTTTGTTCGAAGGGCGGCGTGCAACTCATCGTGTAGGTGGGCGAGGTTCCCTGGCCTCCAGGCGATATGGTGGCGCTAGCTGAGAGAATGCCAGGGCTTTGGATGCCGAAACCACCGGTTCCCGGCGTCTTAGCGAATGTGATGGTGAACGTGCCGTAGGGTTGGCCCGGCAGCGTGGTCAGGGTCAGAGTCCAAGGGCTTCCATCGGCTGAAGCGCTAAGCGTGCAACTCTGGCCCTGGTCGTTACCGAGGACAGCGATGCAAGATGTTTTAGGCTGGACGGTTGCGCAGGCTTCGGCGGCGATCGGATTGGACAGGTCAGGTGCAAAATCCACTTTGATCTGATCGCTCGCAGTCGCGTTAGAGAGGTCCGCGAATGCCGTATAGATGGACAAGGACTCGATGCCGAAATAGTCGTCGACGCGGGTCTGGTCGTTTGCCGGCATCAGGTGGCCGTCATTCGCCGTGTTCGACCAGTGGTAGTTCATGATCCCGTCGCAGGACTGCGCGCCGGCGAGTTGGGCTTGCAGACTTACCGTCGCGCCGGAGGAAACGACGAAGGGCTGATCGCTTGCGGGCACGGAAAACAAAACAGGGTTTCCGAGATACGCGAGTTGCTGGTCGTACCACATGTGCAGACCTTGTATGAGGGCGCTTCCCGCCGACCAGGCATCGACCGCGTCTGAATATTCGTTCACGAGGCTTTCGAAAACGGCGCTGCCGGCGATAAGGTCTTCTGGGGACGTGACGTTCCTGTCAAATGCGAAGTAGGCACTGCTAGAGCCGCCCGGTGCAAATGCCTGGTAAACACCGGCATCATACCCGTGGCACATTCCATTGAAAATGACCGTATTTTGCAGAGCGTGAAGATGAGGATTGGACGGATACACGGAAAGGAAACAGCCTAACGATTGCTTTCCATCTGACGTCGTGTAGTTGTTGCAGGCAACGTCATAGTGCGTCGGATCAAGAAGAGCAGGGAGTATGCCCAACTCGCCTGTTTCGATCGAGACTGGGACGTCTGGTCCGACAACTCCGTGCGTCAGAATAATAATGGTGCCGTAGTTCGGGAAGTTGTCGAGAGAACTCACGGTCGCGTTGAGGCCGCTTACTGGCGTGATTTGAAACGCAGGACACTTAACGGCGGCCAGCTTACCGGCAATCGCGGGCGCGGGGTCGTTGGCGGAATCGACAAATGCCGCGCCAGGGTCCCATACCAGGACATTATTGTTTTGTACGATGTCGCGCTGCGGCTGGCCGCATTGCGGCGGGTTATTGTCTTGCGGCCGGAGAGGACGTGTGGGGAGCAGGCCGGAAGTACGGCTTTTGACCGCCTGCGCCGAGAGCGGCGGCGATTGAGCGACCGCAGCGGAGGGCAGCTCATCATGCAACTGGTTGAGGGGCATCACCATCATGAGACCCGAGTTCGTTTGCGCGCCAATCGAGAGACCATCGGGCGCGAGACCTACGGGTTGGCCTGTGAGTCCTGCCTGCGGCGACAACAGGGTGCGCAGCGCGATTAAGGTCTGAATCCGCGCGTAGGCGCTGTCTCCGTATTGCAGGAAATTCGGCCACTCCTGGGACATGGTGCCCTGAATCGCCATGGCTTGCTGCATATCGGCGTCGCCACCCGGCTGCACCACCGGCAGGCTGAAGCCAGGAGACAGAATCGTCTGTCCTGCGGCGTTCGCCTGCACGAGCAGTGGAATCAGACCGGGCGCGGTGGGGTTGAATAGCGCCGTGCAGGAAGAAGTGCCGTCGCCGTTGTCGGTGAGCGTGCAGAGCGGATCGCCAGAAGGCTGGCCGTTCGTGTCGGCGAGGAAGACGTTTAGGCTTTGTGGATCGAGACCCGGTGTTGGGAGGAGCTCGATTGTGACAGTCACACTCGACTGCGCCCTTGCCAGGATGGGTTGGAGCGTGGGCTTCGAGGGAATCTGGCAGGGCTCAGAGACACCATCACCGGGAGTGAGTTGAAACGATCCGTCGGAAGCCGCTTGGACGCGGGCCATGGAGCAGGCGGCGCCTTGATCGGTCCCGAACTGAACGGAAAATGGATTCGAAAGACCCGCTAGAACTATTCCCGAGGCCTGCGCCGTGAAAGTTTGGGTGTCCTGATCGATTGTGAGGCTGGAGAGCCAGTAAGGCGTCAGTCCGGTCTGATCCTGATACTGCAGGATATTCGTGTTGGGGACCGGGACGAAATAACTGATCGGGATTGTGCCGGAGAACTGACCGAGGGCAAACGATATGGACTGGGCGCCATCGAGCCGGAGGGCGCTGAAGGAGCCGGTCAGGGTATAGCTGTCGGTGGCTTGGGGGTTGATGTTGAGGGCGGCGGAGGAGATGGAGATGGCCGGGGTTTGGGCTAAAGCGGCCGCACTCAGGAGAAATGCAGCGGCGGGAATTACAATTCGCATGATTCCTTCCGATATATATTCGCATATATTCAAGATTTCCAGGGCGGATTAAAAATCCGCCGCGGGATGCAATCCTGCCCTACATGTCATGTATACTCATTCCGACCGCATACACAAAGGAGGCCGGAACGAGCTATGGAAGGACTCGTAGGTCTGGGCATTGGGGTACTGCTTTGGTTCCTGGTGCGCGTCGTCCTGTTGGGGATGTACACGGTGAACCAAAACGAGCGCGCGGTGAAGACGAAGTTTGGACGCGCTGAAAGGGTTGGAGACAAGACAACACTCGACGATCCCATCGCGGAGTCGATGTTGCCGGATGAACGCGAGCGGTACAAATATCCACAGGTTCGCGTGATTGGGCCCGGCGGACCCTATTTCAAGATGCCTTGGGAGAGGATTTACAAGATATCGATCGCTACAAACACGGTCAGCATGGCGCTCGATCTGGAGATGCCGCAGGCTAACAACGGCGGGCAGGTGCTCGAGGCGGTGACCAAGGATCAGCTCAACACGGGACTGACCGGGCAAATCCGGTATCGCGTGAGCGAGAGCAATCTTTATGCGTACCTATTTGGTATCAAGAAGCCCATTGTGCATGTGATGGGCTACTTCGTTTCGGTGCTGCGGCAGAGAATCGCGAATTTCGAGTCGAAGCAGGGCGCTACGGCCGAAGCGGAAAACTCTACCACTGGCACCGAGGTGGCGGGCGTTTCGATCAACGATCTGCGCAAGAATTTGCGGGATTTGAACGAATACATGGATCATGAGTGCAAGTCCACGGCGGCGCGTTATGGCGTTGTCCTGGATGCTTCGTTGATTACCGGCATTGATCCACCGCCGGAGGTGGAATCGGCGCTGGCAGCCATCAACACGGCGCACAACCAGGTGTCGAGCGACATCAGCCTGGCGCAGGCGACGGCAGATCAGAAGATTGTGCAATCGAAGCGCGCGGTGGAGATTGAAACTCTCAAGGCGCAGGCTGAAGTGCAGCCGATCCGGGCGCTGGCGGACGAGTTGTCCCAACTGTTCCGCGGCGGGCCGGGTGTGCTCGATGCTTACGTCCGCAATGTGCGCTTGAAGCTGTTTTCGAAGGCACAGGACATCTACCTGGAGGCACGCCGATGAACACCATTGTTTCCGTCGCTGTGTTTACGTTTCTGACGCTGCTGATCGGGCTTCCGATTGTGCGGGTTTTGGCGCGAATCTTCGGCATCTACACCACGGTTCAGGAACGCACGTGCCGCGTATACGTGCTGTTCGGGAAGGTGGTCGGGATTTTAACCGAGCCGGGTTTTCACTTTCTGCCGTTGCGGATTGGGCCCGCGGCTTTCATCATCAACCTCTTCGGGAAGTGCCATGTTCTCGATTTGCGGCTCGATCAGGAATACCGGCGCAGCGAGCCGGTGAACTCCGAAGAGGGCGCGCCGATGGGCATCGGCATCTGGTACGAGATGTGGATCAGCGATCCGGTGGCGTTCCTGTTCAAAAATACCGATCCCCGCGGGTCGCTGCGGGCCAATGTTAGCAACTCGACCGTGCGGTGCCTCAGCAACATGCCGCTAGCCGAAATGCTGCAGACGCGGCACAGCATGAGCCAGGTGGTGCGGGCGGAGGTTTCCGCGAAGTCGCACGATTGGGGCTATTTGCTCGGGTCGGTTTATATCCGCAAGGTGCATTTCCGCGACCCGGGTATGATTGCGCAGATCGAGGAGAAGGTGGTGAACCGGCTGCGCCAGGTGACGTCCGCGATTAAGCAGACGGGGGCGAACCAGGTCAGCGTGATCACCAGTTCGGCTGAACGTGAGGCGGCAAGCGAACTGGCCAAGGCAGCGAAGATCCGGCCGAATACGCTGGCGCAGGCGTTTCGCGAGATTGCGGAGCAGCCCGAGGTTTCCGATGCGTTGTTTGAGATTTTGGAGACGCAGCAGTTGCTGGCTAGCGGAGCTCGTCTGACATTGTTGTCGGCGGCGGGGCATGCGCGTGTGCTGGCGGATTTGCTGGCGTCGGGGCCGCGAGGTAAGCCAGGAGCTCAATCGGCAACAGCGTAAGCGCGGGTGATAGGCTACGGGTGTGAAACCCATCTTCAGGGCAGGCGAAACCGCCTGCCCCACCAAGCTGCCTGGTCGAAAGCCTAAGGTGGCGCAGGCGGTTTCGCCTGTGCATCTGAATCTGAAGCTATTTGATACCTTTTTCAGGCTTGGAATCTTCGCAGTAGTGGCGGCGGCTGGTCTTTGCGCCCAAAGCTTCGACGTTGTCATTCGGAACGGGCACATCATTGACGGCACCGGGTCGCCCTGGTATTCGGGCGACGTGGGCATTCGGGAAGGGCGGATCGCGGCGATCGGCATTCTGGCCGGCGCCAGCGCGGCGCATACGATCGACGCGCACGGGATGATCGTCGCTCCGGGATTCATCGACATGCTGGGACAGTCGGAGTTAACGATTCTCGTCGATCCGCACCTGCCTTCGAAAATATTTCAAGGGATCACGACCGAGATAACCGGCGAGGGCGGTTCAGCGGCTCCTCTAAACGACGCCATCAAGACCGGCGATCAAACGACGTACCGGCATTATCGTATTGAACCGACCTGGACGACCTTTGGCGGGTATTTTGCGCGGCTCGAGAAGCAGGGGATGGGGATCAATCTTGCGAGCTACGTCGGGGCGACGCAGGTTCGGAGGTTGGTGTTGGGCGAGGTGGATCGTGCGCCGTCCCCGCAGGAGCTGGCGCGCATGAAAGGCCTTGTTCGACAGGCCATGGAGGATGGCGCAGTCGGGGTCTCGACCTCGCTGCAGTACGCTCCCGCGCCGTATGCGACGACTGAGGAACTGATCGCATTGGCTTCGGAAGCCGCGAAGTATGGCGGAATTTATGCGAGCCATATGCGAAGCGAGGGCGACGCCATCATACAAGCGCTCGAAGAGGTGTTTCGGATCGGGCGCGAGGCGCATATCCCGGTCGAGATCTGGCATCTCAAGGCGGCGGGCAAGAGCAACTGGGGGCGCATGCCGGAGATCGTGAAGCGGATTGAGCAGGCGCGAGCGTCGGGCGTCGATGTTACCGCCGACACCTATGCTTACCCGGCGTGGTTTAATTCGTTCTCGGCCTTTATCCCGCCGTGGGCGCATGATGGCGGCGATTCGAAGATGATCGAGCGGCTCAAGGACCCGGCGACGCGCCGTAAGATCCGCGACGCCATGATGACGCCGGCCAAGGACTGGGACAACGAGTGGCAGGAGATTCCGGGTCCGGAAGCCATTCAATTGTGCGTGGTGCAGAACCCGGAGTTGCGGCCGCTGCAAGGTAAGACGATTGCGGACATAGCGAAGCTCTGGGGCAAGGACCCGATCGATACGGTTTTCGATCTGCTGATCAAGGACGCCGGGTTCACATCGGTAGCGGTGTTTGGGATGTCGGAGCCGGATGTCACGCTGGCGCTGCAGCAGCCTTGGGTGTCGGTGGACAACGATTCGCAGGGTACTTCGCCCGAGGGACTGCTCGGCCACGAGCATCCGCATCCGCGGGCGTATGGCACGTTTCCGCGGATCCTACGGAAGTATGTGCGCGAGGAAAAGAAGCTGCGGCTGGAGGAGGCGATTCGCAAATTCAGCGCGCTGCCGGCTCAACGAGTGCGACTGACGGATCGAGGCGTGTTGAAACAGGGCATGTGGGCGGATGTCGTGGTGTTCGATCCAGCGAAAATTACGGATCGGGCCACGTTCGAAAAGCCGAATCAGCTCTCCGTGGGGATGGAGTACGTGCTGGTGAATGGAGTGCCGGTGGTTGACGGCGGGCAGCAGACGAACAAGCTTCCAGGGAAGGTCCTTCGCGGTCCGGGATTCCATGCTAAGACCCAGTAGCCCTGAGGAACTGGCTTCCGCGCTGGCTGATGCTGCGGGGCGCAAACAGACGATCGCACTGTTCGGGAACAATTCGAAGCGGTTGATGGCGGGTCCGGTGATGCCGGCTGACGTGGAGATTTCGACGGCGGGTCTCGACCGCCTGTTGCAGTATGAGCCACGCGATTTGACCATCAGCGTCGAGGCGGGAATGCGTTACGTCGCGCTGCGCGAACTGCTGGCGAACAACAACCAGATGATTCCGCTCGATCCGCCGTTTGCGGAGGAGTGCACGATTGGCGGCGTGGTCGCGGCGAACTGCAGCGGTCCGCGGCGGCGGCTTTATGGGACGGCTCGCGACATGGTGATCGGGATGAAGTTCGCCACCCTCGAAGGACGGTTGATCGACACCGGCGGGATGGTGGTGAAAAACGTTGCGGGTCTCGATATGGGTAAGGTCATGATCGGGTCGTTCGGGACTTTGGCGGCGATCGCAGTGGTGAACTTTAAGCTAAGCCCCATTCCGCCGGTGAGCCGGACGTTTGCGCGGGAGTTTGCGGATTTGGAGTCGGCCATGGCGGCTCGCGATTCGGTTCTGAAGAGCGTTCTCCAGCCGGCTTCACTTGATCTGCTGAAGACCGAGCGTGGGTATCGGCTTGTGATGCAGGTAGGCGGGAATCAGGCGGTGGTGGATCGATATACGCGGGAGTTCGCGGGCGCCGAGGTCTTTGAGGGCGAGTCCGAAGATCGGCTATGGAGTGAGATACGCGAGTTTGTGCCGGCGTTTTTGCGGGCTAATGCGGATGGGGCGGTGGTTAGGGTTCGGTGTGCGTTGTCGGAGGTCGGAGCGGTCATGGCTGCGATGTCGGGACCCGCTCTGGCTCGGGCGGGGTCGGGCGTTTGCTATGGATTAGTTCGAGCAGGCGAAACCGCCTGCTCCACCCTTCCACATTGTTCAAAGGTTGTCGAATTTGGTCCTCAGGAGATGCGAGAAAGCGCCGAGTTGTGGCCCGAGCCGGGAAGTGACTTTGCGATGATGAAGAAGGTTAAAGAGATGTTCGACCCGCAGTCCCTCCTCAATCGCCGCAGGCTCTATGGACGTATCTGAGCTTCTCGACCACTGTGTCCACTGTGGCCTTTGCCTGAACGCTTGTCCGACTTACCGGGAACTGGGTCTGGAGATGGATTCGCCGCGGGGGCGGATTTACCAAATGGTCCAGGTTTCGAGCGGCGCGGCTGCGATGACTGCTTCGTATGTTGAGCACATCGATTTATGTTTGGCTTGCCGGGCATGTGAGAGCGCGTGTCCGTCCGGCGTGCAGTATGGACAGCTTGTCGAATCGGCGCGGGCTGAAATTGAGCTTGGGATTAGACGGCCATGGTACGTTCGCGCTCTGCGGGGGTTCGTGTTCCGTCGACTGCTGCCTTCGCGGCGGTGGTTGACTTGGGTCGGGCGCGGTCTGTCGGTTTATCAACGGCTGCGGCCTCGGAACGGTCTGTTTCGAGGCCGGCTGGGTGAGGTCGAGTCGCTCGCTCCGCAAGTGCAATCGCCCTTTTTCTTCCGGCAATACGGGAAAATCTTTGCGGCGGAGGGCGAGCGGCGGTATCGCGTTGCGATGCTGGGGGGCTGCATTGCCAATATCAGCTTCGCTCGGCTGAATGAAGCCACGGTACGTGTATTACAGAAGAATGGCTGCGAGGTCTCGATTCCGGAGGCGCAGACGTGCTGCGGAGCGCTTCATGTGCATGCCGGTGTTCGAGACGAAGCCCGCAAACTTGCGCGGCGGAACATTGATGCACTGCTGCCGGGTGGGTACGATGCGATCATCACGAACGCAGCCGGTTGCGGATCGACGCTGAAAGAATATGGCGAGCTGCTGGCGGACGATCCGGACTATGCGGCGAAGGCTCGGCAGTTCTCGAGCCGGGTAAAGGATATTACGGAGTTTCTGGCTTCGATTGACCTGGTTCGGCCGACGAAAGAGTTGGCGGTGACCGTGACCTATCAGGATTCGTGTCACCTGGCCCATGGGCAGAAAATCCGATCGGCGCCGCGAACGTTGCTGCGTGCGATTCCCGGGCTGACGTTCCGGGAGATGCCCCTCTCGGATCATTGCTGCGGAAGCGCGGGGATTTATAATGTGCTGCACACCGATATGTCGATGGCGCTGCTTTCAAAGAAGATGGAGAACGTCGAGCAGACGAACGCGCAGGTGATTACGACGGCGAATCCCGGCTGCATGCTGCAGTTGGAGGCGGGGGTGCGGCGATTCGGCAGCGCGCAGCGGGTGGCGCATGTCGTGGAGTTGCTCGACGATGCGTACTGCTCGAAACTCCCGAACGAAAGGCTCCGCGGTTCTTGAAGAGATCTTGCACGAACCGGGCGGACACACAAGAGAACCGCACTCAATCGAGATGTGAGCGAATACTACGCTTCGATCTCGGACGAAGATGTAAGAGAGCCGGCGGCGTGGGCGAGTTGCATTGTCTCAATCCGCCGATGCCCTCCATCTCGAGGAGTCCCTTACGAGGTGAGACTTGGCTCGTCCAATTACCGACCGATCCTCCTGACAAATTTCATTCACCGATAGTCGCCCTCTACGCCAACTGTCGGACCGCCGCGTTTGTGAGATCGCCAGGAAAGTAACATCGCGATGGGTTGTATCGATTGAGCAGCAGGCGTCCTGCCTTACGTGACGTTGGCTTCCGGGGTTTGCAGTTCGCTGGCCTGCTGGACTCCCAGCGCCGCTTCGGGAAGAATGCCGAGTCGTACGTAAACGGGTCGTAGAACGGCGCGTATGCTTTTCAAGCGGCCGGCGAACCACGCTGAGCCCGCCAGGCAGGCAACGCCGCTCGCTACCAGTGTCCAGCGGGTTCCGACCTGGGCTGCGAGTGTTCCCGCCATGAGGCTGCCGAACGGCGCCATGCCCTGGAAAGCCATCGAGTAGAATGACATGACGCGGCCGCGCTGGTGATCGTCGACCATGGTCTGCAGAATCGTGTTGCTCGAAGCCATGTGCTGCATCATGGCAAATCCGATCACCGGCAGAAGGATCAGCGATAGCCAGAGGTGAGTGGACCAACCGAAGGCGATGAGCGCGGCTCCGAACAAAGCGGAACAGATCACGATGCGTTTACCGAGACCGAGGACGGTACGGCGCATTGCCAGGGTGAGCGCGCCCGCAAGAGCGCCAAGCCCGGTGGCAGCCATCAGCAGGCCCAGTATGCCCGGGCCGCCATGGAGGATCTTCGAGGCGATTACCGGCATCAGCACGGTGTAAGGCATGCCGGCAAAGCTGACCACTGCCAGCAGCAACAGGATCGAACGGATGGGGACCGACCGGGAGACGTAAGTCCAGCCCTCGTGGAGTTGTTCGAGCACATTGCGTTTCCCATGATGCGGCATCCGACGCGCAATGCGCATGAGAAGCAGCGAAATGATGACCGCGATGTAGCTAATGCCGTCGATCATGAAGCACCAGGCCTCGCCGACGGCAGCAATGACGACGCCTGCGAGGGCGGGGCCAACCAGGCGGGCTGCATTCACCATCGATGAATTGAGGGCGATGGCATTGCCCAGGTCCTCGCGCTGGTCCACCATTTCGATGACGAATGCCTGTCGCGCGGGCATGTCGAAGGCGTTCACGATGCCTTGGAAGAGGGCCAGCAGGACGATGTGCCACACGGTAATCACGCCGGCGAGCGCCAGCGCGGCGACAGCGAAAGACTGAACCATAGAAAGAATCTGCGTCACGACCAGGGTGCGGTGACGATTCCAGCGGTCGACCAGGACGCCGGCAATAGGGCCGAGGAAGAACGCGGGCGCCTGCCCCACAAAGCTGACGGTTCCCAGCAGCACGGCGGAACCTGTGAGGCGGTAAACCAGCCAGCCGATGGCTATGCGCGTCATCCAGGTTCCGATGAGGGAAATGCTCTGCCCGCTGAAGAATAGACGATAGTTTCGGGAGCGCAGGGCGCGCACCACGAAGGTCCAATTACTCACGCCGGTTAGACGCGATGGATTGCGCGGTTGGGACAGTTGCCCCACTACGCGCTTTACACCTCGTTCACGGAATCACCGGAAGCAGCACGTGGGAGGGGTGCTCGCGATCGTGATAAATCACCTGCTCTGCGCTGACATATTCCGTTTCAACCTCGTTATGCCCGCCTGTGTTCAGGTTGCGCGAAAACAGCGGAAAAGCCGCGCTCGCAATTTCGACCCGAAGGCGCGCCCCCGGCGGCACGCAAATCCCCGTCTGCCAGAGATCGATCCGATATTCGTAAATTTCGCCCGGCGCCAATAGTTCCGGAACGGTTAGCGAATTCCGAAAACGCCCCCGGAGACGGCCTTGCGTCAACTGGAATATCTTCCCCTCGCCGTCCACTTCCGACAGCGTGACAAACCAATCCGTATCGCGGGCCGACGAAGACGCATACAATACCGCCGATAGGGGACCCGCGAATGTAATAGGCTGCGTCAACGGCTCCGTCTGGTAGACGAGGATATCGCTCCGCTCCGCTGCCAGGCGCACATGCTGCTCCCGCGCCTCCTGCTTCCGTTCCTCGGCGGTACGTACCCGTTTTTCGTTCTCCTCCGATTCCTGATAGAACTGCAGCGCTGGAGTTGGGTCGCCGGGATCGTACCTGTATCGGTCCGGCGGCAACCCGTCGGCAGGAGCTTCAAACGACAGCGTCCCGCATTCTGCCAGGTACAGTTTCTCGAATCGAGTATTTTCGAGCGGGTAGCTCTGCCCCTGGCGCCACTCATTCGCCCCCATCACAAACACGCTCACCAGTGGCTCGACCGCTACGCCGTTATCGAGTCCTCGCAGCCAGTAATCGAACCACCGCAGATAATCCTGCTGCAGATCGATGATCGCGTTCTCGCCGAAATCGCGCTCGCCGATCAGGCGGGTCGCCGTGTCGGTATGTCCCCATGGCCCAAGCGTCAGCTTCTGGTTCGCATGCCCGTGACTCACCATTCGCAGGTAATTCAGCTTCGTCCCAATGCCATCGCCATCGAACCACCCCGACTGGTGAAACACCGGGATGTTCACGTCTGCCAACTTGTCCAAAAACGATGATGGACCCCAATAACTGTCGAAAGTCGGATGCCCGATCCAATTCCGCCAATAATGATTACGTTTCCCGAGAACAGCGATGTCGAGGTCGATCACCGGAAGCGACCCGAACAGCTTACGGTACTTCTTATCCGCGATCCGGCGCAGTGCCGCGCCGGTCACGTCGGAACATGCCTCGCTTTCCACGACGTCCGCCCACCACAACGACCACAGCATGAACACGCCGTACTCGTAAGGAATGTTGTAAAACGGATCGGTCGGCGAGACGTTGGGGATGATTGTTGCCAGGTGCGGCGGATGCTCCGCGGCAGCGGCCCATTGCACAAACCCGAGATACGATCCTCCGATCATTCCCACTTTGCCATTCGAAAACGGTTGCGACGCCAGCCACTCGATGGTGTCATATCCGTCGTTCGCCTCGTGCACGAACGGTTCCCAAACACCCGGCGAACTGTACCGGCCCCTGACGTCCTGAACGGCGCAAACATAGCCGCGCCGCGCCAGGAAACGAGCCTTCAATTCATTCAGTTCTTTTTTGTACGGTGTCCGCATCAGGATCACCGGCGCGCGCTCCACCCCGACAGGCCGGTAGATGTCCGTTGCGAGTTCGATTCCGTCCCGCACGGGAACACCGACGCCGCTTTGCACCTCTACCTGCAATACAGGTGCGCGGGCCACGCGAAGGCGTTCGAATCCGACGCGTACGAACACGACATTCTGGGCCGGAATTTCCACCATGTATAAACGTCCTGTGTAATCTGCCCAGGCCCGAATGTCGATCCCCGGCAGGCCATACACAAAGCTGTTCAGCACGAGCTTTTTGCCATCGACATCGCGGACCATCTGCTCGCCAGCCTGCAGACTCAACTCCGCAGCCAGCTTGCTTTCCATGAGCACCGGAAACTTCTGAACTCCGCCCTGCTCCACGGAGTAAAGCCTGAGGGCCTGGCTGATAAGCGCCATGGAATTCCCTTCAAACAGGACCGCTCCGGCCTCTGTTTCAAAGGTTGACGTTTTCTCGGTGTTGGCGTTCTTAAAGGTATGTGTAACCGCGGTTCCGGTGCGGTTTATACATCGCGTGCCGATTGCCGACTGGAAAGTCATTTTCTGCCACCGCCCCTCGGTATCGGGGACAATTTTGGCCGACGCTTCGATCGACTGACCGGCAACCTGCATCAGGCTACGGCTTTCAAAACTCCCATCGGCCCTCCAAACCGAGTCCTGAGTTCCGAGCCGTTCCTCGTTGTAGAAGATCACAAACGTGGAGCAATCCTCGAAGCCGGCCAGCGTCGCAGGCAAACCCTTGGCCGCCGCCATCACTTCTGCCCGTCCTTCCGGTTTCGCACAATCCTTGCCGCGCCAACGATCATCTTTCCGACCTTGATGCTCTTCCCCGGGATCCCCTCCACCGCGTACCCGCCCTTGGAGGCGATCCCGAATTTCTTAGGACCTTTCGAAGCTAACTCGTAATCCGTCTCCACCTCGCCCGCATCCGCGAGCCGCCGCAGGACGGTGTGGATGGTGGCCAGTGGATTGGAATACGATTTCATGTCGAACCCCATCGCCTCCAAACGGTCGCGAATTTCCACCGCTGTCAGGGGATGTCCCGCCTCTGCCATCAACTTCCGGATGGAATCGGTCATGCCGCCCGCCGGCGTTTCCGGCGGCGTTTCGCCAATCAGCGGCGCGATCGCGTTCATCGTCTGAATTAGCGCGCCGATCTGCTTGTCGCGTTCGCCGATCGCAACTTGCAGTTCATTCTTCTCGGCTTCGAGCTTCTCGAGTTCGGCCTTTGTGGTTTCGTATAGTGCCCTGTAGTCCAATGCCATTGCACAGACATGATGACATGTCTAACTGTAATGTGCAAGAACTATTTTGTACAGTATAAGCCGTGCTAGCCTGAAGATTACAAGTTCCATCCATGCCGTCGTGTCCCACATGCCAGTCGATGCTCGCCGACGACGCCGTCAGTTGCTCGCGCTGCGGATCGCAAGTGGGAACGCTCGCCATGAGCCATAGTGATTCCAGTCCCTCGCGGACCCGCCCTGCAGTCGAGGCTGAAGAGGATCGCTTCTTCCCAGGAACGCTCATCGCCGAGCGGTACCGCATCATCTCGCGTATCGGCCGCGGCGGCATGGGAGAAGTCTACCGCGCCACCGATATCCGCCTGGCACAGACCGTCGCCCTCAAATTCCTGCCCGAGGCCATGGCTCACGAACCGTCGGCGCTCGCCCGCTTCCACGCCGAGGTGCGCATCGCCCGGCAGGTGACTCATCCCAATGTCTGCCGCGTTTACGACATCGGCGAGTATCAGGGCCAGCCCTTCCTCTCGATGGAGTTCGTGGACGGTGAAAACCTCGCTTCCCTTTTGCGTCGCATCGGCCGGCTCCCCGCGGATAAGGCGGTCGAGATCGCACGGCGGCTCTGCGCCGGTCTCGCGGCGGCGCATAACCAGGGCGTCCTCCATCGCGACCTGAAGCCCGCCAACATCATGATCGATGGCCGCGGCCAGGTCCTCATCACCGATTTCGGCCTCGCCGGCATTGCCGACGAAATACAAGGCGCGGAGGTACGCAACGGAACTCCTGCCTACATGGCTCCCGAACAGCTCAACGGCACCGAGGTGTCGATCAAAAGCGACATTTACGCGCTGGGCCTCGTGCTGTACGAGATGTTTACCGGCAAGCGCGCCTACGAAGCCGAGACGCTCGCCGAACTGAAGAGCAAACGCGCCCAGGCCGATCCAATCAGCATCTCAACCGTCGTTCGCGACATCGATCCGGCGGTGGAACGCGTCATTGCCACGTGTCTCGATCGCGACCCGCGCAAGCGTCCCTCATCGGCATTGGCCGTCTCCGCGGCACTGCCCGGAGGCGACCTGCTCGCCGAAGCCCTGGCCGCCGGTGAAACCCCATCGCCCGAAATGGTCGCCGCCGCAGGCTCCCAGGAAGGCATGCGGCCGTTGCCGGCCGTCGCCTGCGCCGCATTTATCGTCATCGGCTTTCTGACGGTTCTGTGGATCCACTCCGGTTTGAACGTAATCAGCTTCATCGATCTGGAGAAGCCGCCCGAAACACTTGCCGTCGAAGCCCGCGACCTCGCTCGCCGGCTAGGATTCGAGACCAAACCCAACGACCGGGCCTGGGGGATCGACTATGACTACAGTTATTTCGGGTACGTAGATAAGCATCGACCCGCGACCGGCCCGCCCATCACCTCAACGCCGTCGCCCATCACGTTCTGGTATCGCGAGAGCCCCGCCATGCTTCTCGCCGATACCGTATTCGGAACCGGAGTGGTCACCCAAAACACGCCGGAACAAACCACCGTCGGGATGTTGCGTTTGACCCTCGATCCCTACGGCCGGCTGCGCTCGCTCGAAGCAGTTACACCGCAGTATCTTCCGCAGCCCGCCGCACAGCGGCCGCTCGACGCCGCGTCGCTGTTTGGCGCCGCCGGTCTCGATTTATCCAGCTTCAAGCCCGCCGATCCGCTGTATCGTCCGCCCACCACCGTCGACACGCGCGCCGCCTGGACAGGACCCTATCCTGGCCGTCAAGACCTCAATGCCCGCGTCGAAGCCGGCAGTCTGGCCGGCAAACCCGTTTACTTCTTCCTGGCGGGCCCCTGGACTCCAACTCCGCCCACTGGCGAACAACCAAACTCCCGCATGAACCTCGGCCAGATTCTTCAGATCGCGCTGCAGGTGGTTTCCATAGTCGCGGGAGCCCTGCTCGCATGGCGAAATGTGCGCATGGGTCGGGGGGACCGGCAGGGCGCCTTCCGCTTAGGCGTCGTAGGCGCGACGCTCACATTCCTGAAATGGGTGTTGACCGCGCACCACGTTTCGGGACAGCTTGAACTAAGCCTGATCGATCAAGGCCTCGAAGATGCGCTGTACTTCGGCGCACAGCTCTGGATCGCGTATCTTGCCCTCGAACCCTACATCCGCAGACGCTGGCCGAGCACCATCATCACCTGGAGCCGCCTGTTCACGGGCCGCCGACGCGACCCGCTCGTGGGAAGAGACATCCTGGTCGGCCTGGCTTTCAGCGTGGTCTATAGCATGATCTTCATGCTCGCATTCCTCTACCTGCAGCAACAGGGTTCCTTGCCGGGTAGCAACGGCTCCATCAGTTCTCTGGTCGGCTATCGGCGAATGCTCGGCGATTTTGTGGGCCTGGGTGTAAATGCGGTGTGGAGCAGTTTCCGGCTGTTCCTGGTGTTCTTCCTGCTCCGCCTGGTGCTGCGCAAAGATTGGCTGGCAAGCGCTGGCATGATGATTCTCTACGGCGCCATCAACGGCCTTCGTTCCGGCGCGCCCTATGTGCTGACGCCGGCGCACGCGCTCATTTATCTGCTGGTGGTTGTGATTCTGCTGCGCTACGGAATCCTGGCGCTAATGGTTTGCATTATGATGACAAACCTGATGCTGACGGGCGCGTTCTCGACGAATTTCTCGGCCTGGTACGGAGCATCGTCGGTGCTCGCATTGATCGTAGTGATCGGCGCTACGATCTACGCCTTCCGTATGACCACCTCGGCTCAATCGCTGGTCGGCCGCTGGCTCGAAGCGTAGGTATTACATAGCCACAGGTCCCGAGCGATTCAGATTGAACTATTTGTATCTGTGTTACCAAAGGCAGGCGAAACCGCCTGCTTCATCCTTCCACAATCTGCGCATGCGAAGTTTTCGACGCCTGAGATGCGATCAGTTTCGCGGCGCCTCGGCCGACGCGCTGGCCTTCTTTGTAGCCTCGTCCATCACCGCACTGCATTCCGCGCTGACCGGCTGCGGCGTCTTCCCCAGTTGACTCACATGCACGCTGACTGGCTTCCACTTATATCGCCAGACCTGATAAGTGCAGATTTCGAGTTGGCCGCAATGATTCAACTTCGATCGCAACTCGCGATCTGTATTCGCCGCGTCCGGCCAGAACTCGCCCTGGTTGCGAGAACCGCATTGCGGTTTGGCGGTATCCTTGGCAAAGCACAATGCGCACGCCGCGAAAATGATAAACAAACGCATCACACTGCCATTGTGACGGCGCACCGCCCAATGCTCCACAGTTCTGTTAGCCGGCCTAGTTCTACTCGTACTGGGTTTTCGTACTAGGACCAAAGCATCGGTCAGGTAGTAGCCAATAAGTAAGACACGCGGAGAAAGGATGCATGAGTCCGGCCAACAGGAAGACGGGCGCATAGGAGAAGTGCACTACCAGGTAACCTGTCCCGAGTTGTGCAAGCAACGACCCGAAACTTCCACCGACGCCTGTAAAACCGGTCACTGTGCCGACCTCAGAAGACCGGAACATGTCGGCGGGGAGGGTTTGAAGGTTCGCGACCCACAGCGCGTGACCGAAGGTGATGAAACAAGTGGCGGCTATCGCCAGAGCAGCCGTCGGTACGAAGGGCGCGGCAATCGCCACCGGCATGACCGCCGCTCCAAGCGCCATCACGAATTTCCGGGCACGCGGAAGCGTCCAGCCCGCGTGCATCAGCCGCCCGGATAACCAGCCGCCAAACAAATACCCGATCCCGCCGAACAGGAAAGGAATCCACGAATACTTGCCCACCATTGCGAGGTCGAAGCCGCGCTCCTTGCGAAGATACTCAGGCAGCCAGAAGACAACGAAGAAAATCACCGGGTCGGTAAAGAAGCGCGTCAGGATCAGAACCCAACACCCGCGCGCGGCGGCCAGATTCCACCACGGAGTCACAGCGGCGTGACGCTGCTCTTCCACGTGCGTCGCGGGCGTATAGTAAAACGCGAGCCACGCCGCGATCCACACCATTCCCGAAACGCCGGTGAAGATGAACGCGTAGCGCCATCCGAAGCGCAACGCGAGCGCGGCGATGACGATGGGGGCGGCCAGCGAACCCAGCGACGTACCGGCATTGAACGTACCCATGCCCAGCGCGCGGTGCCGCTCCGGAAACCACTCATTCACGGCTTTCGCCGCGCCGGGCCATGCCCCCGGCTCCGTGACGCCGAGCAGAAAACGAAAAGCGGCAAGCGACCACTTCCCCTGCGCGAATCCGTGCAGAATCTGCGCCACCGACCACCCGAACATGAAAACCGCAAAGCCTACGCGCGTTCCCATCCGATCGAGCAGATAGCCGGAGACGGCGTACATCACGGTATAGGCGAGAAAAAACACCGAAAGGATGTCGGCGTAATCCTGCTCGTTCAGCGAAAACTCCCGGCGGATATCGAAGGAGACGATGCCGAGCGCCTGGCGATCGAGATAGTTGACTGCGGCCGCAAAACAGAGCAGCAGCCCGACCACCCACACCATGCGTGGCAGCTTCATTTCGTCACGAAGCCGAAGCCCGCGATGGCGATGCCCAGCAGGTTGCCTTGCGCGGCGTGGTACGACGGAGCCACCTCGAATCTCACATCCGTTGGTCCGGCAGGCCGCGGAGAAACGCTCCAGTTCACCGTCTGAAGTCCCTTATGATCGAACTCGCTCGTTCCGGCCTCGACCCCGTCCAGCAGCACTCGCAGACGCGTCCGCTTCACGTGCTCAATCAGTTCGCTGCCGACGTTGACGGTCACTTCAAAGCGACCGGCGTCTTCAGGACGCAGCAGGCTGGCCGTAGCTACAGGCTGTATCCATCGAAAGGCGCCGTTGTTGCCGTACCATCCTTCGTTCAAATGCCATAGCGGAGCGCGCCAGTCGAGTTTGATGTACGACGCCGTAGGCCCGGGCGAGGCGTGTACCAGGGGTTCGAGACCGTAGATCGGATGCCAGTTCAGCAGCATTAGCGGCACGGTGTGCAGAACTCCGGACGAGCCGGTGTCATCCTCGCGCACCAACTGAATCGCGGTTACCGGCGGATGGAGAAGCCGGATCAACCCCGCGACACCCCACGACTCCAGCGGAGCTTCGTTATAGGCGAAGGCCGCCACCTCGGGATGCGGTTTGACCGCCTTGACAATCGACCCGGCATACATTCGCGCCGCATCGCCGCGCGCCAGTTCCGCCTTGCGAAGCCAGCGCAGGTTGACGTAGTTCCAGGGCAGCCAGACGGCAAAAAACGCCGCTACCGCGACTTGTGGCGCACGAGCGAATACCGCGGCCAATGCGATGGCGGCGCCAATTAAAGGCACGTAGGCGTAGGGGCTGAATAAACGACCCGGAAGCAGCAGCAGAGTCGACAGCAGCAGGCAACAGCAGACCACGCCCCAAAGCACCCGCCGGTCCCGCACCAGGAAGGGCAACGCGAGCAGAACAAACCCGGCGAAGGGCACGAGGAAAAACCGCGAGGAATAGAACAGAATGCAGCGCCAGATACTCGTGGGCTCGAAATGCAAAGCCCAATCGCTGGTGTGATCGGTGTTGTGCAGTAGCGCGCTGATCCCCATCCAGACGGAAATGGCGAAGAACGGAAGCAGCCGTTTCCAGCGCTTGTTCCGCAACCAGAACTCGTACGCGACCAGCATCACGGGCAACGTAACGGCAAGTTCCTTGGCACGGTAGGCGAACCAGAACGCGACCAGGGCGAGAATCCAGCGCTCGTAGAGGTACGCGAGCAGGCTTAGCAGGCAAAACGTGCCGCACAGTAAGTCGAAAACGTACATGGGCTCCCAAAATACGGCGAAAACGGCCATGTGAAAGCCAAAAAAGAGCGCCCCGGCGCACGCAGCGGCAAGCGGCAGTCCGAGCCGCCTCAGCACCAGCCACAGCAGGCAGACATTCGCGAGATGAATCGCCTGCAGCACTCCGACGTAGGGAGGGAACCAGAGTCCGAACATGGGCCACGCGAGCTTGTAAAACAAGTGGCCGGTGGGCCTGAAGTGCCCAGGATAAAACTCGGGCACAACCAAACCGCGAACGAACTGGCCGTATGCCGTGTCGCGGGTCAGGCTCAGATTGTCGAGCGAATCGGACTGGAAGTAGTTCTTGTACGCACCGCGATTGGCAATCCAGAAGGCGCTCGCGAAGACCAGAAACAAGGCCGCGAGCAGCTTTTTATTCGCCACTCTTCTGCCTCAGGAAATCGAAGTCGCAACCGAGATTGGCCTGCTCCACGTGGTCCAGGAAAAGCTTGCCATATCCACGTTCGTAGTGCGGCTTGGGCGGACGAAACGCTTCGAGCCGCCGTTCGATTTCCGCCGCGTCGAGTTTCACGTCGATCCGCCGCGCGCGGGTGTCGAGAGCGATTTCGTCTCCATCGCGCACGATTGCCAAAGGCCCGCCGATGGCCGATTCGGGCGCAACATGCAGCACCACCGTGCCGAAACTGGTTCCGCTCATCCGCGCATCCGACACCCTCACGACATCCTGAATACCGCGCTTCAACAGTTTCGGGGGCATCGGAATCTGCCCCCATTCCGGAAAGCCGGGCGCACCTTTCGGCCCGCTGCACTTCATCACCAGCACCGACCGTTCGTCCACCGGCAGATCTTCGCTGTTAATCCGTGCCCGCATCTCGTCGTGGTTCTCGAACACCACCGCGCGGCCGGTATGCTGCAACAGTTCGGGTGAGGCGGCGGTCTGCTTAATAACGGCGCCGTCCGGCGCGAGATTGCCGTAGAGGATCGCCGTTCCGCCCTCGGCATGCAGCGGGTCTCCCAAGGTGCGTATCACTGACGCTTCGTAACATTTCGCATCGGCCACATTTTGCGCGATCGTCGCGCCCGTCACCGTCAGAGCATCGCGGTTCAGCAAGGGCAGCAATTCCCGCATCATGGCCGGAACACCGCCCGCGGCGAAGAAATCCTCCATGAGCATCTCGCCCGAGGGTTTCACGTTCACCAGATACGGTGTGCGCCGCGAAACGCGGTCGAAATCATCCAGCGAGAGGGGAATTCCGCCGCGCCCGGCAATGGCGATCAGATGAATCACCGCGTTGGTCGACCCGCCCAGCGCCATCTGCGCGGTGACGGCATTCTCCAGCGCCTGTCGTGTGATGATGCGCGACGGCCGCAAATCCTCGGCCACCATCCCCACGATTCGCCGGCCGCTACTCTCGGCAATGGCCAGCCGGCGCGAATCGGGGGCCGGAATCGCCGCGCAGCCGGGAAGCGTCATGCCCATGGCTTCGGCAAGGCTGGTCATGGTGGAGGCGGTCCCCATCACGGTGCAGTGCCCGGCGCTACGCGCGATGCAGCCCTCCGCTTCCTGCCATTCCTCTTCGCTGAGCTGGCCGGTGCGGAAGAGATCAAAGAGCTTTCGCCCGTCGGTGCCCGCACCGAGTTTGCGATCCCGCCATTGTCCGCTGAGCATCGGGCCACCGGTGACGACGATCGCGGGAATGTCGGCGCTAAGGGCTCCCATCAACTGCGCGGGCGTGGTTTTGTCGCACCCGCACAGCAGCACGACGCCATCGATGGGGTTCGCCCGGATGGATTCCTCCACGTCCATTGCCATGAGGTTGCGAAACATCATGGTGGTCGGACGCATGAACATTTCGCCGAGCGAGATCGTGGGGAACTCCAGGGGAAATCCGCCGGAGGCCCACACGCCGCGCTTCACCGCCTCCGCAACCTGCCTCAGGTGGACGTTACAGTTGTTCAGCTCACTCCACGAATTGCAGATGCCGATTACGGGCTTGCCGTCGAAGACGTCGCGGTTGAAACCTTCCGAACGCAGCCACGCCCGGCGTGCGAAATTGTAGTATTCGCCGCCTTCAAACCACTCCTGGCTTCTCAGCTTCATCGAGGAAAATCTTCATGTCCAGTGTACAAAGTTACTTGCAAGTGACGGCAACGGCGTATCTAAATCAACAGAATATGAGTGGGTTGGGAATTGCAAAACAACGAGGCGATGAGTCGAATCGGGGTTGGATGTGTGGTCGTCGCGGCCGCGTTCGCAGGAGCCGCCCAAAGCGGACAGGGGCAGCCTGATGTGCAGGAGATCATCAGGCGGTCGGTAGCCGCCACTGAGGAGAATTGGAAGCTGGCGCCCGACTACGCCTTCATGGAGCGTGACATCGAATCGAAAAAGGACCACGGCAAGACGACGAAGACGTATGTGGTCCTTATGATCGATGGCTCGCCTTACAACAAATTGACGGCGGTAAACGGGCAACCTCTCTCCAAGGGCGAGGCTGCGGCAGAGGAACAGAAGCTCCAGGAAGCCATCCAGACGCGCCGGCGGGAATCGTCACGCGAACGAGCCAAGCGGATCGCCAAGTACCAGCGGGAACGCACCTCCGACGAGGCCATGATGAAGGAGATGACGGAGGCCTTTCAATTCCGCCCCGCCGGCGAAGAAACTTTAAACGGTCATTCCTGCTGGGTTTTTGACGCCACCCCGAAGCCCGGCTATCAGCCGAAGACGCGCGAAACCAAGGTGCTTCTGGGCATGAAGGGACGCCTCTGGATCGATAAGAGCGAGTACCAGTGGGTGAGGGTGAAGGCCGAGGTGACGCGCCCGGTTCGGATGTACGGCTTGCTGGCAAGAGTCGGGCCGGGCACACGGTTCGAACTAGACCAGGAGCCGGTTGCGGCAAATCTTTGGCTACCCAGGCACTATTCAGTCAATGTCGCTGCGACAGCTTTGGGTTTCTTCAACGAGGACTCGACGGACGATGAGACCTATTGGAATTATCAGCCCGTGAGCCGGCAGATGGCGATGCAGAGCTCAGGGGGGAAAGGGTCCCCTCAGTAATTGTCAGTACCGCAGCCTTGCATGGCAGAAACTTAATCTCTGCGCACTGTTTAGCGGCGCTTGCCGAGGCTCACGGTGGTGATGGCCAAAAAGTCCACGCGCTGCAGGCTTGAAGGGTGAAGCAGCCGGTTTCGCCCTGCGTTGGAGCGCACCGGGCACGCACAGGCGAAACCGTCTGGCGCCACCTCCAGTCCCACGACCGTCCTCATTGGCAAGCTGAAGCTTGTGTTATCGCTCGCTGGAAGACCGCTCGGAACATTGGCATTGTGAGCTTCCCCGTCTGAGTGTTTTGCTGGCTGGGATGATACGAACTGATCAGCACCGGAAGGCCTGGGCCGAGGCCGTGTTCCCGGTCATGTGCGAACACGAAATCCGCCCGGCGTTTGATCTTTCCCCTCAGCTTTAAAACCGTCAGGTAATCATCGAAAGCCAGCTTTCCCAACGCGATTACCACCTTCACCTTGGGCAGCAGCTCGATCTCACGCTCCAGGTATTGGCGGCACGTGACAATCTCCGCGGGAAGCGGTTTATTGTCGGGAGGTGCGCAACGGACCGATGCGGCAATATAGACGTTCTTCAGCGTGAGGCCGTCGTCCGCTTGAACGCTGGTCGGTTGCGATGCCAGTCCTTCCTCATAGAGGGCCGCATACAGAAAGTCGCCCGAGCGGTCGCCAGTAAACATGCGCCCCGTACGGTTCGCGCCGTGAGCGCCCGGCGCTAAGCCAATGAGCAGAATCGCAGCCGCCGGATCGCCGAATCCCGGCACGGGTTTTCCCCAATAATCCCAGTCGCGGTAAGCGCGCCGCTTGGTACGCGCTACTTCTTCCCGATACGTGACCAGACGGGGGCACAGCCTGCAGCGCACGATCTCGTCCTGAAGAACCCGCAGCGGGCTCATTCCTGGAGGGTGAAAAAGAAAGTGGCGCCCTTACCCGGCTCCGATTCCACCCAAATGCGCCCACCGTGCTTCTCGACGATTCGCTTGCAAAGGGCCAGGCCGATTCCCGTGCCCGGCACATCCTTGCCATGGAGGCGTTTGAAGACCCCGAAAACGTGCGTATGATATGCGGGATCGATTCCTACGCCGTTGTCGCGCACCCAGAAAAGATGCTGCCCATCGCGACGGTCTGAACCGATGTGAATCGCGGGCTTCTCGCCACTCCGATACTTAATCGCATTGCTTAGCACGTTCTGAAAGAGCTGCACGATCTCCTGTTCGTTCCCGGTCACCAGGGGCAGCGGGTCGTGTGTGATTACCGCTTCGGACTCCTTGATGGCTGAGCTCAGGTTCATGAGCGCCCAGGCCACCACCGCGTCTACATCGACTGGAGTCAGAGCCCGCTCATGCCCATGTAACAGGCGCGAAAAGGCGAGCAGGTCGTTAATCAGCCGCTGCATGCGCGAGGCGCCGTCCACGATGAACGCCAGAAACTCATGCGCGCTGCCGTCGAGCTTGTCCTTATAGCGCCGTTCAAGCAACTGCGCGTACGAGGCCATGGTGCGAAGCGGCTCCTGAAGGTCGTGGCTGGTTACAAACGCGAACTGTTGCAGGTCGGCATTCGAGCGGGCCAACTCATCGGCATGGCGGGACAACTCCCGTTCGGTTTGCTTGCGTTCGGTTATATCTTCGTAAACGCTGATAATGCCGGTTATCGCACCACTCTCGTCGCGAATCGGGGCAGTGGAGACGCTAATGTCGATGGGCGACCCGTCTTTACGGCGGCGTACCAACTCACGTCCTATGAAGCCTTCTCCCTCGAGGTCGCGCACCCGCATCGCCTGGTGCTCTTCCTTTTTGTCCTCGGGAACAAACGGAATGAGACCGCCGCGCACTTCTTCCTGCTTCCATCCGAAAATCCGCTCGGCCGCCGGGTTCCACATCGTGATTTTGCCGTCGGCTGTCATTGCGACGATGGCCAGCGGCGACGCTTCAATCACGGCATGAACCAATTGATGCGCACTACGAAGCTCGTGCTCTGATTTCCTGCGTTCGGTAATATCAACGACCAGGGCGGCAATACCCTGCTTCGCAGGATAGGCATGCACTTCGAACCACATCGCATTAGGCTCGAATCCGGCTTGAAAACGCGCCGGAACGCGTTCGGACATGACCCGTCGAAACTCCGTTTCGAACGGAGTTCCCAAAAGACTTGGAAATACCTCCCACAGATTCCTGCCGATCAGTTCCTCACGCCGCTTTCTGGTGGTTTCGAGCACGCGGTTATTGACGTAAGAGAATTGCCACTCGGGGCTGAGCGCCAGGAAAGACTCATTAATGCTATCCAGAATCTGCGTGAGTTCGGCACGCGCCTGCTCAGCCTCAGCGGCGCTGACTTTCTCGTCCGTTACGTCCCTCGCGATAACGGTTACATTGACAATGCTGCCAGAGGGATCGCGGTGAGCATAGTACTTGACCTCGACATGGCGGAGCCCGCTGGGGCCCCAGTAAGGGTAACGACCCGTCCGCCGGTCACCCGTTTCGAGTACTTCCCGGAGCGCAACAAGACCCGCGGCTTTGATATCATCCTGGAACTCAATTTCAAACGCACTCCTGCCGACCAGCGCCGCACTCGGGATTCCCGTAGCGCGCTCCGCCGCCTTATTCATGAAAATGCAACGCAAATTGCAATCGAATTGTAGAATGCCATCGGGCAGTTCCGAAACAATGCGCTCGAATTCCTGGTTTACGCGCACCAGGTCGTGAACCTGCTGCTCCAGTTCCTGGATACGGCGGCTAGAGTCCACTTCGACTCGTGAGTTCGAGAGCATGGGACCTGCTTAGCTGGATGGAAACTACCAGTTTACATCCTCCCGGTTAAAAAAGACGCAGTCCGATGGGTTGAAACCGTTACTACTGTAGGTAAAACGTGTACAAATCGCCGCCAGAAGCGACCAGTAGGTACTGATGCCCGTCGAGCATGTAAGTTTCAGGCGCGTTAGTAACCTGCCCGATTCGGGAATGCCACAAGATCTTGCCACTACCCGCATCGTATCCGATTATGCTGCCACTGACGTCGCCGGCAAAGACGAGTCCGCCCGCAGTAGTCAGAATGCCGTTGCCACCGCCGCCGCCCCCGAGGACCGGATATTTGTGCTGCCATGCGACCTTGCCGGTTTTGTAGTCGATCGCAGTCAGATAACTGCCAATGGTTGCGACCGCCTGCTCGTCCTTGCCGCCAAGACCCATGGCGCCGCGCGGGTCGGTCTCGGTCAGATAGTACATCGCGTAGTTGTCACTGCTCGGAACGTAGAATAGGCCGGTCTCAGGCGAATACGCCGGCGGCGGCCAGTTGGTGGCTCCGCCATTGTTGGGAGAAACGAGCGAACCCGGCACGGTGGAATCCTTCGCCGGATCGCGCACCGGCTGGCCTTTGGCATTGATGGCCTTGGCCCAATTGACTGTAGGCGAGTACTTGGTGGTGAGCAGATGTTCGCCCGTAATACGATCGATCACATAGAAATAGCCGTTGCGATCCGCGTGCACCACCATCTTCCGCGGCTTGCCGTTGAAATCGCCATCCACCATGATGGGCGTCTCGGTGGAATCCCAGTCGTGCGTATCGTGCGGATTGAACTGGTAATACCAGGCCATTTTCCCGGTGTCGAGATTCAGAGCGACGGCGCAATCGGTGAAGAGGTTGTCGCCGGCACGGCTGGGCGGGTTGGTATAAGCGGGCGACGGGTTTCCGGTTCCAAAGATGTAGTAGTGCGTCTCGGGGTCGTACACACCCGGAATCCAGACATTGCCCGCGCCGTGACGAGCCCCGTCGATGCTGCCCCAGGTCTCGGCGCCGGGGTCGCCCTTTTTCATGGGAACGGTGTACCAGGTCCACTGGATTTCACCGGTTTCAGGATCGCGCGCCTGCACGTAACCGGGCTCGTCGAGATCGTTGCCGGTTCCGATAATGACGTGGTTGCCGATGACAACCGGGGCCATGGTGGAGAAGTACTGCAGGTTAAAATCGGCAATTTGTTTGTGCCAGCGTTCCTTGCCGGTGCGGGCGTCGAGTGACACGAGGTAGTCGTCGGGCGTTTCCATGTACAGCCAGTTGCCCCACATGCCCATTCCACGATTGCCAATGTGCGTGCCGCCTTTGGTCTTCCAGAAGTAATGCCACAACACACGGCCGTCATGAGCATCGACGGCCCAGGCGTTATCGGGCATCGTGAAGTAGAGGATCCCGGCGACTTCGAGGATAGACGAACGGACGCTGCTGCTGCCGCCAAATCCACCGCCGCCGAATTCTGCCGTACCTTCGCCTCCGACGATGGTCGGCGGACCCGGGGGGCCAAAGGCGTGTCCTCCGCCGGATTCCGCGCCCGGGGTGACATGCGAAACCCATGCCAGGGTGAGATTCTTGACGTTCGACTGATCCACCTGTTTGAGATGGCTGTAACGCCGTCCGGAATAATCGCCCGCATAGGTCGGCCAATCGTCGGCAAGCGGCTTCTGGAGCAGTGCAGGATCGAGAGCTTGCCCCATCAATCCAACGGTCAGCAAACAACAACTCAGGAATCGGATGGAAATCGTCATTTCACGGTCACCAGGTAAGCAGTCACGTCGTGGATTTCTTTGTCTGTGTAGGTTCCCAGCATGTCGCGATGCGGTTTCAGCGGGTCGTGGACCTCCACGTTGGGCACATCGCCATCCCGAGTGTAGGTGTGCTGGTTGCCATCCGCGTCGACCAATGTGAGCGCGAAGTCATCAATATGCACGAGCCGGCCTTCCGATTTCTGGCCGGAAGGCCAAGTGACGGTGGCGGTTGTGGGAGGAAGCTGCCTGCTGCGCCGCGCACTCGGCATGAGCCATATCTGTTGTAGCTGCTTGGCATCGGTGATTCGGGAGGCAATTCCCTTCAGATCGCCCGTCACGGAGTGGCAGGTGGCACAGGTCCTTCCGAAATAGGCCTGCCCCGCTTTAGCATCGCCCACCACGATACTAGGCGGCGTCATTCGCGAAATATCATAGCCGCCAACACGAAAGCTGTGAATGTAGGCGGCGATGTCACTGACCTGGGCATTGGTAAGGTTCAGTTTGGGCATCTCGCCGCGGCCGTTCTGGACCACCTTGGCGATCGCCTCACCATTCTGGTCGTTCAGCACGAGTTCGGAGCGCAGCAGGTTCGGTCCACCCTCGCCGCCCCGCGCGTCGGAGCCGTGGCAGAAGTTGCAGTGTACGCCATAGAGGGCTTTGCCTCGTTCGATTGCCGCGGGGTCGGCGGCGGCGTGTTCAGGGAATGCGGCTGGGGGACCGGAGCGTCGCGCGGGAGGCCGTTGGGCCGGCATCTGCGCCAGGGCCGCAACAATTGCAAAAGAAACCAACATCAAACCGCCGGTATTTCTCCAGTTCGGCAATCCACACCTCTCGTGATTCAAAATCTGGGTGAGCCGATTTTGGCCCGTAGATTTAAGTTAACAAAGGAGGCCTGACTAGGTATTGGTGACGCGCTCGCGGCGGCAGCGGATTTCGCGGACAGCGTATATGCGGCGGCCCTGGCTCTCGAAATAGGTCCGCATGAGCACCTCACCGAGCAAGCCGGTGCTGAACATCATCAGGCCGCCAAGTAACAGCAATGAGCCCGCCATTACGAGCGGCGCATGGTCCTCCATGATGGAGTGGCCCCACAGCTTCTGAATACCCAAAAATCCCAGGATTATGGTGCCCAGCGTCAACCCGATCAACCCCAGGCGGCCGAAGAAGTGCATTGGGCGAGTGAAGTACTTCAGCAAGAACTTGATCGTCAGGATGTCGAACATCACGTTGAACGTGCGGCCGATTCCGTAGTGCGAATCACCGCTCGCGCGAGGCGTGTTGCGAATGGGCACCTCCGCGATGCGAGCGCCATAGAAGCTCGCAAGCGCTGGAATGAAGCGGTGCAACTCGCCATAGAGGTTCACGTCCTTGATCACCTCAGCGCGGTAAGCTTTGAACGTCGTGCCGAAATCCCGGAGTTGGATACCCGAGGCTTTCGCCATCAGCCAGTTCGCAATGCGCGATGGGATTTTGCGCGTGAGGGCGTTGTCGACGCGGTCTTTGCGCCAGCCGCTCGCGATGTCATATCCTTCCTCGATTTTGGCGAGCAGCGCCGGGATATCCTCGGGATCGTGCTGAAGGTCACCATCTAGCGAGATAATGACATTGCCCTGGGCTTCGTCGAAGCCGGCGGAGAGAGCCGCGGTCTGCCCGAAATTGCGGCGCAATCGAATGACCTTCATCCGAGCATCGGTTTCCGCGAGATTCGCCAGCAGGTCGAAACTTCGATCGGTGGAGGCATCGTCAACGAATATGATCTCGAAAGGTTTTTGCAGTGCCTCCAACACGGAAATGAGCCGGTCATACAGCGGAAGGATGGACGGCTCCTCGTTATGGATAGGAATTACGATCGACAGCATGAAGTCCTGATCCCTCTATTTTAGATCATCATGAATTGGCGAGAGTTGGGGTATGAAGGCGCCCAGAACTGAGGAGTTGCAGGAGTTAATTGCGCAAGGCCGCCGTTACCGCGCGGCAGCGGCACTGGCGCGCCTGGATCCGAGCGTAGCGGCGGACGCTTTTCAGAGCTTGGCCTTCGAGGAACAGAAAAGGCTGTTCGGCGAGTTACCGGCCGCTTTGGCGGCGAAGCTGGCCTCGATTTTTCCGTACTATCACACCTTCGTTCTGCTGCATGCTCTGCCGCTGGAGCGCATGAGCGCAGTCGTCGAAAAGATGAATCCGCTCGAGCGGTCTCGTTTTCTCGACGAGTTACCGGAAGGTTCTTGGCAGCAGTTGACAAGTGAGCTTGCCAGCCTGATGCCTTCCCTCGACGTTCCGCCTGCGGTTGCGGAGCCGCCCGCCGCCGCGCCGCCGATCATCGAGGCCCGCCAGATCGAGAAGAAATTCGAACGGCCGGACGGCGGACCGATCCAGGTGATTGCGCCCACGACTCTTACCATCGAGGCCGGAGTGATCATTGCGGTACTCGGACCATCGGGTTCCGGGAAGTCCACTCTCTTGCGCATCCTTTCGGGTCTGACGGAGCCCTCCTCGGGCGAGGTCCTGTGGCACGGGAAGCCGTTGGGCGGGACGAGCCCCAACGCGGCCATCGTGTTTCAGAGCTTCGCGCTGTTTCCGTGGCTGACGGTGCTGGACAATGTCGAAGTGCCTTTGCTGGCGCGCGGCATGCATCACGTTGAACGCCACCATCGCGCGCTCAAAACACTGCATTCGGTCGGGCTGAAGGGCTTTGAGTCGGCATATCCGAAGGAGCTTTCCGGCGGGATGAAACAGCGAGTGGGATTTGCGCGCGCGCTGGCGGTGCAGCCCGAGATTCTCTTCATGGACGAACCATTCTCGGCCCTGGACGTCCTTACGGCTGAAAACCTGCGCGGTGAATTGATGGAGCTGTGGCAGGGGAAGAAGATACCCACCAAGAGCATCTTCCTGGTTACGCACAACATCGAGGAAGCCGTGCTGCTGGCCGACCGCATCATCGTCCTGGGACGGAATCCAGCCCGCATTCGCGCCGACTTCCGGGTGCACCTGGAGCAGCCTCGGCAGCGCGGTTCCACCGAGTTTCTGCTGTATGTCGATTACATCTATAAACTCATGACGCAGCCGGACCTGACCGCCGAACCACCTTCCGCCACGCGAGAAGGAAAGACGCAGTACAGGATGCTGCCGCATGCGCGGCGCGGGTCCATCGCCGGACTTCTGGAGTTGATCGACGATCGGGGCGGCAAAGAGGACTTATATCGCATCGCGGAAGAACTCCGCCTGGAGGTCGACGATATCTTACCCATTGTCGAGGCTGCCGCGCTTCTGCGGTTCGCGAATCCAGAACGGGGCGATGTCGAGATCACTCCCGCGGGCAAGGCGTTCGCGGAAGCGGACATCACCACCAGAAAGGAATTGTTTCGCGAGGCGCTGCTGGCCCACGTCCCCATATTGCAGCAGATGCATCGGGCGCTCGAAAGCAAATCGGACCATACGATGCCGCTGGAGTTCTTCCGCGACCTTCTGCAGGAGCATTTCCCTGACGATGAGGTTGAGCGCCAGATTGAGACGGCATTGAACTGGGGACGTTACGCGGGGATCTTCACCTTCGACCTGGAAAGCGATCGCCTGTTGGCGAACACCAATGATGACTCCCTCGCGCGCTAAAATCGCGAGCGTCTCGTCGTTCCTGACGGACCTTCCTGTCCTCTTTGCGGGGCTCGCGTTGTTCTATGCGTTGATCGCTCTCGCCCACTACTGGTCCGGCCCGGTTCAACCGCAAGTACAGATCGACCTGAGCCCCGCAAGACTTCCGGTCTACGCGCTGTTCTCCATCGCTCGGATTGCGGTTGCATATGCGGTCAGCCTGTTGTTCAGCGTGATTTACGGCTATGTGGCAGCTAACAATCGGAGAGCCGAGCGGCTCATGGTTCCGCTGCTTGATACGCTGCAGTCGATTCCCGTGCTGTGCTTCCTGCCGGGCGTCATGATTTCGATGGTCGCGCTGTTTCCGACCACGCAGTTCGGACTGGAGATCGGGTCGATTCTGCTGATCTTCACGGGACAGGTATGGAACATGGCTTTCAGCGTTTACGCGTCGTTGAAAAGCATTCCCCGGGAGATGCTGGAGGCCGCGCGGCTGTACCGCCTGAGCTGGTGGCAAAGACTGGTTCAACTGGAATTGCCGCACACCTCAATCGGGCTGATCTGGAATTCTATGATGTCGGTGGCGGGCGGCTGGTTCTCCCTGATGGTGTGCGAAATGTTCGTGCTTGGTAATCGCGATCTGCGTCTTCCCGGCCTGGGATCGTACCTGCAAACGGCATCGAACGCGGGCGATATGCGAGCCATTGTGTGCGGCCTGATCGCCATGGTCGCCGTCATTGTGCTCATCGATCAGTTGGTTTGGCGTCCAGTGATTGCCTGGAGCGAGAAGTTCAAGTTCGAACAGGTAGAGGCGTCGGAGACAGCGACTTCGCCGGTGCTCGATTTCCTGCGCCGGTCGAGAATTCTTTCGCGATCCACGAGGCTGGTGATTGCACCGGCTCGCGAGGCATTGGCGCTTCATTTTGCTCGGGCGGCAACGACTTCTCGACGGCCACGAGGGGGCATTATCCTACGGGGGGTTTCGAACGTTCTGCTGCTGGCGAGTGGCGGCGGACTCATCTTCGCGTCCGTCTCAATGTGCATGATGCTCGTGCGCGTTACACCGGCGGAATTAAGGGAGATTCTTTGGGGAGCCGGTGCGACGTTCCTTCGTGTCGAACTGACGCTGGTGCTTGCAGCCTTATGGACGATTCCGGCAGGCGTCATCATCGGACTCAGGCCACGTCTTTCAGCGATCGCTCAGCCGGTGGCGCAGATTGCTGCGTCCGTGCCGGCACCGGCACTATTTCCAATCGTGCTGTTGCTGCTGATCCGGCTGGGCGGCGGGTTAGGAATCGCGTCGATTGTCCTGCTGCTGCTCGGGACGCAATGGTACATCCTGTTCAACGTCATCGCGGGCGCCAGCGCCATTCCTTCCGATTTGAAAGAGGTTTGCTCCGTGTTTCACCTGGGCCGCGTGCACCAATGGAGGACGCTATTCCTACCCGCGATTTTCCCCTATTTGATCACAGGGTTTGTTACCGCGTCGGGCGGCGCCTGGAATGCCAGCATCATTGCCGAGTATTTCAAGTTTCGCAATCAGACTTTTTCATTGACCGGCTTGGGCGCGGTGATCAGCCGGGCGACCGATGCGGGCAATTTTCCGGTGCTTCTGGCGGCGACGATCGTCATTAGCTTGATGGTGGTGACGATTAACCGGCTCGTCTGGCGCAGGCTGTATGGGTTGGCGTCGACCAGGTTCAAGATGGAATTTACTTAAGTGAAGCAGGCCTGCCTTTTGAAGCGCCGAAGCGCCGCAAACCAAGGCCGAGCGTGCGCATGCGAAACCGCCTGCTTCACCCTTCCACATTCGGCGAAAGGCGGCGTTACTTGCGCTTCGTCTTCCCTAACCCGCTCAACCTGGGAGTCAGCAGCCACTTCAATGCACCGTGCGGCTGCACCTGCGCGATATCGACGGTGACCCGCACCAGCGCGCCCTTTTTTAAGTCAATACTCAACGAAGGACTCCCCAGCAAATACGCCACAAAGCGGCTGAGATGCGGCTCGTGCCCGGCAACGAGCGCCGACTTCGCGGTCTTGTGCGTCCGCAGCTCTTTCCACAATTGCTCCGGATTGCTATTGGGCAGGAGCGCTTTCGTTTCGACCAATTCGTCGGACGAATCGAGCTGGCCGGCCGCGATCTGCGCGGTCTCCTTGGCACGGTCGAAAGGACTGGTGAACACCAATTCTGGTGCGACCTTCGCGCCGCGTGCCGCGCGGGAGACCCGCTCCACATCCGCTCGGCCCCGCGGCGTTAATTTGCGCCGCGCCTCCTCCACATCGTCGCCTCGAGGCTCCGCCTCGCCGTGGCGCAATATGTATACATCCATTGTTTGTTAACGCCTCGCTCTCGTTATTACCAGTTGCCGGTCGTACACTTGCTTGAAGACATCACCAACCTGCTCGCCGGCCCACTGTTCCAGTTTGACATCCGGATCCGAATGCAGCACAACCAAAAACTGCGATTCGAGAAGGGTGCAGTCGATCGATTGCACGTGCTGCTCATGACGCTGATCGAGCGCCGATGCCAGACGCAGCAACGGCGCGAGAAACATGACGGAGCGTTTGGACTCCGCGTCGAGCGCCTGAAATTCGAGGTGTGATGGCCCAGGCATGCTCTTGCGGTGGAATCGACACAAATGCGCCACGATCTGGCGCTCGCGCTCCGTGAACCCGGGCAGGTCCGAGTTCGCGACCAGGTAATAGGAATGCCGATGATGACGCGTATCGCTGACGAAGTGACCGATGTCGTAAAGGTAAGCCGCGGCTTCGAGCAGCCGTCCGAAGAATGGCGGGAGCTTATGCAGCACGGCGGTGGCATCGAACAACTGCGCGCCTAACTGTGCGACCTTGCGGACGTGTTGCAGATCCACACCGTAGCGGCGAGCCATGGCCGCCGCGACGGCGCGCCGGTCCGAATCGAGCCTGGAGAACTCTTTGCCTACACCGCGCCGCGCCAGGTCGGCGATGATTCCGTCGCGCAGCCCAGCGGCTGAGTATTGCAGGCGTTTCACCTCGAACTCGCGCATGACGTAGGCCAACACCGCGACGCCAGGGACAATAATCTCGGCGCGCCGGGGACCGATACCAGGAGTTTTGCGGCGCCCATCGAGATTTCGAGTCGCAACCTCGCGATAGAACTTACGAACCCGGGAGAACGACGCGTAGGAACGGTCCACTCTGTCCCGCCGCGCTCCGCTGATGCGATTAACCGCAGCGACGAGCGCAGCCGCGCTTCCGGAAGTACCGATGACGCGCTCATAGCTGTGAACGTTGAGTTTCTGCACGACGCTTTCGAGCCGCTGCCCGATGTACTCTTCCATTTGCGTCAGCTCGAGTTTGGTAGGAGGGTCGGACTTGAGAAAAACCTCCTTCAGGCGCACTGCGCCGATCTTTTTCGAGAACGCATCGAGCAGGTGGCCGCCTTCGCCGACAATGATCTCGGCGCTTCCACCGCCGACGTCAATGATCATCGTGCGTCCCGATGTGTCGTTCTGGGGCCAACGGCTGTGAACCCCAAGATAAATGAGGCGCGCTTCTTCAAGACCCGAAATTACTTCGACCGACGTCCCCAGGGCCTCGCCGGCCCGGTGCAGGAACTCGGCCTTGTTGCTCGCATCGCGAAGCGCGCTGGTTCCGACGGCGCGCACACCGACGACGTCGTGTTTACGATACTCCTGCGCCATCGCGGCGAGCACGTTGCACGCCGTCTCAATCGCCGCGGGACTCAACCGTCCCGAACGGAAAACGCTTTCGCCCAAGCGCGTCACCTGGCGATCTTCCGCAAGCACCCGAAACTCGCCCGACTGTGTTACTTCAGCCGCGAGCATCCGGATAGAGTTGCTTCCGATATCCACCGCTGCGTAGCTCGGCACACCCGTTATGATAAATCTTCGTGCCGCATCGCCGCGCTCCGTCCGCGCACATCGAAACCTGATACGATCAGCGGAAAATGAGAATTCAGAAAGCAACGAGCGACTACGAAGCCTGGTTGCGAACCCATCTACCGCTTCTTTCAGGTGACCTCGCAAAAAAACACCTCGAAATGGCATCACCCACGGGGCCGTTCGCCTTTTTTCGCGCAACGTTCTACCGCTGGATGACGCTGTGGCCGAAAGTGTGCCGCAATCTCAGGCGCGCGCCGACAGTACTGGCTGTGGGCGATCTGCATGTCGAAAACTTCGGAACCTGGCGCGATGAAGAGGGCAGGCTGATTTGGGGTATCAATGATTTCGACGAGGCTTTCCCGCTTCCTTACACTCTCGACCTGGTAAGGCTGGCGGCCAGCGCCATTCTGGCCATTGGCGAAGACGATCTGTGGCTCGATCCGGAGGATGCCATCGAGGCGTTTCTATCCGGCTACACGGCCGCACTCACTACCGGCGGATCCATTTTCGTTCTGAGTGAGCACAATGCCTGGCTGCGCAGCATGGTGAGCGGCGATCTGAGGGACCCGGTCGCATTCTGGCACAAGATCAAGCGCTGGCCGAACGTGACGCGGATCCCCCGCGAGGCGCGTGTCGGAATCGCGCGGTTACTGCCCAAGGATGCTCAACCACTTCGCATCGTGGCCCGGCAAGCTGGACTGGGGAGCTTGGGCCGCGAGCGCTACGTGATGCTCGCCAACTGGCACGGCGCGCTGATTGCACGGGAGGCAAAAGCCCTGGCGCCGTCGGCGTGTATCTGGGCCGGCTTCAAGGCCCCAAAACCGGGGGTCATCCACTACGATCAAATCTTGCACAGCGCGATCCGAGCCTGCGACCCTCACGTCGCGGTACACGGAAACTGGCTGGTGCGCCGCTTAGCTCCCGACTGCTCGCGTGTCGACCTCGCGGCTCACAAGAAGAATGCCGACGAGGAACTGCGCCTGATGGAAGCGATGGGTCATGAGACCGCGAACGTTCATCTCGGCACGCCGAAGATTGCGAGGAGTATTCTGAAGGATCTCCAGTCACATCCCAGGGACTGGCTGTCGCGCGCCGCCCACGCCATGGTCGAACGCGTGCGCGAAGATTGGAAGCAGTGGCGCGAGACTAATGCGACGCCGCCGGCGAAGGCCTGATCGCGACTACTACCCCGCCAACCGGACCACGGTAGATCACCTGGAGCTTTTGCTGTTCGATGTAATCGTGGTCGTATTCGTCGCGCAGAACGTAGACCGGTTTGACCGACTGTATCGGCCGGTCCGTGTCTTGAATGAAGTTGAATAAGCCGACGCGGCCGTAGTAGTGCTCGTAGAATTTGAGCGCGGCAGTGTACTCCCAGCCTGTGACTACGTCCCGATAACCGTATTGCCGGTTAATGTCGACGAGCGTATGGAAGGCAGGTTGGGTCTCGGCGTCGAACTTCCACTCGCGGAAGTGGGAAATCCGCAAGCAACCGAGAAAGTACACGGCTCCGATCGACAGTACGCCGATGCCAAGCGCATGCGCGACGGCGCCGGCACGGGATGGATAGCGGCAAGCTGCGGCGACGCCGAAACCGAGCGTGGCAAGCACGACGAAATAACTCGCCGTCCGCTCCTGCGGATAAAGGATTCCCAGCGCCCGGTGAGCCAGCCAGTAGAGAGAGAGAGCCAGGGTCAGGACGCCCACCAGATAGAAGAATACAGTTGATTCCCTCCGTGTTTCGGCGTCCGTCCGTGCGATCCGCAAGGCGCACACCGTCAGAAATAGGACGATCCACGAGTATTTGAAGACTTCGGGAAGTACGATCGCCACCCAATTCAGAAAGCCAAGTACCAATGCGTTCGCGACCTGAGGATTCGGTGTATAGAAGCTGGCTTCCGTAAGGCTATGCACCATCTGATGAATGGTCGCGGCGCCGTAGTAGAGTTGCCCCTTTGGCCAGTCGAGCAGCGTCTGTCCGCAGATTGCGGTGGTCACAAGCACGGCAGGCAGAAGACCGGCTCCGGCAAGCCTGTACCAGTTCGCGCGCCGCACAAACAATGCCCACAGGAGAAATATCGCCATGATGGAGGCATTGACCCAGGCAAACGCGAAATTCGCACAGAAGGAGAGGCCAACGCATAAAGACGCCAGAGCACAGCGCCGGTATAGGTGGTCATTCTCGTCGGCGAACGCTTGCGCCAGCACGAGAATCGCTGTCAGTAGAAAGCCGAGCGCCAGGCTGTAGCCGCGCGAGGCGATCAGGTAATCCAGGATGAACGGGTTGTATACCAGGCACACGAAGAGAGGCCAGCGGACCCAGGCGCTGCCGATCAGCATCGAGCACAGGCGATATGCGGCCGTGATGTAGATCGAAGCACCGATGATTGCACCGAAGCGGAACGTGAGGTGCGAGAGCCCAAACACCGTCGTGACGAACCGCTCGACAATACTGTTCAGAACATGATTTCCCGATGTCGCGTAGAATTGCGACGGCCAGTCCATGGCGCAATAGCCGAGGTAACCATCGGCTTCATCCAACGTCGCGGACTGCAGGCAGGCGCGCACTACGACCAAAAACAGCGCGAATGCCGCCGGCACGAGCAGCGGCAAATCGTATCGTCGCTTCAAATGCATTAACTCCGCAGTGTAACCCGCTGAATCGCGTGGGGGAAAAGCGTTACGCTAGGCCTTTACGATGCCACTACCACTCGAAGGACTGCGCGTCCTCGATTTCTCACATGCTCTGGCGGGCCCTTATTGCACGCTGCTGCTGGCGCAATACGGAGCGACAGTTTACAAGATCGAGCCACCCGACGGAGGAGATATCGGACGCGGGTGGGCGCCGCCGTTCACGGGGCGCCAGGCATCCTACTTCCTCGGCATGAACGCCGGCAAGCGTGGTTTGTGCATTAACCTGAAGGACCCCCGCGGCCGGGAGCTGTGTCTCGATATCGCGGACAAAGTGGACATCCTGGTTGAGAACTTCCGGCCAGGCACACTCGACCGCATGGGATTGAGCTATGCGGCGCTGCAGAAACGGAACCCGCGGCTGATCTACTGCTCGATTTCAGGCTATGGCCAGAATGGCCCTGCGCGCGATGATTCCGCCATGGACCTGATCGTTCAAGCCTCTACGGGATTGATCAGCATCACCGGCACGGCGGCCGGCGACCAGGTGCGCTGCGGTCATTCGGTAGCAGATGTTACTGCCGGCATGTTCGCGATGATTGGGGTGCTTCTCGCTCTGCAGGCGCGCGAGCGAACCGGGGCCGGCCAATTCGTGGACGTCTCGATGTTCGACGCCATGATTTCCGCTATGGCGTCGGTGTTTGCTAATTTCCTGGGTTCCGGAAACCCACCGCGTCCGCTAGGCACCTCATTCGCCTCAATCGTGCCCTACCGAACGTTTCCAACCAAGGACCGCGAGGTCGCAATCGCGTGCGGGAGTGAGAAGCTGTGGACTATTTTCTGCCAGGCGATGGGACATCCTGAGCTGGCGTCACACCCGGACTACGCAAATAACGCACTGCGCGTGAAGAATCGAGGCGTGCTCGAACCGCTCCTCATCGAGATTTTTCTCGGTGCCACGTCGGAAGAGTGGAAGACGCGACTCAACGCGGTTGGTGTGCCTTGCAGCCCGGTGCGGACGATTCCAGAAGTCACCCAGGACTTGCATGCCGCATTCCGGGGAATGTTTCCGGTGCTCGATCATTCGGGCGCGGGAGAGTTTCGTGTGACGGGGGTTCCGGTGAAGCTTTCCGGTACACCAGGAAGAATTGAGGCGGGTGCGCCCCTTCTAGGGGAACACACCCGCCAGAGTTTGCAGGAGCTTCTCGGACTTACGCCGGAAGTTCTGGCGGAATTGACCGCAGCGTCGGTGATTCATCACGCAGGCTGAATTCCTGCCCCACCAGACGATGGCGCAGGGCGTTTCGCCTGTGCAATGTTGCTAGCGACGGCGCGGACGCGTTGTTTCTGTCACGATCTCGTCGCCGCGATGCATCGGACGGTCGGTATTCGCAAAATCCCCTTTCGCCTCACCCGTCGATGAAATATCCTGCGCGCCGGTGCGCTCCAGGATGTCCTTGGCTCGCTTGGTCCAGTCGGAGTCGTCGGCATGCACTGAAAGCAGGATGCCGCCCGATTTAATACGGCCTTCATAGCGCTTGGCTTCGTATTCGGGGATACCCAGGCCGATCAATACGCCCACCAGGCCGCCGATCGCCCCTCCGATACCCGCGCCACCCAGCAAGCCCATGATGGGGCCGGCTGCGATGAACGGACCTACGCCCGGAATCGCGAGTGCTCCGATGCCGGCGAGCCAACCCAGCGCGCCTCCAATGACGCCGCCGGTGATGCCGCCAGTAGTGGCGCCTTCCGGCGCCTTCGTGTTCTTTTCATGCGCGAACTCTTTCGTGCCCGCGTTATCTTCCATTAAGACCGAAATGTCCGTATTTCGAAAGCCTGCAGCCCGCAGCTCATCCACGGCGGCCTCGGCTCCGGCACGAGTTGTATAAATGCCAAAAACAGCGGTATTTTTCCCTGCCATTATGTCCTCCTAGTTATCGTTCTATTGTTTGGGTTTGGATCGATCCGCTTCCGAGGCATCGCCCTTGACGGTGATTTGATCCGTTACGTTCGAAGCCCCCGCGACCTCCGTTGCGTGCGCCATCACGGCAGATTTCTCTTCCGCCGTATGAACAGGCCCCTTCAGCGTGACCGCGCCATCGCGCACAATTACTTTGACGTTATGCGCGTATGTCGAAAGATTCTTGTCATCGACGATGGCCTTCCGTATCTTCTTCGCCATATCGCGGTCCGATGAGTTCTCTTTCTGCTGATCCGCGGTGACGGCGCTGGAACTGCGGTCCTGCTTGTTGGCTTTGGTGTTATCTGGTTGCGTGGACTGCGCGAACATTGCGCTCGCGCCAAGCGCAAGAGCGAGCACACCCTTACTAATTATGCGTAGGTCCATGATTCTCCTTCCGGCAGCTCACGCTGCCCCTCGAACGTTAGACGCTTTCCGGAGTTATAAGAACCGTTTAACGGTTAGGCGAGGCGACAAACAAATGATTGCACCGGGGTGGAGCGGTACGCTAGCCTAACCGCAAGTTGGCAAAATTGCGGGTACGGAACTCATCGAAAGGGACGACGCTGGCCGATCGCGCCGACATCGCCGACAACAGTGCCAAGCGGCGGACCGGACTGTTGAAGCACACGTCTTTGAACCAGGGCGAGGGTTTGTGGATCGTTCCCTGCGAGGCGGTCCATACCATCGGCATGAAATTTCCCATCGACGTGCTGTTCCTCAGCAAGAAGCGCAAGGTGCTGAAGATCCGGCGCGTCATGCACAAGTGGAAAATGTCGGCGTGCCTGCGCGCGCATTCGGTGTTGGAGTTGCCTGCGGGCATCTGCGACTCGGCGCAAACGACAGTAGGGGATCAACTCGAGCTCGAAAAGTACGATGAGGTTCGCTAGGCGCTGGTTTGTACCCGACCTCGCACTTCTAGCCGCCATCGTAACCCTGATCTACTCGCTGGCGGGATTCCACGCTTCCAGGGAACTGTTCCGCGATGCCACAACCGGGTGGCACTTAGTAACCGGTGAGAGGATTCTCGAAGGGTATCGATTCCCGCGCCAGGATCCATACTCGTTCGTAGGCACCGGAGCGCCGTGGCTTGCGCGCGATTGGGCGGCCGATTGTCTGATGGGTCTTGCATTCACAAGGGCGGGATTGGCCGGAGTGGCGGCGATATTCGTAGTAGCCCTTGCGCTCGTGAGCTGGATCTGGTTCCGGCTTACCTGGGCCGTGAACGGCAACTTCTTCCTCGCCTGTTTGTTGTTCGTGCCCATGGTGTCGAATGCCAGCGTCGAGTGGCTGGCAGTGCCGCGGGTGCTCGGCTGGATTCTATTGCTTGCAGCGGTGTGGTTCTTCGAGCAGCCACGTCCGCGTTTCCGGCTGCGGGACTATGCCGTCGTGGTGCTCGGGTCTATCGTTTGGGCCAATGTCGACGAGACGTTCTTTCTGTTGCCGGCGATTGCTTTGATCTACGCAATTTCGCATTTTGCACGGCCGCTGATCTGGAATGCCGACGCGAGCGTGGAACTGGCGCGGGGGCGCTCCTTTCTATTAACCGCGGTCCTATCGGCATTGGCGACCCTGGCAAATCCGTATGGCTGGCGCCTCGCGGCCCCTTCGTTGGAGTGCCATTCAACACTGGTGCTCCTGATCGGAGTGATTGGCGGAGCGGCGGCTTTGGCCCAGAAGAAACTGGCGCACTTTCTCTTGCTGGTGGCGTTTGCTTGCGAACCTCGTGGCGTGCCGGCGGCCGCACTTCTTCTTCTGCCTCTCGCCAATGGCGCGATTACCGATGGTCTGCGGCGCGCGCACGATCTCCGGGCGGCGGTGCGGCATGGATTGAGTGCGTTTTTGACTTACTCGGATCGTCTGCGGCTGCTGGATGCGAGGCGAACGGGATTCGCTTGGGGAGCAATCGCCGCCGTTCTGGTGCTCCTATGGTTCCGGCTGCCGACAGTGGCCGCCCATACGGGGTTCCCGCCGGAGCGCTTTCCCGTAGTTGCCGCGAATGAACTCACCCTGGTGCCGCCCGATGCTCGCCTGCTCGCACCGGCGGATTACGGAGGCTACGTAGTCTTCCGATTTCAGGGCGCGCGCAAGGTTCTGGCTTACGAAGGAAATGATTTCGCGCGGGTCTTCGAAGCACGGCCGGGATGGCAGGCCGAAGTGGAGCGGTTGGATTTCACGCACGCGCTCCTCCCCGATGATTCTCCCCTCGTGCCGGCGCTCGAACAAATCGGCTGGAAGGTGGTTTTTCGCGATGAGGTAGCTACGCTGTTGGCGCGCTAGCTTCAGGACAGTGCGATCTTGGTGGCGGCTAGCCGCCCAACGAGTGAGCCGAAGAGGATGCCCGTGACGTTGGCCACCTCGTCGAGCAGCTCCGGCGAGCGTCCAGGAACGAAATTCTGGATCAATTCGACCGCGGCGCCGACCACCGCCAGCCCGATTGCGTAAAGGATGGCCGTCCGCAAATTCCGGTGTCCGAACGACGCAAGAAACGAAAGCACAAAGTAAGCGCCGAAGTGCATCTCCTTGTCGGTGAGGGGAAGTTTGTCAATGGCATTCAGCACCGGCGAACTGCCCGGCAAAAGACACCCTCCCACAACCACGATCAGACACACGACGAAGAATACATTTACAAGACGCGACAAAACTGTTGCTCCGCTAATCGCATGGTAGCGAACCTACTCACCGAAGTGCTCGGTTTCCGGTGCCGGCAGAGCGTCGCGCTCGCCCGCAACCCAGACATAGAGGGTCGGCAGAAGGAAAATGCCGAGGATCAGTGCTGCCATCAAGCCGCCGACAATGACGATCGCAAACGGCCGCTGCGAATCGGAGCCGATGCCACGCGAGAGGGCCGCCGGCAGCAGGCCAACGCTCGCCACCAGCATCGTCATCATGATGGGCCGCAGCCGCTGCACGGAGCCGTCAATTGCCGCATCGAGGATCCGCTCGCCGCGGGCGCGTAGCTGGTTGATGTACTCGAGCATGATGACGCCGGTTTGCACCGAGACGCCGAATAAGGCCAGGAATCCGACTCCCGACGAGACGCTGAAATGTGTGCCTGTGAGCAGCAACGCTACGAGCCCGCCCAACGGCGCCATCGCGACGTTTGCGAGAATCAACCCGACCCATTTAAACGAATTGAACATGGTGTAAAGGATCATGCAGATGACCAGGATGGTCAGCGGCAGAACGATCATCAGCCGGCGCTGCGAGCGCTTCTGGCTCTCGTATTCGCCAGCCCAATCGATGTGGTAGCCCACCGGCAGCTTGACCTGCTTGCCCACCTTGCTAATCGCCTCTTCCACCGTGCTGCCGAGATCGCGAACCGGAACGCTGTATTTGATCGCCACGTAGCGGGAATTCCCCTCTCGATAGATTTCCGACGCGCCATCCACCACCTGGCTATGGCACAACTGCGCCAGGGAAACCCGCTCGCCGGAGGGGCTCAGCAGCCGGATATTCTCGATGGCTTCCTTGGTGCTTCGGTAGGGCGCCTCGTAGCGGACTACGAGATCGTATCGCTGCTCGCCCTGCAACACCTGGCTGACGGCCTTTCCGCCCACCGCGGTCTCGATGGCATCCTGGACGTCGGCCACATTAATCCCGTAACGGGCGGCCTGGTCACGGTCGACCACGAAATTCATGTTCGGCTGGCCGATCACGCGAAAGAGGCCGAGGTCGGCAATCCCGGGAACGGTCTTCAGAACGCCGACAATCTCTTCGCCCTTCGCTTCGAGCGTCTTCAGGTCGTCGCCGAAAACCTTGATCGCGAGCTGCCCCTTCACGCCGCTGACCGCTTCCTCCATGTTGTCCGCAATCGGCTGCGAGAAGTTCCACAGCGCGCCGGGGATCCTCTCCAGTTCGCGATCCATCGCCGAGACCAGCTCTTCCTTGTTCTGATGGAACACGGGGCGCCATGCTTCTTTCGGCTTCAGATCGACGAAATACTCGGTGTTGAAGAAGCCGGTTGTGTCGGTTCCGTCATCGGGCCGGCCGAGCTGGGAGATCACCTGGGTGACTTCGGGAAACGACGCCAGGATGACTCGGGCTTTGTTCATCACCCGCTGGCCTTCGCTGAACCCCGTGCTGGGGGCGAGCGTCGCGCGCGCCCAGATGGCGCCCTCGTCCAGGTGCGGCAGAAACTCCGACCCGATCACACCGCTCATGGTTAGAAAGGCCGAGGCGGCGAACGAGAGAGTCGCCACACCCAGCGTCACCCAGCGATAGCGGATCGCGCGTTGCACCAGGTAGCGGTACGACCGCGTGAAAGCCTCCATCACAGGGTTATGCCATTCCTTCACGTGCCGGCTGAAGACGTAGCTCGAGAGTACCGGCGCGATTAGCATTGCGAAGATCAGGGCTCCAAGCAGTGCGAAGGAAACGGTCCATGCCATGGGCTTAAAGAGCCGCCCTTCCACGCGCTGCAACGTGAAGATGGGCACATAGGCGGTAATGATGATGCCAATCGCGTAGAACACCGGACGCTGGACTTCGTGCGCAGCCTCGCGGATGGAACTGAGCGTAGTTCCCGATTTGTGTTCGCTGTGGCCCAGATAGCGGATGATGTTCTCCACCATCACCACGGCGCCTTCCACCACCATGCCGAAATCCAGCGCGCCGAGCGACAACAGGTTGGCGGGAATCTTGGCGAGGCTCAGGCATATCGACGCAAACAACAACGAAAACGGGATGGTCAGCGCAACGATGAATGCACCGCGGGCATTGCCGAGGAACATGAACAGAATGATGGCGACCAGAATAATGCCTTCGGTGAGGTTATGCAGGACCGTGTGCGTCGTGTAGTGGAGGAGGTTGCTGCGATCGAGAAATGGCGTGACCTTGACGCCGGGCGGGAGGATGCGCTCATTCAATTCCTGGACCTTGTTATGAATCGCTTCCAGCGTGGAATCGGAATCGGCGCCTTTCCGCAAGAGAACAATGCCTTCCACCACGTCGCTGTTGTCGCTGATCCGGCCGTCAGTACGATGAATCGCGCGCCCAATCTCGCCGAGCCGGATTCGCGGACCCTGCGTGACGGTCGCGACGTCGCGTACCCGAACCGGCGTGCCGTTTTGCGTCTTGATCAGGGTCTGTCCGATGTCGCCGACACGGTTCACCAAGCCCACCGCGCGCACGTTGATCTGCTGCAGGCCCGTTTCGACAAAGCTTCCACCGGCGTTGACGTTGTTGCTGGCCAGTTGCTGCTCCACCTGGCCAAGACTCAGTCCGTAGGCGATCAGCTTGTTGGGATCGACACGCACTTGGTACTCGCGCGTGATCCCTCCGAAACTGACCACGTCGACCACGTTCGGCACGGACTTGAACTGCTTCTCGAGTACCCAGTCTTCGAGCGACTTCAGCTCCATCAGGTCGTAGCTGGGGTTGGAGCTGCGTAGGGTATACCAGTAGATCTGGCCGACGGGGCTGTAGTCGGTTCCGATCTGCGGCTGCAGGTTATTGGGCAGGTTGAGCTGCGCTAATCGTTCCAGAACCTTCTGCCGGTTCCAGTCGTTCTCCGACTGGTCGTCGAAAATCAGCATCACGCTGGAGAGCCCGAAAAGGGACGTCGACCGCAGATGTTCCAGGTGCGGAATGCCGTTCATCACGATTTCGATGGGTATGGTGACCTGCTGCTCCACCTCCTCGGCGGCACGGCCGGGCCATTGCGTGATCACCTGGACGTAGTTGTTGGCGACGTCGGGGTACGCTTCCACGGGCAGATTGTGGAAGGAAATCGCGCCCCAGATGAGCAGCAGCGCGCCCGCCGCCATCATCAGGAAGCGATTGTTTAAAGCGTAATCGACGAGACCGCGAATCATTACTGCTCGACCGTGTTTTGCAAAACCAAAGCGTTGGAGACTACCTGCTGGCCGGGCTGTATGCCCGACCGGATTTCCTGAATGTTCCCCGCAAGGATGCCCCCGCCGGTCACCTCGACCCGCTTGAACCGTCCGTCACCGTTCGGAACGTACACCCAGTCACGGTCATGGAGGTGAAGAACGGCCGAGGCCGGCACCGTGGCGGAAAGTTGCTTGTTTAATCCGTAGAATGTCGCCGTGACGAACATGCCAAAGCGCAGCGTGCCGGGGTTGTGAACTTCCAACCGGATCTTGGCGGTTCGCGTGTTGGGGTCAAGACTCGGGCTGATGTTGCCAACACGCCCTTTCAGCACCATGTTTGGATAGGCGTTCAGGTGAATGTCCGCATACTCACCCAAGCGCACGTAGGGAAGGTCGTTCTCGTAAACGTCGCACATGATCCAGACCTCGGATAGGTCGGAGATGGTGAAAAGGTTCGGAGAATTGTCTAGCGTTTTCACTCCCGACGCGGCGGTTACGTTCTGCTCGGTGACGATGCCCGAAACAGGGGCTTTGATGTCGATGATTGAGGCGGGGTGGTCCACGTCGGCCCCCAGGACCCTTATGCGCTCGGTGGCGTTCTCGACCGTGATCTTGGCCTTGGTATCCGTATCCTGAGCGACCTCGAGATCCTTCTGCGCAATGGCGCCTTTCTCGTATAGCAGCTTGGCGCGATCGAGCTGCGTTTTCGCCAGGGCTTCGTCGGCCACCGCCTGCCGATAATCGGAGAAGGCCTGTGAGATGTCGGCGCTCTGAACGCGCATCAGGAGCTGACCCTTGCTCACCGTGTCCCCCAGCCGGGCATGAATCTCGACTACACGACCCGAGGCCAGCGAGACCACCGGAATGTTCCGCGAGACGTCCGGGCTAATGGTGCCCGTCACCTGGAGCTGTGGCGCGGCATTGTGCGATTCAGCGGTAGCGAGCGGGAATTGCTCGGGGTGATCGACTTTAACGAGGTTCAGGTCCTGCTCCTGCTCGACCACAGCGGCCGGAGGCGCTTCCGCTTTGGGGTCGGCCTGGACCTTGGTCCCACAACCGCTGAGAAGCAGGGCAGCGGCAATGGTTAACACCGCCAGTTGGAGCAGACAGTTTCGCCTGTCTTTAGCCTTCAAGGTGGCGCAGGCGGTTTCGCCTGCGCGTTCCCTGTTCTGTCCAAAGACAGACTGAATCGGCAGCCCCCGGGCATACCGTATTGAACGCTGTGTAGCTTCTGCCGAAACTTCGGGATCTCCCCGGTATTTCCAAAGGGAGGCGAAACCGTCTGCTTCACCCTTCCACAGAATCTGAACCGGGCACCGTAGGAAGTCACTCATTACGCGCTTCATTCAGTCACCTCCCGCCCCCCCGCAAGATTCAGTTGAGTCGCCGCAGTAAGCTGGGTTTCCGCAACCGCTGAGAAGAAGTGCCGCGGAGGCGGTTTCGCCTGCGCATTCTGTGTGCTGTCCAAAGACAGACTGAATCGGGAGCCCCCTGGCATCCCGTATTGAACGAGGTGTGACTTTCGCCGAGGCTTCAAGATCTGGTCTCTTCTTCCAAAGGCAGGCGAAACCGCCTGCTTCACCCTTCCACAGAATCCGAACCGGGCGCCGTAGGAAGTCACCCATCACGCGCTTCATTCAGTCACCTCCCGCCCCACCGCAAGATTCAGTTGATTCGCCGCGGTAAGGTAGGAACCAACCAGGTTCAGATAATTCAGCCGAATGCTGCGATAGTCCTGCTGCGCCTGTAGGAAATCCAGCAGCGACGCGCCGCCGTGCGAGTACGAAAACGAGATCGTCTCGCGCACGCGCGTGGCACGCTCCAGGTATTCGGTCTTGTACGGCCGAAGCAGGGCCAGGTTGCTATTGATCGTCGCGAAAGCGGAATCGACGTCGCTGTAGACCTGCGCCTCGTTGGCATCCCGCAAGCGTTCGTTTCGCACGACATCCTGCTCAGTCCGCACCTTCTCGCCCTGATTGCGATCGAAAATGCGTAACGGAATCGTAACGCTCACGCCGAAATAGGCTGGGATCGGTGGATTCCGTGCGAAATCCATCCCAAAAGTGGGATCCGAAGATCCATTCGCGACCGCAAGCTTGTGATCTGTCCGGGCCTTGTCGATCGATTGCACAGCGGCTTTGAGATCGGGGCGATTCTCCAGCGCCATGCTGCGGTACTCTTCGAGCGGCGCAAGCCGATCGGTGAAGTCGAACGTGCCGGTCACATCAAACTGATCCACGGGCGTGTGGTCGTTCAACAGCGCGAGAAGCTGGATCTTTGCCGTTCGCAGACTCACCTGCGCAGTCAGCACGTCGGATTCGAATTGCACGCGTTGAAGCTCCAACCGGTCGAGATCCACCTGCGCGATGTCGCCGGCTTTGAGACGGTCGCGGCTCAGATCGAGAAGATGGTCGTAGTAAGACAGGCTCTCTTTAGTGACGTCCAGGATCGCTTTTTGTTGGAGAGTCTGAACAAAAGCCGTCCGCAGGTTGAACAGCAGGTTGCGCTCCTGGTCGCCGAGTTGGGAAATCGCGACGGCCGTAGCTTTCTGGGCGCTATCGCGGCGCAATTCGCGTTTGTGCTCGCGCTCGTGCAGATAGCTGCCGGAGAAGAATGGAAGAGTGTTCGTAAACGGACGGTAGGGATTCGGCGTAAAGGCGTCGATCTGATCGACCGTGACTGTAACGTCCGGATTCGGACGCAGATAGGCCGTTACCTCTTGCGCCCGGGACTCATCGATGCCGATCCTGGCAGCCTGCAACGTTGGATTGGTCGCTTCGAATTTGTCGCGAAGTTCCTGCCAGGTGAAGCTATGCTGCGCCAGGGCGCTTGGGATAAAACCAGCAGTGAAAAGACACGTCAAAACACGGCGCAATGGAATCTAAATCGAAATGTAGCGAGCCGCGCGGGTACAGTCCACTATCTTTCGGCTAGTCACCCGCCTATCTTTCGGCTATTTCGTGGTTTCCGCGCAGACCACATACTAGAATTGAGACGAGCGCAGTCCATTATGTTGTCTTTCCTACTACGCGGCAGCTCAACCGCCGTGCTGCTGCGAGCCGGCGCGATGATCGCTCTCATCGCGTTCCTGGATTGGAGAATCGAGGGGAACATTCCCCTTGGCTTTCTCTACCTGTTCCCTATGTTGCTGGTCGGGAGCGCCGTCAGCCGCTGGCCGATTTTTGCCGTCGCGGCGCTCTGCACGTTCCTGACTGAGTCCTTCGACACCTTCAAATGGTCGGCTGAGACCGGCATTCCGCGTGACATTCTGATTTTCGCGGCGTTCGCAGGCATGGGTTTGTTCGTGCTGGAAGCCACCCGCAGCCGTCATGCGGCGCTGCTGCACGTTAACCAAATTGAAAGCGAAGTGCAAGCGCGTCGTGACGCGGAGGAGCAGCTCAAGATCCTGGTGGAAAGCAGTCCGGCGGCCATTTTTACCGCCAATTCGGAAGGCCGGATTCTACTGGCGAACGACGCCGCGCACCGTTTATTGGGATTGGAGCCGGGCGCGCTTCCCGGAAAGTCGATCGGAACTTACCTCCCTTCGCTCGTCACGGTGCCGGCCCTCGATCAGCAGCGGCAGTCCTTTCGAACGGTGATGCAGTGCCGCGGACAACGAGAAGACGGCGACGTTTTCATGGCCGACGTCTGGTTTTCGACCTATCGCACCAGCGCTGGATCGCGTCTGGCCGCCATGGTTGTTGACACTTCGGAAGACCTGCGGTCGCGCGAGGAGTTGAGTTTCCATCACCTGCTGGCCGCCTCGCGCATCCTGGTGGGGGCCGTGTCGCATGAAATCCGAAACGTCTGCGGAGCCATTGCCGTGGTGCATGAGAATCTGTCGCGGAATGGCGCCCTCGCCCAGAACAAGGATTTCGAGGCGCTCGGCACGCTCATTTCCGCCCTGGAGAAGATCGCCGCGATGGATCTTCGCCAGACGGCGAACCAGGCAGCGGGCGTTGACCTGCGTTCCGTAATCGAAGAGCTGCGCATCGTGGTGGAGCCCTCGCTGCGCGAAGCGGGCATCGAGATGCGCTGGTCGGTGGAAGCGGGACTGCCTCCGGTGTGGGCGGACCGCCAAAGCCTCATGCAGGTGTTCCTGAACCTGATCAAGAACAGCGAGCGCGCCATGCTGAAACAGCCTCGGAGAGTGCTCAACATCAGCGCGCGGCGGGAAAAACAGCGCGTCGTGGTGCGATTCCAGGACAGCGGAAGCGGCGTGACCAATCCCGACCGTCTCTTCCGTCCGTTCCAGCAAGGCGCGCAAGCCACCGGGCTCGGGCTGTATCTTTCGCGGGCCTTTATGCGATCATTCCGAGGGGATTTGCGCTACGAACCCGAGCCTCGCGGGTCAAGTTTCATTGTGGAGTTATCGTCAAGCAATCATGTCGCAGGAGATCCGGATTCTATTAGTGGACGACCACAGCTTGTTCCGGGAGAGCCTCAGCCGGTTGCTCCAGGCCGAACCTGACTTTCGCATCGTCGGGAGTTGCGGCACCGTCGCGGAGTCGATGGCGGTGCTCGAGTCCGAAAAGGTGGACGTCGTTCTGCTGGATTTCGATTTGGGCGAAGAAGTCGGGTCGGTCTTCCTGGACGAATCTCGCAAACGCGGGTTTGATGGCCGGATTCTGATGGTGACGGCGGGAATGAGCGATGCCGGGACACTGCGGGCGCTCGAAAGCGGCGCTTCCGGTATATTTCTCAAGCACAGCCCGCCGGCGCAGTTGCTGGAAGCCATTCACAAGGTAGTGAGGGGCGAAACCTGGCTCGATTCGAAGGCCGTGCGGTCGCTGGTAGCGGGCGCCAGCGGGCGCTCGGATGAGGAACGCAGCACACAGCCCCTGACGGAGCGAGAACGGGCTGTATTGAAAGGCGTGTTCGAAGGCTACACGAACAAGGAAATCGCGATGCAACTCCATATCTCGGAGGGCTCCGTGAAGGCCGTGATGCAGCAGCTCTTCGATAAGACGGGGGTCCGGACACGCAGCCAACTCGTTCGGATTGCCCTGGAACGTCAAACCGAGGATTGGCGCGGCTGAGCGCTACAATCGGGCTTGGCAACTTCCTTCGGAATTCTCCGCTATGTTCTCATAGCGCACACCTTGGCTTTGTTTGCGCAATCGGGTCTCGCGGGCGAGTTTTTGTCCGGCACAGACGGTGTAGTCAAGTTCCATGAGTGGAACGCGTTTCTGATCGTGGGAATCTGCGTGTTGCAGATTGCTCTCGCCGCCGTTGCGATGCGATCGGGAGCCGTTTCTTTGTGGCTGCTCATCGGCAGCATCCTGATCTTTCTGGCGGAAGGCCTGCAGACGGGAACGGGCTACGGCCGTTTTCTGCGGGTCCACATTCCCCTCGGTGTGCTCGTGTTCGCCGGCGTTTCGTGGCAGATGATTTCGCTATTTCGCAGATCGCAATGAAGTTGGGACGTCGTGAGTTTTTGGGTGCTGCCTTGCTGGCCGGCAGCGCGGGCTGCATCCGTCCGCGTCCCGAGATGCGTCTGCTTCCCAGCCTGGCGCCGCTTCCCAAACCTTTCGAGGTGCCGTTGCCCGTGCTTGCCGCTGCCAAGCCGGTCCGTTCCGATGCAGCCACGGATTTCTACGAACTCGACGTACATGAAGCCGACGCCCGGATTCTGCCGGGTCTTACTACAAAGATCTGGGGCTACGGCGGCGTGTTTCCGGGGCCGACATTTGAGGCACGCCCCGGCAGACGCGCATCGTTGCGTCTGCGCAACCGGCTGCCGGTGCCGATCGTGAGTCATCTGCACGGCGGCCGCACTGCTCCCGAGAGCGACGGTTATCCGACCGACTTGATTCTCCCGCCAGGTGGATTCAGCGGCGGCCACATGCACGATGCGCTTGCGCGGACCGTCGTGGGCGAGCGCGAATATATTTACGAAAACGATCAGCGCGCCGCGACGCTCTGGTATCACGACCATCGCATGGATTTCACGGCGCCGCAGGTTTGGCGCGGCTTGGCGGGTTTCTATATCATCCGCGACCCCGAAGAAGAACGCTTGAACCTGCCGCGCGGCGAGCGTGAAGTTCCGCTGCTCATCTGCGATCGCTCTTTTAAAGCGGACGGATCGTTCCGGTATCCATCACTGGACGCTTCCTTGCGCGGCGAGGCTGGCGTCACAAGCGAGTACATGGGCGGCGTGTTGGGCGACGTCATTCTGGTGAATGGCGCACCCTGGCCGCGGATGGAAGTCGCAAACGTAAAGTATCGCTTTCGTATCCTGAACGCATCGAACGCGCGGCGCTATGAGCTGTCGCTGGGCAATTCGCCGTTGGTGCAGATTGGCGGCGACGGCGGCTTACTGGCTGCGCCGGTGAGTCATCGTACGCTGCGGATCGCTCCGGCGGAGCGGTTTGACGTCGTGGTGGACTTCTCTCGATTCCGTCCTGGCACGTCCGTGATGCTGATGAATCAGGACCAGCCGATTATGCGGTTCGACGTTACGCGCACCGAACGCGATGATGCCGTGATCCCGGCAAAACTTTCGGACCTGGGCGAGCCGGACGAGCGTGAATCCGTCGTAACACGAGACTTCGACTTCAGCTTTCAGCGGTTCCAGCACGGGTGGATGATCAACGGGAAGCCCTATGATCCGGCGCGAATGGACGCGCATCCGCGGCTGAACACAACCGAAATCTGGCGTCTTCAAACTGACTTCAGTCATCCGCTGCATCTCCACCTGGTCCATTTTCGGGTGCTGTCGCATAGCGGACGCCCAGGACCATACGATTCGGGGTGGAAGGACACGATCGACCTGGGGCCCGGTCAGGCGGCGGCGATCCTGGTACGCTTCAGCGGTTACCGGGGCCGTTACGTATTTCATTGCCACAATCTCGAACACGAGGACATGAGCATGATGGGGAACTTCGAGGTCATTTAAGGCATGCAGCTAACCGTGTATCGCGCGGCGGTTGTGGTTGGCGTTATGCAATTGGCCGCCATCGCTTCGGGCGCGTTCATTAGCAGCGGTAAGATTGCTCTCGAACCGGGGCAGGCGGCGCCCAGTTCGACGGTGCACATCATCCTATCGATCGCGGCGTTGGCCGTCGGGTTTGCCTTCTGCGTATGGGTCTCTGTCGCGCGCACCAGCCGTCCGTTGCGTATTGCGGCTTGGCTGGCGTTTGCGAGTCTCGGTCTATCCGGCCTGATCACGTCGCCGGGCGAGTGGGTTTGGCATGCATGCTTTGCTCACTTGTCGATTGCCCTGATCGCCGCGACAATGGCGTTCAGCAGCCCGGCGGCCGAGCCGGTGAGCGCCGGGGCGATGGTCTATCTGCGGCCGGCCGCGATCGCGACGCCGCCGGTGGTTCTTGCGCAGATCATTTTAGGTGCGCTTTACCGGCACAAGATTTTCGGCATTATGCCGCATATGCTCGGGGCCATGGTGGTTGCGCTGCTAACGCTCATAGTGTCAGTCGTCCTGTTGCAGAACTTTGGCCAGCGCCGCGACTTAAGGATTCCGGCGACAGCTCTGATCTCGTTGTTGCTGGCGCAGGTCTGCCTCGGTATAGCCGTGTTCCTTTTGCTCTTATTGGGCGCCGGGAATACAGGTGGTTTTGTGTGGTCTGCCACCGGGCACGTTTGCGTAGGGACCCTGACGTTTGCGGCGAGTGTTGTTCTGGCGATGCGAGTCCGGGCGGGCCTGGCGGCCTGATCTTCGTTGAAGACTGTGGAAGGATGCAGCGGGCTTCAGCCAGCCTTTGGAGGTGAGTCCAAACGCCGGCGAAACCGCCTGCTCCGCCTTTTCACACCCTGCTAGAAGCGAGACTTTATAGGATTTGCCTCGAAAATCCTGCACCTTGAATACACGATTTCTATTATTGTTGGCGACCGCCAGCCTATGCTATCCTAAGCGCCACCGATGGGGTTGGCGACAATTCGGCATCTACGATTGCGCCTCGCAATCCCAATACTTTTCATCTGGATCGCAACGGTTGCACGCAGCAGCCCGGACGACGTCGCCACCGCCGCACCCGTGGAGCTGATTGTCGTCGACAGTCCCGAACAAGCCCACAATCTCATCAATCGGCTCAGCAATGGCGAAGATTTTTCAGCATTAGCGCGCCAGTATTCCGTCGACCCCACGGCAAATTCCGGAGGCTATCTTGGAGTGATCCAGGCGGACAGTCTGCGGCTCGAACTCCGCGAAGCTCTCCAACGAATCAAGCCCGGCGAGGTGAGTGAGGTAGTCCACATCCCGGCTGGGTACGCCATTCTCAAAATCCTGAAGGAACCTCCCATCAAACCGTCCGCGGATCTCGACAGTGGACAGCAGCTAGCTGTGAAGGGTGCGCAGAGCGCACGACTGGCGCTCGACATCTCCGGTTATGGCGAGTTGGATGAGAGCATCCGGAATCGTATGCCCACGGGTGCCGCCTTACGCTCCTGGCAGATGGATCAAAGAGCGGTATGTGAGACCCGGCAAGGCGCGCCACGCGATGGCATCAGGGCTCTGCAGGAAAAGATCGTCAAGGAAGGCCCTCAGATGGATTCGTTCCATCTGGCCTACCTGCATTACGCGCTCGGGCAGCTCTGGCTGTCGCAAGGGCACTTCGACGAGGCCATTGAGGAACTGGAAGCGACGATGCACCTCGCACAGAGCACTTCGAACGACAAACTCGCGGCCCATATGGATCAAATCTTGGGGGTGGCCTATCTGCACCGTAGTGTGACGTCTGATCCGAAGATCGATCCGGCCGTCAATCGTGCTTTCCTCTTTCCCTCCCATCCGGGTCCTCCTCATACCCGGCTCGCCGACGCCCAGAAAGCAGTCTCCTTTTTGACCAAAAGCGCGCGCCGCGAACCGGACAACGGCGAGCTGCGCTGGCTGGTAAACCTCAGCTACATGACCGCGGATCTGTATCCCTCGAAGGTGCCCGCGGACCTTCTGATTCCACCTTCCGCTTTCGAATCCAAGGAGGACATCGGCTGGTTTCCGGACGTCGCTCCGGCTGCGGGCCTTGCCTTTTACGGCGAAGCCGGCGGCGCCATCATGGACGATTTCGATAATGACGGGTTTCTGGATCTCGTCACTTCACAGGTGGACGACTGCGCCCCACTGCGCTTTATGCACAACAACGGCGATGGGACGTTCACAGACCGCGCCGCCGCGGCGGGGCTTTCCCAGCAACTGGGAGGCTTGAACATCATTCAAGCCGACTACAACAACGATGGCTGCATCGACATACTGGTGCTCCGCGGGGGCTGGGAATTCGCGCGGCACAACTCTCTGCTGCGCAACAACTGTGACGGGACGTTCACGGACGTGACCGAACAGGCCGGCTTGCTCAAAGGAACCCCGGCGCCCGCGCATTCCGCCGTTTGGGCGGATATCGATAATGACGGGAACCTCGATCTCTTCATCGCCAACGAGAACGCTCCGAGTCAACTGTTCCGGAACAACGGAAACGGCACCTTTACCGATATCTCTCACGACGCGGGGATCGACCGAACGGCCACCAGCAAAGGCGTTGTATCGGCTGACTACGACAACGACGGATTTCCCGATTTCTACGTGTCCAACTTCAACGGAGCCGACTTCCTCTACCACAACAATGGCAATCGGACGTTTACCGAGGTTTCGAAGGCTGCGAACGCACAGGGACCGTGGATGAGTTTTGCGGCCTGGTTCTTCGATTACGACAACGATGGCAAGCCGGATCTGTTCGTGACGGGTTACTACATGTCGGTTGAGGAAGTGGCGCGGAGTTACATGGGGCTGCCGGGAAAAGGCGAGTCGTCGAAGTTGTTCCGCAACCTGGGCAACGGAAAATTCGAGGATGTGACGGCCGCGGTGGGCTTGAACCACGTGTACATGCCAATGGGTGCGAACTTCGGCGACATCGATAACGACGGCTACCTGGACATCTACCTGGCAACCGGCACGCCTTCTTTTTCGGCAATGTTCGGCAACGTATTGCTTCACAACCAGGCGGGCCGGCACTTCACCGATATCAGCGCTTCATCCGGAACGGGAGCGATGTCGAAGGGTCATGGCGTTGCTTTCGGCGATCTCAACAACGACGGTGCCGAGGAACTGTTCGTCGTTATGGGTGGGCCGGAAGCTGGCGATCATTCCTGGAGCAGGCTGTTTGCAAATCCGAACCCCCACGCCAACGACTGGATCAACGTGCGGCTCACCGGCGTGAAGTCGAATCGCAGCGCTATAGGCGCCCGCATTGCAGTTACGCTGACCAATGAGGGGCAAAACAGGCGTATGGTTTGGCGAACCGTGGGGAGCGGTGGCTCGTTCGGATCGTCGCCACTCGAGCAGCACATCGGATTGGGCAAGTCGGCGAAGATCGAGAAGATCGAGGTTTTCTGGCCTACGTCGGGCACTAAACAAACATTTGAGAACGTCCGCGCTAATCAATTCATCGAGATCAAGGAGTTCCAGAAAACGGTGACGACGCTGTCCCGCCGCCCGTTTCGACTTCGAGGGCTACCCACGCAGGCCGAGGGTCATCGCGTCTCGGGCGGCTGAGGACTTGCGAATGTTGTATCGCAGACTTTGGATGTGCGCGTTCGTCTTAATAGCTGGGCTTGCCGCGCCGGCGCAGCGCTACCACGCCACCGGAATGGTCCTCGGCGTTGATGTTCCCCACAAGACAGTATTGGTCTCCCACGAGCGGATTGAGGGCTTCATGGATGCCATGACCATGCCATTTCATGTCGACGATCCTCGCATTCTCGATGGCCTGAAACCGGGGCAGAAGATCGAGTTCACCCTGGTTGTGAATGAAACCTCTTCTTACATCGCGAATGTTCAGGTGCGGGGATACGAGAACCTGGAGCGTGATCCGGTGCAGGCCCAGCGCCTTAAGATGCTCGATGAGGCGATGCATGCTAAGTCCACGCCTGACATTCAGCCGGGCCACGTGGTTCCCGACTTTTCGCTCGTCGATCAGGAGCGGCACACCATAACGCTATCGGAGTTGCGCGGCAAGGTCGTCGGGATAACCTTCATTTACACGCGCTGTCCGCTGCCGGACTACTGTTTTCGGCTCTCGACCAATTTCTCGCGCATGCAAAAACGTTTCCACGACCGGATGGGCAAAGACCTCGTGCTCCTGAGCGTCACGTTCGATCCTGCGCACGACACGCCTGAGGTGCTCGCGAAATATGCGGATCTTTGGAAGGCTAATGTCGAGGGGTGGCATTTTCTGACCGGTGATGTCGCCGCCGTTAAGCACGTGTGCGGCCTGTTCGGGATGAACTTCTGGCCGGACGAGGGATTGCTCACCCATTCCCTGCATACCGTTGTCATTGACCGGCAAGGGAAGCTCATTACCAACATCGAAGGAAACCAGTTCACGGCGATCCAGCTCGGCGACTTGATCCAGGAGACTCTGGCGCACGAGTAAGGTCGAGAGAGTCGATGAAACCAGGTGGCGCAGGCGGTTTCGCCTGCGCGTTTTTCGGTGAGGTCCAAAGGCAGGCGAAACCGCGCCCCACCTGGAATTTTCAAGCAAACGGAGGATTCGAAACCCGCCCAGCACCGGTCTGTGATCCCGGCTTACAACTACTGCAACGGCACCCCCGTCAATACGCCAGGAGGAACTTCCTTAGACGGATCCTGCACGTACTGCCACCCGATCGCATGACTCAGCAGTTTCTCGAAGGTGTCAAACTTCACATCAAAACTGGTGCCCGGCCTGCTGCCGCCCGGGATCCGAAGTTGCATGGTTTCCGGAGGTTGACTGAGCGTTAACGGCGTCAGGTTTCGGAGTTGATCGAGGCTTTGTGTCGTATAAAACGTGCGGACCAGAAACTCGCCGGTACGGCGGGACTGCCGAAGTTCAAACACAAGCGCTCCCCCCGGAGCACAGAAGTCCTCCTGGTATCCAGGTAACTGCCAATGCAAATCGAGAAGCCCTGCCAATCCCCCAACGTACACGTCGGAACTTGTCACCACGAGCACCTGAGATGTCGGATCGCCAAATGCCCCTGGAATGGGTTCGCCCAGCACGGCCTGCTTCATTGTTCGAAGTACATGCGCCGCTGCATTCGAACTCTGCACCTGGTCGACGTACGGCGTCGTGAACGAGATTCTCAAATCAAGGGTTGCGATCCGGGTTTGCTGGGAGATAGTGTCGGCCGTGAGCTTGCCCCAGCCCACGTCTGACAACGGCATACCGTCCGCATATTCCATCACAAACGGATCGGCAGCATTCTGCGTCGCCAGTAACGCGCCAATATCGACAACGTTGCCGCAGTATACCCCCGACGTAATGGCATCGAGAGGAATGGGTAGAGTCGTAGGATCGGTGATGCCCGCCGGCGCTGTCGGCGCCGGCTGCACGCCGTTTTGATAGTTGTACAGCACGCTTCGAAGGAGTGAAAACTCGCTGCTGTAAGCAGACGCCAGCGCAGTTCCGCTGTTGTAGATCTCTTTGACCTCTCTCGCCGCACGATCGGTGTCGATCGCGGCAACATTCGTCGCGATGGGCTCGAAGACCGGGTCGATTTGATTCAGCGCGTACGAATGTACCGGGATGGTGGCGCCGGGTATCAAGCCTTCACCCAGCTTCATCGCAGTGACGTTCGACCGTTGAATCGAATTGGCGCGGAAAAAGCAATGCGACAGATCCGTAGCGGCATCTCCGGTCAGAAGCCCCTGCGAGAGCAAATAATCGCGGAAATAGGAGCCGAGCAGTGCAGCCGCCTGCTGCCCGTGTGCAGTCAAATAGCCGGCAGGCACTCCAAAGTCGGGATATGCCCTGGGCGAATATTGCGCGTAGGAGGCCGGTGAAATCACCGGTGCTCGAACGCTGTGCCGTCCAAAGATAATGATCTGTTTCAGTATCGTGTCGTCATTCGTGACCGTCTGTGCCGGCGCCGACGCCGCGGCAGCCAGCCCGGCCACCAGGAAAGCTTTCAGTTGGAGCGTGCTCATGTCGTTTTGAGGAGAGAACAGAATTCAACCTTGAATCTGTCCACCAGCTTGTTAGTGGCGGGAAGCTGAAATTCTCTCAAACTGACGTGAGCTATTCCGTCAGCGATGCCCCTATGGCGCGAAATACGCGTTGATGTCCAGAATCAGATCGGTCGGATTGGTCACGAAAACGGTCACCGCGCCACCGGTTCCTGCCGGGACGATCGCGGCATTGGCCACGACCCTCCCGGCTGGAGAATTCAGCGTGGACACCACCGGCTGCACCAGACCTGTCGGCCAAGCGGTTAGATAACCCAATGGACCGCTGGGGACCACAGTCACGTTCAGCGAGTAGGCCTGCGCCGTGTTCGGAATGCCACTGCACGGGCCCGCCGGAATGGAGAAACTCTTTGAACCATTACCGGCCAGGCTGGAACCGCCTCGTGTATCAGCCACGCGGCAGGGCGTCACCGTGTACAGCGACTGCGCCGCCGGCGAACCCGGCGGAGCGAAGTAGCCGTTGATATCGATAATCACATCGGTGTCGTCAGTCACGAAAATTCTGATCGCTCCATTTGTTCCGGCGGGCACGATGGCGGCGTTCGCCACAATGAGGCCATTCGGCGAATTGAGCGTGGAGACAACCGGCTGCGTCTGTCCCGTCGGCCAGCTCGTCAGATACCCCAAGCTGTGGCGCGGCACAACCGTAATGTTGAGCGAATAGGCCTGCGCCGTGTTGGGCGCGCCGCAGGAACTGGAGCTGACAGGGAAGCTGCGCGCCGAACCGCCGCTCATCATCGGACCACCCAACGGACCGGCCGCACCACGGGTGTCCACCACCCGGCACGGTGTCAGGCTGTAGAACGACATGCTGTTCGCCGTACTCGCCGGGGCGAAGTAGCCGTTGATATCGATGATGGCCTGCGTCGCGTCGCTGGCGAATACACTGACAGCACCCTGAGTCCCCGCCGGCACAATCGCGGCGTTCGCGACAATGCTCCCATCGAAGGAATTCAAGGTTGAGACGACCGGCTGCGACTGTCCGGCGGGCCAGATGGAGAGATAAGTCAGCGTGTTGATCGGCACGACCGTGACATTGAGCGAATACGCAAGAGCGGTCGTAGGTATGTTGCAGGCGCTCTGAGGAATTGGAACCGTCCGCATTCCTTGCGCCGGTATCGCCGGACCGCCGAAGGTACCAGTAGCCCCTCGCGTGTCCATGATGCGGCAGGGTGCGACCGGATAGAATGCGAGCCCGGCACTAAGGGTGACCCCGGGAGCTTGGGTAATTGTGAAAGTCTGCCCGGCGATGGTGAGCGTTCCGACGCGTTGTGCGCTCGTGTTGTTGGCGGCTACCGAATAGTCCACCGTGCCATTGCCGGTTCCGCTGGCGCCGGACGTTATCATGACCCATGCCACATTGCTGACTGCATTCCAGACCGCATCGGCCGGGGTTGCCGTGACAGTGACGGAGCCCGTAGATGGTGCCGCGGTCGCATTTGCCGAGGTCGCTCCCAGCGTAAACGTCGTGCCGGCCGCCGCCTGCATGATGGTGAAGGTCTGCCCTGCAATGGTGAGCGTCCCACTCCGAGCGTTCACGGAGTTGTTGCCTGCAACAGAGTAACCGACACTGCCGTTGCCCGTCCCGGTTGCACCGGAAGTGATCGTGATCCACAACGCGTTGCTGGCCGCGGTCCACACGGCATCGGTGGCGCTCGACGTCACGCCAACCGTTCCTGTCCCACCGGCGGCGGCAACGCCGGCGGACACAGGCATCAGCGTGAATGTAGCCGCGACACCAGCCTGTGTGACGGTGAAGTTTTGGCCTGCCACGGAGATCATGCCCACGCGTTGATTCACCGAGGGGTTGGCCGCGATCGAGTAGCCGACGGTTCCATTTCCGGTACCGGAAGCGCCCGAGGTGATGCTGATCCATGAAACATTGCTGGTTGCGGTCCAGGTCGCATCCGATGGCGTAGCTGTGACCGTGAAAGTCCCCGTTACAAGGATCGCGGCAACGCTGGCAGCCGAGGGTGACAACGTAAAGGTCGCGCCGGCGCCGGCCTGAGTTACGGTGAAGGTCAGACCGGCAACCGTGACCGTGCCCACACGCTGGCTAACAGAAGTATTGGCTGTTGCAGAATACTGCACCGTGCCATTGCCCGTCCCCGTTGCGCCCGCGGTGATTGCGATCCAGGCCGCGTTACTCACAGCCGTCCACGGTGCATCGGGTGGCGTTGCGTTCACGGCGATGCCAAGTCCTGTTACGGCCGCGGCGCTAATGCTTGCAGAGTTTACGCCCAGCGAAAACGACGGCGTAGCGCCCGATTGATTGACGGGAAACGTCAGACCGGCAACCGTCAGCGATCCGTTTCGAGAACTCACGGAGTTATTTGCACCCACCGAATAGGCCACCGGGCCGCTGCCCATACCACTCGCGCCCGACGTGATGTTAAGCCATGGCGCGTTGGCCGTGGCCGTCCAAGCGCACGACGCATCGGAGGCATTCACCGTAATGCTGGCGGAACCAGCCGTCGCCGTGGGTGACGCACTGGGAGGCGTCAGTGTAAACGTGCACGGCGGTGCGATAGTCAGATTCACGGTAACCTGCAACGGCGTCCCGCCATTGAGTGGCGTCAGCGTGATGACGCCCATGTACGGCCCAGCAGCTAAGCCCGCCGGATTCACCGACACCGAGACCGACTGCGGCGTGGGGCCGGCCGGTTCCGTCACGCCCAGCCATCCCGCGCTTGACGCGGCTGACACGAATGAAACCACGGAACCCGTAACGTTAAGCGGTTGTGCGGCGGGCGCCGTTCCTCCCTGCACCGCGCGGAACGACATGGGCGATGGGGAGGCTTGAATCGGCGGCTGCGCCGTGCATGCCGACGCGATCGTGAATGTCGACGTGCTCGATGCCGTCAGGTTGGCCGCATCCGTTACGCGCGCCACCACCTTCGTGGTTCCGCTCCCCGGAACTGCGATTGCCGCAGGCAGATCCGCCACTGGGAGATTGAAAAAGGTAGCGCCACCGTCGAAACTGTACTGCGCGGTCACCAGCGGAGCGCTTCCCGCGGCGGCATTCAGATTGGCTTGCACGCACGAGATCGGATTGTTGTTGAGACCGTTAAACGTCAGGCTCACGATCGGACCGCCGCCTGTCATCGTGAGGCCGGGATTGGCCGTCAGTGTCCCCATCACACCCGATGAGCCAAACAACCCGGCGTCCGAACTCACCACAATCCCAACGGATACCGGCCCGGTCGTCGCGGCGTCCGGCTGCCAGGACCCCGCCCAGTGCCCGTTGCCCACCGCGATCAGCGACGCCGGCACGTTGGATCCCGAAAAATAGACCGTCGCAGCGCCGGAATTCAACGGCGTCCCGCAATTGTCGACCACCTGGGCTTCCAGCCCAACCGGAAGCCCCGCCACCCTCTGGAAACCGCCCTCCAGGTTCGTAAAGACCGGGAGCAACTGCTTGGGAGTGCAGGAGGCGCCGGGAATTACCAGCAGCACCTCGACCGGCACGTCGGAGTTGGTTTCCGCTGCGTGAATATCCAGGGTCCCCACGTATATGCCGGGCAACAACCCGTTGGCGTTGATGGAAATGGTCTCGGTGACCGGCTGGGTGGCAGTCACCATGCCAGTCGACGCCGTCGCGCTGAACCAGCCGTTGCCATTCGAGAAGGCGAGTTGAGTGGTGAGTGTCAGGGGCTGGTTCGAGATGTTGGCGACCTGCACAGTCTGAGGAGCGGGGTTGCCGCTGCTCGCGACGAACACCAGGGCGGTGGGTGAAACGACAGGACCAGGGTGGGCCGTCGAAGGCAAAACCGTCAAAGCAACACCCACCGATTGCGGCATGGCGCCTGGACCGTTGCCCCCGATGGACACCTCGCCCGCGTAGGTGCCGGCGGCCAAGCCCGCATTGCTCGCGTTAACCGTCAGGCGCGCCGGCGCGGAGGCGCTCGCAGTCCCGGAAAGCGGCGACACCGTCAGCCAGTTCTGCGCAGCCAGTGTGGACGTACTCGCCAGGAACGAGGGCGTCGCGGGACCGAAACTGGCGATCCACAGCGATTGCGCCAACGACTCCGTCACGCCGGCGACCGCCTGGAATTGCAGGCCAGTTCCCAGATTCGGGGGCTGACTGGTGACCCGGATATTTATCGGCACATTGGTAGTCGCGGGCGTGCCGTTCTGGGGGGTGATCGTAATGGCGACGTTGGCGGAATATGAGCCCGGGCTCAGGCCCTGGATGTTCAGGAGGGCGGTGATGCCCACACTCGAATTGGCCGCGATCGATCCCGAGGTGACGGGCAAGGTGAGCCAGCAGGTGCTGGCGCCGGGGCAGGTTGCGACTGCGGAGAAGGAGGCGGCGGTGGACTGGATTGCCGTAAAGATACTGATGGCGGGCGCGGTGGTGCTGCTGCTGAGGCGAGGCGTGGCCGCGTTTGGAAGGCGGGGAGCATGAAAGATGGGCAGACTGCTGCCCGCCCCGTCGAACACGAGGATCGGGAGCGTGCTGCCGGAGCCGGTTTCGGGGGCTTCCCACACCAGGATGGGGAGGCTGCTCCCAGCGCCATCCCCGGGGATTTCGAGAACGAGCAGCGGAAGAGTGCCTCCAGAGCCGTCGAACACGAGAATGGGGAGCGTGCCGCCGCTGCCATCGGAGTCGACGATGTTGACCAGGCTACAGGTCGGGCCAGCCGGAGCAGAGTTGTTGAGCGGCCTGTTCCTGATGGGAAGCGTCCCGCCCACCCCGTCACAGGCAATCACCGCACAGCCTTGAGGCGCCGGAGTCGACCCGTCGCTGGTGCACGCAGCCGGTATGGTCGTTACGACCGGGCCGCCGGTCACTTCGCCCGATCCCGTCAGCGTGAAAGCCACGGTGCTTCCCGAGCCGTCGGGTTCCTGGTCAATGGTGAAGTTGAAGCTGCCCGTCAGATTCACGAATGCCCCAGTGCCGCTGGAGATGCTTGCCTGGCCGGTAATCACATTGCTACCGTCGGCCTCCTGAAGGGTCGTTGATGCGGCCTGAATGGTCCCGAGGGGCAGCGTGAAGGTGAAATCGAGCGTAGGCGTGGACTGAGTGTTGATCGTAACGACCACCGACGCCGTCCCGTAGGGCGCAAGTGTGCCGGTGCCGTTGGCGGTCGATTGGGTGGTCGTGCCGGCGGTCCCGCTGAAATTCAACGAGATGGACGTCTGGGCCATCGCCCCCAGCGAAAAAATGCCCGCCAGCACCGCGTAACGCATTTATATCTCCTGGTTGATACGGCGTAAACCAGGAGGAAAGTCCGTCAGGCCTCCCCGGAGGCTGAACGCTTCGGCGATTATGGCGCGAAATAGGCGTTGATATCCAGTATCAGATCGGTCGGATTGGTCACGAAAACGGTCACCGCGCCACCGGTTCCTGCCGGTACGATCGCGGCATTGGCTACCACCTTCCCGGCCGGGGAATTCAGCGTCGAGACCACCGGCTGCGTCTGCCCTGTGGGCCACGCCGTCAGGTAACCCAACGGACCGCTGGGCACCACCGTGACATTCAGCGAATAAGCCTGCGCTGTGTTCGGAATGCCGCTGCAGGGACCCGTTGGAATGGAGAAACTGCTCGAACCGTTATCGGCCAAACTCGAACCACCCCGCGTATCGGCTACGCGGCACGGCGTCACCGTGTACAGCGACTGCGCCGCGGGCGATCCCGGCGGGGCAAAATAGCCGTTGATATCGATGATCACATCGGTGTCGTCGGTCACGAAGATGCTGATCGCACCACCGGTGCCCGCAGGCACGATCGCGGCATTCGCCACGATCAAGCCATTCGGCGAGTTGAGCGTAGAAACCACCGGCTGCGTTTGTCCGGTCGGCCAACTCGTCAGATAGCCGAGCGTGTGGCGCGGCACCACCGTGATGTTGAGCGAATAGGCCTGCGCTGTGTTGGGCGCGCCGCAGGGACTGGAGCTGACAGGGAAGCTGCGCGCCGAACCGCCGCTCATCACCGGACCACCCAGCGGACCGATTGCACCCCGGGTGTCTACCACCCGGCACGGTGTCAGGCTGTAGAACGACATGCTGTTTGCCGTACTCGCGGGGGCGAAGTAGCCGTTGATGTCGATGATGGCCTGCGTCGCGTCGCTGGCGAAGACGCTGATCGCGCCCTGAGTCCCCGCCGGCACAATCGCCGCATTCGCCACGATGCTCCCATCAAAGGAGTTCAGCGTCGAGACGACGGGTTGCGACTGGCCGGCTGGCCAAATCGACAGATATCCCAACGTCTGGATCGGAACCACCGTGACATTGAGCGAATAAGCGAGAGCCGTAGCCGGAATATTGCAGGCGCTCTGCGGAATCG